>Ga0187803_10000638_pt1 | contig 13881 bp, 9 predicted proteins | sample NC_wetland_sal_i_2_FD_132425 | JGI IMG/M metagenome (GOLD analysis project Ga0187803, IMG submission 132425) | Wetland sediment microbial communities from Neuse River Estuary, North Carolina, USA - Control_3 | ecosystem: Environmental > Aquatic > Freshwater > Wetlands > Sediment | place: USA...
CCGCGGTTTCGCTGCTGAATAACAAACCTGAACCTACGGATGCCGAGATCCTGCAATTTATGCAGGGCAACATCTGCCGATGTGGAACGTATCCACGGATCGTAGCCGCCATCCGAAAGGCCAGCGCTGCCGGGAAGGAGTCACGGCCATGACCCGGAAAACCGACCTCGCTGCCGCTCCTGAGCCGGAACGCTACGAACTCCATCCGGCGTCTCCCGTCATTTTTGAAACCGACCGCCGCGAATTTTTTAAGTTTTTGGGCGCCGGCATTTTCGTTGTTTGCGCCGCCGCAAAGACAGTTGCTGGTCAAGAGTCCGGGGGAGGCCGCCGCAACAGCGAAGATAATCTTCCCCAAGAGATCGATGCATGGCTGCACATCGGGGAGAAGGGAGAGATCACTGCCTTTACGGGGAAAGTCGAAGTGGGCCAGAACATCCGCACTTCGCTCTCCCAGGCCATCGCCGAAGAGTTACGCGTATCCCTCAAATCCATCCGGCTGGTCATGGGTGACACACAGCTTGTGCCGTTCGACATGGGCACATTCGGCAGCCGCACGACACCGGTCATGAATCTGCAATTGCGGCGGGTCTCCGCCGCCGCTCGTGACACGCTGATCTCTCTCGCGGCGAAACAGTGGAATACCGATCCCGCGCATTTGAGCGCAGCGGACGGAAAAATCCTCGATGCCCGTTCCAATCGTTCGATCACCTACTCCGAACTCGTCAAGGGCCAGCAGATCACGCAGCTGCTTCCGGCCGAGGATCCCTTAATCCCGGCGGCACAATGGAAGATTGCCGGGCAGCCCATTCCCAAGGTGGATGGGCGCGATTTTGTTACCGGTAAGCACCGCTATCCTTCGGATTACAAGCTGCCGGACATGCTGTATGGCAAGGTCGTGCGGCCGCCTTCCTTTGGCGCGACGCTCGTTTCCGCCGACACTCATGAGGCGGAACAAATGCCCGGCGTCACCGTGGCCCGCGACGGCAATTTCCTGGCTGTTGCCGCGCCTACTTCCGGTCTTGCGGCGAAGGCGGCCGCTTCCATCCGCGCTGAATGGAAGACCGAACCACAGCCCTCGAGCAAGGAACTTTTCGATTACCTCAAGAAGAACCAGCTTCCGGCCGAGGAACACAATGAGAATCTGCGTTACGTGACCGGAAAGGTCGAGCAGGTATTCTCGTCGTCCGAGCACCGGTTGAGTTCCACCTTCAACATTCACTACATTGCGCACGCACCGCTCGAGCCCCGCGCGGCACTCGCGCAATGGAATGGACATCAGCTCACGGTGTGGACCGGCACCCAGCGGCCCTTCGGGGTCCGTAGCGAACTTGCCACCGCTTTCCACCTTGCGGAGGAAAAAGTACGCGTGCTGATGCCGGACATGGGCTCCGGCTACGGCGGAAAACATACCGGCGACGCCGCGCTCGAAGCGGCACGGCTGGCGCGTGCAGCCAAACGTCCCGTCAAAGTGGAATGGACGCGCGAGGAAGAGTTCACCTGGGCTTACTTTCGCCCTGCGGGAGTGATTGAGATCAGCAGCGCTGTCAATCCCGATGGGAAAATCACGGCGTGGGAGTTTCATAACTACAATTCCGGAACCGCCGGGTTTCGGACCTACTATGACATTCCCAATCAGCGAATTGAATTTCATCCTGTGAAGTCCCCGCTACGCCAGGGCTCCTACCGGGGGCTGGCCGCGACTGCAAATCACTTTGCACGCGAAGTGCACATGGATGAAATCGCCGCCTCCCTCAAGATGGACCCGCTGGAGTTCCGCCTGAAGAACCTGAAGGAGGAGCGGTTGCGGGCGGTGTTTGAAGAAGGGGGCAAACAATTCGGCTGGAACAAGCCGCGCGCGGCGCATCATGGATTTGGCGTGGGCGGTGGGTATGAAAAACTCGGCTACGTCGCTACGTTTGTTGAAGTCTCCCTGAAACCCGAAACCGGCGACATCAAGATTGAGCGCGTGCTGACGGCACTTGATTGCGGCGCGATCGTCAACCCGGATGGACTGCGCAATCAGATTGTCGGCGCCAACATCATGGGGCTGGGCGGCGCCATTTTTGAAGCGGTCGAGTTTGAAAACGGCCGCATCGTGAATAATCTTTTCTCCAAATACCGCGTGCCGCGATTCCGCGACATACCGCCGATGGAAACGCACTTGATCGATCGCAAGGACCAGCCGTCGGTTGGGGCGGGTGAAGCTCCCATTGTGGGCATCGCGCCGGCGATTGCGAATGCTATTTTCGCCATTACGGGGATTCGTCTGCGCTCGTTGCCCATGGCGCCGCTGCTGGTGTCAGAGGGATACCAGCTTTCCTGACCCCAGAGAGAGACCAGCACAACTTCCAGCGTCAATTTTCCGTTGAGCGGATTTTGAGCACGGAGTCACTGCCACTTTAGAAAATGCTGTTAGAGCGCGGTCCGGGAGACTGTTTTTTGGCGGATTCTTCCACGCGCAGCAGGATTTTCTGAAGATCGGCTTTCGAGAAGTATCTTCCGTTGAGAATGACGCCGCTGATCTTTTGTGTGTTGCGAATGTCCTCGAGCGGATTGCCGTCGAGGAAGACCAGATCCGCGAATTTGCCCTTTTCAATCGTGCCGGCTTGATTCTCCATCTGAAAAAACCGCGCGGGATTCAGCGTGGCGGTCTGCAGCGCCTCCAGGGGAGTGAAGCCCGCCGCGACGAAGCGTTGCAATTCCTCGTGCAGGCTGAACCCAGGAAAAATATAGACGCCGGGAGGCGTGTCCGTGCCGGCAAGAAACGGCACGCCCGCCTTGTGGAGGAGCTGGACGACTTCCAGTTCTTTTTCGACGAACTTTTTCCGGGTTTCGAGGTCGTCCGTGTTGAACTCCGTTTTCACTTGTTCCGCGAAGTCCTTCCACGTGTGATCCTTCCAGTAAGTGGGGACATATTTTACGCGCGTGTCTTTGCTGAAATCAGAAAGGTCGATGAGGTTGCCGCCGCGCTCCCAGACGAGCGTGGGGCATTGCCAGGTTTGATTTTTGGCCAGCAGCGCGGCGAGAGCGGAAGCGCGCTCCGGATCATAGCTCGCGAGAAATTTGGTTTCGGTCTTGTCGCCTTTCAGGAATTCAGCCTCGAGAGGCGAACTGCCTTCAAAAATGCCGATGAGGTGCTCGAAGCTGTGCATCCCGGCCTTGGACATTTCGCCGGCACGCACGGAATCCGGCACATGCCCTTCGAAGGGAATTTCCTGCTTGTGTGCTTCTTCGGCGATGGCGAAGACGGCTTCGCGCGGAATCAACGATTGCAGCTTGATGAAGTCGGCACCTTCGTGTTTAAGCGTGTCGACCGCCCGGCGGCCATCCTCCGGCGTGGAAACGGCGATGGAACTTGGAAAACGCGGCTGGGGGCCATCGAGCATGGGGCCGGAGGTCAGGATACGAGGGCCTAGCAACCGGCCAGCCTCGATTTCATCGCGCCAGGATTGGACGGTATCCAGCTCGCTGCCCATGTCGCGGACAGACGTAACTCCATTGGCAACAAAGAGTGGAAGGGAAATTTCTTGCGCCAGAGGGAACCAGTCGCCGAAAACCAGGTGGACGTGCATGTCCCACAGGCCGGGGATAAGGTAAGAACCTCTGCCGTTAATGATGGTGGGAGCGTTGCGCGGATAGCGAGTGTACTTGCGCGAGCCAACCTCGACGATACGATTCCTGTCGATGACCACAACCTGGTCCGTGAGAATCGCGCCGGTGCGGACATCCACGATGTTGACGTCGGTGATGACGACGGTGTCCTGGAGGGACCAGTATTGGGCCGCGAGCGGCAGTGAAAGCAGGAGCAAAAAGAAAATCGGCGCAAGCGCAAGAAGAAATCGGCGGCTAATTATCATGGAGTGCAATTGTATCGAGGAACGCAGAAAGAGACGAGAGTGGAAGATGCCACCTTCAGGCGCTGACGCATTCGCTTCTCCTTCCATTGGTTGGTGGCAAATCAAGGCGGCCTTCAATCCGTTTCTTCCTTCGGAAGAGCGCGTAGCATCATACACTGAGGGCTTGGTGTGAAAATTCAGTGGAGACCGATGATGAACAAAAAATCCTATCCTTTGGGAAAAGTGTACGGACTGCTGGAGCCGGGACCCGTGGTGCTGCTGACAACTTACGGCAAAGGTCGCAACAATGTGATGACACTTTCGTGGCACATGATGATGGATTTTGAACCTCCGCTGGTGGGCTGCGTGATCAGCAACCGGAACTACACGTTTGAGATTTTGCGCCGGACCAAAGAATGCGTGATCAATATTCCGACCTCGGAGTTGGTGAAGACAGTAGTGGCATGCGGGAATGCGTCAGGGCGCCGGGTAGATAAGTTCAAAAAATATCACCTGACGGCGGAACCTGGTGCAACCGTCAAGGCTCCCTTGATTGCCGAGTGTTACGCAAATCTGGAATGTCGAGTGGTGGATACAAGAATGGTCGAGCGCTATTGCATGTTCGTCCTGGAGGTTGTGAAGGCGTGGATCGATCCTGCGAGGAAATGGGCACGAACGATGCACCATATGGGAAAAGGCAAGTTCATGCTGGCGGGGAGCGGGTTGAAGCTACGCTCGAAAATGAAATAGAGAAGTGCCGCCCACTGATATCAGCCGAATCCTATAAACCCCTTGGTGGCATCCCGCCGCCGGCCGACTGGCCGCACTAAACCGCGCCTGAACAGTTGCTTTGTCTGTACTTGACAACTACGTTACTATGTTCGTAGGCTCGGGAGAGCATGGAGCCGGAAGCTTCCCTCTCGTGGCTGGCCATGACGATGACGCCGGGCATCGCGGCGCGGCTGTCTGCTCGGCTGCTGCAGAAGTTCGGGTCGCCGGAAGGCGTGTTTCGGGCGAGCCTGACGGGGCTGGAAGCGTGCAACTTGCCGGCACCGGCGGCGCAGGCGATCTTTAAGAAGCAGACGTTTTGGCGAGCGGAGAAAGAGGTAGCGGCGATCCGGCGAATTGGCTGCAAGCTGGTGACCTGGAAGGAGCCGGAATACCCGCAATCGCTGTTACAAATTTACGACCCGCCGGTTCTCTTGTATGTCCGGGGAGACGCAAGCATTTTGAATTCGCCGAGTCTGAGCATCGTCGGGACCCGGCGGCCCAGCGTCTACGGCACACAGATGACGGAACGAATGGGCAGGGACCTTGCGAAACGCGGCCTGGCGATCGTCAGCGGATTGGCACGCGGCGTGGACGCCATTGCCCACCAAGGTACGACGGCGGCAGGCGGACGCGCCATCGGCGTGCTTGGGACAGGGATTGATGTCTGCTACCCGAAGGAGAACAGGAAGCTGTACGAGAAGGTGCTGGAGCGGGGAGCGATCATCAGCGAGTTGCCGACCGGCTCCCATCCCGCGCCGGAAAATTTCCCGGTGCGCAACCGGATTATTGCCGGGATGCCCTTGGGTGTGGTGATTGTGGAGGGTAAGCAGTACAGCGGTTCCTTAATCACGGCGCGCCTGGCCATGGAATTTGGACGCGAGGTTTTTGGTGTGCCCGGAAATGTGACCCAGGAGATGAGCTTCGCGCCGAACCTGTTGATCAAGCAGGGAGCAAAATTGGTGACCAATGCGGAAGATGTGATCGAAGAGTTGCCAACGCCGGTGAGAGCAGCTTTGGTGCAGGCGGAAGCGCTTGAATCAGAACAGCGCAATTTGCTGGTGGCGGATGGGCTAAGTCCAACAGAGAAAAAGATTTACGAGCTTTTGAGCGCGGAAGAATCCAGACACATTGATGACCTCGTGGAAACCTCCGGGTTGAATTCCAGCGAAGTTCTGGCTACCCTCTTTGATTTGGAGATGAAAGGCATCATCCGGCAATTGCCGGGAAAACAGTTTACGAAAGTCTTGTTGTAAGAGCGGAAGCCGCACCGAGGCGAATGCCGTAAGCATCGGAAAGAAGTCGGCGCGCATCAAGAGTCTGTGCGTAAAGTCGAAGACAGTCCAAATAGGAAAGTTAGCGAGAAGGACACACGCCGCCCTGCTGGACCTTCCTGCACAAGGAACTAAGGTTACAAAGGAACTCATGGCACGATCACTGGTAATCGTCGAGTCGCCGGCGAAGGCGAAGACGATCAATAAATATCTGGGCAAGAACTACACGGTCAAAGCATCCATCGGCCACGTCATGGATTTGCCGACGAAGGTCATCGGAATCCGCCTGCCCATTGAAGAAGACGAGATCAAAAAGAAAAAGAGGAAAAAGAGCAGGAAGGGCGCAAAGGCAGCGGCGCCGAAACCGCCGCTAAAACCCGTTTCGTTGGACGACCCCAAGATATTCGAACCGACGCTGCAAATCATTCCGGGCAAGGGCAAAGTCATCAATGACCTGAGGAAGGCGGCCACCAGGGCCGACGCGGTGTATCTGGCGGGCGACCCGGACCGCGAAGGCGAAGCCATCTCCGCGCACCTCGCCATGGTGCTTTCAAAACCGGCAAAGTATCTCATCCCCGAGGAAGAAGAGGACGCGAAGAAGAACGGGGCCAACGAGGAAAAAGAAGCCGAAGCCGCTGGCAAGAAGGGCGGCAAGGGCAAGTTTGCAAAGAAGGCTGCGGAAAAGGATCGCATCGAGATCGAACCTATCGATCCGAAAAAGATTTTCCGCGTCACGTTTAACGAAATTACGCCCAAAGCGATACGCGCAGCGTTTGAGCATCCCCGTCAGGTGGATTCACAGCTCGTGGATGCACAGCAAGCGCGCCGAGTGCTGGATCGTATCGTAGGTTACAAGATTTCGCCGCTCCTTTGGGACAAGGTCCGCCGGGGATTGAGTGCCGGGCGTGTGCAGACGGTTGCGCTGCGCCTCATCGTGCAGCGGGAGCAAGAGATCCGCGCTTTCGTTCCGCAGGAATACTGGACCATCCACGCAATGTTGGACGCGGGCGAGCCGCCTATCTTTGAGGCCAAGCTCAGCAAAAAGAAGGGCGAAGACATCGAGGTCAAGAACCAGGCCGCGGCGGACGAGATTGTGTCGGCAGTGAGCAAGGCCAAGTGGCAAGTGGAAAGTGTGACGCTGAAGGAAAAGCGCCGCAATCCTCCCCCGCCGTTTACTACTTCAAAGCTGCAGCAAGCTGCGTACAACCGTTTGCGTTACACCGCGAAACGCACCATGGCGTTGGCGCAGCGGATGTATGAAGGCGTCGAGCTGGGCGAGGAAGGCTCCGTGGCGCTGATTACTTACATGCGCACGGATTCCGTGCACGTGTCGAATGATGCGCTGGCCCAGGTGCGCGAACTCATCCCAGCGCGGTTTGGGAGTGATTACCTGCCGGAGAAGCCGAATTTCTACAAATCGAAGAAGGACGCGCAGGGCGCTCACGAAGCGATCCGCCCTACCGATGTGGCTCGGACGCCGGAGGATGTGCGGAAATACCTCGCTGACGATGTATTCAAGCTGTACCAGTTGATCTGGCAGCGATTCGTCGCTTCGCAGATGTTGCCGGCGGTGTCGGACCAGACCACCATCGATATCTCGGCCGGGGATTACACCTTCCGTGCCACCGGTTCGATCCTGAAGTTCGACGGTTACCTGAAGGTCTACCAGATTCCGGCGGTAAACGCGGATCGTGAAGACGACGAAAAGGACGACGAGGGCGAGGGGAAGGCCCTGCCGCGCGTGACCGAAGGACAAATCCTGAAGCTGGATTCGATTCGTCCGGACCAGCACTTCACCGAGCCGCCGCCGCGCTACACGGAAGCGACGCTGGTAAAAGAGCTGGAAGAAGATGGCATCGGCCGGCCGTCCACTTACGCGGCGATCATTTCGACGATTGTCGAGCGCGAATACGTGAAAAAAGAGCAGGGGCGGTTTACGCCGACAATGCTGGGCGAGCGCGTGTGCGTGCTCTTAATCAAGAGCTTTGAAGACGTGTTCGACGTGAAATTCACCGCGCGGCTGGAAGAAGAGCTGGACGAAATCGAAGAAGGCAAAATGCCGTGGCGGGAATCGGTCAAGGAATTCTGGGAGAAATTCATCGTGGACCTGGAAAAGGCCGGCGATGAGATGGTCTCTTACAAGGCTGGAATCCCAACCGGGAAAAAGTGCGAGAAGTGCGGGCAAGGCGAGTTGCTGGAGCGCATCAGCCGGCACGGGTTCTTCCTGGGCTGCTCGCGCTACCCGGAATGTGATTTCATCCAGGATCTTTCCGAGGAGATTCCGGAAGACACGGAAAACAAGATTGAGTACTGCGAAAATTGCGGCAAGGAAATGGCCTTAAAGCGCGGGCGGTTTGGAGCTTTCCTGGCGTGCACGGGCTATCCGGATTGCAAGACCACGCGGCGGCTGGTGGCGGGAACGCGCATCGCGCATCAGCCGGATGAGCCTCTGGACGAGAAATGCCCGCTGGACGGCAACGGGTTGGTGAAAAAACACGGCCGTTTCGGCGAATTTATTGGCTGCTCCGGATATCCGAAGTGCAAGTACACCCGCCCGATCACCATGGGCATTAAATGCCCGAAATGCAACGAAGGCGAATTCGTGAAGCGCGGCAGCATGGGCAAGGGCGGACGTGGAAGATTCCGCGTGTTCTATGGCTGTTCGCGGTATCCGGATTGCGATTTCACTTCGCCGAACATGCCCATTGCTCAACCGTGCCCGAAGTGCAGCGCACCGTTCGTTGTGGAGAAGAAAAGAAAAATCGGCACGGTGTACGCCTGCATCAAAGAAGGATGCGATTGGGAAAAGCTGGCACCGGAAGAAAAGCCCGCCAAGACGGCTCAGCCGGAAGAAGCGCCGGTGGCCGCGAAACTGTGAGTGAATACCCCGGCCGGCACACCCGCCCGCCACGAGGAAACGGCCTTTCCGAAAAGCATGCCCCAATCGGAAGTGTGCCTATAATCGGAGGGTGAGGCTGGATGAAGTCCGCCGTCGGCAAATTCCTCGAGTATCTCCGGTCGGTGCGCAACGCCTCGCCGCACACGATTACGAATTACGGCAAGGATTTGGAGCAATTCCAGACCTATCTGACTCCCCCGGGCGCCGTGATGCCAGGACTGAGGAAGATTAATCACCAACTCATTCGCGAATTTATCGGCCACTTGCACGAGTCCGGGCTGGAGAAAAGTTCGATTGCGCGGAAACTCGCGGCATTGCGCTCCTTTTTCAAGTACTGCGTGCGGGAAGGCTTGCTGAAGGAAAATCCGGCGCGGCTGGTGCCGACTCCGAAATTGCCAAAACGGATCCCCACGGTGCTTTCCGCGGAGGAGATGAGCGGGTTCCTGGACCAGTTGGCCGGGATGCAGAATCCGGGTGCGGCGCGAAAGGGCCATAAAAAGGGCCGGGAGATTGCCGCGTCCATGCCCACGAATGCCTTGATGAAGCTGGAAGATGGCCTCCTGCTGCGCCGGGACCGCGCCATTCTGGAGCTGCTTTATGCCGCGGGACTGCGCGTGAGTGAACTGACCGGGCTGAATGTTCTCGACGTGGATCAGAAGGATCAAGTCGTGCGCGTGATCGGCAAGGGTAGAAAAGAGCGCATCGTGCCCTATGGTGCGAAGGCCGCGGAAGCCCTGAAACTCTACTGGCCGTTGCGGGAAAAACTGTTGCAGGACAGTCTTGGCCAGTATGGGAAAGCCGATTCCGGCGCAGTTTTTCTGAATTACATGGGGCAGCGGCTGACGCAGCGGAGCGTCGGCCGGCTGGTGAAAAAGTATGTTCGGCTGGTGAACATCAACTGGGACTTGCACCCGCATTCGCTGCGCCACGCCTTCGCCACGCATCTGCTGGCGGACGGAGCGGACTTGCGAGCCATCCAGGAACTGCTGGGGCATCAGTCGCTTTCCACGACGCAGAAATACACCCATGCGTCCATCCGGCAACTGATGGATATTTACGACAAGGCGCACCCGCACGCATGAGACAAGGCTGGATTGCCAGCGCTATCCTATTTGGCGTGTATTGGTGCTTGAGCGCACCCGCTCGGGCACAGGGCAATTACGAAATTCAGGTGTACGGATCCGACCTGGTGGAAAAGGGCAACACCATGGTGGAGTTGCACAGCAACTTCACATTTCAAGGATCCAAGAGCACCACGGACGGCACCTGGCCCACCAATCATCAGTTGCACGAAACCATCGAGATCACCCACGGCTTTACCGACTGGTTTGAGACCGGGTTTTATATTTTCACATCCGAGCAAAACGGGTTGGGAGTCGATTGGGTTGGCGACCATATCCGGCCGCGTTTCAGCGTGCCGAAAAAATGGAAGTGGCCGGTTGGAGTAAGCATTTCGCAGGAGATTGGCTACCAGCGGCGGCAGTATTCCGCGGATACCTGGACGTACGAACTGCGCCCCATTATCGATAAGCAGGTGGGGAGATGGTATTTCGATTTTAATCCGACTTTCGACAGGTCGCTGCACGGTCCATCGGTGAGCCAGGGATGGGTGTTTTCGCCGAATGTAAAAATCGGCTATGACTTCACCAAAAAGGTCAGCGGGGGATTCGAGTATTATGGATCCTTGGGACCGGTGACCGGATTTGACCCGGTTGCGCAGCAACAGCAACAGATTTTTCCGACGATTGATCTCAATGTATCTCCGAAGTGGGAGATTAATTTTGGCGTGGGTGTTGGGGTAACGCGATCGACGGACCACCTGATCGCGAAAATGATTCTGGGTTACCGGTTCGATTTCTAATTGCCAGTGACCAAGGGAGAACCGATGAGGAAAGCGATGCGGAAGTTGGTGTGGCTGGGTGTGGCGCTGTTCGTGTTGATGGCCGGCAATGTGCGGGCGGCGGACGCGAGCCGGGACTGGAATGCGCTGGTCGATGAGTATCTGGAGAAGGTGTATTTTGCGCAGAACCCTTCGTACGCGACCATGTCTGGCCTGCACCAGCACGACTCGGAGATGGAGGCGTATTCGGCGAAGGAGATTGAATCGGAGATTCGCACGCTGCACGAATATGAAGCGCGCGTGGACCAGTTCCCTGCCGCGGGGCTGAATTCCGTGGATGCCGCCGACCGGCAAATTCTGCTGGGACACATCCGCAGCACGCTGCTCACGCTGGAAACCCTGCGCCCGCGCGAGAAGAACCCCGACGTCTATTCGGGGGGCGCGGCCGGCAGCGTCTACGTGCTGATGGTCCGGAAATTCGCGCCCCCGGAAGAACGGTTGCGCAGCGCGGTGGCGCGCGAGAAAAAGATTCCAGGAATCCTGGCATCCGCGCGGGAAAACCTGAAGAATCCCCCGCGGATTTTCACGGAAATTGCCATCGAGCAGATGCCGGGGATCATCGGATTTTTTCAGCAGGACGTGCCGGCAACGTTTGCGGACGTGAAAGACGAGGCCCTGAAGGCCGAATTCGCGAAATCCAACGGCGAGGTCATCGCGGCGTTGCAGCAATACGAGAAATGGCTCAAGGACGATTTGCTGCTGCGCTCGAACGGTGACTTCCGCATCGGCGCGGAAAATTTTTCCAAGAAACTGCATTACGAAGACATGGTGGACACGCCGCTGGACCGCCTGCTGGAGATTGGCCTGCAGGACCTGCACAAGAACCAGGCGGAACTCCAGCGCATCGCGAAGGAAGTGGATCCGAAAAAATCGCCGCGAGAGGTGATGGACGAGCTCGCTGCCATGCACCCCGCCCCGGACAAATTGATGGATGCGTTTCGCGGGACGTTCGACAGCATCATCGCGTTTATTCAGGAAAAGAAAATCATCACCATCCCGCCGGGGCCAAGGCCGTTGCTGATGGAAACGCCTCCTTTTATGCGCGCCACCACAACCGCTTCGATGGACACTCCCGGCCCGTTTGAGACCAAGGCTAAGGAATCCTATTTCCATGTGACCCTACCCGGTCCGGGGGATTCTCCGCAGGAAATCGCCAGCCTGATGGCGAGTTTCAACATAGGGACGATTGTGAGCACCTCCGTCCACGAAACTTATCCCGGCCATTACCTGCAGTATTTGTGGAACGACCGAGCGCCCAGCAAGTTGCGCAAGGTGTTTTACTCCAACACGAATACTGAGGGCTGGGCGCACTATGGCGAGCAGATGATGCTGGACGAAGGCTACGGACAACCAGGCTGGGGAGTGAAGGACGCGCGGGAAGCCAAGTTCATCCGCCTGGGACAATTGCAAGATGCGCTATTACGCGATGCGCGCTTTGTGGTTGGCCTGCAGATGCACACGGGAAAAATGAGTTTTGAAGAGGCGAAAACTTTCTTCGTGAAGGAAGGTTTTCAATCGGAGAAGATTGCGGAGATTGAAGCGAAGCGCGGCACATCCGACCCTACGTATCTGTATTACACGCTGGGAAAGCTACAGATTCTGAAATTGCGCGAGGATTACAAGAAGAAGATGGGCGCGAGCTATACGCTCGGCGAGTTCCACGACAGATTCATGAGCCAGGGCCTGCCGCCGATCGCGGTGGTGCGGCGGGCACTGCTGGGAGATGATTCGCCGGTGCTGTGAGGGGGAGTTGCCGCCAAGCTTTACCGAGTCAACCGGTCGCTCGGAAGAAGATAGTTTCAAGAAAACCCCAAGACCCACCCCGCAAACCCGAGAGTGGGGCACCCGGCCTATGATATAAACCTCTGCAGAGAGACCGGTACAATGACTCGACTCAGTCAGTGGGGCACCCGGCATGGGATTCATTAGGCTGCGAGCGGAAATTCGGGCGCTCCGCGACGAATTGGACAAACTGCATAAGGCAATAGAGGAGCACGCCGAAGCCATACATGCAGCAGAGGAACGAAAGAGGCACGAGAGGACCACCAGGAATACCGTAAATGCGGTCGTCGCCTTTGACGATAAGACGATACGAGATACGCAGACCGAGAATCACCGCCAATATCGCACTCAAAATTCCATAAGGAGGGCTGCATGGTGTGCATTCTTCGCCGCTACCATCTATGCGTTCATCGCTGCATATCAGGCCAATGAGATGCGCAAAACTGCTCTTGCATCGCAAGGGCAATTGGCATTGATGCGAGATGCTGATCGCCCTTGGGTAACTATGGATGTTTCTATTAGTTCCCCCCTGACGTATGACAGTAGTGGAGTGCGCGTTAACTTTAATTTCACGCCAAGCAATATTGGGCACTCCCCGGCGCAGAATATTTGGATTGATCCAAGGTTGACGCCAGCCTTCATGGGTGATGATTTGACTGAAGTACAGAAGGGTATCTGCGAAAAAGCGCAGCCACCTCATAAGGGACTCCTTAGCTATCTCCTGTTTCCCGGTCAGCACTATACTCAACCCATTGGATTGGGTATGTCGGTTGCAGACATTAACTCCCATTGGGGTAAACTGCCACCCAGCATAGAGCAGCCCGATCCCATCCCCATTGCTCTGGTTGGATGCGTTGATTACACCTATGAGTCGAGTCCGCGTCACCACCAGACCGGATTCGCTCTGGACGTGCTTATGAGAGACGGCAGGCTCCCACTTAAGAGCAAGACTCCTCTCGCTCCGCAGGACCTCATTCTGAGAGAGCATTCGTTTGGCGGTCATTTCGCCAATTAAAGACAAAGCCAAGAAAAGCCAAATTAGGACACTCCCCGAAAAAGTGCCGCGTTGACGATGGTGCGGGGCGACCCGTATAATAATAGTTTGTCTATAAGGCTTGGAGGAGCGATGTACGCCGTAATCAAGACCGGGGGAAAGCAGTATCGTGTCGCACCCGGCGACACCATCCGCATCGAGCGCGTCAAGGGCGATGTGGGAGAACAGGTCAAGTTTGGCACCGTGCTGGCGGTGCAGACCAAGGACAAGAAGATGCTGGCGGGAACGGACGCGTCCCAGGCCACGGTCACGGGTAAAATCGTGGAGCAGGGCCGGGCGAAAAAGCTCACCGTGCTGAAGTATAAGAAGACCAACCAGTACAAGATTCAGCGGGGCCACCGGCAGAATTACACGGCCGTGCAGGTCAG
>Ga0187803_10000639_pt1 | contig 13877 bp, 11 predicted proteins | sample NC_wetland_sal_i_2_FD_132425 | JGI IMG/M metagenome (GOLD analysis project Ga0187803, IMG submission 132425) | Wetland sediment microbial communities from Neuse River Estuary, North Carolina, USA - Control_3 | ecosystem: Environmental > Aquatic > Freshwater > Wetlands > Sediment | place: USA...
GATGGTGGTGTGTGAAATGCTTGATGCGGAAACTGGGAAAGCGCTTAGTAAAAGCGACTCAATTGCATACGCAAAAAAGAATGGCCTTGTTTTTCTAGCAGGACAAACTATTGTAGATGGATACCAAAAATTTTACGACTCTTGTAGCACTCACTGTTCACTACCTATTTGACAAACGAAGACGACAGTCAAATTTAACCGAGCGCCCCCCTTATAGTGCCCAACTTCAGAATACAGCTTTCGATAAGACCCATCTGCGTGACTTCATCTATCAACATTCTTTCACCTGTGCTAATCAGCTGTTTCAACGTTGGTTTTATTGTTTCCATCAACGTACAATAGGTTACATTTTGCTCTCTCTCATTAAGAGCTAGATATTCAAAAACATACTTCACGTCTTGTTGTACCTGCTTAAATGCGGTATAAGGCATAAAATCTCGTGCCACTTCCAAATTTAGGAACTGTTGAGAAAAATTTAAGTCACCTCGCAGGCCCGGGTAATATTCCGTTAGAAGTACATTAAGCAAACCTCTATCATCTGCCTCCTTTAACCCCCTTCCAGTTCCGATGAACTCTGGGGGAAGTCCGATGCTATAAAGCGCCCCTGTATATTTAATAGCACGGGGGAGATCAGGAAGTGTATCTGTTACTTGGAGTCGCCTTAACTCACGCGAAAGTTTCTTGTCTCTAACACACGATGCGAGACAAGCCGGCCTAGGAACGTCTCGTGCATATCCAATAGAACCTTTTCGTGCAAGCCGATCGCGCTGGTTAGGGAAGAAATCCGACATAGCTTTTATTGAATCAATTATTAGGTAAAAGGTCTTGAGATAATTCTTTGTAAAAATGCCAACTAACTTCAATACCTCATCTCTCTGCTCGGCAGAATAAATCACTGGCTTCGTTTTTTGAAGGTCGTCACTGATTCTCTTTATAAGCTTAACAGTGCTCTGACGATCGCAGTCGTAAATGAGGCTTGATTGAATAGTGACGGTTTTCAGGCCCCCAAAATCATTCAATAATGAATCGACATTCTCAAGGGTGACGTGTCCTCTAAACGGCAGTGATCCAGCGCCCATAATTGGTGCTACTGTTACGTTATACTCGCTTCCATACGTATAACAATCTGATATGGCCAGTTTATTAGTGAGGGCCGAGGGAAGATGACCATAATCTAATGCGGCATCGCTTCTTCCGAGCATTACGCGGAGAGGCCCGTCGCTTAATCCAAGGTCTTTACAGCCGCTTAAATATTCAGTGAGTAGTTTCTTAATAGATATTAATTCAGGGACCTCTTCTACCAAGGGTATAATATGGATAACCTGGCGATCCACACTTATGTTAAATTCGCGATTAGTGAGGTCTATAACATCAAGTATTCGTTTTCTGGTATCAATCAGTTCTTGAGCGCTCTTGCTCATTGGATGGATGACCTCTAGTATACTAGGTTCTGCGCTCTCTTCGTGAATCCGATAATAGGCTTCCATAATAGACATAAGAGCCATAAGCTGCCTAAATACCGTTTCCTGTGAAACACTTGGAATTCGTGGTGTAATAAAAACATCTTTTCCAGGAATTAGGCCTTTGGAGACAAGCCCTACAACAACCTCGGAGGTTTGAACATACGGGGTCATCTTCCCTTCAAAGTCTATCATATATTCATCTATGCCAAATCCTCCCTTCTTTGTTGGCATAAGGACTTTCATCGCCTCTTCAGCTTCTTTTTGCACTGGGACATAGGTCGTAGCTGAATCTGGATGTTGAGTGGCCATTGTGGCAGGGATCCTTCTCATTTTGATATCTCCAAGCTAAATGTAAAGTAATGCAATTCACTTTTTTGCGGGACATTTGCCATTAATTTTCAATCAAAGCCCACTTAAAAAATAAAAAATCGATGTGGGTTATACAGCGCATTCAAATCACTCCAAAGATACGTGGACCAACAACAAGAAGTATGACCGAGGCTAATATGAAGACTCCAATAATGTCAGTGACCACTCTTGTGGCCAGAGCTTGAAGTTTGATGCTTTTTAAGAGTCGTTCTATAATTGGCTCAAAAATATGTTTAAACACGTGTCCTCCATCTAATGGCACCGTCGGAAGACTGTTAAAAAGCCCCACATAAAAGTTAAGCCACCCCACCCACAATAATGTATTAGCTATCCAGAATATGCCTGGCCCAAGGTGACTGGCCCATCCAATTGGCTGGTACAGATTGATCACGTCTCCTGTGAATCCGTTAAAGATCACTAAAGCTAATCCAAGGAGAGCCACCCATCCTCCAATCGTATTAAGGGTGTGAGGAATCTGTTTTAAAAAGTTAAGCGTTTCCTCTGAGCCGCCTGTTATGCCTAAAAATCCTTGATTAAAGTTTGGATTTTTACCGAGGGCTACTGTAAATTCAAACGTGGTGCCTTTTTTTGCAGCTTTTACTAAAACTACTTGCTTTGGGTGCGTTGTGTTCATGAAGGCATGAAACTGGTCATTACTTGCGATTATTGTATTGTCTATCTGTAGAATTGTCATTCCCGGTCGTATTCCCGCTTTATCAGCCGGCGATCCACTTACAACGCCTACGACTCCTAACCCAGGCATTGGAGCAATAGCTGACAGAACGGGACCAAAGAATAGCGCGAGACATATTAAGGCGACCACAAAGTTGCCCATAATCCCCGCCGTATCTATTCGAAGTCTGTCCCTTCTTGTGGCTATCTTGCCATTATCTTTCGCTTCTTCGCCAAATAGCTGTGATTCGTCTGGTTCAGCAAACGCTCCCACAGGTAACACCAATACTAAAAGGCCGAAGGCTTTTAGTTTAATATCTGCCGCCCGACTCAACAGCGCATGTGCAAGTTCATGAACGACGAGGGCGACAACGAGAGCAATGATGCCCCACGTTAATGGAATGAATTGATTTATGCCCGGCAGCAACAAGATATTTCGAGGCTCGTTAAACGCAGTTGGTCCTGGTTTTATGAGAAGTATTATATAGTCTTCAATTATCAAAAAAATAAACATAAAAATCATCGATAGTACGACGACAAAGATTCCAACGTCGGCGAATGCATTCCAGAACTTTTTTGGGCCAGCTAATCGATCAAAAAACTGCTGACCGCGCGTCGTTCTTATAAAGAGAATTGGGCCATAAGTACTAATATTATGGCGCTCGAGAATTCCTAAGCTGTTAAGTAAGAGCACAAAGAGCAAATAAACAGAAAGGATTACTAGTGCGAGGATATAATAGTCCAAACAGGTCTCTCCATATTGGTGTGATGATGTTCTCCAACATATATGTAACTACAGCTACCCTCGAAGAAGCGAGGCAAATTAGTCGTCAGCTTGTTCAAGCAAAAATCTGCGCTTGTGTAAATATACATCCCGTTATGTCAATCTATCGGTGGAAAGGGCGTATTCAAGAGGAGGAGGAATATGCTTTAAACATAAAAACGACAACCACATTGGTAAAGAAAGTTACTGAGAAGCTATTAGAGCTTCATAGTTATGAAACTCCGTGTATAGTTTCCTACAATATCGATTACGGCTCAAAAGAGTACCTCAAATGGATTTCGGAGGAAACCATTTAAGTGATTTGTCATAGCCCAGATGCAACCGAATGAAAAAGCAAAACTAAACGCGACAATGAGCCCTTATTGGCCCCCCAACTCGTGGGCCTTGTGACAACTGTAAATTTAATGGAAAACCAAACATTGCCGCGCTAATGGTAAAGCCGCTGAAGATTCAAGATTATCATTATATGGATGCAAATCAAATGGGTGCAAAATAATAAACAATCGTGAGGCAGGAATCACCGATTTTCACAGAGCAATTGTCGCTAAATCAAGGGATAAAGAGGCAGGTCGTGATGCCTCGTCACTAAGAGGGTTAGGACCCCCTCTGCAGTGCAGTACGAAGTTTATGATTCGAGATCAGAACTGAAATCAGAGATTCATAAGTACGACATCCCGAAGGGACTTATAGTATAGTTCCCTTTTAAGTTCGAAAATGCAGCAAGAGACAATCGTACACTGGGCAGACGTAATTGCACAAAATATTAGCGGAAACCAAGTCATAGCTACAGGCATAACTCCCTCTGGCAACATACACATTGGTAACATGCGAGAGGTTGTAACGGCTGACGCAGTTTTGAGAGCTATTAATGACGTTGGGAAAGAAGCAAGGCTAATTTACGTTGCTGACACATTTGATCCCCTGAGAATAGTGTACCCTTTTTTGCCAAACATTTACAAGAAGTACGTTGGGTGGCCAATATCTGAAATACCTGATCCCGTAGGCTGTTGTGAGAACTATGCGGAACACTACTTAAAGCCATTTTTAGATTCATTAGAAGAACTAGGCATTCAACCAGAATTATTTCGAGCAGACGAAATGTATAAAAGCGGGGCCTATACAGCTGCAATCAAACTTGCACTTGACGAGAAAGACCATATTGCAAAAATAATTGAGGACGTCTCAGGAAGAAAATTACTGCCTGAATGGAGCCCATTTAATCCATTATGCAGGTCGTGCAAAAGAATTACTGCAGGAGTTGTATTGGAGCACATGCCAGAAATTACTTCAGTTACATATAGGTGTGCGTGCAGCGGTAAGGGAATAGCGAATTATTCAAAAGGAGAGGGGAAACTCGCTTGGAGAATTGATTGGGCGGCACGATGGAGCATCTTAGGTGTGACAATTGAGCCGTTCGGAAAGGATCATGCCGTAGCTGGCGGATCATTTGATACCGGCATACGCATCTCGAAAGAGGTATATGCGTTTGAACCACCACGGCCGATCCCCTACGGGCATATCCATCTAAAAGGGAAAGGTAAAATGTCTAGTTCTAAAGGAGTCACGGTAACGATCAAAGAAATGCTAGACGCTGTACCAGCCGATGTGTTGAGATATATGATAATTAAAAGAAAGCCTGAAAAGCTAATTGATTTCGATCCAGGTTTAGGTCTTTTGAACCTTATAGATGAGTTCGATAGTGGAAACGATCGCGCTTACGAGCTCTCACGGGTCGTCGGCATCAAATCGAGCGTCCCCTTCAGGCACATGGTAACGGCAGTTCAAATAGCTTCCAATTTTGATGAGCTCCTTACAGTACTAAAGCGAGGAGGTTATGATGTCAGCGACATCAACTCGATAAAGTTGAGGGCAAAAAATGCAAAAACGTGGCTTGACCGCTTTGCACCGCCATTTGTCAAGTTTACGGTGCAAGACCATCTTCCTGTTCTGGCTCAAACGCTCACCCTTGAGCAGAAAAAAGTGTTATCGCAACTCGCTGATATTATAGAGGTGGGTGTAGATAACGCTGAACAACTCCATAACGCGATATATAAAATAAGCGCGATCATTGGCATCGATCCTAAAGACTCATTTAAATCGATTTACATCGCCTTCTTAGGAATAAGTTCAGGACCCCGGGCTGGGTGGTTCCTCGCATCGCTTGAAAAAGATTTCGCTATATACCGGCTCAAAGAAGCTGCCGAAGTTTTAAACTTTGCTCCTTAAATAGTCTCGCCTAATCTTTGCTACTTCTGGTCAAATGCTTGTTCAATATCAGCTTTTATATCTTCGACGTTTTCTAGACCCACAGATAGTCTTATAAGGCCGTCTGTTATACCAATTCGGTTTCTGTCGCTTTTTGGAACAACTGAGTGGGTCATAAGCCCTGGATGCTCTATTAACGATGCTGTGTCTCCTAGACTCACTGCGAGAGTGCAGAGTTTGAGGCTATTTAAAAACTTTAAACTCTCGTTAAGTCCTCCGTGAACCTCGAAAGAAACAATACCGCCAAATCCAGACATTTGCTCTCGCAAATTTTTGCTGTTCGTAAGTTTACGATCAAGACCTGGATAAAAGACCTCCTTTATCTCTGCTCTTTTCTTTAGAAAAGCAGCTATCTCTCTCGCATTTTGAGCATGTCGTTCCATCCTTACTGAAAGTGTTTGAATCCCACGTAAGATAAGAAAAGCATTAAATGGACTCAATGTCCCGCCCATATCTCGAAGCACGCCTCTCCTAATGGCATCTGCAAATTCAAATGAAGCGATGACTATCCCGCCTAGTGCATCACCATGGCCATTTAAATATTTTGTAGCGCTGTGAACGACAATGTCAGCTCCGAGTTCCAGAGGTCTTTGAAAGTAGGGCGTTAGAAATGTATTGTCCACAATTGTTCTCAGCCCAGCCTCCACAGCTATTTCAGTTACTGCCTTTATATCTGTCAATTTAAGCGTTGGATTTGCCGGTGTTTCAAAGAAGATCAGTTTTGTAGTATTCTTAATGGCATCAATGACTTGATCGACATCTGACGTATCAACGAAACTTACGTCAAATCCGAATCTAGGTGCTCCTTTGCTTAAAAACTCGTGTGTGCTGCCATATAAGACTTCATCTGCTATAAGATGGTCACCACATTCTAATATAGTGAATATAGCCGCTGTTATAGCCGCCATACCTGAAGCGAAACTTACCGCAGAATCTCCCCCCTCAAGAGCTGCCATTTTAACTTCGAGCATAGTGTTAGTTGGATTTGAAGATCGTGAGTAGACGTACTTCCCTCGTGGGATACCTGTTGTCAGTATTTCATCAAATGCAAACGTTGAGGTCTGGTAAATGGGGGTTGATAGAGCCATGTTCTCGGGGCAAGGTCTGAGCCCTGCATGAACTATTTTTGTATCTATCCCATACTCATACTCGTGTTCCATGGAAGGACCTCAAACAAGGGGGACTGGTTGTTTTTCCTCTGGTAAAACAGGGAGCTTCATGGTATTTATCAAAATGGGACTCGACACTTCTTTTGCTCGTTCAAGCAAAAGTTCTTTTCCCCGTTGTGTTAGCGCAAATAAGGGCACACCTGTACCCACCTGTGCCAATGCTCTTTCTCCTACAGCGTCTCGTATTGCGAAAGACGCACACCCCGTTGTGATATCTACGATTTTTACAAACTCTTTTGCAGCTTTTTTGTCCATACCAGTTACGTGTACCCCTATAATTATCACTTCTGTGTGCGTCGCGCTTTCAACTTCACGGCACTCTCTTGCCTCTTCAACGTTTGTAACGGTGACCGCAATTTTTTTGTTCCCAAGCTCAACGGCTCGTGCCACACCGAGGGGTTGATTTATAATTGCATGCTTGCCATCGAGAGTAATGCCGCCTGCTTCTTCAACACGTTTTACGAGCTTTGGTATTATCGTGGTCTCTATCACTCCTGAAATCCTAGCCCCAATTCCCTGTGTTAAAGTTGGACTCGATGTAATAACGGTGCCCACTCCTTCACAAACTGATATACTAGCTTCAAGGAGTCCCTTTCGTAACCCAGTCATCATAACTTCTGACGCTCCAAAGCCAACAAATACCTCCATCTCAATAGACCTGTTGCTAGTACACATTCCAAAGTCTTCAATTCTGAACTCAATGTTCTTTTTTATAATCTCAGGAGTTATCTTCTCAATTCCTCGCGCTTTGGCAAAAATAGGGCAGTACTTTATCAACGGTTCGCCAACTTGCACTACTTTACCATCTTCAACTACAACGTAAGCCTTCCCTAGTGCCTCAAGAACGTGTTTTTCTGCCATATATCCTCTCTCTGATATTAAAAATTCTCAATTTCAACATTAGTATTAAATACTCAGTTTAGTAGGTAGATGCTTTTAAGCTTTGGTCGATACGGTTTGATCTAGGTTTTCCGTACTATTCTTGTGTCCGTACTTATAGTATACAATGAGCGGTACATTAATACTGTCATTATCGACGTAAGCCCACTTTGGAACGTGTACCGGATGATCAGAAGTTATAAGCAACAAAGTTGACTTACTCAAGTTATCGATAAGTCGTTTAATATTTCCATTTATTGTAGTCGCCGAGTACATTACGTCCTCCCAAGACTCGGCATAATGATGCAAACAGTTATCAACAGCTCGAAGGTGAATTGCCATTAACGTCACATTCTCGAGCTTAAATGCTTTAAGTGCAAGGTCAGTTATCCGCCTATCATAATCCACTATTCCGCGGGTATTTTCAACTCCGATCGCTACATCTACCCTATTTAACATGGATTTTGCACCCATCGTTTCAATGATAATGCCCGACTTAATTCCATTTTCGCTGGCAATTTCAAGCACTGACCGTATCGGGGTGTAAAACACGTCAGCGACTTTATATAATAAATGATGTTCAGGAGTATATCCAGTCAAAATAGTGCCAATATTAGGCGTTGTAATACGCGGTGGAAGAGATTTACACTCGAAGAAAAGACCGTCGCGTGAAAGTTTTTTTAAGTCCTGTATGGTATCACCGAGTTTGGTATAAAGCGTTACTCCGATTCCGTCGATAATCACTAGTAGTATCTGTTCTATGTTTTTACCTTCAGTATAGCGCATAACTTCCCAAATCTCTTTTCCATCGTGATCAGGAATACGTATATCTAAAATGCGCGCAATTGTCGGAGCAATATCAAGCTGAGTATATGTCGTCAAGACCATTTCTTCACGCTAGAATAACCGTTCTAATTAATAAAATTTCGGAAGAAAGTATCGTGCGACGAAGTTGTGCGACGGTGTTTTTACTAGCACTCTAGTATCCCATTTATTTCTATTTCGTTCGAAATGTAGCCCCTATAAAGACGCAAAGCATTTTTTTTACAATCAATATTTGGTGTTCTCAGAACATTAGCAGACAAAGATGACATCAATTCCGCTTCTAATGATGGTAACTGGTGTTGTTTGAGGATTAATGTCGACGATAGCGTGAATCAGAAGAAGCTACACGCTTAAGTTGGTGGACAATATTCTCCCTATTCCACTTTGATTTTCTCTATTCATCGTGGCATGACGTCCCTGTGAGAGGCTTGATATATTGACAAATTGTTGTTGTGCTGAGCTTAAAAAACATTATAATTCTTAGCCCATTATCTTCTTCGAGCTTAGTGGCAAGCTATTTTCAATTGACGAAAACATTTTTATAGCATTTGAATGAGTATTGCTGACAATATTGCACAGTGACGAAATATATGGGACTTGCTGTGCTAAAATTGTTAACGTCACTGTGTAACTGACGAAGTGAGAGACTTTTGATTCATCTTTGCTTACACTCGTTATTTTTTCCATTTGTCGTCGTCCAAAACGTTTTTTTACAATCAGTTCTAATTAATAGTCATTTTCACTGCGTCCTTTTTTACGTCAACATTATTTAATGTTAAAGTGTTAAGCATCACACATATCTAAGCGCACTTTTCCGCTGCAACGGTTAAAACGTATCAGCACCTTTATTTTGATTAATAATCGGCATTGACATTTGTTCTACTATTTGATGGATCATCTAGGTCAGTGCAAATATGTTACGAGTATCAGTGCTACAGGTTCATGTGGGATTAACAGCTAATAAACACGGAACAATAGAATTAGGCCTTATATCGCTTGGCAGCCAGTTGTAGTGCCTCAAATGCTGGGAGCCTTCTCCCTGAAAGGTAGTTAATCAAAGCCCCGCCTCCGAGGCTTATGTGCGAAAATCCTCTTTCGTTGATACGTAGAGCCTCTATCGCAGAGAGGGTATGTCCACCACCAACAAGTGAGAAACCATCAGATTTGCTAATCGCTTCCAATATCTCTTTTGTGCCAATTTCAAAGTCGGAATCTTCATAAACACCTGGTGGACCTTTTACCACCATTGTCTTCGCTGCTTCTATAACCGCTTTGTATATCTGAGTTGTTCCCTTTCCGATATCCTCTATGAGACCTTTTGCTGGTAGCTCTTTTGTTGTTATCTCAACTCTTTCACCATTGAGTTTGTATGCCACGTCAACAGGAACATCTATATGCGGACCGTACTTTATAAGTAAGTCTTTTACCGCTTGAAGTCGCTCAAGATGGCCTTTGTTTCTCAGAAAATTAACTGTTTCTTTACCTAGGTCATACTCACGCGCCACCATGAAAAGAAGCCCGAGCACCCCAGACGAAAGGACCCTGTCTATTATACTTTTTTGGAACCCATGTTTGAGCACTTCAATGTTGTCGTCAGGTTTGCCGCCCCCCAGAATATAAACGACCGGATGCTCTGGGTTCATAATTGCTTGCCTATCATAAAGAAGCTCTTTTTCCATTATCCTTCCTGCAGCTGAAGGAAGTGTTGCCGCCAGACCCACGATAGAAGCATGTGATCTGTGGGCTGAAGGAAATGCGTCGTTGACAAATAGGTCTGCAAGAGAACTTAACCTTCTTACTAGTATCCCTCTCGCGTGTGCTTCCGGCGGTAGCTCGAGTGTTTCTTCAGCTAAAAATCGAATATTCTGGAGAAGCAGAACTTCTCCAGATTGTAACGATTTCATTTTCTCTCGTGCAGCTATGCCTATGGTATCGTCTACATAGTCAAATCCCTCTTTCAATACGTCTTTTAAAGCGTCAGCGTGTTGATCGAGAGGAAGGAAATCATAATCGCCGGCTCTCCCTTGATGTGCTAGGACTACGACCTTCGCTTTTTTATCTGCAAGCTCTTTAATTGTTGTGATAGATTCACTTATACGCTTCGATTCTGAGATCTTTTTTGTATCTTTATCAACTGGTACGTTTATGTCAACTCGCAAAAGCACTATCTTATCTTCAAAATCTAAATCATCAAGAGTCAAAAAGTCGTGCATCGTACTCTCATTAGCCCTTGGTTTAGGCTACTACTATAAAGAGAAATTTGGTTCGTGTGATGTAGCTTTAAATCATTACGCAAGCTCCGTTAATCTTTCAACTACGCTTATTCTAACCCCCAAACTTTTCTGTGTATTTCTCTTAATTCCTCAGGGTTATCTGCTAAACATTGTGGTGGGCGAAATGAACCTCTCACGCCTACAGCGTTGTCCGTCTTTTTTATTGACTTCCATGGATCTCTCTCTATGCCCGTCATTGCTCTAATGCAATCGATGTTGTCTAATATTATATCTGATTCTTGGTGCACTGCTTGCATGAAAAATACTTCATTGTCAACAACGTTGACGCTTTCCTCCCAGATAGGAATCTCCCATAAGTCATATCTAGGCCTCCCAAGATCTCTTCCAAGTTCGATGAGTTCTGCGGTTGAACCCAAGCCATCACCCGCTCGTACAAGCATAATCCGTCTTAAGCTGTAAAATTCTCTGAGCAAGTCTTCCCGTGTTACATCGCGCTCAACTTCAATCATTAGGTTGTGTTGGTGCATCAATGTCGTAGATACCAAAACTGCGATTGTGTTTATTTTCCACTCCGGCACGACCGTGTTTACATCAGGGCCGTGGTGAGAGGGAACTGTCGGTGGATTGGGCACGATCGCATTAATCGGACCCTTTTTAATCTGCAGTGGGTCTGCCCCCCTTCGTACCAGAACCGCCCTTACCTTTTTAATACCAGCTACTTTGTTAACAGCATATAAAGACCTACAGAGCCCTGTAGTGTTGCAAGAGACTACCCGCGAATAATCCTTGTCTAAAGTTCTTTCGTAATTACAATATGCGTTGAATGAAAATCCGATGGCATCATGTTTTTCGCCGCCTTCGAATATTGCCTTTACTCCAACCTTTTTGTAAATGTTTTCAAGATTTTTCGCACCCATTCCTTCTGGCGTTGCATCGACGACAATATCTACTTCTTTTACCAAATCCATTGTCGTTCCCGCAACATCCAACCCGGCAGCTTTAAATCCCGCAATTTTGTCAGATTCTGAAGCATAGAGAGGGTAGCCCTTTTCGACAGCTACAAATGCTTCAAAATTTGGCCGAGTTTTTGAAACTCCAACTAGCTGCATGTCATCTTGTTTGGCTACTGCATCAGCCACTCGCTTTCCTATGTTCCCATAACCGTTAACTGCCACTTTAACAACCACAAACGATCCACCTCTTAAGTGTAGATAATCTAATTCTCACATTTCATAAAGCTTTCCCAATAAATTAGTGTTTAATCTTAACTTTTAAAATAATTGTAATTTAAAAGTAATTCGCACGCTTGTCTGACTTAATATGGCAATTTAGTTACTCTCTGTAAAGAACCTCTATTTCCTTTTTTGCACAACTTCTTATTTGCCCATAAATTAGCTGTTTCAAGCATACAGTCGTCTTTAAATATCCTTAGTTGGAAGAAAGACACTCGTAAAGATACTATTATGTCCGCAACAACATCAAATCAGCTACGTTCATTGAATTGTCTTTTTCAAAACGGGATAAATTTGCCTCCTCGTTTAAGCTTCAAGGACGCACAGTAACAGAAACATTTTATATTACAAAGCAAAAGAAAAACAGCAGTCTAAATGCTAGAACTAAAAAAAATCAAAAATAGTTCTTTGAAGCAAATGTTTATTTAAAAATATCGTATTGATCAGAGCTATGTTGATGCGTGTTGCAGTGCTTTTTAAAGCCTCTGCTAAACTTTCAAACTTTAAGGGATCATGTCTAAACGCATCTCGCACAAGTTCTCTAATTACCCAGCTTCCAAGTGGTATATCATATGTCGGTTGGACTTCTCTTATAATGTAAATTGAGGCTTGCTTCTTAATGTTGTTAAGATATTCAAGTGTCGAGAATCTTGCAGCGAAATAACCCCCGTCCATACTTGAGCTTTTGCCATCATAGTTTTCGTACAAATCTCCTATTTCTACTTTTCCGTTGTCAGTTATCCAAAGTTCAGTCCATCCGAAGGAATAGCTGCTAGGGAGCAATATTACCTCAAAATGATTTCCAAACCTTTCCGATATAAACAAGTAGACCTCATCGATCTCTGGGTAAGTTTTTATTTGATTTAGCATGGCGTTTCCAATTATTGTGTCCACAGCAGTGATCGACCAACGAGTCGGAACAAGCAGCCGTTTTCTACCTAGTAATCCTACCGACAAAAGCCTACTAATTTGATATGGTGAGACTCCTTGCCAATATAGTTCAACAGCTGCTTCTGAGGCTTTAATATCAACATCATAAACGAGACTATCGATTTTTTTTGGTACTTTTGGGCTCTCTAATATTTGGATATCACTGATTATTCCAGAAGGCCCCATAGGGGCAGTGATTTTATCAAAATTAAGATCCGTTTTAGGACTTTTTATAAATTTTACTTCAACGTCTATTGGTAACTCAGACATTGCGAGCTCTTGGGTTTCAAGTAACAATCTGGTGGGATCCATGGCATCAGTTACGTTCAACTTAAAGTTTGAACGTACGAGATTTGATCTAATTTCAACGATGTCTTCCCGTTTTAATGTAAGCCACGATTCAGGCATGTCAAACATTTTTGGATCATCAATGAGCGGAGAGACAAGAGGTCCCGCAAATACGTTAGGATACCCCATTCTCCCAACAAACGCGGACGGTGGAGTAGCTCCAAACAAATTGCTGCCAATTTTTCCTATTTTAACCGAATTTAAAAGAAGCTCTTTGCGAGTCTTTTTATATTCTTTCGTTTTCACGCTGTCTGTTACAATAATTGGTGACTAACGTATTAATTTATTGCTTCGCTACGTCTCCCGGGATTAACTGATTATATGTTTATCCTTTTCCATATAATGTATTTAGGAAGGACAATGTTTTTCGGAAAAGATAATTTGTTTAAGCTCATCGATTACGTACTTTTTTTGAATTCAACGTAAGACTGCAATATCAAGATATTTCAGTGAAAGGACTAAAGAAAAGCTGAAACATTGGATCCAATCTTCTCGAAGACCTGTAGGAAGATCTTTAAAGTTGACACGAGTAATACATCGCTGCTCTCTCGAATCTTGCGTGTAGTTTTGAGCACATTTTTCTGAAATAAGCTCTAGTTTTTTATCGCATATCTTTAGAGAAGATTTAAATGTATACCACTCTATTGTATGATGAAAAGTTATGATCGGCATGATTTTGTGCGGTGGCTATGGGAAACGGCTTAAAC
>Ga0187803_10000640_pt1 | contig 13863 bp, 12 predicted proteins | sample NC_wetland_sal_i_2_FD_132425 | JGI IMG/M metagenome (GOLD analysis project Ga0187803, IMG submission 132425) | Wetland sediment microbial communities from Neuse River Estuary, North Carolina, USA - Control_3 | ecosystem: Environmental > Aquatic > Freshwater > Wetlands > Sediment | place: USA...
CGTGCTCGCGCGCCAGCACGGCCATCTGGTACGTCCCGATTTTGTTCGCGGTGTCGCCGTTCGCGGCGATGCGGTCCGCGCCCACCACGATGGCGCCGATGTCTTCCGTCTTCAGGCAGTGGCCCACCATGTTGTCGGTGATGAGCTTCAGCGGGATTCCGGTCGCGTGCAGTTCCCAGGCCGTGAGGCGCGCGCCCTGCAGGTAGGGCCGCGTCTCGGGGACATAGACTTCGAGCGCGTGGCCCTGGTACACGGCCATGCGTATCACGCCGAGCGCGGTGCCGATGCCGGCCGTAGCCAGCGCTCCGGCATTGCACTGGGTCATCACTCTTCCCGCGCGCGGGAGGAGCGAAGCGCCGTGGCGGCCGATGGCTTCGTCATGCTCGCGCTTTTCGCGATGGACGAGCTGCGCCTCGAGGACCATGGCGTTGCGCACCTCGTCGAGCATGGCGGCGTGCGCGCCCCGCGCGGCCGCGGCCTCGCATGCCTGGGCAAACACGCGTTGCATTCGAGCAATGGCCCAGAAGAGGTCCACGGCGGTCGGCCGCGTTTCCGCCAACGCGGCGCATATCGTCACGAACTCCGCGCGAAGCTCATCGAGCGTACGTGCCAGCGAGCGCTGCACGCCGATCGCCGCGCCCATGGCCGCGGCTACTCCAATGGCCGGAGCGCCGCGGATTTCCATGTCGCGAATGGCGCGAGCCACGTGCTGGTAGTCGGTGTAGGTGTTGCGCACCTCGTGCTCGGGCAGCAGACGCTGGTCGAGCACCACCACGCCGCTGCGCGCCCATTCGATGGGTTGGGCAGCGTGGATGGCGCGTTGCGAATCCTGGTCCATAACCTATCTATTGTAGTCCAACCGCGCGGCCCATGTTGCCGAGCCGGCCGCGGCCCGCTTCAGGCCAGGCTGATCGCGATGTAGGCGCGGGGACGCGGGCGGAACTTGGCGAAGAATCCGATCAGCCGCTTCATGAAGTAGTACTTCGCGTTGAGCAGTTCGTCCGCGCGGCGCGCTTCAGCGCCTTCCAGGATGCGCGCGGTGGCTTCCACCCAATCGCCCTTCACCTTGCCGCGCATATCACACGGCGCCACGCGAACGCGCGGGTTGTTGCCGATGCGCTTCACTTTCCCCGAAGCCGCTTCCGAATAGATGTAGAGGATTCCGTTTTCTTCCGCGAACCACACGGGCACAGCCACACCCGCGCCGTTTTTGCGGAACGATTCCACGCTGATGTAATTGTGTCCCGAAAAAACGGACGTGGCCCTGGAAGGCACAAGATTCCGGCGTCCAGTCTCTATCCTCTTGCGATGCGTCCCGTGCGAGCACGGGACGCGCATTCACACGGAGGTTTCCGCCGTGCCGCAGCCGGCGCGAGCCGGCGTCCGGCCAGCTAGTAGGACTCGGCGACGAAGCCGGCGACTTTCTTGGCGAAGTCGTAGCAGGCGTTCAGGTTGCCGCCGAAGAAGCGGACCTTGCCCTCGGCCTCGCGCTCCAGAACCACTTTGCCGGAGCGATCCACGAACTGCGCCTTGAGCTTGATGGAGGTCCAGCCGCCCACGGTGGTCACTTCGCGCGCTTTTTCACTGCCTTTTTTGAACGATTCGGCGGTGGTGCGCAGCACGACGAGATCCGCCACGCCTTCCGCTCGCTTGTCGCCGCTGCGATAGACCTTCTGGAACTTCCCGGTCTTTACCACCTGCTCCACCAGATATTCGTATTCGGCGATGCGGAAATCCGGCGGGATTGCCAGGTCTCCGGGGTCCATCACCTCAATCTGGATGGCCGATGCGTGCAGCTTCGGCGGTACCGGCGTAGTGGTGACGTTGGAGGTCTGCGCGAGCAGGCTTCCTGCCAGCGCCAGGCCCACGCAAATGGCGGCGATGGTGAGTACGGTTGGAAATGCCGCTCCAGTGCGAATCTTCACGGCTTTTTCTCCTCTTTGCCCGGCTCTTCGGGCGGAATGCTGGCTTTCGCGCCCTTGGCAACCAATTGGCGCTTGATGACCGTGGCTTGGCCCTTGGGAAGCACGAAGATCGCGCCGCGGTAGCCGTTGTCGGCGTCGCGGTACTCGACGGTGAGCACCTCAGTGGCGCGCGAGAACAGGCTCAGGACGCGGCCTCCCTCGTAAGGCACGCCCGCTTTGACGATGGCCCCGCCCACGCCGCTGAACACTTGCTTCGAGTCTTTGCCCGTGAACACGTCCGTAATCGAGGCGATCGAGATATCGCCCTTGGTTTTCTCTGCAGCAAAGTGGAGCGCGTCTCCCTCAACGGTCAGCGCGCCGTGCGTGTGGTGTTTGACGTGTTGCAGCCCGATCACACATTCCACGCTGGTGTCCGGCGAAGCCTGCGCAGCCGGCTGGGCGGCCTGCTGGGCGAATACGGGCATCGCCGCGGGAAGCAACAGAAGCGCGGCGGCGACGAGAATGGCGCCGGCTCCGAGCCGCATCTCGAGGCGTCTGCCGTTCGGATGCGGAGAATTTACCTTAGTGACCAAAGTCTTCATTTTCGGATTTCCTTTTCCAGCTTCATGCCGGTTGGTGGCCACAGAAGCTACGCCGCGCGGTCCTGGGGCGCCCCCGCGGAGACACGAACCATATCAGAGGAACGCGTCTACGGGAAGCGTAAACCTCTTCGGCCCTATTTGGTAGCCGATAGCGATCGATATTCAGCCTCAAGAGCAGATGTACCGCAATTTCTCCCTTCCCTCGCGCCCGCGCCTTTGTAGGGGCGCGATATTCAGCCGTAAAAGCAGAAGGGTGGCTCTCTCTGGGCATTTCCCCACTCGTTCACCCTCCGTAGCTCGCCGAGCGTACGAGGGCCCGCCTCTACCGCTGCTATCCCGAACCCACGTTCGCCGCGGGTGAGGTCCGATTTCTGGACTCCGGTGGAGTCCATCGGACTCCCGAAACCGGAGGACTTGCTTGACCTCCGATTCCTCCCTTCTCTCGCGCCCGCGTCTTCGTAGGGGCGGACCCATGTGTCCGCCCTCTTCGAACATGGAGCACGCGGCAGGAAATTCCACACTTTTGGCTTTTGATGCTGGGTATCGCCCTCCCCCCGGAATGTCCAATCCCATGAGAACAAAGGACTTGGAAATTCCGGAGTGACCCGGGAGTGTCCAAGTCGTTGAAAATAAAGAGCGGGGATTTTTCGCAGTTTGCGCGGGAGTGTCCAATCGCATGATTCCACTGGTAGTTAGATCGTCCCGAAGCTTCGGGATCGCCCGCTCTCGGATTGGTCTGGCGCGGTCCATCGATAATCAGCCACATATAGTATAACAGAGTTAACAGAAAATGCAAGCGATATTTTGCGAGCGGGGGCGGAGCGCACGGCCCAGAGGGCCGGGGAGAAACTGGACGACAGCCGGGCCGATTTTCGTCCCGATGGAATCCTATTTCTCGTGCTTGGGGATTTTGCTGTTGAGAAGCGCCACGAGCGACTGGCCCGCCGGGGTCGGCTGGATACCGCTTTTGCGGACGATCTCGCGCGCCCCGACAGCTTTGTCGTAGAGACGCTTGTTCGCGTCGGTATCCTGGTGGAGGGTGGCGCCTTCCAGCGACACGCCGGCAAAGAGACCCTTGGCGCGACCGTAGGTCAGTATGTCCGCACCGCCCACGGAGCTGGCCTCTTTGGTAGCGCCGCTGGGACCCGCGGCGGCCGTCGCGTCGCTGCCCATCTTGGTCTTGTCCTTCAGAATTGCTTCGACGCCCTTGTCGCTCATCACCAGCAGGACGAAATCGCTGGAGGAGCCTCCGGCCTGCAGCCCGATGCTGGCCCCGCCCATGCTGTACATCGCGGGCGCGGACCACGCGCCGTCAAATGCGTCGCCGGCGCGGCAGCTCATGGCGCCGCGGCCTCCGCTGCCTCCAACGATGAACCCGCCCTTCTTGACGTTGGGCATCACCAGCACGCAATCGGCCTTGGCCAGCGTGCCGGGATGGATGGCGTCGCTCTTCATCATTTCCTCGAGCACTGCGGCGGCGTTCTTGAGCGTCTCTTCGTCTTTTTCCTTGTCGCCTGCCAGGATCGATACTGGGAGTAAAAGGGAGAGGAACACAAAAAGCAGAACGCACTCGAAACAGAAATTCCTCGATGCTTTTGCGTTGGAGCTGTGCATAAAAGTCTGCGCCTCCTTGATTTCTCTGGGCCGGGAATTCGCGTTCGGAGCGTATCCGATTCCCGCGCCGCTGTCATCCTGAGGAGTCCTCGACGAAGGATCTGCTTTTCGCTCCCATGTCGTACCGCCCGCCCAGCGCGGGCCGGAATTTATCACGCCCTTGCGGGAGGTCGGCATCCCCATCAAGCGCCGTAGGCGCGACAATCGTTAGCCCAGCCCGTCAGGGCTGGGCACCAAACGCGCCAAACCCGCTCGCTTCCGCTGCGGGCCGTCCTGCGCGCCCCGATTTCTTATCGGGGCATCGCAGGCCCGCACTCTCCGTGTCTCCCTCCTCCCACTACCTCGCGCGCCCGTCATCTCGCTGGCTCTCTGTCCTGCCGCGCCACTCGCCACTGCCTTTCCAACGCCGTAGGCGTGCCAGACGTTAGCCCAGCCCGTAAGGGCTGGGAATTGAATCCTCACACCAGACCCAACCCACCGCAGCGGGCCGATTGGTGCGTCCCGATTCTGATCGGGACACCACAGGCACGCTGTTTCCTCGTGTCCCCCCGCCCACACCCTGGCCCGCCCGCCGTCGCGAGCCTGCGCACTCCGCTGGGCATATCGCTGTGCGCCGTGGTGCGCTAAAATCTCGGCCTCTGGGGACTCTCGGCCCGCATTCAGGAACGCGGTAAGTGAATGGGGAGATAAGCGCGCTTGCCTGACCAACCCGAGGCATTCTCTCGCGTACTGATCGACCAGGCTCTCAAGGAAAGCAATTGGGACCTGCTCGATCCTCAAAGGGTCCGTTTCGAGTCGAGCGGACGCGATGGCCGAGCAGATTACATCTTGCTGGGGAAGAATGGTCCTCTGTGTGTCCTTGAGGCCAAACGGCCCGACCTCGACCCGTATGACGCCAAGGACCAGGCACGTGGATACGCGGAGAATGTTCGGGCGCCATTCATAATTCTCTCGAACGGTCGAGAACATTGGTTTTGGAACTACGCTCGTTCCCATCAGCGCGATGCCTTTCGAATCGAGCGCCTCCCATCGCCGAGGGACCTCGAACGCCTGCTTCTTAAGAATCTTCAGCCACCTCGGCCGCTGATGACGGAAATCGTCAACCCGGGCTACCTCAAGCCGTTCAAGCCGGAAGTTACACTCTGGGGCTACCAGATCAGAGCGATCGACGAAGTCTCACAGCTGTTTGACCGAGATGCGCGCCGTAAGTTTCTTCTCGAAATGGCAACAGGCACGGGCAAGACGCTCCTCTGCGCGGCCCTGATCCGGCGCTTTCTCGCTACTCGTAACGCGGAGCGTGTGCTTTTCATCGTGGACCGCATCGAACTTGGCCGACAGACTATGGAGGATTTCGATGTCGTACTCCATGAATTCAAACCGGTTGTGTTCAAGACCGCTCGCCGTCGCCCCTCAGAATTGCTCGGATCAAGCGTTGTGGTTGCGACGATCCAGTCGTTGATGGTGGACAGGCGGTACCGCACGGAATTCACGCCCTTTTATTTTGATCTGGTCATCAATGACGAGGCTCACCGTTCGATTTACGGTGACGCACGCGAGGTTGTGCAGTTTTTCCAGGCTACGCGCATCGGACTCACGGCAACGCCGAAGGCCTACTTGAAAAACGTCGATGTAGAAGCCCTAAGGCAGGACAACCCGAAGGCTCTTGAGGCTCGGGAGCTTCGGGACACGTACCGTTACTTCGGCTGCGAGCCGGGGTTTCCCACTTTTCGCTACGACATCGTGGACGCTGTCAAAGACCCCGAGGGCCCCTTTCTTTGCCTTCCGAAAATCTTCGACATCCGCTCGGACATCACCACCCAAGCTCTAGCGGACAGCGGTTGGGCGGTGGTGATCAACGAACAGGAAGAGAATTACAAAATCCAAGACCTCGAACGGAAGATTTTCACACCGGAGCGAAACAGGGTCATGTGTGAAGCATTCTTGAAACATGCGCAGCGTGATCCAGCCGGACAGATCGGCAAATCGATCATCTTCGCCGCAAATCAGAACCACGCCACGAATTTGACCAAGATTCTCAACGCAATGCAGCCAAACCTCGCCGTCACAATCACATCTCGAATCCCGGACTCCGCATCGATCGCCAAGGAATTTCGCGACGGCAAGCGTCTCGAGCGGGTCGCAGTTTCCGTGGATATGCTCTCAACTGGCTACAACTGCCGGGATTTGCTTAACGTCGTTCTCATGCGCCCCGTCTTTTCGCCTACGGAGTACATTCAAATCAAAGGGCGCGGCACGCGGCGCTACATCTTTCGCGTCGGTAACACGGAGTACGACAAAAAGCACTTCTACATCCTTGATTTCTGCGGGGTCGCTGAATACTTCGAGGAAACTTACGATTACAGCGTGCCGCTGCCAGTACCGCGGCCCCCAGGGAAAGCAAAGGTCACGGAGGAGGAAAAGGAAAGCGTACCGGCGGCGGGGCCGCCGAAGCGCCCAGCCGAAGAAGTCCCGATAACAGAGGGGGTGCCTCCGGAAAAGACTACCACTGGCCCTCCAGGCCTTCCGGTGTGGGAGGGCCGAGACCTAATCGTCTCTGAGGAAGTGCGCATCGTCGGGCCGGATGGCGAAAAGGTAGACGTGATGACGTTCCGCGGCTCGTTCGAACGGGACGTTGTGAAATTCGCGGGGAAGGACCACCAATTTAACAATGCAGTGGAAGAGGAAGATGACGACTCAATTGAAACAATCCTCCAGGAGCGATTCTTCCACAGACCGGAAATGTTCTATTCCTCCGACAAACTGGTGCGCTCCTACGGCGTTCCTGCGCCGACCTCTGCCTTTGTGTATAACGCTCTTGGAAAGAAGCCCCTCCCAACCAAGGACGAGCTAATTTCAGACACCGTAGACTCCATCGCATCGCGCTTCAACCTACGCTACAACGAGCAGAAGCTGGTAAGCGCGACCGTTAATCTGCTCGCGGATGATCCAGCTTCGCTTAAGAGATTTCTTGGAGGCGATATGACGATCTTTACGTCGAGCCAGTTTACGCAACTAGGTGGGTTGCCCGCCCTGATTGAATTCAAAGAGCGAGACCAGGTCTTTGAGGCCCTAAGACAGTCCATACTACTTAAGCAGTCCGCCCTCGGAGTGTCCCTGTCATGACCAACTTCCATTCCTCCGGTCTGCGACAAAAAGTCGACCAGCTCATGGATATTCTTTGGGCCGGTGGGGTCAACAACCCCATGGATTCAATCGAGCAGATTTCTTACTTGTTATTCCTCCGCCTTCTCACCGAGCGAGACGGACAGCTCGCGATGCTGGACAAGAAATACAAGCGAATCTTCTCCGGCGGATGGGCCCGCTTTGCCTGGGGCAATTTTGTAACTCTGACTGGGGATGCCCTATTCGATTCTGTCCGATTAGCCATCGAAAAACTCCACGAACTGCCAGGCATGTCGTCCACGGGAAAGCTTTTATTCAATCGCGCCACATTAAAGATTTACGACCGGCCCGCTTTGCGGGCCGTGGTCCAGAGTATTCATGAAATGGACCTCGCTGCACACGATGGCGAAGATCTCAAAGGCGACATGTATGAGTACCTGTTGAGCAAGATCGCCATGTCGGGTACCAACGGTCAGTTTCGCACCCCGCGCCACATCATTGAGATGATTGTCAGGCTGGTTGATCCCCGGCCCGGCATGCGTATCTGTGACCCAGCTTGTGGCACGGCCGGCTTCCTGATTGCCTCGTACAACCACATCCTGCAGGCGCACACCTCGAAGGCGGCTCTGGCGACGGGGCACCCCACGGGCGACCTCCTCAAGCCTGCTCAGTGGAGGTTTCTGGAAGAGCAGGCATTCACCGGCTACGACAACGACGCCAACATGGTAAAGATCGGAATCCTGAATCTATACCTGCACCGCCTGGAGAAGGCCAACATCGAGCTCCACAACCCGCTCACGACGCGTAAGGGCGGCAGCTATCCCGACTTGCTCTTTGACGTGATTCTCGCAAATCCACCATTTGCCGGGAAGATTCAGAACGAAAGCATCCTCACTGATCTGAACTACAAGCTAAATACGCGTGCCACCGAACTCCTTTTCCTCAAGTGGTTCATCGACCACCTCTCAACGAACGGCCGCGCCGGTGTCATCGTACCGAATGGCGTGCTCTTCGGGTCCACTAACTCGGCGACTGCCCTGCGGGAATTGCTCCTCATGGCCTGCGATCTCCAGGCGGTGGTGGGTTTGCCTTCGGGAGTGTTCAGACCGTATTCCGGGGTCGGTACGGCAGCGTTGATATTTCAGAAGGGGGCTGCCAAATTTGCCGGGACTCAAAACGTCTGGTTCTATGATCTCACCGCCGACGGCTTCAGCCTGGACGATAAACGCACTCCGATTGATGCCAACGACATTCCCGACGTGCTGGCCAAATGGCCCAGCCGCGAGGAGGGACCGAACAGCTACCGCGTGCCCATTGAGAAGATTCGGGAGAACGGATGGAGCCTCGCAGCCGGCCGCTACAAGCCCGTGACGATCGAAACTGTAAGCCACGAGGCACCTGCGAAGATTCTCAACGACGTACTCAAGCTGGAGAGCGAAATCATCCGGCGCGGTAACGCCCTGCTTGAGCAGGTTGGCGGAGAGAAATGACACGCTTGCCGACAAAACAGCTAGGGGAATTGTGTGAAGTCGAAGGTGGCAACGCTGCTCCGCAAGGCGACGAGCATTTCAAGGACGGGACGATTCCGTTCGTTCGAATGAAGGACTTGGGGCGCCAACATTTAACGAACAACTTGACCGACACAGAAGACAAGCTTACCGAAGCCAGCGTTGCCGGGAATCGGATGAAACTCTTCGAGCCAGGTTGCATTCTGTTTCCCCGTAGCGGTTCGGTTGCGCTCAACCATCGTGCGATACTCGGCGTTGCTGCGTGTATTGTGAGCCACATCGGAGTGTTGCAGAGATTACGGCCAGAAATCACCACCGGCTATCTTTACCTCTATCTTACGACCTTCGACATGACTTCGCTGTCGAAGAGAACGACCGGCGTGGATTCAATTGCGTTCGCTGACGTGAAGCGAATTCCCGTTCCCCTGCCGCCGCTGGTCGAGCAGGAGCAGATAGTAAGACTGCTGACCGATGCGGATGAGTTGCGCAAGCTTCGAGGCGAAGCCGACTGCCGCACCTCCTCTCTCATACCCGCGCTCTTCCACGACATGTTCGGCGAGCCGGACCTCACGAGCTTCCCGGTAAAACAGATCGCCGAGCTAGTTCTGCCAGAGCGCCCAATCACTTATGGCATCCTGAAGCCAGGACCTGACATCTTGGACGGAGTTCCATACGTCCGCGTTCTCGACATCAAGCAAAATCGTCTGCACGCCGACCAGTTGCTGAGAACCACCGAACAAATTGCCAGTCAATACCGCCGTTCGACGCTTTTTCCGGGAGATATTCTTGTCACGATCCGCGGCACGGTCGGCAGGACCTGCATCGTCCCGCAAGAACTCAAAGGTGCGAACATCACTCAGGACACAGCCCGGCTGGCCGTGACGCCTGCGCTCGAAGCGCGCTATGTGGTCGAATTTCTGAACACGCCCTGGGCTCAAAACTGGATGAGCCATCGCGTGCTGGGACAGGCCGTGAAAGGACTTAATTTGGGAGATCTTCGAAAGCTGCCTGTTCCTGTTCCGCCACTACCGGTGCAAAAGGATTTCGCAGAACGAGCGGCAGAAATCAGGAAACTGGAGGCCGACCAAGCCGCCGGCCGCTGTCGATTGGAAGATCTATTCCAGTCTCTCCTCCACCGCGCGTTTCGAGGTGAGTTGTGATTGGGTCGCTGCTTGACCATTGGAAATATACATGGGGGGACGTGTGGGGCATTCTCGCCAGGTCCCGTAGGGCCCCGCCTGATCTGTTCATCCAACTCTATCGTACAGCTTTCGATCCCCCGGGGACTGAATCAGAGTACAAGCGATTTGAACTGATCACGAACGACCCGATGCAAGCCAGGCTGGCGTTTGAGCTAATCCGCGGGCACGATTTCGGCGACGAACTGTCAATTGTCGAATTCTTAGAATCGGCCTTTGTCACGATCCAGGACTTCGAAATACCAAGGTTTGAAAAGCTCTATAAGTATCTCGTCCGACGGTTCATTGCGAAATATAACCTCAGGTACCGGATTGATGATCCTTTTCAGTTACGTCTTGTCTTGCCAGGTGTGTTCGCGAGTTTCTACGAGAACCTGACCCGAGTGAACGCGACGGACCCACATCTCAAGAACCTGATGAGCAATTTCGAGATGACCTTTGGGAGCTACGCCCGCACCAAGCAAGCTCATGAGCTAAACGCGTGCGTCTCTAACGCCTTTATCTATGCTGAGGGTTTGGCAGGCAAGACCTCGGGGGAAAACGATACTCTCGGCAATCTATGTGACTGCCTCCGGTGCTGGCCTCACATCACGGTTCGCGAATCCCTAAAGAAACTTTACGGGTTCCGCAGCGATTACCCCGGGCTGGGCCACGCGGGTAACCCGGAAGGGAAACTGAGGGAGCTCGAGCCGAAAGACGCGATCGTTGTTTGCCTGGTTCTATTGTCCTTCGCGGGCTATCTTACGAACGACGTTCGCATCGAAGACAGCTTTTCACGATAGCTCAGCGCTCATCCGGGACGTGGAGTCCCGGGGCCGCCCTCGACCAATTCTCCCAAATCGCTTCCGACCTCAAGCGTTAGGGCCCGAGTACGTCGCGTCCGGAAGGGGCGAACACCGACGACAGCGTGCCGGCGATGTTCCGACCGGAGTCGGAACGCACCAATCGGCACGCAGCGGAAGTTGGCACGTTTGGCCCGGAGTGCCCAGCGCTTACGCGCTGGGCTAAGGTGTGGCGCGCCTACGGCGCTCGGGCAGAGAGCCGGCAAGACCTGCCTGCGGCAGGCAGGTGCCGGCGCTACCCAGAAGGCGGACACGCGGGTCCGCCCCTACTAGGGCGCAGGCGGGACGCGAAACAAAGAAAAATCGGTTCCCACCAGGGAGAATTTTCCAGGACTAGTACTTAGGGAATTCGCCGGGTGTTCGAACCACGGCGCCACCCCCAGCAAGAGAAACGACTTAGCGCAGGCCGGAATTTTTCGTTGTCCGGCATGCGGCGTGCTCTCTCGTAACCGGCCCCGCACCCGGAAGCTACAGTTTCCGCGACGGCACTATCCAGCCCCTATGACGCCGCGAAGGTGTCCCAGCCCGATTCGGCTGACGCTCGTTCGAAAATCGAGGAGGGACGGTCATGGAACCACGCAGGGATACGTTCGGGGAGTCGCCCAAACCAATCCGTGAACAAATGAACGAATACGAAACACCATCCGTGCCTGCGAAGGCAAATCGCTGGCTGATTGCTTTTGTGGTTGCGGCACTGGGCATCGCCGGAGCGGCGATGGGTTACGGTTTCCGCGAGCAAGCGTCGGTGCAGCAGCTCGCCGATAAAGCGACGGAGGCCAAGCTAGCTCTGAGCCAGACGCAGGATGAGGTGAGCGCGCTGACATCCAAGATCAATGATCTGACAGTGGCGCAGCAAGCCACGCTGGAAGCCGCACTCAAGGCGCAGCAGCCGGCGAAGAAGTCCGGCTCCGGCAAAGGCTCGACGGCCGCGGAAACAAAACGCTACAAGCAACTGGAGGCGTCGCTGGCGGACGAGCAGCAAAAGCTGAAGGACACGCAGGACCAGGTGGCGCGCAACCGGCAAGAGCTGGAGCTGAATCTCAACGCCACGCGGGACGATCTGAATGGATCGATTGCCAGGACGCATGAAGAGCTGGTGGCGCTGGCCAAGCGCGGCGAGCGCAGCTACTTTGAATTCGACCTGAACAAGGCGAAGGACTTCCAGCACATCGGCCCGCTCTCGCTTTCGCTTCGCAAGGCGGACACGAAGCACAAGAACTACGACCTGGCCATGTTTGTGGACGACGACCGGCTGGAGAAGAAAAAGGTGAACCTGTACGAGCCCATCTGGATTCACACGGAGAACGAATCGCAGCCGGTGCAGATCGTGGTGAACAAGATCCAGAAAAACCACGTGCACGGCTACGTGAGCGCACCGAAGTACGGACCCTCGCGGCTTGCAGCGGGGGCGCGCGTCAAGGCGCCGGCCACAAACCCCAACGCGTCGAGCGAGCAGCAACCGCCGGCGGAACCGGCGAAGCAGCCGGAGGAGCCGGAACGGCGCTTGCCCCGGCCGTAAGTGGCCGTGGATCGTGGCCAGCGCCATCGAGGGGGAGGGAAGGAAGCAGCGCCACCGGCGTTCGGAGTCTGGTTCACTCGACCGGACTCCGGACGTCGGCAGATCGTGCAGATGAGCGAGTGGCCCTTCGACTACGCCCGGCACAAACGGCCCTTGCCGGCCAAATATCGCTTCCTTTCTGAGGTTAACTCTGCTATACTATGGGCGGATGATTATCGATGGACGCCGCCAGACCAATCCGAGCATTGCGCACTCGCCGGGAGGGCCAATTTGCGCTTAAATCGTCTAGATTCTTGAAGATGGATGCGTTTAGCGCCCCCTCCTACAACCCCTTTTCTTTCAATGGCTTGTGCAAGTCGATATTCATTCCTCAAAAGCAAAAGTATGGTACGTGCCCCTCTTCTATCCCCTTTACCATCAACGGTTTGTGCAAGTCCCATCCCAGCATCCCATTCATTTTCAGTCGTTTGAGCAATATTGGTAGGGGGGGGAGTATCCCATTTTCAAAAGCAAAAGCTCTGCCGGAGCAGCGTGCCGGTGATGTTCCGACCAGAGCCGGAACGCACCGATCGGCACGCCCCTCGACTCCCCTCGGGACGCAAAAGGCGCGCAAAGGTTGGTTTGGGATCTGTGACGCGGATTCTATATCGAGTACCCAGCGCTCACGCGCTGGGCTAACGTCTGGCGCGCCTACGGCGCTGGGAGGGCAGTGGCGAGTGGCTGGTGGCGAGTGGCGAGCGGGGAGCGGGGAGCGGGGGGAACAACCACCGTACATTTGTTTTTGAGGCCTGGTATCGATATCGCTGTGGAAAGCGCGAGAGGAGACGGGGAAAGGCGCGGAAGCACCGCTTGACTCCGGGCCCGCAATTTCGTAACATACTTAATTGCCTCAAGGCCTTCCTGCCTGCCAGGGAGTTTGTTCTTTGACAATCGAGTGATACGAGCCAGAACCCGTTTGGTTCTAGAAGTCAGCCAAACGATTCAACAGTTCGTTCTGCCTCCCGTCCGTATCTTCCCGAATCTCTCAGCAAAGGGACCGGGATTGGGCGTGGAGGTAAAGAACACCAGTTTCAAATGAGAGTTTGATCCTGGCTCAGAGCGAACGCTGGCGGCGTGCTTAACACATGCAAGTCGAGTGCGCGGTAGCAATACTGGCGCACGGCGCACGGGTGCGTAACACGTGGGCAATCTGCCCTCGAGTGGGGAATAACCCGCCGAAAGGCGGGCTAATACCGCATAACATTCCTCGGACTTCGGTCTGGGGATTCAAAGTCCGCAAGGACGCTTGAGGAGGAGCCCGCGGCCGATTAGCTAGTTGGCGGGGTAACGGCCCACCAAGGCAATGATCGGTAGCTGGTCTGAGAGGACGGCCGGCCACACTGGAACTGAGACACGGTCCAGACTCCTACGGGAGGCAGCAGTGGGGAATCTTGCGCAATGGACGAAAGTCTGACGCAGCGACGCCGCGTGGGGGACGAAGCCCTTCGGGGTGTAAACCCCTTTCGATCCGGACGAAGTCCCGCAAGGGATTGACGGTACGGGATGAAGAAGC
>Ga0187803_10000641_pt1 | contig 13851 bp, 12 predicted proteins | sample NC_wetland_sal_i_2_FD_132425 | JGI IMG/M metagenome (GOLD analysis project Ga0187803, IMG submission 132425) | Wetland sediment microbial communities from Neuse River Estuary, North Carolina, USA - Control_3 | ecosystem: Environmental > Aquatic > Freshwater > Wetlands > Sediment | place: USA...
AAGTACCTGCTCGGCGTCCCTGCCGGTGATACCTTTTGAGAACACGTCAACCAGCATCAAGTGATTGTCGGTGCCGCCCGAGACGATGCGGAAGCCCTCGGAAGCGATCGTCTCGCCCAGAGCTTTGGCGTTGGCCACGATCTGTTTCTGGTAATCGCGGAACTGGGGCTGCAGCGCTTCCTGGAAGCAGACGGCCTTGGCGGCGATCACGTGCATCAGCGGCCCGCCCTGAATGCCGGGGAAGACGATTTTGTCGAGATCCTTGGCGTACTGCGCTTTCGAGAACACCGCGCCGCCGCGAGGCCCGCGTAAAGTTTTGTGAGTGGTGGTGGTGACGAAGTCGGCGTGGGGAAAAGGGCTGGGATGCAGTCCGGCCGCTATCAGCCCCGCGATGTGCGCCATATCGACCATCAAGAGCGCCCCGGCTTTATGGGCGATAGTCCCAAAGCGCTCGAAATCCAGCACGCGTGGATAAGCGCTGGCGCCGGCGATGATCAGCTTGGGCCGGTGTTCCATGGCCAGGCGCTCGAGTTCGTCGTAATCGATGGTTTCGGTGTCCTTGCGCACGCCGTAAGGAACGATCTTGTACATCTTGCCGGAGAAGTTCAGCGGGTGGCCGTGGGTCAGGTGGCCGCCGTGGGCCAGATTCATGCCCAGCACGGTGTCGCCGGGCTTGAGCACGGTCATGTAAATTGCCTGGTTGGCTTGCGCGCCCGAATGCGGCTGCACGTTGGCGTGCTCGGCGTTGAAGAGCTTTTTCGCGCGCTCGATGGCCAGCGTCTCCGCGATGTCGACAAACTCGCAGCCGCCGTAATAGCGCTTGCCCGGCAGACCCTCCGCGTACTTGTTGGTGAGCGGTGAGCCGAGTGCTTCCAGCACTGCCTCACTCACGAAATTTTCCGAGGCGATCAGCTCGAGCGTGCGTGCCTGCCGGTCAACTTCGCAGTCAATGGCTCGCGCGATGTCGGGATCGACTTCGGACAAAGGACGGTTGTGGTTCGTTCGCGTTGCGCTCATGGCGGATTCTCCTTCTCTCATAGGCATTGTAGCGGACGATGCGAAAGCGGGAAACTGGAAACTGCAACTAAGAAAGCGACTATCCGCTCTCGTCTGGCAAGCTCGGTTCCATTAGTATGGCACGGTGCCCGAGGTAAGCTGGTTTTTCGGGATTGTGATTGCCATGTTCTATCGGGAAGACGAGCCAGCCCATTTCCACGCAATCTTGGCAGAACATAGAGCAACTATCCAGATCGAGAGCGGAGACATTGCCGGAAAGCTTCCGAAGCGCGCCTTGAATCTCGTTCTGGAATGGCATAATCTGCACCAAGAGGAGTTGAGGGAGAATTGGTGGCGGGCTCGGAACGGCCAGCAACTGAGCAAGATCCCTCCACTGGAGCAAACTAATGGACTATGACGTGATTGAGGTGAAGCAGGTCTCAGGATTCGTGCTCAGGATAAGGTTTCGCGACGGCACAGAGGGCGAGATCGACCTTGAGCCAGAGCTCGTCGGACCGATATTCGAGCCGCTGCGAGACCCAGAGCAATTCAAGCTCTTCCGGGTCGACCCGGAGTTGTGCACCGTCGTGTGGCCGAATGGTGCAGATTTTGCCCCGGAATTCCTCCACGAAAACGTTCGCGTGACGGCGTAAGTTGCGTCCTCCACCGTCTGCTTTCTTGAGTTCTTGATTCCCACCGGTTGAGCTCCGGCGATTCATGCGGCGCTTGCCGTAGCCACAGCGGGGGTCTTGTGCTTCCCGCGCAGCCAACACCGCGCGCGCTCTTCCAAGAAGCGGAAGACGAACAAGCCGATGATCGTTGCCGCCGCCGCCCCGCCCAGCCATCTCAGCGGTGAGGGCGTCGTGTTGGCTGGCCGGCGCCAGCCAGCATCACTTGCCACTCACCACTGGATTCATGATCGCCGGTTTCAGCGTCCACGCCTGTTCTTTGGCCAGCGTCATGAGTTCAGGAGCATCGAAGTCGGGCGGAAATATGATCCACCCCCAAAGCTCCTTGGAATCGTCGGCCACGTATCGCGATGCCGCGAGGCGTGCGGGCGGCAGGGTAACGAAGTCGGGCGGGCCGGTTTTTCCCGCTAACCCTCGCGCAGTTTTGGCAAGCGCCACCAGATAGCTTTCCGGCGGAACCGGCGTGCTGCCCAGCCAAACGAAGTTGGGAATCTGATTGTTCTTCCTGAGAGCGTCTTCAACGTCCAAGACGGTGCGGGAGAACTGGTCCCACGGAACGTTGAGATTGCCGGTCAGTTCTTTGTTCCCGAGAGCGGGACCGTCAGGTGTCGCGCTGAGCACGATCTGTTCGGCGGGTATGTCGTGCACCGCGCGAGCGACGAAGTCGTTCAGCAACATGAACTGCTCGCTGGCTGCGAGCGCGTAGCCCATTCGGACCTGAAACGAGATGTCTGGAGTAACTCCTTCGGCAATCTCCGCGATCTCCTGGCCGGAGAATGCGCGGCCCTGCGCGAGGTCGGGCATCGCAGCCAGCGCTTCAGAAGCGGTCACGAACCGGACGCGTGGGAATGACTTCATGTAGCTGACCAGCCCATCAAGGTAATTGAAATCCCTTTCGATCTCGGACGGGCTCTTCATAGGCGGCAGTCGCCACTGATTTCTCGGCGGGTTCGCGCCCTTGGCGAAATTGACTGCGTCCCAAAATTCGCGATGGATGAACTCGCAGGGATGAAAATAGATACTCACCACGCCGCCGCCCGAGTGCAACAAGTCGGCATACGCCGCCCGGAAACTGTCTTTGGCCTCCGCCAAGTTTGACCAGTCTTCGTTGGAATGCAGCTCGGTCCCGTACTTGAGATGAAAGATATTCAGGAGCCCACCATACCAGAAGGGCTTACCATCGAGTCCCACCTGAAGAGCGTCGTCGAGATAGACTCTCACACCCCAGCTCTTCAAGGCTGGAAAGGCCTGCGGCGCCCATGAACTCCCCGGCTGGCCGTAGCAGGTGGGCGTCTTGCCAAAGATGCGCTTCACGTCCTCGAATCCAGCGCGTTCGCGCCGCGTGAATTCCGCTACGCCTTCTTCCCAGTCGAGCTTGGACTCGTACTCCGCCACTGTCGGGTGCTGGCTGTGAGTGTTGGAATGATAGCCGATTTCGTGGCGAGCGAGCGCCTCGATCACGTCCTTGCGGCCGCGCCGCTCGAGCGTCCGGGCCTTCTCTCCCACCACCTTGAACGTGGCGCGAACGCCCTGCCTGGTCAAGAGCTCAGCAACTCGCTTTGCCGCGTCGTCACTCTGCGGAAGGATGTAATCTTCCGTGTCGAACCACAGCACCACGTAAACTAAGCCTTGCGACGGCTGCTGCGCAGCACACGCGCGTGCCGCAACAGTTCCAAGAAGCGTGCCGAGCAGCGCCCAGCAGGCAACCCCTTTTGCGAGCGACGACATGATGGCCTCCGCGAATGTTGTTACGAGTGTACACCGCGAAGCAGGCGAGTTGGACCATTTTTCCCCCGGCGGTTGATCCGGCTAGAGGAACGCCAATTGACCTTGACGGCCGGTCAAGCTCTCTGTCGAATACCGGAAGGGAGCGATCGAGAAAGCCGCGGAAGCGGTCACCTCCGCTGTGGACGGCACCCATGCCGGAAAAGGGAACCGATGCATGGGGATATCCATTGCTGAATTTCCCTAAACCGTGTATAGGCAGCCTCCGCCTGGAACTGCTCCGGGCGGAGGCCAAGGAAAGCGTCAATCAGTCTTGGAGCCTGACGGACGACTGACTATCTCGGCGCGAACCAGAGCCAACCCAGACGCCATGAAGCCCAGTCTGAAAGCTGCTGCTTTCGAAACGTCGAGGATGCGAGTGGCGATGAACGGACCGCGATCATTGATCGTCACCACCAACGAGCGGTTGTTTTTGAGGTTAGTTACCTTGAGTTTGGTTCCAATCGGAAGGCTGCGGTGTGCGGCTGTAAGGCTATTCATATCAAATACTTCGCCGCTTGCTGTGGTGTTACCTTGGCGTTCTTCTCCGTACCAACTTGCCAAACCGAGTTCACCGACCAACTGCCGAGTCACTTTCGGAACAATGAGAGTGGCCAACTGAATTGAACCCGAGGGCATAGCTTCGGTGCGGGCGGACAGGGCAACCAGAGTTGCCACAGCACACCCCATCACTAATCTCCTCATTCAACCTCCATTTTGAAGTTTGGCTCTGTCGGCGGCTGAGACGCCAACAGTTCCTCCAGACGTCCTTGGATTCCCCCGACCGTCAGCGGGGCTCGCTTTAGGTCTTTGATCCAAAGACGCAGTCATGAAATCTACAATAATTTGTAGAAATTGTCAACCCACATTACCATACAGGTGGACGTACGTCAGTAGTATGTTCATCGCCCAAGAGACTCTCCCGCAGTGTGCATATGCCTTCCGTCAGTTTTCTCGCCGCCCGCCTGCTCACCCAAGTGAAGCCGGTCTATCCCCCGGAAGCGCGCGCCAGGGGGCCGGATGGCACAGTCTCGATCGACGCGGTCATTGGCATGGATGGAAGCGTATTGTCGCCGCGCGTCACCAATAATTGTGATGCCGACCTCGCAAAGGCCGCGCTCGATGCCGTGCGATCCTAATTGAGCTTGCCGAGACTGTCGCTTGACCGTAATATATCGGCAGCGACCGTCTATGTCTCTGAAAAAGTATCTTGCCGAAACCGCCTCGGGCGCGTTAAGCGAAATCGGCTTTTACACTCCGTTGGCCACCCACGTCTTTGGCGCTTTGCTAGGCTATCCGCCAGCGCAGCGTGTCATTAACAAATCGGGGAAACACGGAATTCCGGACATCCGCCTCAACTCTAAGGAAGACGGTTCCGAGTGGGCTGTGGTCGAGGCGAAGATCGAAGATCGGGCGATTCGGGACGATGGCGAGAGAGCGAAAATATGGCAGGACCAAATCTTTGAGCACGGCTACATCGGGCCCGACACTTTTTACGTCGTCCTCTGCGCGCCTCGCACCTTCTACGTCTGCGACCTGGACGGCCAGCTTCTTGAAACTCTCCATATTGAACCGGATCGCCTAGCGGACCCCAGAACCGGAGACCAGTTCCCGCTGACGGACGCGACATTCCGCGAGCGGATGCACATTATCAGCTACGCAGCCTCAGAGGAGCGGCGGCAGTTTGAAGCGTTCCGTGAAGGCAAGCTGAAGAGCGGACACATCCCGCTCACGGCTGGCACCCTCGACCAACTGCAAACGGTCTTTTCTTCCGCGATCGAGAGGCTGAGAGGCTATTGCATTCCGCATTTTCGCCAGCTCCGGGACGAGTATGTGCAGGCCAAGTCACAGGTCACCGAGGTTGACCGCAAGCTTGATATCATTGGTTCCGGGGCCGTCAAAACCCGACAAGGGCTCCTTTACCAGCGCCGGACAATTCGCGCCAGACATCGCTTGCCCTTTCAATTGTTTGAGGACGACTACGAGCGCTTCAAGCATGATCAGACCTACGCCGGCACTCAACTAGAAGAGCACTTCGAGGACATTTTCTGCACCAACACGGCGTACGTCGCCCTTAGCCGGCTGATCTTCGTTCGCATTTGTGAGGATGTCGGGCTCACCACCCGAAAAATCTCGAATTCCGGCGTCGCTGTTTGGCGCGAGTTTGTTCAGAACATCAAAGGAAACTATCAAGACCTCCTCGATGTAGCCTTCAAAGATGTTGCGCATGTCTATTCCAGTCTCTTCGAGTCCTCGGTGTTCGATTGGTTCGGGCAAGGCGATGGTTTGCTGCACGACATCCTGGAACGAATTCTCTTCCGTCTGAACGCGTTCAGCTTCCGCCAGATGAGCCGTGATTTGCTGGGATCGATGTATCAGTACTTCCGCCCCCGCATCGAGCGGCGACGCCTGGGTGAATACTACACACCCATCGCAGTGGTGGATTACATCCTGGCCAGAACTGGGATTGCAACGGATCCCGAAATAATGCAGAAGCGCATTCTGGATCCCGCCTGCGGGTCCTTTACCTTTGGAGTCCGGGCAACACTGCCCTTGCTCAAGGCGGGCGTGCACCTGTCGCCGGAAAATAGGATCGAGCTGGTAAGAAAGTGCCTGCGCGGCCAGGACATTAATCCCTTCTCGGTCTTTCTCTCGCACTTGAGCCTACTGTTTGGGTTGCTGGATGTATATCTGAAAGCGAAGGAAGCGGACCCGGCTTTTGTCATCCAGCCAATGGATGTGGCGCTCCAAAACTCGCTCACTCTCAGTCCCCCGACTACACGCGACATGGGCGGCCACGAGGATGAGGCCGACTCTGAAGGAGCCGAAGAACCAGAGACGTTTGATTACGTTGTCGGGAATCCCCCCTTCGTGCGTAATGAAAGGCTCCCGGAACAGGATCGGGAGGTCCTGAACGAGCAGTTTCCCACCCTCGCCGTCCGGAACACCGACCTATCCGTATACTTCCTATATGCGGCTACAAAGTACTTCACGAAAGAAAACGGCGTAATCGGCATGGTCGCCCCCATTGGGATCGCCAACAGCCAGTGGGCAGCGGTTCTACGCAACACTCTCATAGAATACGAGATCATCGAGCTAGTCTCCCTAGAGTGGTGCGCCAAGCAGGTGTTTCCCGGCGCGGACATCGTTCCCATGCTTATTTTTGTTCGAAATCGCAATCGTCGCGAGGGTCATAAAATCAGGTTGGTTCAAGGCCTGATGAACGTTGAGGAGATCGAGAAGTGTACACATGACGGGAAATTTCTAGCCCAAAAGGCATCCGAGCTTCGTTACGAGAATTGGACACAATTGAGCGCCTTGGGGGACTGGTGCCTTGAGGTTGCAGAGAGGGACGTGCCCATCCTTGAGAAACTGAATTCGCGAGAAAGTTTTGAGCAAGCCGATGTCGCTCGCGTCACTTTTGCAATTAAAGCCGGCAATAACCAAAAGTTCTTGCGAAAGGCTGACGGGTCCGACGCCGAGGCTAGCGAAGTGCCGTTCCTCAAGGGCCAGCATGTTGCTACTTTTCAGGCCGTCCGAGCCACGGATGAATTCGCAGACCTTTCCAAGATTCAGACCGCAGAGGATAGTTCGGTTTGGGGCGAATTGGAGTTCTACAAAGAGAATTCGGGCCTTGCTGATGCTTCTGGAATGGGACGGTACGACTACAAGACTCCACACAAACTTGCAACTGGGTCGCCAAGCGACACGCTCTGCTGCCTGATCCCGGAGATTTATGTGACCCTCGCAGCCGCAGTTATCGATCCCCTGCAGGTCGCCGCGAACAACAGCACGATGGTAGTCGTTCCGAAGAAGTATAGCGCCTTCTGCTTGGCCTCCGTCATTAACTCGCGCATCTCTCGTTATTACTCATTCTTGACGCTTCGAGCTGCGATTCTTCTCCGAAAACGCACAACGTGGTTCCCCCGCGCCATCAATGGACTGCGCATGCCGAACCTGACCCCCAAGACCGCAAGGGGGCTCCACAGCCTTGCCTTTGAGGCGACCGAACTGTCAGGTTCCGTGAAGGAGAATGAGACTGGGGCTTACTTGGACGCCGTTTCAGAAATCACGAAATTTGAAAAGGGCGGGTTCTTGGGTTTGCAGGTCTCAGACAAGTCTGGTAACCTCGACCGGGAAGAGTTGGCCGCTGCCCAGATTTCCGGCAAGACTCTGAGTGCTGGGCCCATCAGTTTGTCCGCACCATCGCGCGACGTGTTGACACTTGCGCGCGTAGCCTTGCTCGCCACTGACAAGGATGAATTTGGAGTTGAGGATATCGAGAACCTCCTGCTACCGGCTGACGCGAGTGTGCGCACCGCCATTGCAGCCAAGGTTCGCGGCTTCGCGGGTGATCTGAGGAAGACCCAGCAACGGGTTTTCGCAATCCTCGAAGAGATCGATGAGATTGTTGCCGACGGACTGGGTCTGACACCCGCTGAGCATGACACCATTCGCCAGCGCTGCCAGGAGTTGCCGCTCTCAGTTACTGTCGAACGCCCGCGCTTTGCCTGGAGCGCCGATCGCAAGACCCAAGCCCGCCGCACGTACCTTCCCGGCCAGCGCTTCAAGACCTAGCGTGTAAACTCAGAGGCTTGATTTGCAGCGGCCAGGCGGGGAGCGTGACCCTAGTTCTTAATGGCGGCTTGTCAACGTCTGGAAGGCAAGACGGGTGCGACGAGTAAACTCGCATCTGAGTTCTCAAATCTCACAAACGCCGGTCAGTGAGAGCGGCTCTTATCAGGCACTCAAAATCGCGGCGTTTAAGCGTGAAGTTTCGTGATCCAAAACCACGCTACTGGCTTGTTTTCAGCAACTTCGATGTGTGCAACCGATCTAACCTGCCCGAGCGTCGGATTGAGAGGAGGTACTTATGACTCTTATGACTCGAGCCGTCCTAGTTGCGACCGTGCTTTTCGTGCTGACGGGCACAGCGGCGGCATCGCTGTGGACGCCGTGGAAGCACCACAACCACGGAAGTAGCGGACATGCATACCTAAGAGACACGTTCGGGGCAAAATCGGTGGTCACCTCCGCCGCCACAGCGGGCTTTCGACAGGCTCGTAATGTCCCGCACGAATGGGGCCAGGGCGGGGCCGGATTTGGCAAGCGCTTCGCTTCGGCGTTCGGAACTCACGTGGTGAATAATTCCATTCGCTACAGCGTCGCCGGCATCCGGCACGAGGAGTTGGGATATACCCCGTCCGGCAAACAGGGGTTCTTGCCGCGACTGAAGTACGCGCTGGAAAGCACCGTGATCACGCACAAGACTACCACCGGCGAGAAAACCATCGCGGCCGGTAACATTTCCGGTGCATTCGGTAGCGGTTTGATCTCGCGCGCATGGCAGCCGGCGTCCACAGGCTCGCTGGCCAGCGGAATCGGTTCTGGTGGCGTCATGTTGGGAGTCGATGCCGCTACACACGTGGCGCGCGAATTCTGGCCACATCATCATCACCCGTCAACCGGGTGACCAATACTATCGTGATGACGAATGGTTCAGTCTTCATCACGAGGATGCTCCAACTCATCAGTTGTGGCTTGAGGCTCTCCTGCACACCAAATCAAGGAAACAACTGCCGTCGAGAGGAGGGCGGATAGGTTTCAGGTATGCCCCCGTCCGAAAACGAAGGACACCGTGGATAGAAGCACACAGACAAGCTGCGGCGACGGCGCTTGAATCGACATTCCAGGAACTTGTCCAAAAGTGGAAAAGGGAAACTAGGCACGTTTCATCCATCACGAGAACGTCGATGCACCCCGCATATCAACAGATTATCGGAATGGGTGAATTGGCAGTTCCATTGATCTTAAAGGAACTTGAAAAAAATGGGGGCCACTGGCTTTGGGCGCTTCATGCTATAACACGCGAGGACCCAGCTAAAGAAGGCGACGATTTCGACGCTGCCATCGAGGCTTGGCTGAATTGGGGAAGGGACCAGCGCTACATCTAACCATTCTGAAATGCCGGAAGAACTCCGCTTCGAACAATCGTATATTGAAGAGTTGGAATCCGATTGTCCAAACCTGCGGACTGAAGGGTATCAACCGCGAAGTGAGGTTCGAGATCGACCCAACTGTATCGGCTGGGCCTTGTACGACTATCGTCAGTACTGGGACCCAGGCTGTGTTGGAGTGAAGGGTTACTACTGGCCCCCAGGCATTCCACGCGAGGACAGTCTGGAAGCGTAGACTAAGGTATTTGAACTCCACGGTTATAGAATTTGCGATACCGCCGAACTTGAGGAGAGCTTCGAAAAAATCGCTATTTATGTGAGCCCGAAAACGCGCACGCCGGAGCACGTAGGGCGGCAGAAGAGGTCTGGAATTTGGATCAGTAAAATGGGGAAAGGCGCAGACATCGAGCACTATACCCTCAACGCTCTAAATGGTGAGGTGTGCGGTTTGCCAGAGCGATTCATGAAGCGCCCTAGGCATCCCGACGCAGAATGACCAAGCCATTACCATCACGGGAAGAAACGCCGTGCACGCGTCTTGGCCGAGCATTTCGAACGGTTCTCACTGTTCCGAAAGAGGCGCTTCTAAAGGAGGAGGCTCGGATCAAGCGTCTACGGCAGAAGAAACAGGCCAAGAAGAAGGTCGGCTGACTGACATGTCGCGCCACTCAAACTGGCTCCTACACCCTTGCATTAGTCAAATATATTGTTGCCGTAACTCGCGGCGCATTTCTCGAGGCGGCCAATTCCTTGTGATCGACCGTTGCATTTTTCCAGGTCAAAGCGCTTGCACATGCTGCGTGCGCTCTTCCGGAGCCGACATCAGCGCAACAGCGTAGTGACTTCGTCCCAGGCAGCCTCGGCAGACGGCCAGGCTGCGGTAGTAGTCGTTATATCGGAAGCCGGTTTCCCCGCGCCACATAGGAAAGGCCGCACAAGCTTCGGACCAGCGCTCGAACACCGGCGTGATGTCGAGAAATGTGTCAGGCTCGAACCCTTCCGCATCCTCCCAATTCTCCGCGAAGAAGATTCGCTCGACGGCGTGAGCCGGCAATTTGCGATCGAGGGCCGGCAGGCCGGCATAAAACACCCCGTCACTTACGATCGCGTGGCATGCGCGATGATCCTTGTGCCAGCTCCCGTGCCAATGGGTAACCACGATGGCCGGTTTGTGCTCGCGGATCAAATCGCACACTGCGAGCTTCGCCTCCTCACTCGCCGGGATTTCGCCATCCCGATAGTCGAGAAACGCGGCCTGCGCTCCCAGCATGTGTGCCGCTCGCTCTGAGGCAGTCTGCTGCAGCTTGCCGTACTCGATGGGAGCGATCGTGGCCGAACCTTTTTCGCCCAACGAGAGGCTCAGGAAGACCGCCTTCGCGCCAAGCTGAATTTCGACGGCCACGGCGGCGCCCATCGTAAAAAATGCGTCGCCGGGATGCGCAGCGATGGCCATGATGTCAGAAGGCGCGTTGGCCTTTCGCTCGGCATCAGTGGCCCGCGGCTGCCCCGGCATTTGTGCACCTTGACCGCGTTCCGCCGCAAGTCCAACCGTCCCCACACCGAGATCCCTGAGAAAATTCCTGCGTGTGCCTAGATCCACGGTCGCTCCTTTCGCCCTTTCTGACTAAGAGCTCTCGGGCCGGTGAAAAACGCTCCGGGAGCGTCACCACGGTGCATCCCTTTCCGTGCGCCCCGAGCGGCCGCGATCGCCTGTTCGCACAATGAGATTCCGTTTGTCTCGGCCGGCAAGGCCAACCGCAATATACAGGAAAACACCTGAACGAATTTGGCATGAGATATGCGCCTGCCGGTGGATGAGTCTGTCTACCGGCCAATTGGAGACCGCCAGGAGCGAGCGCATTAGGGAATCTACTCTACGCGAAATTCAGGTGAACGCGACCAGAAAGTCGGGTGATCGCCCAATAGACGTGAAACGCGGTTGGAGGCAAGTTACGTGGTGGTACCAACGAGTCGCCGGAGGAAGACCACACACGTAGGCTATCCAGGGAGGCCTCGGACATGAACAGTCGTCGCCGGCTTGACAGAACATTCTTTATACTTATTTTCTCATTTGTATTGATCGCATCATTTGCCGGATGTGGTGGCGGTTCGGGCGCGGCACCATTTCAAAGCAGCACCGCCAATGCAACTGCCGACCCGCCGTCGACCGGCTCGGCGTCAACGCCGTCCGTGGTATCCATCATGCCCTCGGATACGACCACGGGCGTTTCCATATCCCAGATTGTCAAGGTCACTTTCAGTGAGCCAATGGACGCCTCGACTCTCTCGGCCGGGGCGTTGAACTTAACCGGACCTGGTGGAGTTGTCGTTGCCGGGTCTGTATCGGCTTCCGGTTCGTCCGCGATTTTCACTCCCGCGAGTCAGCTCGCGCCGAATGCATTTTACAAAGTGACAATTGCTACCGCGGCCAAAAGCACCGCAGGCGCCGCTTTGGCGGCCGCAGCCACCGCGAACTTTCGAACTGGTTCATCTTTCGGCAATACGCCGCCCACGGTTAGCTACACTTTTCCTCCTGACGGTTCAGGAGCGGCACCGCTGAATGCACAAATCCTGGTTGCGTTCAGCGAGGCCATGGATCCAACATCCATCAACGCTGACTCGGTCAAAGTAACCGCGCCTGGCGGCGCCTCCGTTTCGGGAGCTGTCACCTATACGCCCGCTGGCGATGTTGTCACATTTCAACCGGCAAGCGCGCTTCAAGCGAACATCACTTACACCGCCACCATCACTACCGGCGTGACGAGTCTGGCGGGACACTCGTTGGCTAGTCCATTCTCATGGACTTTTGTCGGAACGAACCCAAACTCAACCGGCCCGACTGTGATTTCCACCAACCCTCTGAACCGGACCACCGGCGTCCCGATCACCCAACCCATTGCCGTAACGTTCAGTGAGCCGATGAATCCCGCAACTATAAATGCAAGCACATTTGTTTTGACCGGAGCAGGTGGTCCAACTTCATCCATACCCGGGCTTGTGGTGTATGTCGCCGGCGCCAACACCGCAACTTTCGTCCCCGTCATCGAGCTCGGTGCCAACACGGTTTACGCAGCCAGCGTTACGACCGGGGCCCAGGATTTGTCTGGAAATCCGTTAGCCAGTAACTACACGTTTTCGTTTACGACTACCGCGACGCCTTTTGTCCCCATACCCCCGGCCGTGGTTGTGACGAGTCCCTCCAACAACTCAACGGGCGTGGCTACCAATCAGAATGTCAGCGCAACTTTCAGCGACTTTATGGACCCCGCGTCCATCACCACAGCGGACTTTACGTTAACAGGGCCGAACGGATCGAGTGTGACAGGCACGGTCGCTTATGACACGGATGCGAAATTTGCAACCTTTGCGCCTCTCGGCGGACTTTCACCCAACACGACATATACGGCAAGTCTGACCACCGGCATTGCGAATTGGCTGGACGACTCATTGGCGCAAAACTACGTCTGGAGCTTTACCACCGGCTCGGCAGCGAGCGCGCAGTCGCCGGTCGACCTGGGCGCCTCCGCTGCCTTTGCCGTCTTGGCCCATACGGTGAGCAGCACGGGCGCAACCGTGGTGAATGGCGATCTTGGTGCGAGTTCATCCAGCGCGGTCACCGGATTTCCGCCCGGTTTGGTGAACGGAGCAATTCACGCGGGCAACTCAGCATATCAGCAGGCAGAAGCCAGTTTAATCCTGGCTTACAATGATGCGGCGTCGCGAGCCGCAGGCAGCGTCTCGCTGGGTTATGAACTGGGCGGCCTCACGCTTGCCCCTGGCCTCTACCAATCTTCTTCCGCACTGCAGATCGCCGCCGGGGACCTCACGCTCGATGCTCAGGGCAATTCCAACGCCGTCTTCATCTTCACGACGCCGCAATCGCTCGTCGAGATCGTCAGCACTCACGTTATTCTGATTAACGGCGCCAAGGCTTCTAATGTCTTCTGGCAGGTGGGCTCGTTCGTGACCCTTGCGCAGTCTTCCGTGTTTCAGGGTAACATCCTGGCCGCCGGGTCGATCGCCGTCCAGAATGGCGCAGCAGTAACAGGCCGAGTAATGTCCGCGAACGCCGACGTCACCCTCGATACCAATACCATCACCCTGCCGTCGCCGTAGGCGCACACACTGTGGCACAAGCACTCGGTAGATGCCATCGGCGATGACATCATCCGGTGGTTGATGCGCGGGGAAACTTCGGCCCCGTGCTCCATCCGGCTGATGAGGAAAGCCCGTCATTCTATGCTTTACTAAGGATAACAATACTGTGTTATGAGAATTAAGTACTATACCTTGAAATGGGCGGATTTTCGGCCTCCTCATGTCACAACTGTCACTTTTGCAACTTTTGGCACAAAAATTTTTAAGTGACGCAAATAAAAGAGTTGCGCGAAAAATAAATTTGCAAAAAAGTGCATTTTTCAAAAAAGTGGGGCATTTTGCCACAG
>Ga0187803_10000642_pt1 | contig 13836 bp, 13 predicted proteins | sample NC_wetland_sal_i_2_FD_132425 | JGI IMG/M metagenome (GOLD analysis project Ga0187803, IMG submission 132425) | Wetland sediment microbial communities from Neuse River Estuary, North Carolina, USA - Control_3 | ecosystem: Environmental > Aquatic > Freshwater > Wetlands > Sediment | place: USA...
CCTTCTTCATCTAATCGGTCGGCGCCCGGCACGGTGATTAAAAGTGTCCCTAGGGTGAGGGTCAGATTGAGGAGAATGGGGAACCGTTACTTGCGCGACATCCGCCTCGGTCGTGGAGCGACCTTCTCGGCAGCCTTCCCTCCTCTCATTGCCAGGAACTCCTGCCAAGCCTTGTCGAACTCCTCCCTTGTCTCTTCTGTTCTCTTGTTGTAGGGCATCTGTTTCAGTATCTTTGTGGGGATAGTGACGACATGCGCACCGGCGGCCATGGCCATTGCCACATCTTCCGGGGTCCGTATGCTCCCGACTATCAGTTTAGCTTCTAGCCTCGACTCCTTCGCCGTGGCCACGTATTCCTTGATTATCCTGACCGGGTCCTCCCCGGCCTCTTTTGACCTGTTGTAGAAGAGCGAGACGTACGTCGCCCCCGCCTTGGCTGCGAGGATTAGCTGGTTGTATGTCATCATGAGCGTCATGTTGGTCCTAATGTGCTCCTTCGCAAGCTGGTGCACGACTCTCAGCCCCCTGCCGTCCGCAGTCATGGCGACTTTCACGACAACGTTCCTGTGCCACGACGCGTACTCTCGCGCCTCGGAAAGGAGTTCGGGGACGGTGCTCGTGGTTGTCTCGACGCTTACGGGCCCGTTAACAACTCTGCATATGTCCTGGACTCGTTTCCTGAAATCGACCCCTCCTTCGGAGAGGAAAATCTTCTGGTTGGTGGTCACGCCGTCGGCCAAGCCCCACTGGACCAACTCCTCAATCTCCGTCAGGGAAGCAGTGTCTAGAAATATCTGAGGCATTTGCATGTTACCTACTGAAGTTGTGCGGGGAACCTCGCGGCGGGGGGATATAAGGAGAATCCCCGCTGAATGGAGCCCACTACACGTAACGGCGCCCTGGAGAGTCTATGAAGAGACCGCGTGAAGGGGGAAGGAGTTAAGGCGCCCCCTCCGGGCGCAGCTATGAGAAGAATCCATGTCGAAAGGGAGGAAGGCAGTTTTTGTCGATAGAGACGGGGTTCTGAACGACCTCGTCTATCATAGGGAGGAGGGAACGGTGGCCAGCCCATTCTCTTCTCGTCAGCTCCGAGTCTTCCCCTTTGTAGGGGAAGCAGTCCGAAGAATCAGGGACGAGCTGGGGTTCAAGGTCATAGTGATTTCCAACCAGCCCGGAGTTGCGAAGGGGCAGTTCTCTCTTGCTGAACTCGAGAGAATGAACAAGAAAATCAGGATAGAACTGGCTGCCCACGGGACGGCTCTCGATGGCGAGTACTACTGCCTTCATCATCCGCAGGCAATCATATCGAAGTACAGGATTGTATGTGAGTGCAGAAAACCAAAACCGGGGCTCCTAGTGCGGGCTGCGAAGGAGAAAAATCTCCTCCTTCCAGAATCGTACTTCGTCGGAGACGGCCTTATCGACGTGAAGGCCGGGAAGAAGGCAGGGTGCAAGACAATACTTGTGGGACAAATGACGACGTTCCTTAGCAGGGCCATGGAGGAGGAGGACGCAGTACCCGACTTCGTCGTCCACACGCTACGAGAGGTCCCCGACCTTCTGACGAAGCAGGTTAGAAACTAGTCCCGAAGCGTTCAGGCCCGCATCAGTACCGTGCAGCAGCCTTCCGCGAACCTTTCACTGAGATCATCTCCCTCAGCTGTTCGCTCATCAGGTGGGTGAGGACCAGGTGCATCCCCTCTACATGAGGTGTTGATTCCGCGGGGACGACGACGCATGCGTCAGCCGCTTTCTTCAGCATGCCTCCGTCGAAGCCCGAGAGCCCGACGACCTTCCCCCCGTTCTCCTTCGCGTATTTCACCGCCTTCAGGAGATTCTGCGACCAGGGTCCCGCCTTGTCGCTTCCAGACCCACCATGGACGCTTATCGCGACCAGCACATCCCCTTTCCTGAAGAAGTTCCGGAGCTGCTCGACGTAGACCTCGCCCCAGCCGTTATCGTTCGTCAGAGCGCTCACCAGCGGGATGTTGTCGACCAGGGCGAAGGCTCTGAACTTCCTTTCCGCATCCTCAGACACCCATTTGTTGAGGTCGCTGGCGAAGTGTGTGGCCGAAGACGCCGACCCTCCGTTCCCTATCACGAACACCTGATGATCACCCTTCCAGGCCGAGTAGAGAATCCCGATGGCTCTGTCGATATCGCCCCTGTGGAGATCTGAAGCTATCTTTGACACTTCAGCGAGATAATCGCTCGTTCTGGTCAAATCGTCGAGGCGTCGATAGGACTTCGCCTAATAGCTTTGTCGATGGGAAAAGGCATGCCAAAGCAGGCTTGGTCCTTTTGGCAGCCACCGGTTATATCTGGGCAGAGCGGGGCAGCCAACGGGCGAAGCAATCCTCTTTGATAGTGTCGAGGACTCCCTTCAGGCTGTCCCTGGGAGGAGGGGGGACCGATCTTCCAGCGTACTACAGCAAATACGGCGGGTTCTTCATCTCGGGCGCAGTCAACAGATACATGCACATCGTACTGAACGACAGGTTCGAGCCAGGCATCAGGGTAAGCTACTCCCGGACAGAGATAGTCGAGTCTGCAGATTCGATTCGCCATCCCACGGTGAGGGAGACGCTCAAGCACCTGAACTTCAAAGACAGGATTGAAATTGTCTCCCTGGCCGACGTCCCGGCAGCGACTGGCCTGGGGTCATCGGGGAGCTTCTGCGTCGGACTGCTGAACGCGCTCTACGCACATCAGAAGGTGCTGAAGACGCCGGAGGAGATCGCGGAGGAGGCGTGCTATATCGCCATGAACAGGCTGCACGAGCCCTCGGGGAAGCAGGATGAGTACACGGCAAGTCTGGGGGGCATCCGGTCCTACGAGGTCGACACATCCGGGAAGGTCAGCTCCAAAGAACTGAGAATCGGGCAAGAGACCCTCGACGAGCTGGAGCACGGGATAATGATGTTCTACACTGGAATCAAACGGGATGCCAAGGAGATACTCGGAAGCCAGAGCCAGAAGGTGGCGTCAAACGACGACGGAGCGGTAGAGAATATGCATGCCATCAAAGCCATCGGTTTCGAGAGCAGGAAATCGCTCGAGTCGGGGGACCTCAGGAGGTTCGGGGAGCTCCTAGACGAGCACTGGAGGTTGAAGCGCGGCGTCACCGAGTCCATGACGACAGATGGTATCGATCACTGGTACTCCCTGGCGAGGAAGAGCGGGGCCCTCGGGGGGAAGGTCGTCGGGGCCGGGGGAGGGGGCTTTCTGATGCTCTATTGCGAGGACGGGAGGCGCGACGTGAGGGCTGCACTTACCAAGGAGGGGCTTGTGGAAATGAAGTTCAGGTTCGATTTCGAAGGGAGCAAGGTAATTTACAATATCTAGCGCCTTTCAGAAGGAATAGCGCGAGAGAGTTGCAGGCGGTCATACTTGCCGGGGGCCTTGGGACCAGACTCAGACCCCTGACGGAGACTACACCGAAGGCCATGACTCCTGTGCTTGGGAGGCCCTTCATTGACTACGAAATGGATCTCCTGAAGAGGGGGGGCGTCGACGACTTCGTCATCTGCGTCGGCCACCTGGGGGATGCCATCGAGAAGCACCTGGGGGACGGCCGCAGTAAGGGGGTACGGATAGCGTACAGCTATGACGGCCCGAGTCTTTTGGGACCTGCTGGAGCGCTCAAGAGGGCGGAGCCTTTCCTAGGAGAATCGTTCTTAGTCACCTATGGGGACGCCTACCTTCGGGCACCCTATGGCAAGCTGATGGGCGCCTTGGCCTCCTCAGGAAGGTTGGGCGTAATGGCTGTCTTCAGGAACGAGAACAGGTACGGAACCAGCGACCTCGTCGTCGAAGGCGGGATGGTTGTAAAATACGACAAACAGAACAGAGTGGACGGGATGGACTGGATCAACTTCGGCGTCTCCGCTCTCCGCAAGGATGCCCTCGGCATGATTCCCCCGGGGAGGGCCTGCGGTGAGGAGGAGTTCTATGGAGCACTCATCGCCCGGGGCGAACTCCTAGCCTTTCAGGTCAAAGACCGGTTCTACGAGATAGGGACGCCCGCGTCACTCGCAGAGTTCGAGCGATTCTTGGCCGGCGTAACCTAGCCCGTTAGGCGTATGAACGGATTATCTCTGCGCACCTCTCAACGCCTCGGTAACGCCTGGAGACAGCACTGACTCGCTCTAGGTTTTCCTTATGCTTCGGGTCTTCGGCGCACGATTCCACAGATTCGACGAGGTTCTGGGGGGTGAGCTTCTCGGACCTCATGGCCACCCCCAGGCCAAGCCGTGCGAACTTGTGGGCGTTCGCGATTTGTTCAGGGTGGTTGTGGATCGGGACGAGGACTGCCGGCTTTACGTGCTCTATGCACTGGCCAATGGTGCTGAGGCCCGCCCTGGCCACTACAACCGATGATAGCGCAAGGAGCTCGTCTTTTATCGGACACCAGTCGAACAGCCAGGCGCCGCCGGCGAGCTTCCGCGGCTCCGTGGACCCAGCGGAGTAACCCATGGAGATAACAAGATTGTACCTTCGAATCATCTCCCCTGCTGATTTGAGCAGGGTCTCAGTAAACCTCCTCTTGGTCGGGTCTGGGCCGCTAGTGTGGCAGAAAACAAGGGGCCTCTCATCCAGGCCAAGCATGTTCTTGGCTTTCAGAAGCTTCTCCTCACTCAGCGTAACTATGGGAGCGGTGAACCCCACGAACTCAACAATCCTAGAAACCTCGGATCCTGCGAGGTTCTCCTCTCCGATCGTATACGGAGGCGGAAGGTCGGTCACGAGCACCCTATCGCTTAGCGACCACATGAGTCCGAGTGCGTCGCCAGCGATCCTCTCGTAGAATCTCCCCGTTCTTCCCCTGAACCGGGGAGGGAACAGGACCTTGAACTGGTTGAGCAGCGTGACGACAGGATACGATTCGGCCCGGGCGGCCAGCACCGCCGAAAGTCGGGAGTCCGACACTACTACTTCTGGTTCGAACCGCCCGATTGCTCTCCTCTCGAAGGCGAGCTGCTTCAAGAAGGAGTTGAACATGAATGGAAAGTGCGGGAGGACCGTGTGCGACGAGAACCCTCCCCCCGTTGCCCACTCGACATCGAGCGGGGGGCTTCTTTCCGTGCGCGTCCCTTCCCCCCTTGATTCGAGGAAGCCGAGTCCCTGGCCAGAAGTCGAATACCTGGATTCGTACTCGCCCTGAGGCAGCTGTCTCGAGATTTCAAGGATCCGTGTGACGTGTCCCAGCCCAGAGCCGAAGACTGCGAAATAGACCCTGTGCGAATCCATTCTTGAGCGTTCTCCTTGTCTCCGCGACCTCGAAAAGTGTTCTAGGCCGGACCTGTCCAGGGTATTAGTGTCTTGGCCTCGCGAGCTTCCTGAGAGGGGCACGGCCCCATTATGAGCGGGGTCGAATAGAGGTCGCCTGAGGCACGCCAGTGGCGAGAAGACGTTCCCAGGGCCGTCCCCCCTCCTTCCCAGCTTTACGTGCCCGTGTGAAGGTGGATTGACTTCGAAACATACATAACAAGGTCCGTCTATGGGCGATTGTAGGAAGTCTTGAATCGATGGTAGTCCAAATCTGGCTACTTCTCGAGGTAATCACACTCGGAATTGGCATTCCAGTACTCGCCCTGGAGTATTACTGGGTCGTCCTCCTCGCAATGTCAATGAAGTACCCGAGCAACCTCGCGAAGAAGGACGCGAAGCTGAGCCGCTATCCCTTCGTTTCGATACTGATAGCCACCTTCAACGAGAAGTTCGTCATAGAACGCTCCCTCGATGCCGTCAAGCAGCTTAACTATCCGAAGGACAGAATTCAGGTCGTCGTAGCCGACGACTCGAATGACCAAACCTCCGCAATAATTGACGCGAAAGTTGACGACCTCAACCGCTCTGGGATAGGGGCTGTTGTGTCAAGGAGGCCCTCAAGGGAGTACTTCAAGTGCGGGGCGCTGAACAAGGCCATGGATTGTGTCAAAGGGGAGTACGTCCTGCTTTTGGACGCAGACTCGCTCGTCTCGCCTGACGTCCTGGCGAAGGGCATCGAAGCGCTCGAGAGCCACCCGAGGACGGCATTCGTGTCCTACAGGTACGGCCACTACAATCGAGATTACAACATGGTGACCAAGCTCTTCGCATTGACACAGGACATCGGGGACACCATATCGAAAATGGGCGCCTACCAGATCGACGCGCCCTTCTCTTTTCAGGGCGGCCAGACGCTAATCAGGACGAAGGATCTGCGCGAGGTGGGGATGTGGTCGAACCAGAGGATTGCAGACGACGCTGACGTCTCCATCAAGATGTACCTCGCCGGTAAGAGGGGCATCTACCTGAGTAACGTGAAAATCATGAGCGAGGACCCTTCGACCTTGGAGGCCTGGAAAAAGCAGGTCGGACGGACGTCTCAGGGGTGGTGGAGGTGCATCGCCAACTACTGGCGTGAGATTATCACAGCCAGGGGCGTGTCCCTGAGAAAGAAGGCGGGCCTCCTGCTCATGCTGATGGCTCCTTTCTCAAGCCTCAGCTGGATCATAGTGACCTTCCTTTCGACCTTCACCGTCGTGTTCAACCTGATTCCTCCTGCCTATTCCATATTCAGCAACCCCGTGTACGTTGCTGTGGTAGCCATCCCCTTCGCCATCTCCCTCGCCTCGGGAGCCTGGGCGCTCAGGGTCCAGGGGCTGATGACTGCCCGCAACGTCATACTGATTCCGATGCTCGGGTACGCTTCGGGAGGGATGCTAGTTCTCGGTTCAATCGGCTTCTTCTACGGAGTTTTCGACAGGATGGGGTTCTTCCTCTACAGGACACCAAAGTCGGGCGCCGCGAAGGAAATGACGAAGACGACTTACTTCAGGCATCTCAGCAACGACCGCAACTCCATCGTGGAGGCCGCACTTGGGGTCGCCGGAATCGTCTTCGCTTGGCTCGTCTTCATACACGGCGTTTGGTTCCTGGCGCTGACGATGGCGGGCTTCGGCATTTTCACGCTGAAATCGATGAACCTGACCAGGCACCTGACGTTGCGCATGCCGCGCATTAGAGCAGATCGAAATCAGACCTGGGGCAGGGCTCCCTGGAACACCGAATCCTACAGACTCTAGCGACTGTCCAGTCGTCCAAATCAGGTCAGGATTCGGACGGCCCTGTAGCTCCTCTCCAAGAAGGTGTAGGTTGCCAACACTAGGACGACTATGACCCCCCAACCAGCCAGCCCGAGTATCGAGAGGACGGCCAGTACCAGGAGCCTCTCGCTCCTCTCCCCTATCCCGACCCCCGAAAGGGGCACACCAAGGGCATCCCCCTTCGCCCTCGTGTAGCTGACAAGGAGGCTCGCCGAAAGGCCCAGGAGCACAAGGAGGGGCGTCGAATAGCCTCCTACAAGGATCCCTGCGAACAGGGCCACTTCGGCCGCCCTGTCAAGGGTCGAGTCCAGGAAAGCGCCTTTCTTGGAGGTCCTTCCCGTGACCCTGGCCACTGCCCCGTCCACGAGGTCGAACCACCCCGCAACAAGCACGAGCACCCCTCCGAGGGCCTCTCCCGCATAGCCGGAGGTTGAATATGCAGCCGCGGCAATGATGGATAGCACGAGTCCTACCATGGTCCAGGCCGTTGGTGACGGCTCGAGCCGGGCGAACACCCCGCCCACAGCAGCAAGGCTGCCTTCCAGCCTCGCCCTCAGCCGATCGAGCACGGCCCATCCCCGCCCGGCCGTTTTTATATACAGTGAGAGGAGGTCCCGGCGGTAACTTTGGGCAAGGTGGACAAGGGGGTAGGGTGCAGCGTCACCGGCTGCCAGAACCAGGCCGAACGCTCACTCAGCAGGACGGAGACGGGCGGAAGCGGATTGAGCCTTGGCGGCGACGGGCGTCGAGTTTACCTGTGCCGGGAGCACTACAAGGCGTGGAAGAAGGCCACGAAGAAGTCGAGGAGCCTCGAAAGGTCCCGATGGTAGGAGGGTCAGTGTGAAGATACTCCAGATGCACGCCGACTTCATCGAGTACACCCCGGTGAAGAAGGAGATCAAGTCGGCAGAGGAGATCGAACCGAAGACCGTGCGAGAGGAAGACATTGTCGTCCTGTTTACCGCCTATGAGCAGGGGGACGACTCAGACCTCGCCAAGAAGGCGGTGGCTGAGACCAAGGAGTTCCTAGGAAAGCTTGGGACCAAGCGCGTCCTGCTATACCCATTCGCCCACCTCAGCCAATCGCTTGCCTCGCCCTCGGAAGCGCTCAGACTGCTGCTGGAGATGGAGAAAGAAGCAACGGATGCGGGGCTTGAAGTGCACAGGGCACCCTTCGGATGGACCAAGGCGCTGCAGATCAAGGTGAAGGGGCACCCTCTCGCCGAAATGTCAAGAAGCTACGCCCACGGGGCACAGGCACAACCCGCGGCGGTCAAGCACAGGAAGGAACTCACGGCGGAGGCGGCGATGGCGCGGCTGAGGCGGAGCGATTTCGTCAACCTCCCTGAGACGGACCATAGGGTCATTGGGGAGCGGCTCGACCTGTTCAGCTTCCAGGAGGTCTCCCCTGGAATGGTGTACTGGCACGACAAAGGGCTGAAGCTGAGGAACATACTGATCGAGTTTCTCCGGACAGAGCTCTACAGGGGCGGGTACCAGGAGGTGAGCACCCCTAGCCTTGCCAACACCGCCCTCTGGATGGTCAGCGGGCACTCGGAGCACTACAAGGACAACATGTTCCTGACATCCCTCGGGGACGAGGAGATGGGGATGAAGCCGATGAATTGCCCCTCGACTTTCCTTGTTTACAGGTCGAGAAAATGGAGTTTCCGAGAGCTCCCGGTCAGGTATGCGACCTTCGACCCTCTTTACAGGAACGAGTTGAGCGGTGTGGCAAGCGGGCTGCTCAGGGTGAAGGTCCTGACGCAGGACGACGCCCATATCATTGCTACCGAGGAGCAGGCGGAAGGGGAGCTCGCCAAGATGTTAGACCTGATGGAGAGGGTGTACAAGGTTTTCGGGCTCGAATACAAAGTCAAGATTTCCACGAGGCCCGATGACTCCATGGGGAGCGAAGAGGAGTGGAAACGGGCCACGGACACCCTCGTACGCGTTGTGAAGTCAAGGGGGTGGAAGTACGAAATCAAGGACAAGGAGGGTAACTTCTACTCACCGAAGATAGATGTCGACATCAGGGACTCCCTCGGGAGGGAGTGGCAGTGCGGTACCTTCCAGCTCGACCTGCAGATGCCCAAGAGGTTCAGGCTCGCGTACACCGGTTCTGACGGCAAAGAGCACGTCCCCGTGGTCCTGCACAGGACGATTCTGGGCTCGCTGGAGCGGTTCATGGGGGTTATGCTAGAGCACTACAAAGGGGCGCTCCCGGTCTGGCTGTCTCCGGTGCAGACAAGGGTCATCCCCTTGTCCGACGACCACATCAAGTACGCCCAGGGGGTCCTGACCGCACTGACCGCAGGCGGAGTGAGGGCGGAAGGAGACTTCGACAGCGGCACCATGGGGGCGAAGATCAGGAACGCGCAGCTTCAGAAGATTCCATACATGCTGGTTGTTGGTAGGAAGGAGGAAGACTCGGGCACCGTGGCCGTGAGGACCCGTAGTGGCGAGCAGAAGTTCGGTGTAAAAGTGGACGAATTCGTGGCCCAGGTAAGGGCCGACACCGCCGCCTTCAGGTGAACCCCCGTCAGCCTGCTGGAATCTGCTGGGTCACGCAGTGAAGGGCGCCGAGCCCGTAGACAAGTGCTCTGCAATCGATCCCGACGACCTCCCTCTTCGGGAACAGTCGTTCAAGCGTCTCAAGGGCTACTGCGTCGCTCTCCCCACCAAATGTGGGGACCAGCACAACGCCGTTCCCGAGGTAGAAGTTCAGATGACTCGCAGGCAGCCTCCACTCTGCATTGCGTACCTCGTGGGGCATTGGGAGCTCGACCACCTCGAGGGGGCGCCCATCCTGGTCGCTGGACTCCTCCAGCAGCTTCAGGTTGTCTCTGAGAGGATAGTGGTTTGGGTCAGAACTTTCGGGTTCGACCGCTGTCACGACTTTCCTGGGGCCGACGAAGCGCGCTATGTCGTCGACGTGGCCGTCTGTGTCGTCCCCCTCGATGCCTCTTCCAAGCCATATCACGTTTGTCACGCCGAGGTTCCCCCTGAGCACCTTCTCCAGCCGGTCCTTCCCTATCTCCGGGTTCCTGTTCATGTTGAGCAGGCACTGCTTCGTGGTCAGCAGGGTCCCTTCCCCGTTCACGTCGATGGACCCGCCTTCAAGGACAATACCCGGCCTGAATACCCGCAGACCCGTCGAGCCAGCGATTGCCTCCCCCGCCTCGTTGTCCGGCTTGAGGTCGTCGTACTTGTTCCCCCAGGCGTTGAAGATCCACTTGACGAGGGCGCAATCTCTCCCTTTCAAGTAGATGGGGCCGTAATCCCTCACCCACACGTCCACTGTCCTGATATGATGGAACGATACCTCACCCCCGCTTCCTATCCTTGATTTCACTCTCGCTTCCATCTTGGCATCGTCAACGAGGATTTTCACCTCCTCTTCCTCTGCGAGCGCTTCTACTATCTTCGCGTACGTAACCTCCACTTCAGGCAGGATGTCAACGGGGAAAGTATTCGGGTCCTTGGGCCAGGATATCCACGTTCCCTGGTGCCTCTCCCACTCTGCGGGCATCCTGTAGCCGAGGCTTGACGGATCGGTTGGCAAGGGGGACTACCTGGCTATGGCCGCGTAGGACCGCTTCTGCCTGTTCCTCATGAACCCCCACCCCTCCTCCACCGTTCTGCCGAGCTGCAAGTCACAGTCCACCGTGAAAACTCCTGTTTCTCCTCCTGCCCTGAACAGGACCTTGCCGAACTGATCGCAGACGAAGGAGCCTCCCCAGAAGGTCGTTTCCCCCTCGGTTCCGACCCTGTTCACGGCGCAGACGACTACGCTGTTGGCAATCGCGTGCCCCACCTGGACGGACTCCCACGCCCTGCTCCAGTCCCCTTCGACCGGGTCTACCCCCTTCACCCACCCTATCGCCGTCGGGTAGAACAGCATCTCCGCGCCAAGAAGTCGCTCGACCCTGGCAGCCTCGGGGTACCACTGGTCGAAGCATACGAGGGTACCGATCTTCCCGAACTTCGTCTTCGAAATTTCGTACTTCCTGCCTGGTCGGAAGTAGTCCTGCTCGTAGTAGTGCTCGTCCTGTGGAATGTGCACCTTCCTGTACTTGTAGAGGAGCCCTCCGCCCTGGTCGAAGACGAGGCACGTGTTATACCTCGACGTGCCTGCCTTCTCATAAATCGTCCCTCCCACTAAGACGATACCGTTCTTCCTTGCCGACTCCGAAATGGCCCTGCTCAGGGGGCCGGGTATCGTCTCCGGGGCCTGGTGCGAGCCGCGGGCGGTGGGGAAGTACCTCCATGCGAAGAGTTCAGGCAGGCAAACTATCCCTGCGCCCTTCCGCGAGGCCTCTTCCACGCCGGCGAGAGCAGTCCGGACGTTCGCATCAGAATCCTCCGACATCTGCATCTGCACTAGCCCGATTCTTACTTTACGTGAAACCAATCGCAAGAACCCCTTCACGCGGAGCTATTCAAGCTAGAGGTGTTACTTCTTGGCAACAGGCTGCTGGATGAGGAAACCGGAGCCAGGCCCCTTGACTTCGGACACCGACATGAAGTATTCCCTTGCGGGCCCAAGAAACTCGTACCCTTGCTTCAGGAGCCCTTCCAGGAAGGGCCCGTACGTAATGGAGTCCTCTTCGCGGTGTCCTGAGTGACGCGTCTCGGCCACCAGAACCGCTCCGAGCTCCTTTGCCTTGTACTCTCCCTCCGGTTCGAATGGCCTCGCCACTGGAATGCATGCCTCGCTCCTGAGGTCAGACTCGCTCGTTTCGGCAGGATTGTCGAAGAACATGCAGAACGGGTATCCGGCCTGTTCTATCCCTTTCGAGTCGATCCAGACCTTGAGCTTCCTCATCGACTCCCGGATGCCATCGTAGGCGCCTCTCCTCTCCACGTACGCGACCATAACCTTCGGCGCGTTCGTGAACTTGACCTCTGGCGCCGCCAACTTCCTCTCAGGAGAGGGGCGTCTCAGATGCTTTAAACGCGTTGGGAGCTATTGGAAAACGTTTTTCCTGAAGAGAGAAAGGGCATTCGGACGCGTTGCCCCCGCTTCCTCTGCAGGAACTTCTCCAGATCGCCACTACCAATACCACGACGACAACTGTGACTGCCATCACTACCATAGCTTCGCCGGGTGGCAAGCCCCTCTGGCTAGTCGCCGCTGAGATAGCCGGGGTCCTGGTCGGCGCCGTGGTGGTGGGGACGTTCCTCTCGAGACTCGTGACGACGATCTCGCTCAAGGCCGGCGCATCAAAGGCGGTCGCCAATTCAGTAAGGCAGTGGATATGGGTCCTCGTAATCGTCGGGGTGGTGGCCATCATCGCCTACCTAACAGGCCTCTCATCGGAAATCGCTACCCTAACAATCTCTGGAATTGCTGGGCTCGCCATCTCGCTTGCGCTCCAGACCACCATATCGAACGTCATCGCCGGTGTCCTGATGCTCAACGACGGCATCATCAGGCTGGGGGACGACATACAGTACGGAGGACCGGGCGGGGTGAGGGGGGAAGTTGTGAAGCTCTCGCTCAGGACCACCTGGATCAGGACGCCCAACGGAGTGATAACGATCATAGGAAACAGCAACCTCTCCGCCGGCCCCATTCTGAACTACTCGGCCAACGCTCGTCTAGAGAAGAAGCTGCAGGTGTAGTCCGTGGCTTCCAGCTGCGGCAGTGGATCCCCTAAGACCAGAAGAGGTCCAAGGTGGTCGCCCCCATAATCTCGTCGAAGCTGAAGTCAAGGGCGTCCAGCATTTGGTCGAACATCGAATGCGCATACTCGATGTACTTGTCGGCGTCCACCTCTTCCACCCGGGCCAGCTCCACGGGTTTCACGTACGGGGGGTTCTTCGTCTTCACGTACGCGATAATCTCTCCCGCCTTGATCTCCCGCCCCTTCTCCTCGAGGAGCTTGGCGGCGCGGACGTGCTGCGGGGTGGTGCCGTTGTACCTCTGGGTCTCCTTCCCCATCATGACGTTGAATGCCAGCTCCTCGACGGGCACCTTCTTCCCCTTCAGGTTGGAGATCATCCCCGTCAGGAGCTCCCTTATGTTCGCCCTTGCCCGCTCAAAGTCCTGAGGGGTCTTGACGCTGCTCAGAAAATCCAAAGTCTGATAGAAGTTCCTCTTCAGGTATTCCGGGGTTTGAGACTTTTTCCCTGTCAAACCTTTGATGTCGACCATCCCATCTGGCAGGACACCAAAGTAGTTCTTCTTTCTGCTGCTAAACGCTACGTACCTGTAGACCTTGTCAAGATCGAGCTCAACTCCGAGGTCCTTGTCCGCCCAACGCGTAACCGTCGACACCTGTTCCTTGGATGGACTGTGCAAAAAGAGGCTGTCCGTGTCGGAGTAGAGAACGCTTACTCCCAATTCCTTGCATTTCGCAATCGTCCTGGTGATTGCGTCCCGACCCAGGGCAGCCGTCGCTTCTGCCACAGGGAGGCAGTAGAAAGCGAACGTTTCGAATCCTAAGACCCCGTACGATGCGTTTAGGAAAACTTTCAAACCTTGCGTCACAACATTGTAAAGTTCTCTATCTTCTCTAGACAGAGTCGCATCTTTCGTAAGAGGCTTGTAATGGGCCACTCGGAGGTCTCGCAACGAGCCGGTCACAAGGCTGACTATCCCCTTCCGCCTCGTGCAGACCCAGGACGAGGTATCAGGGACGCTGTTCGACCGGCACTCCGGGTGGGTGCAGTTCACCGTTTCGTAGGAGAGGTTGTGTACCTTGATCAGACTCGGGTACAGGCTTGCGAAGTCGAGCAC
>Ga0187803_10000643_pt1 | contig 13825 bp, 14 predicted proteins | sample NC_wetland_sal_i_2_FD_132425 | JGI IMG/M metagenome (GOLD analysis project Ga0187803, IMG submission 132425) | Wetland sediment microbial communities from Neuse River Estuary, North Carolina, USA - Control_3 | ecosystem: Environmental > Aquatic > Freshwater > Wetlands > Sediment | place: USA...
GGAAAGGGTTTGCTTTATCGCTGAGAACAATGAAATCATAGGGGAAACCATTGATATGTGGACTAAACCATTTGCTGGAATGCCTGCTGAGGAATGGGAAATTCCTACAAATAAACCTGTAAATGGGCCTAGATACTTAGCTGAGCAGATCAAAAAATGCACTTTCCACAGACTGGTAATGCAAGATCGCCCTGTATCTTCAGATCATGCAGGAACTTACCTTGGGACTATGATAGCGGACACTGTAAAACAACGACTTGATGCTCATCCTATCAGCGAAAGAAAGTCTGTGTTTATGGGAGCGAGTAGTTTCTGATTATGTAGCGAGAGAAAACCTATATAAGTTAAATTTTAATTTAACAAGTATAGGTATTTCTTGAATCTTCTAAGCGACATCATCACCTATGTTAGGAGACTTGTAAAGAGCCCTTCTAACGCTCAACTTACCGATAGTCTCATCATCGACTATATCAATCGTTTTTGGCTGATGGATGTAGATGCTCGCATTCAGGTATTTGATTTAAAAACTAAGTATCAATTTCAGACTATCCCTGGACTTGCAGACTACAATATGCCTATTTACCAGGTTCAGACTGAATCTCCGGCTCAGAATCCTCAGTCAATTAATTCTTACCCTGTTTATCAGGGATTTTCTCAGGCTTGTTATGTAAATGGCATCCAATTGCCTTTTTATACACAGCGTGATCCTTTCTGGAATCTTTGGCCTAATTATCTTCAAACACTCAGTCCTGTGGCAACTGGCGATGGAATGACTACGACGTTTAAATTATCTCTGCCATTTTTCCCTGCAATTCCAGGCCATGTTGATATGACGGGGATTATTGTTAGCGGCGCTAATTCTGATCCTATATTCGCTAACTCATTTTCTGTGAATTCAGGCGGAGCGATCAATATCCCAGTAACAAGTTTTTATCCTGCTGTATACATTACTTATACAAATGCAAATGGAAGCAACAGCGTCATTACAGATAGTGGAGTCTTTCTAGCCAATGGAACGGGAGGGGATTTATATGGGCTTTTAATGCAGCCTGGTAATCCTCCTTTTGGAAATACTCCCTTGGGAGGAAATGCCTATACTACTACCGTTAATACGGTGAATTATAATACTGGAGTAGTAAACGTCACATTCCCCAATCCTCCTCCTACTGGAACTCCAATACAAGCAGAATGTTATTTCTTCCAGCAAGGGATTCCAAGAGCCATTCTTTTTTATAACAACTGTATAACTCTTAGACCTCCTCCAGATACTCAGTATCTCATTGAGATGAATGCGTACCTTTCTCCTGCGGCCTTTTTAAATACTACAGATGCAATCCAATTCGCCTACATGTGCGAATACATCTCAAGAGGAGCTGCAAGAAAACTTCTTGCCGATACTGGAGATATAGAGCAATTCCAATTCTATGAGCCTTTATTTAAAGAGCAAGAAACTCTGGTTTGGAAAAGAAGCCAGAGACAATTCACCGCGACTAGAACTGGAACCATATTCAGCGATCTGCAGGGCCAGAGCAACTACAACAACATCGGACAGGGGAGCACTTAAATGATATTCGCCTATAATCCAAATGTTCCCAATCCTCCTAACAATCCTTCAGTAGATGTAGGAGATATGCATACCAATGCTCAATCTATACAGAGCATCATAGGTATAGATCATATCACTTTTAATGCAGGGAATAATCAAGGAAATCATCTTCAGGTGACATTTCCTGCGAGTGAGATGACTCCTTCTCTCCCAGATAATGTAACCAGAATATTTCCTCAGACTTTTAACGGATATTTAGAGACATTTACTTCTGCTACTAAAACTGGCGGGAATCAGATAAATGGATATTTGCCTTTCGTAAAATGCATGGGATCGTATGTTGGAGGAGTAGGTCCTTATCCTGCTACTTTAACTCCGGTGTCTAATAGCCTTAATTTAAATATAGCCAGTGTTGTTCAATCAACATTGCCTTTATTTGTTGGAAAAGTATTTACAGTCACATTTGCACAAGCTCTTCCTTTTAATACTTATGCGATATTTTTTGATGGAAATACAAATCTTTCTTCTACTTCTGTAATTACAAAAAATACGGCTTTTTTTTCTGTAAATCTTTCAATTGCAACTGGAACACTTCAGTTTATGGTGATCTAATGGGGCAGAAGATCGTTGTCGGCCCTATTACTAAAGGTCTAAAAACAGATGTACTTCCATTCAACGTCGACAATGATTCATTCCCTTCTCTTATCAATGCATATCAATGGCGTGGAAGAGTAAAGAGAAAAAGAGGAACGTCTTTTCTGGGGAGGCTTACTAGATTTTTCAGCTCTTCTTCTACTGTATATGGAAACATCTCTTCTGCAGTATTGGATGGCACAGGAGGCGCTAATCTATTCTCAGCATTTGGTTTGCAGTCTACTGGGAATTTAGTACCTGGAACTGTTGCATTTACCGATTCTACAGCAGCTCAAGCCTACACAGATCCTGCTATGAATGGCACTCTTTCTCCTAGTGGAACAGTAAACTATGCTACTGGTGATATAAATATTGGGATTGCTAATGCAGGCCACACGATAAATCTCGTGTCTTTCATCTATTATCCCGGTCTATTTGTCATGGGCCTTGAAGATTTGGTTCTGTCTGCAAATCAGTTCCCAAATACATTGGGATTTGACACTACTTATTCTTACAGCATTTCTAGTAGTGTCCCTTCAATAATATATGATGTCAGTTTCTATAAAAATCCCATTACAGGCACTTATACAAGTTATGTTCAAAAAACGAATGTAACTGCGATAACCTGGAATGGTCAAAATTATCAGCAATTTTGGACTATAAACTATCAAGGGGCGTTGTGGGCTACAAATGGGATTACAATTCCATTTACAACAACGAATATTGGAATGCAATTTGCTCCTGCATCTGGAATAAGTTCTGCTACTCAAACATCATCAACCACAGTAAATTTTGTTATTCCTGGATCTCCATTAGTAGTGGGTGACTTTGTATTCGCCAATGAATTTACTGGTGCTTCTGGCCCTTCTCTGAATTTCCAAACAGGCTATGTGACTGCTGTAAATTCCATGACAAGTACTTATACCGTTACATTTCCTAATGCAAATATAGGAAATGGAGGCCTTGTCCCTGGAATATTGCAATATCTTACTAATCGTTCTTCTACTACTAAAGATTGCATACGGTGGTATGATGGAGATCCTACGAATGGGACAAATGGCAATCCTCCTGTTTTAACTGGAAGATTAGGATGGGTAAATTTTACTCCTCCACTATCTCAGAGCAACTATTCAATAGCAGATCTTCCTGCTGCTCAGTATTATTTAGTAGGATGCCGAATGATTTTGCCTTTCAAAGATAGATTGCTATTCATAGGACCTGTAGTGCAAACATCTACTGGGAGTCCTATCTATTTGCAAGATACTGTCATTTATAGTCAAAACGGCACTCCATATTATACAGCATCTTTTACTGGCTCTGTAACTTCTACGGCGACTGTTTTTAATCCCATTCTTGTGCCTATAAACCAAACAGCAACAGCAAATGCCTATTTCAGCGATGTCACTGGATTTGGAGGTTTTATTACCGCAGGTTTTGCTCAGCCAATTACTAGTGTGTCCAATAACGAAGACGTTCTCATCATGGGATTTACCAATAGACAGACTAGGTTTGTATATACTGGAGATGATTTTGTGCCGTTTAACTTCTTCGTTATCAACTCAGAATACGGCTCTGGGAATCCATTTTCTGCCATTACTTTAGATAGAGGCGTTATCACTATAGGAGATAAAGGACTTGTTCTTACTAGCCAAATCTCTTCTCAAAGGATCGATTTAGACGTTATAGATAAAATATTTGAATTTAACTTGCTGACAAATGGAACTGAAAGGATTACTTCTCAGCGGGATTTTATCAATGAATGGATATATTTTTCTTATTTAGACAATGAAGATTCTGATCCATTCCCAAACCAAACTTTGCTATACAACTATAGAGACGATTCATGGGGTCTTTTTAATGAAACATACACGACCTATGGATCATATCGTCAATCTACTGGACCTACTTGGCTAACTATACCTTTTCCATGGAATGCTTGGAACACTCCTTGGAACTCTGGTCAATCTACTATATTGCAACAGCAAGTAATAGCAGGAAACCAGCAAGGGTTTGTCATGGTAAGAAACAATAAAGATACTGACGAAGACACATCTCTTTATATACAAGGATTTGGATCAAACTCTACGATAACTTCTCCAAATCATGGCATTCTTGCCGGGGACTATATCATCATCAGTGGATGCCTTGGAAGGATTGGTATTCAAGTAAACAACAAAATATTTCAGGTTCTTTCAAGGACTCAGAATACATTCACAGTAGGCCCTGCATTTACAAATGACACTTACTTCGGTGGTGGTCTTATTACTAGAATGTATATTCCCACTATACAGACAAGGCAATTCCCATTGTCATGGGATATGGCCAGGAAGACTAGGATAGGAATTCAGAGATATTTGTTAACATCAACGCCTATTGGTCAAATAGAACTGCAAATATTCTTAAGTGAAAATGATATAGGTAAAGAGGTAATGGCCTATAACTCGGGGCCGTTTTTCCCAGATCCAAATTCTACTAACGATTCGCTTGTATATACAGATGTTCTATTCACATGCCCTGAAAGCACTAACCTTGGACTTACTCCTGCCAATATAAATCTCCAGATGCTTACTGCGGATGCTCAACAACAAATATGGCATCGAATTAATACTTCCCTAATAGGAGATACAGTACAGCTAGGATTTACGCTTTCTGATGCCCAAATGAGAGCATTAACTCCTTCGGGCACTTCTTTTGCTATTACTGGGGCTACTCAAGCTTATCCATGCGTATTGACGTGTATAGGCAAGTTCGGAGGAGGGTCTTTGATAGTTATAAGCGGTGTACAAGGAATGACTCAGCTGAATGGAGGAATATTTTCCGTCATTACCTCTAGTTCTACAACAGTTACTATAAATGTAGATTCAACATCATTTGGCGCTTACACTTCGGATGGAACTGCCACCGTAATGGCGCTTCCAAACCAATTTGCTGAAATAGAACTTCATGGCTTTGTTATCGATGTGAGCCCATCTATGGAGCTTGCATGACGAGTAATATTAGTAATTCGGCCCCATTTCTTAGAACATCTAGAAACTTCCCACAAGAAGCTCAGCCTCTTGCTGTTGAGGTTAACAGAAGTTATGTAGATATCGCTCAGAAGATAAATGATCGAGTAATAGGAACATTCCCCACGAATAAAGCTTCAGTGACTGGAGAATCTTGGTATCTTACATCAAGTAAACAACAATCTTTACGACAAATCTATCCATTTACAGCAGCTGGGAATATCGCTCATGGGCTTAATTTTTCTTCAGTATCACAAGTAAGTCCTCGATCTTACGGAACATTTACAGACGGCACAAATTGGTATGGAGCGATTTATGCGAGTAATACAGCGATTGCAGGACAGGTATCTTTCTATATTACCTCTACTAACATCGTTGTGCTGTCAGGTGCAGGCGCACCCGCTATTACAAATGGCACTATCGTTTTGGAGTGGCTGAGTCAAATTTAATTCTTTTAGAACGAAGTCTTTTAGGGTTCAATCTTTTGCTTGTCTTAGAAGGACGCCAAGTTTGTTGTCTTACTTTAGAAGATTTCATCGTCTGATAATATCTATTACGTTTCGTTTAGCAACATTTCAATGATTTCTTTAGCCTCTGATTCTGAACATCTTAGAGTATTTATCAAAAGAATATTTGAAATATGTCCTCTTTTTAGCAGTAGATTTCGGCTAATTTCTAGAAAATGAGGGTCAATTTTATCAATTTTTTCATTGAGTGCTAATTTTTCATCAATATTTTTCTTCATTTTTATCATTCTTTTCTTGAAAAATTTCTCTATTACTTTCCTTGATGAGATCCTCCAAAATTTTCATTGATATCTCTGAAAATGGATAAGAAACTCCTTTACGATGATCTTGACACTGTCCGTGGTTAAAAGTAGATGAAGACATAGGTTGCTCCTTGCAAAACTGCATACTTTGTCAAACTTATATTTTTGGTTCAATTGGTATAAATTTCTTTAAAATGGTATTCTGTAAGAAATGAGGTGAATTATGTCCATAACAGCAACTGGGATGAATGCTGGAAGAAGAATGACTGGATCCAGAGATGTCATTCCTAAGGGTTATCAGCAAGGCCAACTTCAGCAATTTACTCCTGAACAGATGCAGCTATTCCAACAGATGTTTGGTCATCTTGGCCAAGGAAGTTTTCTTTCCAAACTTGCAGGAGGAGATGAGTCTCAATTTGAGCAATTGGAGGCTCCAGCATTAAGGCAATTTGGAGAACTTCAGGGTGGTCTAGCTTCTAGATTTAGCGGCATGGGTTCTGGAGCTAGAAGGAGTAGTGGATTCCAGAATGTCATGAATCAGGCATCAGGTGATTTTGCTCAGCAGTTACAATCCCAAAGACTTGGACTTCAAAGACAAGCTCTTATGGATTTAATGGGAATGAGCGAGAGTCTTTTAGGGCAAAGACCCTATCAAAAGTTCTTAACTGAAAAGCAAGTTCCTTTTTGGCAGAAATTGCTAGAAGGAGGATTAGGAGGACTGTCTGGTGGAATTGGAACTGGATTGGGCGGCTCTGTCTTTAAGAAGTTTTTTGGAGGTTAATTATGGTCACTATAATTCCTAAAACGCCTGGATTTGGAGAGAGACTTGGAACTGCTATTGGAGGTGGTTTAGGGGCTGGATTCCAGCAAGGAGCATCTAAAGCACAAGAGTTCCAGCAAAAAATGATGCAGCAAAAAGAGTTGACCAATGAACTTGTCAAATATGGAATAGATCCCGAAACAGCTAGATTATATTCTAAATTCACTACTGGCGGTCAAACTGAATTCGCTAAAGATATTTTAGAATCAAGACGAAGAGGAATGGATTCTTTTGGTCAAAGAACTACCAAGCCTTTTGATAAATTATCAGAAGAAAGTCCGCAGCAACCAGTTGAAGGTAAAACTGAAGAAGATCTTGGTTCTTTTTCTGAAGATCAAGGACTTACTCCTTCAGAAAAAGTTAAAAGACAGTCGGAAAGATATAAAAGCAATCTTCCAATTTATCAAGAAGCTGGTGAAAAATTAAGATCTTTTTCAAGACAGAAAGATAATTTCTCAATTTTATCATCTTTAAATAAAACAGATAAACTTCCTAAAGGATTGGGAAGGATAAATGTTGATGCAGAAGGCAGATTAAGACTTCCATTTTTAGCTAGCACTGAAGCACAAAGATTTGTAAAAACAGTAAATGATTTTACAACTCAAGCAAAAGATTCTTATGGAGCTAGAGTAACTAATTTCGATTTGAATCAATTTATGCAGAGATTGCCTACACTGTTAAATACAAAAAAAGGAAGAGAGCAAATCATTTCTCAAATGGAATTGATAAATGATATTAACAGTGTTTACTATAAAAATCTAAAAAATACTTATGATAAATCTGGTGGAGTAAGAAAGATTGATGCAGATACAGCCGAATCTATTGCAGATAAATCAAGCGAACCTCAAATCAATAAGTTGCAAAAAAAATTCGCAGATATTTCTCTCTCTTCTTATGAGACAAAATCTGGGAAAATTCAAATGAGATCCCCTAATGGGAAATTAGGATACGTAGATAAAAATCGAGTTCAGGAAGCTCAATCAAAAGGATTCACATTAGATGACACAAACCTTTGATTTTTTTACTCCTTATGAAGAAAAAGAAGATGAGCAAGAATTTGATTTTTTCATTCCAAAAAAAGAAATTTCAAGGACGCGTTCTCTAGCAGGCGCTTTTCCAAAGGGAGCGGTTAAAAGAGCAGCAGACATCACTGAATTAGTACAAAAAGTTCCTTTTCCTAAGGGTCCTTTACGCCCTGAACAAATGAGAGAATTCGCAGAAAAAACATTTCCTACTCTCGAGAGAGAACCTGAAAAGTTTATAGAGAGAGCAGGCGGAGTCACTGCGGAAGCTTTATTGTCTCCAGGAGGATTGGCAGCTAAAGCCATTCAAATCCCTCTTGCTGCTGGACTTGGATATGCAGCTGAAAAGTTAGAGGCTCCAGAATGGGCACAATCCATTGCAGAAGGAATTCCTTTCTTCTATTCAGGAGGGAAAAAAATCCCATTAAAAGCGGACCAGAAAAAACTTGGGGATTTTTTGAGAAAACAAGGTCTTACAGAAAATGAAATTACTCCTCTTCTTAAAACTCCAGAGCAAATTAATAGATGGAGTGCTTTTGCCAGCAAAGGAAAGAAAAGCAGAAAATTGATGGAATCACTTTATAGTAAAACAGGCAGTATTTATGATTCTGTGATTTCTGAGGGCAAATCACTTCCTCCTCTTTCAAATGCAGCCAAGGAAAACATTCTTAAAAGCTTCATGAAAATCCAGCAAGACATGCCTAATATTCATTGGGAACTCATAGAAAAAGACATGAAGGATTTTCTAACAAAAGGGAGAGCTGGAGCAGAAGATTTAATCAATTTGGATAAAGACATCAATGCCGTGTTGGGTGCGGAAAGAGGAGCTTGGGATGCTGTAGGTCAGCTCAAAGGGCCTATCAAAGAAGCCTTAGAATCAATCAGTCCAAAAGTTGCTGAAGACTACTCATTAGCAAAAGAATTTTATAGAAGTAGACATAAAGTAAAAGGAGCATTGGTAAACCCAAAAGATTTTGATAGATTTATGGATTTAGGGGAAGCTTATGGACTTGGCCAAGGAATTGCCAATAGAGATTTAGGAATGATAGCCAAGGTAATTGGAGCAGCTGGAGGAAGATCTATAGCCAGAGAAATGTTAATAAATCCTAGACTTCAGAATATTTCTGTGCGAATAGGAGAATCTTTAAAAAAGAATAATTTCAATTTATCTGTGAAATATTTAAAAGAATTTAGAGATTTAATCTCGGAAGACAATCCAGAACTTTCTAGTCAAATTGATGAATTATTGCCCAAATAATTATTGCTAGTGGGAATCCTATCAAACATAAAAGCATTATTTCTCCTCCAATTTCTCAACTTTAACTTCTAATTTTGCAATTCTTTCTTTAATATCTGAAATGGAATCCTTAATATCATTAATGGAGTTCCAGAACATGAAAAGAGTTCCTATACATACAAAATATACCCCAACTTTCTCCCAATTAATGTTTTTCATGAGGCAAACTCCAATAAATTCCCCAAATAAGAGTAAATGCCATCAGTAAGTAAAATAATATATTCATTACCTGTCTCCTCTATCATTCCTCATTTCCTTAAGCAGATCATAAAACTCTTTGTGTAAATCGTCAGATCGCTTGCTTAATTCATCGCACCTTCGATTAAGTTGAGCATTAGATTCATCAACCCTTCTATTAATTTGCTCTATATGACCGTCAAGCCTATCGGTTAGGTGAACATTCTCTTTATGCACATATAGAAAACATCCAATCACCGTTGCCATTAATGCAAACCATTCAGTGTGATATACCCAGGCTCTAATTGGAGGAGTAGTTGCCACGTCAGTTTCCTTTTCTTTTATTTGAGCCTTCCTTCTTTCCCACATTTTCTTGGCCGATTCACTTCTCGAATTCCCTTTTACTATTTCTGATGTCGTCATCGAATTCCCGTCCAGATTTCCAGTGAAACTTACCATAATCCTCCATTAATTTTCATTGTAAAAATTACTTAAACAAAGTAGCGGATAAAAAACCATATAAGTTAAATTTTAATTTAACATGTTAAGGAGTTTTTATGACTTTTCAGCCTGGAGCTAATCTATATACACAAGGGTTCGGATCTCGTCCCGAGTCCGTTGAAGTTCCTCATATTGATACAAGAGACCCAAAATCTTCAGATACCAATTATCCAATAGGAAAACCTTGGGTAAATACTTTGGCAGGAACTGAATGGACTTTAGTAAACCAAAGTTCGGTTGGAGGAGTTTTAACTTCTAACTGGATCTCCGGAGGAAATAACCTGGCAACGACAACCGTAGCAGGCATTGTCACCATTACTGACAACAGTATGCCGGTAGCTACAAAATCTTATGTAGATACTCAAATCGCAGGGATTATTGTTGGAGCTATTCCACCTGCAACTACAGTTTTGCAAGGGATTGTTTTCTTAGCTACAAATGCCCAAGCAGTAGCTGGAGTAGTTAGCTCAAATACTGCATTGATCCCATCTAACTTGCCTGCTGTGTTCGCCTCTCCTCAGCCTATTGGAAGCACGACCCCAAATACGGGATCATTCACAACTTTTACTTCAGTTGGTACAGCAAATATAAACGCAACAGGGACAGCAGCGACCTCCATTGGTAATACTACAGGCGCTATCACTGTAACTGTTGGAACAGGGAACTTTAGCCTTGTCGGCGGAGGAAATACAGTCGGCATTGCGAATGATGCAGCAGCTAACGTTATTTCTATCGGATCAACTACTGGAGCCGCTGGAATTACTGAATCTGTGGGTGGAGGAAACTACTTACTCCAGGGAGTTACTACTTCTACTATTACTATCGGTACTGGATTAACAAGCGGCACAATCACTATAGGTGCTACCGGAAACATAGGCACGATGACCATTTCTCCATCGACCGGAAGCCAGACAGTAAATATTGCTAACGCCAACGGCGCTAAAGCAATCAATATTGGGAATGGAGTCACCGGCAATACTATTGATATAGGCAATGGGGCCAACAGTTCTGTACAAAACATCAATATTGCCAACGGCGCCAGCGCTGCAAACTCTACCGTAAGCATTCTATCAGGAAATGGATCTGCTGGCACTCAAACTCTTAACTTACTCAATGGTACTCGGGCAGGCGCGCTAAATATCGGAACAAATGCTGCCAACGTCATCATCGTTGGAGATGCTACCGGCGCTGCTTCCCTTTCGATGTATGTAGGAAGTGGAAACTTCTTATTGGATGGTGTCGCAGGATCTACATATACCATCGGAACTTCTACAACCACGGGAACAATCACGATAGGCGGTACAGGTGAAACAGGAGCTATTACTTTAGGCCAGTCTACTGCTGGAGATACAGTTAATATAGCTAATGGTACTGGAGGTAATGCGATCAATATTGGAAATGGAGCCAATACAGTTGCTCAAACAATCCAAATTGCCAACGGTGCTAGCGGAGCTAATACTACGCTAGACATTATGTCAGGCACAGGTTCGGCAGGCGCTGGCGTTATTGCTTTTGGATCTAATCCACGACTTACAACTCTTGGAATTGCAAACGTTGCTCCGTCTGCAACTAGAACCGTTACAATCCAAGGTGGTAACTCAGCTCAGAGCGATAACCTTAATATTATGAATGGTGCTCCATCCGCTGGAACACAAACAATAAGTGTTTTGAGCGGCACAGCGACAGGTGGTACTCAAGCCTTGAATTTAGGTAATGGAATTGGCGGCTCGTTGACAGTGTCTATGGGTAATGGGGCTAATACTACTACTCAGATAGTAAGCATCGCTAGTGGCGCATCAGGAGCTAATAGCACTCTAAACCTGATGAATGGCGCAGGAACCGCCGGCGCTCAAGTTGTCAATATCTCAAGCGGAGCTACTGGTGTTAATAACACAGTAAATATCCTAAATGGAAATGCAACGGCTGGAACTCTGCTTTGCAATATCTTCGGCTCTACAGCGGCTACGACAGCAGGTACTGTAAATATTGGTACCGGCGCTGTAGCTCACGTTCTTAACCTCGGATCTTCAAGTGCTGGTTTGATTACTATTACAGCAAGTGCTGCAAATGGATTCTCACTAGTAGGAAATGGCGGTACTATTGCGATAGCCAATGACAACAATGCTAATACTGTGAATATAAATTCAGGTACTGCCGGCGGAACAACTACCATAGGAAATGGTACTGGCACAGCAGCCACAATCCATATAGGAGATGGAACTTCCGGCAATACGATTACGATGGGCAATGGTGCAAACGGTACGGCTCAAACTGTCAGCATAGCTAACGGTGCCTCAGGAGCTAATTCTACAGTATCTATCCTCTCTGGAGCTGGGTCTGCAGGAGCTGGAACTCTGGCCCTTGGTAATAATACTCGAGTTACAACCATTGGTCTTGGGAACGTGGCCCCTGCAGCAACAAGGACAGTGACCATTTGCGGTGGAAACCAAGCCCAGAGCGATACTCTCAATATTATGGCCGGAGCGCCAAGCGCCAATACGCAAACTGTCAATATCATGACAGGAACAGCTACTGGCGGTACTCAAGCTGTAAATATCGGCACCGGAGCTTCTGTATCTACAACTACCATCGGTAATAAGACTTCTACATCTTCACTTGTACTGCAAGGGGGATCGACTGGTATCAAGCTTGATACTGGCACAAACGGTGCTATACAGATGGTTCCAGGGACTCAGAGCGTTGCATCGCCTACATCGTCCGCTACTCAAAATACTAGAGTAGGCTGCGTGACCTTTACTGGATTTGGCACAGCAAGTGGTGGAGGAGCTCAAGACTTCACAATCAGTAATACGACTGTACTAACTACCTCTTGCGTCTTCGTGACGGTCACGAACCTAAATGCTAGTACTAACAACGCTAAAATGCAGATCGTCGGCGTTACTCAAGCGGCTGGATCAATCATTGTTCATACTGCAAACAATGGAGCTGGAGCACTTGGAGCTGGGGACAATGTATTAATCAACTTCTGGGTGATTTCTTAAAAAAATGTTGACTAAGATGTTAAATCTTTTTAGAAAAGGTTCAACATCCCAAAACCCAAGGAGTTAACATGATTAAGAATCTGACAGCGGTAGAAGTGAAAATGGGAGAGAGGATCTACAAGCTACTATGCGAAATAGATTCTCCTCTTGGAGAAGTGCACGATGTTCTTTGCCAGATGAAGGCATTTGTAGTTAAGAAAATAAATGAAGCTCATGCAGCTGAAATCCCTAAAGAAGATTGCAGTTCATGTAATGGAGTAGAGTAAATGTCTATCAATACTAGCCAAAGAGCCGGATTCCCAGCAGAATTATCAGCGACGATGTCAGGAAGTTTTATAAAAATAGGCACCCTTCTTTTTGCTCCTGTTCAAATTATTTTTGATAATCAAGGAACCGCATCTGTGGCTATTTCAATTGATGGTGGAGCTACTACTTGGAGGACTTTCCCTGGTGGTGAAGCTTTAGTTCTTGATATGAGGGGCAATCATGGGGTTGCTCCTAATTTTACTATGGATAAAGGCACAACTTTTTACGGGAATGGAGCTTCAGGAACGTTTTCTATTTCCTATCTTTACGCGAAAACTAGTTAGAGGTGCTATTTGAGTCAGATATATAAAAGTGGTAGTGGAGGAGGTCCAGTTCCTCCTACCGTCGCTACTCGTTATAATACCGATGTAAACTCGCCGGCTATTCCTGCACTAAACATTTTAAACGTTCCTGGCGGATCTGTAACTACCAATAATGTTCATGGAATACAGACTGATGGAAGTTCAGGAAGCAATACTCTGACTGTAGAATTGACAAATAGAGCTACTGGAAGTGTAACTACTACTGGAGCTGCTACAGCATCACTCATTACTCTTCCATTAGGAGCGACTCCAGGTACCTATACATTCGATATTACCGTTGCAGCTTTTGCCACTGCTGGCATTGGAACGCCTCTTGGAGGGGGATATACAATAGTAGGGGCTATAAGAACTACAGGCGCCGCAGCTATTCTTATTCCTACACAAGTAGTAGACCATTTCGAAGAAGCTGCTCTAGGATCTCCTA
>Ga0187803_10000644_pt1 | contig 13803 bp, 10 predicted proteins | sample NC_wetland_sal_i_2_FD_132425 | JGI IMG/M metagenome (GOLD analysis project Ga0187803, IMG submission 132425) | Wetland sediment microbial communities from Neuse River Estuary, North Carolina, USA - Control_3 | ecosystem: Environmental > Aquatic > Freshwater > Wetlands > Sediment | place: USA...
GGCCGCCCAGAGCGCATCCGATTGCACCCAGTCCGGTGTCCGCCTTGATGTCCGGCGTGATGCTCAAGACCGCAGTCTACGGTCTTGTACGCTTCGCGTTTGACTTTCTCGGCGGCGGCCCCAGTTGGTGGGGATATCTGGTGCTATTGGCAGGCGCCATATCCGGCCTCCTGGGTGTCCTGTACGCGATCGGGGAACATGATCTGAAACGCTTGCTCGCCTACCACAGCGTCGAGAACATTGGCATCATCTATCTCGGCTTGGGGTCGGCGCTCGTGTTTACGGCCAACCATGCCCCGCTCTGGGCAGCTCTCGCACTCACCGCGGCCCTGCTCCACTGCCTGAACCACGCGATTTTCAAGAGCCTTCTGTTTCTCGGGGCGGGCGCAATTTCTGACGCAGCTCACACGCTCGACTTGGAAGAACTCGGTGGATTGCAGAAACGGATGCGTCTGACCGGCACCGTGTTCCTGATTGCCTGCTGTTCCATTGTTGGCTTGCCGTTGTTCAACGGTTTCGTGAGCGAATGGCTCACCTTCCGCAGTTTTCTGGCGGGCTCGGAGATGGAAAATCTCTCCGCAGCTATCGTTCTGCCCTTGGCAGCGGGCGTACTGGCGCTGATCGGCGGATTAGCAGCCGCGTGTTTTGCCAAGGTATACGGTGTTGCCTTCCTGGGGCGTCCGCGGAGTCACGAGGCGGGAAGTGCGAACGAAGTTTCTCTGGCCATGCAGGCTGGCATGGGAGCGCTGGCGACGGCGTGCCTGGTGATTGGGATTTTCCCCGGCTTGGTGCTGCGCAGCCTGGGCACGCTCACCGAGGAACTTCTTCCCGGCTCTGCCTTGCCGCCGGCAGCAGCATCACTCTTTGGAGTGCTTCCCTGGATCGCGCTGTTCGTTCTGGTGCTGGTCACCGGCATTGCCGCATTCAGGCGAGCGAAAAAGCTGACAGCGACCTGGGCCTGCGGGCTACCCAGCCTCAACGAGCGCATGCAATACACCTCCACCGCCTTTTCCAAGCCGCTGCGAAGAGTCTTCTCGCAGGTGTACAAGGCGGATCGAACGCTCGAAGTGCTTCCTGGTGACCCGCCATATTTTCCGGCATCGATCTCGTACCGCTCGGTTCGCACTACCTCTTATGAGAAGTTCTTGTACCGGCCCGGCGTGGACGCCATCGTGGCGGCGGCGCACCGTTTGAGACAGCTCCAGACCGGCAATATTCAGATCTACCTGCTCTATATCTTCGCCGCCCTGATCGCCCTGTTGGTGTTCATGAGGTTCGTATGAAACTCGTGATCAATGCGATGCAGGTACTGCTGCTGCTTCTGCTGGCGCCCTTGGTGCGCGGTGTGATTGCCCGGCTCAAAGCCAGAATTCAGAATCGGCACGGCGCCAGCGTGTGGAGGCCGTACGCCGATCTGTTAAAGCTCTTTCGCAAAGACGACCTCGTCCCGGCTTCGGCTTCCTTTGTTTTTCGCCTCGCCCCCATGGTCCTGTTTGCTGCCACCCTGGTGGTCGCGGCGTTTGTTCCGCTGCTGTACGGTTCGGCGCTCCTGGGCACGACCGGCGATTTCATCCTTCTCGTTTACCTGCTGGCGTTGGGGCGCTTTTTCCTGATGCTGGGAGCGATGGATGGCGGCAGTTCCTTCGGAGGCATGGGGGCCAGCCGGGAGGCCCTGGTTTCGACTTTAGCCGAAGCCCCATTCTTACTGGCGCTGATGTCGGTGGCCATCGCAGCGCATACCGGCAGTATCGCTGGAATGGTGCAGTGGACCATGGGGCAAAACTTTTTTCAGTTCTCAGCGGTTCACGCCCTGGCGTTTGTAGCCTTGGCGCTGGTGGCCATCGCAGAAACGGGGCGCATCCCGGTGGACAATCCCACCACGCATTTGGAACTGACCATGATTCACGAGGCGATGGTGCTGGAGTACTCGGGACCAAGCCTGGCTCTGATTGAATGGGCTAGTGCCATCAAGCTCACCGCGGTCATGGCGTTGTTGATCGCGCTCTTTGTGCCTTGGGGAATGGCGAGCAGCCTTTCGGCGCTGGCGCTCGCAGTCGCATCCCTGGTGCTGCTCCTGAAAATCGCCGCACTCGTACTGGCACTCGCATTGGTTGAAAGCAGTGTTGCGAAATTGCGGATGTACCTGGTTCCCGATTTTCTCGGCGTGGCGTCGGCGTTGGCGATCCTCGCTGTGGTTTTTACGGCGCTGATGAGGTGAAGGATGGAATTCCGTGCTCCAAAGCAGCGCCCAAAGGCGCAATCTATAAACACGGGACTTGCGGTATGCCTAAAGGCATACCCTGATACAAATCGTGATTGCACGACACGCTGATGAGGTGAACGATGGGTTTAGTTGAGACGGCTGCGGCCAAGGCTCTAGCGTCGTCCGGGGTGTTCTTGTTCATGACGGTGCTGCTGATCGCGGCTGCCAAGCGGATTTCCACCTGCATCGGTTTGTTCAGCGTGCAATCGCTGGTCATCACCGCACAGATCATCGCGGCCTCCCGCATGCACCATTTGCCGGAAGGCTTCGTGATCGCAGCCATGGTGTTGACCGTCAAGGTGGTCGCGATTCCGTACGTGCTGTATCGCATCGTCGAAGAACTGCAAGCACCACGCGACGTTTCTTCCTCAACCTCGTCTTCCCAATCGGTGTTCATTGCCGCCGGGCTCATTCTTCTTTCCTTTTTTGCGGTGCGCCCTTATATCGGCGTCTTGGGCGGCGACCAAGCCATGCTCGCGGCCGCAGTTGCACTCGTGCTGACCGGCGGGTTCCTGATGGTGAGCCGTAAAAAGGCATTGATGCAAGTGGTCGGTCTCCTGGTGTTGGACAACGGCATCTTCCTGGCCGCTCTGACTACCACCTTCGGTATGCCGTTGGTCATCGAGATCGGGATCGTGTTCGACCTGCTGATGGGAGTCTTTTTGATGGGATTGTTCGTCTTTCGTATCCGCGACACCTTCGATCATCTCGACGTTTCCAAGCTGCGGCGGTTAAGAGGCTGATGCATGGTTCTCCTTCTGCCATTGTTCATCCCGCTGGCCGGCGCCCTCTTCGTGTTCCTGTGCAGAAATCCCCGCGTGGTCGTGCGCGCGGCACTCACCACAGGTGCCTTCGAACTGGTCGCCATCGGTATTACGGTGTACGGGATTCATACCCACGGCGTTCTCGATACAGGACGCTATCTGCGTGCCGACGGCCTCACCTCGTTCTTCCTTATTAGCTTGGGACTGATCTCCGCGCTCGTGCTGGTCTATTCCTCGGGATACCTCCGGCATGTTCCGGAAGGAAGGTTCTCTTCTCTCCGTTGGTTTTATGGGCTGGTGTTCTTGTTCCTGTTCACCATGGTCGCGGTGTACCTCTCGGCCAATCTCGGCATGATGTGGATTTTTGTTGAGGCCACCACCCTCGCATCCGCCTTGCTGGTGGGCTTCTACAACACAGAAGGCGCAGTGGAGGCCGGCTGGAAGTATCTGATCGTCTGCACTGTGGGCATCGCCTTCGCTCTGTTCGGCACCATCGCCCTCTACCTGGCGGCGGTGAAGGGCGGAGTCAGCCCCCAATCGGCGCTCGATTGGGGCACCCTGGCGGCCGCCGCTCCAGGTCTGGTTGGAGGACGCGAACTGCTGAAACTTGCGTTTGTTTTTGTGGCGGTGGGATACGGAACCAAGGTTGGCTTCGTACCCATGCATAGCTGGCTGCCTGATGCCCACGCCGAGGCCCCCTCACCCATCAGCGCCCTTTTGTCCGCGGTCCTCCTGAATTGCGCGATGTACGCGCTGCTGCGTTTTGACGCGATCACCTCGCGGGCCATTGGCAGTGGCTTCAGCCATACGCTGCTGCTGATCTTTGGCGGAGTTTCCCTCGCCGTGGCGAGCCTGCTGATGATTGTGCAGCGCGATCTCAAACGCCTGCTCGCCTACAGCAGCATTGAGCACATGGGCATTGTTGCGATCGGCGTCGGTCTGGGCGGCGCGCTGGGACTCTATGGCGCTTTACTGCACACCTTCAATCACTCGATCGCCAAGACATTGCTGTTCTTCACCGCCGGTAATGTTCGAGAAAACTTCGGCACCCTCCGCATGGAGCGGATTCGCGGCATGGCCCTTTCGCTGCCCTGGACAGGCGGCGCCCTCATCTTGGGCGCGCTTGCAATTACGGGAATGCCACCCTTTGGGTTGTTTGTCAGTGAACTCGTGATTCTCACCGGCGCCTTTTCCACGGCGCACTATTTCATTGCGGTGCTGATGCTGGCAGCGATTTCCGTGGTCTTTGGCGCGCTGATCCACCATTTCCAGCACATGCTCATGGGCAAGCCGGAGGATGTTCCCGCGCAGCCGGCTTTGCCGGCTTCCTGGTTCGTAGTCATGGGCGTTTGCACTCTATGCCTAGTGGTGTTGGGCGTACGTATCCCGGCGGCCTTTGCTGCCGTCTTGCGTGGAGCGATGGCGGTATTGCAGCCATGACAAAGACCCCTCTCAATAGCGAGGCGGGTGTATCGCGAGCGCTGGATCTCCTGCGCGCTGCGAACACGCGTCTGGTCTCCATTTTTGGCAGCACCGATCTTGACCGCATCGGCGACAACCGCGTACGCCGCGTCCACTACCTCATCGACGTGAATGGCCGCGAATACCGCATGCTCAGTTCGCCAGTCACCGGACCCATTCCTTCGGCAACCGAGGTCGCGCCCGCAGCCGCCTGGTACGAACGCGAACTCCATGACCAGTACGGCATCGAGTGCGTCGGACACCCTGACCCGCGTCCTCTGTTATTCCACGAAAATTGGCCGGAAAAGGTCCATCCCATGATCCACGACGCCTCGCATGTGCCCTGGATCAACGACGAAGGCCAGTACCGCTTCCTCCGGGTGCAGGGGGACGGGGTTTGCGAAGTGCCGGTCGGTCCCATCCACGCCGGCATCATTGAGCCTGGGCATTTCCGTTTCAGTGTGGTCGGCGATACCGTCCTCCATCTCGAATTGCGGCACTTCTATACCCACAAGGGCACGGAGAAGCTTTTCGAGAAAACTCCGGTGATGGACGGGGTGATGATTGCCGAATCGGTTTCCGGTGACAACTGCTTCTCCCACGCCGTGGCCTACTGCCAGGCAATTGAAACCGCGTTCGCCATCTCTGTGCCGCCGCGGGCGCAGGCCATCCGCCTGATTGGACTCGAACTGGAGCGCATGCTGGCCCACATCGCAGATGTCGGGGCGCTGTGTGGAGATGTCGGATTCGGCGTGCCAGCCGCGTACAGCGCGCGCCTTAAGGAAAGCCTGCTCCAGGCTTCAACCCGCTTTTTCGGTACGCGCTTCTGGCGCGGCGTGGCTGTACCTGGGGGCGTCACCCGTGACTTGTCCAATGCGGAAACCAGTGAGTTCGGCCGGATGGTCACCTCAGCGGCCCGCGAATTCCAGCAGATGGCACGCCTCATCTTGCATACGTCATCAGTTCAGAACCGCTTTGCATCGACCGGAATCCTGACCGCCGAAATAGCCAGGCAACTGGCGGTCGTTGGGCCGGTGGCGCGCGCCAGTGGAATTCGGCTCGACGTTCGTCGCGATCATCCCAGCGGCCGCTATCGCGACATCAACGTTGAAGTTCCACACTACAAGTACGGAGATGTGCTCGCCCGCGCGCGCATCCGGATCGACGAGACCGCCATATCAATGGGCCTGATCAATGAAGCACTGAAGGAACTCCCCGCCGGGTCGGTTCTTGCGCCAGTTCCAATGGCGGGAACCGCAGAGGCCTTATCGGCAGTCGAATCGCCACGGGGCGAGCTTCTTTACTGGGTGAGAATACGTGATGGCAAAATCACCCGTTGCCACATCAAATCGCCTTCGTTTCAGAACTGGCCGGCGCTGCCGTTGGCTATGCCTGGCAACATCATTGCGGACTTCCCCGTGATCAACAAGAGCTTCAATCTCTCGTACTCCGGATGTGATCGATGATCGGCGACGCCGTCGAGCGCAGTCTCAGAAGCCCCCAGGTGCTGATTTCGGTCAGCGAATTGTTTTCGAACGCCGCCGGAAGCCGCATGCCGGATGTTCAGCCGGGCTTGCTGACGGACGAGGTTGCGCGTCGTGTAGTGGCCGCCTGTCCGACCTCGGCATTGAAAATTGACGAGGCCGCCGGGCGAACACATCTGATTCTTGACTACGGTGAGTGTATTGGGTGCTCCCGGTGCGTCGCAGCAGGCGATGGGGCGTTCCGGTACTCGGAAAAGGTCGCCCGTTGCGGTGTCAGCAAGGAATCTCTGGTGCGGCGCTGGGACCTCCAGAGTCGGGCCGAAGTTGTCCAGGACGAGCCTGCCCTATCTCAGGCAGCAGAGCAGATTCGTGCGCTGGTCGGGCAGGCGCTCAACATCCGGCAAGTTGATGCGGGATCGTGCAACGGCTGCGAGGCAGAAATCGGCGCCCTCACCAACCCCTACTACGACTTGGAGCGATTTGGAATTCACTTCGTCGCATCCCCGAAGCATGCAGATATGCTGCTGGTCACCGGCCCAGTTACCCGAAACATGGCGGCTGCGTTGAAAAACGCTTATGATGCTGTCCCTTCTCCGAAGCTGGTGGTTGCGGTTGGAGCGTGTGGTTGCAGCGGAGGAATCTTCGGCGGCAGCCACGCCGTAGTTGGCCCGGTAGACGCAGTAATTCCCGTAAATGGATATATTCCAGGATGCCCTCCAACTCCGGCCATGCTCCTGACAGGTATCTTGCAGGTGCTACGCACTCTTACGTCGCCCTCGCGACGGCCCAGGTCGTAGCACCGCTGAGCGCGGCGGTTGCGCAAGCGGAAGTCGCAAAACCCTCTGAACCCCAGCCTTTGCTAGTGTCTACAGCTCCAGCCCTGCCGAGGATGCCGTGCCAGCGCGGCTTCTGCTATTCTGGCCAACCGGAGAAAAATGCGGGCCCAATCGATCTCCTCTTTATCGCCAGCGAGTGCTCCTGCTCTGCTTGCCGCTATCTTTCTCACCAGTTTCTCCGCGCTGCTGCTGGAGTTGGCGCTGACACGGCTGTTTTCTGTGGTGCTTTTCTATCATTTCGCGTTCTTAGCGATTTCGGTCGCTTTGCTGGGCCTCGGTGCCGGGGGCGTGTTTGCCTACCTCTGGCGAAACTGGCTGGCCCGCTTTGCTACGGGTCGGCTGGCGACGACTCTATCCAGCGGCAGCGCGGTCGCCATTGTGCTCACTCTGTTGGTGGTGCTCCACGTTCCCGTTTCGCTGGATCTGTCGCGCGGCAATTTGTTTCATCTGACCGAGATGTATCTGACCTCGGCGGTTCCTTTCTTTTTCACTGGCCTCATTTTCTCGGTCGTCTTCGCGCGTGAGGCATGGCAGGTGACGCGCCTCTACGGCGCCGATTTGCTCGGCGGAGCGCTGGCCTGCCTGGCTGTGGTGCCGTTGCTGAACTGGCTCGGCGGACCCAACGCGCTATTGGTCGCGGCGTTCACTTCCGGCATTGCGGCCATGGTGTGGAAGCGAATACACCGGAGGTGGCAACGATTTCGGCTGGAGTTTGACTTGCAAGGCCTCATATCAGCTTTGTGTTTTGTGCTCATCGCCTTTAACCATTCGGGGCGATTGTTCGATGTCATATATGCCAAGGGTATGTTCCGCGATCGATCATGGGTCGAATTTGCGAAGTGGAACGCCATCTCGCGCGTGGAAGTGGACAACCAAGAGGGCGCGAAAGCTGTCGTCATTGATGCCGACGCGTCCACTTACATCATGAATACCGACCCGCATTCCTGGGGGCCGGAGTGGAAAAAGAACCTGATGTCTGCACCGCCGGCCCTCGCCAACGTGCTGCGGCCCCACGGCGATTTCGCCATCATCGGTCCGGGTGGCGGCGTGGACGTGCTGCGGGCCGTGGCCAACGGCAGCGCGAATGTGACGGGGATCGAAATCAATCCCATCATTGCCGACACGGTCATGCGCGAGCGCTATGCCGATTTCTCGTATCACCTGTACCAACGGCCTGAAGTTCACATTCGCGTCACCGATGGACGATCTTTTGTTCGAAATTCGCGGCAGCAATATGACGTCATCCAGATGACGCTGGTCGACACCTGGGCCTCGACGGCCGCCGGCGCTTTCGCGCTCAGCGAGAACGGACTCTACACGATCGACGCCTTCCGCGAATACTTCGAGCACCTCAAGCCCGATGGCATGATCGCAATCACGCGCTGGGAATTCCGCCAACCGCGCGAGGCGCTGCGAGTCGTCTCGGTGGCCATGGCGGCGCTGCATCAGCTCGGCGTACAAGACCCAGCCCCAAACTTCATCGTCGTTGCCGGCGATCAACTGGACGAAGACGGCGTCCCGGTGGTGGTCCTGGCGAAAAAGTCCGCCTTCACGGGCGCAGAAGAAGATGCGGTCGTACGACACATGGAGCTGAATGAGAATCTCGACCCGCTCTATCTCCCGTCCCACCCCGGCACGAATCCGTTTTCTGCACTCATCGCATGTAACGACCCCTGGGCCTTCGCCCGCGACTACGCGTACAATGTGTCCCCGGTCAGCGACAACGCGCCCTTCTTTTTTTTCACGCTCAAGACCGGACAGATCTTGAACGAAGAGAGCCTGCGGCAGGGGATCGATTGGAAAGTCAATCTGGGCGTCGTCGTTCTCGGCATGGTTCTGCTGATTTCTCTCGCCGCGGTGCTGGCCTTTCTAATTCTCCCCATGCTCTTCGCCAGCAGCAGGTCGGTTGGCTCCCGGTCCTGGCTTTCGCTTCTGTACTTCGTGGCGGTCGGGTTGGGTTACATTCTGGTGGAGATCGCCTTTATCCAGAGGTTCGTGTTATTCCTCGGGCACCCAACCTACGCGCTGACCGTAGTCATCTTTCTCCTATTGCTTTCGAGCGGCGGCGGCAGCCTGCTTTCCCGGTACTGGCTGCGACGGCCCGCGCAAGTGTGGGCGCCCTTGGTGTTTCTGGTGGGAGCAATCTGCGCCTATGTTCTGGTACTGCCGGGCTTGCTGAATGCCCTGGTAGGGCTGCCCTTTGCCATGAAGTTGCTGGTCAGCGGATTGATCCTGATTCCTCTGGGCTTGGCCATGGGCATGCCGTTTCCGACCGGGTTGCGCGCGCTAGCCCGTGCGCCCGGAGCAGAGACCAGCGGCGGGACTTCCGAAAATGCGGTGGAGTGGGCCTGGGCGATGAACGCCGCTTCCAGCGTGCTGGGTTCGGTGCTGGCCATCGTGATCGCGATTCACTGGGGGCTGAACATCACCTTGGCGTGCGGTGCTGGCGCCTACCTCGCCGCGGTGGCGTTATCGCCAGTGCTAAAGCCGACGCGAGTCCAACGCCTAAAGAACTCTGGGCGAAAAGAAGTTCAAGCCAGGGTTGTGGCGTTGCGACCGTGAGCAAGAAGACTATGCCGCGCTTGAACTGCCCAGGCATCAATGCAGAGTAGCCGCGAGGACAACAACGTTTGCATCGCTGGGGAGAGTAAGGCTCTCGACAATCCTGGTCGAGTCTAGAGCAAACTGGTATGCGTATAGACTGACAGTCCCCTGGTTCTTGCTGCCGTCTGCATAGTTCCGGTAGGGCATGGCTACGGCTTCGAGTTCACCTGGGAAATCTTGCGGGGCAGACCAGTCGCTAAAGCTCTGCACGAATTGCGCGTTCGTTCCGTCCGTGTAGTTGACGGTTATTGACTCGGAGGTTTGATTTCCCTGCACGCCAGTCGCTAATAATGACAGACTGGAAAACTGGCCGTGCGGCAAGGCGACGGATTGTCCGCTGCAACCGATTGCGTCAGGTTGATTGGCAGGTCCAAACTTGAACGGTATGAGGTCGAGAACCCGTGAGCGGGTCAGTAGGTTCGCCGAATACGAGTATCCAGCACCGTCGAGCCCTCCGGTCGAATAGGTCGTTCCGTCTGTGTAGATTCCGTAGACGTTGAACGCCGATGACAGATCAACACGCGTGCCGGACCCTTTTCCGCGCAACGCTGCGCTCACGGCGAGGGTGAAAGTAAAGGTTTGCGTAACTCCACCGGAAGTCCCTGTAACCGTTACCGAAGTGAATCCGGTGGCGGCGTTAGCACTGGCTGTGAACACAAGCGTTTGCTTGTTGCCTTGTCCTTGGACGGAACCGCTCACCCCGTTCGGCAAAGGAGAGAGAGTCAAACTCACCGCACCTTTAAAAACTCCGAAGTCCGCGATTTTAATCACGGCCTTAGCCGTTGAGTTCTGGTTCAGAAACACTGTGTTTGGCCCCGAAAGTGTAAAGCCCCCGATACCTACGCCGTCATCGATCGCACGCGCGTATTTTGCAGCCAGACCATTGCCGACGAAATCGTCGTAAATCCACATGAAGCCGCCGCTAATTCCACACTGGCTGTGCCAGCCACTCATGAGGCTCTGAACTTGGCTGGGACTATCAACGTGATCCCACAGACCCGGAAAAACAGGAACGCTACCGAAGTTCCAGGTCGAGGAACAGGGGTTGTTGCCGGCGCCGCCGGCGTAAACCTGCAGGTGTACTCCGTCAACCGTGCCTGGAAGTTGACTGTTGATTTGCGAAACGACGTTCATCCAATAACTGTTGTTGTCGAAAGCATCCGGCAGTACGTGATAGCCCAGCGCGCTGAGCATGACGCCAAACTGTACGGTCGTGTCCAGATCGAAACTGTTTTCATCGTCGAAATCGATAGCATCCAGTGCTGGGATGGCATTCTTCAGAGATTGAAAATCCTGATAAAGGATGCTGCCGGGGCCGGTGCCTTGCGATTTGACCAAGGCCGTAATATCTTGCCAATCTCCAACGTTCGAAGAGCCGATGCTCAATGTGACTCGCTTTACGGTCCCTTGTTTCAGTATCGCCATGTTCCCGGCGAAGTCCGGGTGGGTCTGGCCGCCGATATAGGAGCCGTTCGCCGTTAAGGGAAACTCGCCATTAAGATTCAAGTCGCCGCTGCTGCTAACCTCGACGCTCCAAACAATGGCCTCGGTGAAACCGGAGTTTTCTATTTCCTTGATGTTGTTCGCCGCCGTCTTATAAAACGGTCCGCCGCCAAGAATGCCCGAAAATCCGGTCTGGGCAGATGCGGCTTGGGCAGAGAATCCCAACGACGAAAGCAAAAGGAGCAGAACCGCTGTGCGGCACGCAACGGCCGGGTGTTGGCAACAGCATACTGACCAAGTATTTCTTCCGCCCCTCATGTTAGCCCCCAATGGTATGCCCCAGAAAAACTCCGTTCTTAACGAAAAAACGCGAGCTGCTTATCCGGTAACGGCTCGTGACTGACTTTCGGGTAGTCACGGTTTCGCCGACAGTATAAATCGCAGCAACAGAGGAACATTTTAACTCAATGACTGACACATCCTTCTTTCAAATTAGGGGGTCGATTATATTTTGACCACAAGGTCACGGTCGCGGACCGCTGAGTATTGCACCGGCAGCCTGAGTGGCGCACCCGAAGTACGCGCCGTGTAAGTCGTCGAGAGATCGAGTCCGCCTTTGAAAGTTTGGCGTTCTCTTGGGAGCATCTGGAAATCCCCAAGAAAACTCAAACGGCGCAGGCGTTTGTCGCGACAAAACGGAGCCGGCGTAGCAACAGGAAATGTAAACCCGGAGCGCGAATACCACACCCGCGCCCCGGCACCATCAGCCAGGAGACCAGCCATGGTGAACTTGGAATTGCAAACAGCGTGGGCCATCCCTCCCCTAAGCGAACGGGCCCGCGCCGCTTGCCGTGCCAGCCTTTACTCGCCCGTTCCTGCGAGTTGCGCAGTCTGAGTGCCCACCGCGTCTTTGATGTTCAAAGTCGTGGTGCGCGCGCCAGTGGCCGTGGGTTTGAACGTTTCGCTGAAGTCGCCCGGGGCCGTGCCTCCCGCCGTGATGCTCCTATTGGTTGGCCACGTACATCAGGAAATACGGTGCCCCGCCAACATAACCTTGCGGCAGCGCCCCTTTTGTCTTGATTCGCGTTTCGTCTCCGACGACGGTATAGCCGCTCAGGCTCCCCTGCGCAGACATATTTCCTATGCCTAACACGCTCGCATTGTTGCCGTCGTTGGTGAAGAAAATCGTGAAGTAGTAATCGTTCAGTGACGAAAGCGCGCCCTTCACCGCATCAAGTTTTATGATGCATGGATTCGCGATGGAAACCGGCTGCACCGGACAGACCGAAGTACTGGTGAGGTTAATGCTGGGATTGGACACACCGCCGAGCGTCACCTTCTTGCCGGAGAGAACCGTAGTACCGTTTCGCGCAGTTTTGTACAGCACCATATTGCCAATGTCCACCGTGTTTCCACCATAGAAACCGATGTAAAGGAAAGCTGACGTGCTCTTCACTCCGAGCAGCGATGAGCCTGGAATCAAATCCAACTCCGAAAGGCCCGCCCAGCTCGTGGTACCACCTGCCATCGGTCCTACGCCCTCGACGAGATTGGACAGTACTGTCGCCGGAGCCTGGGCCACGGCGTTCGTCGCGATGACACACAAAGCCAGAGCAAGCGTTGCAAGTCTGCAGAAATTTTTCATTGGGAATCTCCCTGTCTCCAATTTTTTTCGGTTTCATTCGCGAATTAGCTTCGACGCGGCGCAATCATCGATCCCGCCTAGTTCGTCATGACGTACATGAGGAAATTGGGACGGTTCCCGTTGCTTCCCGCCGGAATGGACTGACCCACCGTGAGTCGCGTTTGATCGGATCCGATGTACCACCCTGTCAGGCTGCTGATTACATTGCCGCCGACAGTAGCGCTGACGGCCGAATTGTTATTGTCGTTGGCTGTGAAATACACCACCAGGTAGTAGTCGGACAGCGCCGATAGTGACAGGGTCAACGGATCGAGCCGCACGATGCAGGGACTTCCGGCGGAGAGCGGTTGCACCGCGCACACCGTTTTGCTCGCGAGGTTGATGCTTGGATTGGAGACGCCGCCATAGGTCACCGGCGTCACCGCGCTGATCGTCGAGCTATTGCGAGGCGTTGTGTACAGGACCATATTGCCGATGTCGGCCGTGCTTCCAGCTGTGAAGCCGAGGTAGAAAGCAGTGGTTTTGCTGGTGATCGGGATCAGCCCAGCGCCCGGAATTAGGTTCAGCGCCGAATAGCCGGCCCAATTGAGATTGGTCGTGACCGGCCCGGTTACGCCACGCTCCAGATTCAGCGCAGCCGTTACCTTGGCGTCCTGCGCAAAACCGCACACGGTGACAGCGAGCATCGTGAGAGTCAGTACTGCGAACTTGCAAACGGTCTTCATCGGGAATCTCCTCGATTCGAAAATGTGGATTTCAGCGTTCAACACGCTATATGTGTCGCCTTTGGCCGATACCTGGCCAGTGCATCCCTTCCCTAGTTGTTCATCACATACATCAGGAAGTAGGGCGGGCGGCCATTGGTTCCCGACGGCAGGGATTGGCCAACCACGAGGTGGGTTTCGTCCGTGCCGCCGACGAAAGCCGAACTCAGGCTGCCCGACAAGCTATTGGGCTGTATCGCGGCGATGCTCTGATTGTTCGTGTCGTTCGTGAAATACACCGTAAGGTAATAATCCGACGCGGGCGAGAGCGCGATCGAGATCGGATCGAACTTCACGATGCAGGGATTGGTCGTCGATAGCGGCTGTACCGGGCAGACCGATGTGCTGGAAAGGTTGATGCTCGGGTTTGAAATTCCACCCAGAGTAACGGGCGTGACCGCAGTGATGGTCAGGCTGCCATGTGCGGTCGTGTAGAGCACCATGTTGCTGATGTCGGCGGTCGTGCCGGCGGCGAAGCCCCAGTAGAAGACGGCGGTCGAACTGCTGATGGGGTAGAGTGCCGATCCGGGGATTTCATA
>Ga0187803_10000645_pt1 | contig 13793 bp, 13 predicted proteins | sample NC_wetland_sal_i_2_FD_132425 | JGI IMG/M metagenome (GOLD analysis project Ga0187803, IMG submission 132425) | Wetland sediment microbial communities from Neuse River Estuary, North Carolina, USA - Control_3 | ecosystem: Environmental > Aquatic > Freshwater > Wetlands > Sediment | place: USA...
CAAGCGCGTACCCCAAGCCCACGGAACGCCTACAAAGGACCGGGGCGCTACGAGATCGCGGCTGTGGCCAGCGACAAACTCTTGAGCTTGGACGAAGCAAGCCAGCGCACCGTGCTTCAGTGGTCTGCCCTCCACGGGATCAATCAGAGGTGGGACATTGAGGACGCTGGCGACGGTTACGTCTACATCCGCTCCGCGGAAAACGGCATGGTCCTGGACATCGAGGGTGGATACGCGCGCGACGGCTCCCCGGCGATCGTGCCCCGCCCAGGCCGGGGGGATAGTCAGTTGTGGAGAATCACCGAGGTGGATAACGACCGCGTCAACATCATCTCGCGGCTCGGCTTGGCGCTGGATCTGCCGAAAGGATCGCACGACAACGGCGTGCAAATGCAGGTTTGGACTCTGCGCGCTGGGGGCGCCCATGATAACCAGAAGTTCCGCCTCATCTGGATCAGCGGGCCGGTCGGCGCTCGTTACGAGGAGGAAAAGAGCTGGTACGACCTCGGCTATAGCGCCGGCGTTCAGGATTTCACCGCGCACCTTCGCCGCAGCTACGCTCGCCACCGCGGCGAGTACAACCCGCAAGGGGAAGTGGGCTTTATCGAAGGCTACTACGACGGTTATGACGCCGGCCGCATCGACCGTAGCAGGATGCTCGATCAGGAACGCGACAACTACGACGCTGGCTACCGCCTCGGCCAGCAGGACCAGCGCGAGGGTCGCCCACCGAACTACAAGCGCTACTCCAATCGATTTGACGAACGCTCCGAATCCGATTTTCGCCGCGGCTACGAAGACGGCTACTATTCCAACCGCTAGAATAATGGGTGAAGCGATTTTGGGTGCCCCAGGTTCGGTGTGGACCTGCCCGCCGTGGCGGGAACCTGGGTCTTGGGTTTCTCTTTGTGATGTTCGGGCGCCAGGTGGCTCACCCTTCACTTCCGAAAAAGGATTTCGGGTGGTCCATCCTTTCGCGCATTTCGCGAAAGGGTGGGGCTGCTTTTTGCTAGCATCTTTCTGACGGCGCCAACGGCAACAGGACCAACGACGGTCCGAGCATGAGCACCATCATTTACGACGCCGAAAACCACGCGGTCAGCAGATCTCCAGGTCAGATTTGGCCGCGTACAAATTGGTTAGTCGATCGTGCAGATTTTGCGCCTCAGGAACGGCGGCACGAATCGCGGTTTTCAGGCTGCCGTAGAGCGCCCGGTAGGCCGGCTTGCATTCCTCCGAAACGCCGGTAGTTCCTCCCCAGTTTAGGCGGTCACCAATAGCCAGTAGGATTCGGTTCGCTTGAAGCGGAGTTACATCTCCCTGCAGACCCTGTTTAACCCACTCTTGAAGTGTGCCGAGTTGTTGCATGGCAGCGTCCTTTTCCAAGTCGCTCATCGCGCCATTACTGATAATTTCAAGCACCGCTTGTTCGAGTGGTTTATCTATGGCCTCTGCGATGTTGATCGTTGCTTTTGATTCCGAAAGGAGAGCATCTAGTTTCAGCGTGTAATCGCTGATCTTACGATGGATCACGGCCAACTGCCCGCCGGCGGTTTGTGCCGCCTCTGCAGCGGGCTTTCCTTCCTCCAGCGCCTTCCTGTAAACCTGATAGTCTCCAGTTGCCATGTTCCAAATGACTTCGTCCACCATGGCCTTCGCCGGATTTCCATACGTAAGGTCGCGGACAGGGGATCTCACCGGCGGATCGGTCATTGCTCGTCCAACCTTTGCCTCTGCGGGTCTGCGCGCAGGCTCGGGCGAAGCAGAGTCCTTCGGCTCTTTGCCGGCGGCCACCTGAGTTTGCTTTCGGTCCTCGCGTTTTGTCGGCTTGTGGTTATTGTCCGACTGAGGCGTAATGAGGCGGACCTCCGGGCAATGCTCGCGCGAGTTTCCCAATTGTTTCGCGTGACTTTCGCATACGTATATCGGCTCGCTTCCGCCTTCCGCCCAGCAAACTATGACTGCGGTTCCGTAGTCGCAGTCGAGCCGGTAATGTGCGGAAAGAGCCTCCGCAGGCCTTCCAGTCCGGAGCCGCCACGTAGCGCGGCTTGTGCAATGGCGTTTCAACACATGCTACTCCGACCCGTGTCCGTTATCTATCGTCCCGGTCGTGGCCGTGGTCGTGGTCACCATGTTTGCCACGATCGTGGAAGTCACGGTCTCGATCGTGATCCCAGCGGTGATCGTGTTCAACGCGGCCGTGGTCTCCTTCCCAATACCCCATATAGAACCGTTCGCCATCGTGACGCGGTGCAACCCAGCGAGCTCCCTCGTACGGTGGTCGCGTCCAATAGCCTGCATGCCACTTGTAATGCCTTCCGACGGGGTACCAATAACCCTCGACCCACACGGATGCAGCGTCTGGTCTTGCGGGTTGAACCAGAACCACCCGCGGCGGCGGTGGTGCCCCAATCAGGATTCCTACGGAAACCTGCGCATCAATTGCCGAGGCGGCGGTTAACAGCATCGCAACCACGAGTATTGCTTTGGTGAAGGTCCTCATATCATGCAATCTCCCTGACCCCATCCTACGCACAAGGAGGCGCAATACATCGGGCAGTACGATTTACGTTTGCGAAAAAGATATAGCTGCCCGCACGTACAGGTGCTGATAGCACTGCCACAACCGGGAGAGGACCTGGTTCGCGTACCTCCGGGTTAGTCTCCTTGCAGGACAAGTGTTGCGTCGACCGACTGAGCCGGCACGGCTCACCAGACATGTGGCGACTAGTTCCCGCTTGTCCGAAATGCGGGTTGTCCATCCACTGCATCACGTTTGAGCGAGTACATCGGGAGCTTGAGGAGAGATCCCCGCAGCGCGGAGATTCCTATCCCAGATCACCGGCTGGATGGGTCCTACTAGAAAGACCCACGACCCCATTCCCGCCACCGCAACCCCCGTCATGATGACGAACGCCAAGTAAAAATGCCCGGTTCGCTCCAGCACAAATCCCGTGAGCGCCGGGGCTACCACGCCTGCGAGATTCCCCACGAAATTTTGGAAACCTGTCCAGCGCCCCGCCGCTCTTGGTCCCGCCAGCGTTTGTGTAATGGCGTAGAGATTGGAGGAACAAGCGCCAAAAAAGATGACTCCCAATATGAGCGCGGCAATGCAATAGCGCGGACCACTCACTACCGCGAGCCCGATGAGAATTCCTGACAACGCCAACCCCCCGCCAGTAAACGTTTTGCGAACAAGCGACGGTGTAGTCCCCGACGCAATCCAGCGGTCGGAGACCCACCCGGAGAGCGTGGCGAAACCTGCCCCCAGCAGGTACGCGACCCCTCCGATCTTCGCCATATTGTCCATTGAGAAATTCCGCTCTCGCACCAGATAGTACGGAAGCCAGGTAATTAAAAAATAGTTCACATAATTCACGCAAAATAGCCCCACGCACGTTCCCCAAGCCGACCGCAATCGCAGAAATTCGAGAAGACTCGGTGCGCCCGTCATATCTGTATCAGGGGCGCAATGCTTCTTTGGCATCCATCTCAACCACGGCACAATCCAAAGCATGCTCGCAAGTCCTAATCCGATGAAGAATGGACGCCACCCGAATCGCGCCATCAGCAGCCCGCCGAACAACATCCCGAATCCAGGTCCCAACACCAGTCCCGCGGAGATCATCGAATTGGCGAGCCCTCGGTGTTCTTCGGAGAAGTTCAGCGCAATGATCTTGGAGTACGCGGGAAATGCGACAGATTCGCCCATGCCGAGAAGCAAACGCAATGCCAATAGCAATGAGAATGTATGAACCACCCCTGTCGCGGCTGTCGCCGCAGACCACAGAAAAAATCCGCCAGCCATCACCCAATTCACGTCCAAACGATCCACCAGCCACCCGGAGAAAAGTTGCATGCACGCGTACGTCCAGAAAAACGCGGAGAGAAGACCGCCCAGTTTCGATGCAGAAATCCCCAGCTCATCTTTCAGTAGGGGAGCGGCGATGGAGAGATTCCCACGATCCACATAGTTGATAAACACGGAAATCGCCAGTAGGACAAGGACCACCCAAAGAGTTCCCGAGATGCGCTTCTGCGGCAATAACCGAGAGTTTGTCATGAGTGGGCCTCATCTTCTCCAGCTTCCAAGCCGCTTGCAACTTGTTTTTGTGGACGGTTCTCCTCATGGTGCTCTGATCGAACGTGATACTCAGTCATGCCGCTGACTCCTGGTAAGTCGCCTTACCCGTAACTTGGGTACCGGCAACCACTTCTCCTGTTTTCGCGTTTATCGGGACCTAGCATGAGCCGTGCAAAGAACCGGCCTAAGCCGGACTAGGATGTACGACCGCGGCGCTATTGCGTTCTAAGCCAGCAAACTCAATCGGAAGCATCCGAAATCTTATTTTGTTGCTTCACATATTTCCCGACGGGTGAGTTCCAATCGATTGCATCGCCATCGCGCAAAGAGTCGACGTTTGGAATGTCATTGCACAAGCTTTTCACTAAGCACGTGGTTGCGAGCTCGTGGATTTCGTACGATTTAGTTGAAGGATGAAAATGCCAGCAGGATATGCGCCGCGCATGCGCGACGTGAGCATTATTGCGAAATCGATCGTTCATCGATTTGATTGTAGCGGCCACGGCTTGCAACTGCTGAGGCGCTTCGGAGGCGTCCTTCCATGGATGCACGGTGGAACCATTGATAACGACACCCTGGTTCGTGACTGCGAAAGTGCGATCCTTAAAATGCCACCAGGGACCTTCGCTGCATCGCAGCTCCTCACTCAGCCTGCAGATCATGTAGCCATAGGCTCTTCTCAATTTTCCGCAGTCTGCCAACATCTGAAACGTAAGCGTTCCCGTGCTTTCAATCAGGTACCGGCCGGTTCCGGTATACAGGCACGCCCCGCCCGCAGCACCGGTGGGGAAGTTTATGACATAGCTGTCGCCCGTGGGCTTCCCGGCAACCATCACGTCTGAAAAACTTGGTTCCGGACGAGTCACCTCAGCCGTTATCGGCCGCCCAGTTTTGTCGATGGATGCGACCGGCGCTATCGTTGGCGTGAAGATTCCGTCTCCACGAGCGGGTTGCGATCCCTGCGACGCCATCGCGATTGGAGCGTTGATAAACGTGGCCAGCCATAAAAGTGCCGCGATCTGAAAGGCGTTCTTCAAATGAACACTCTCCCTTACGAGCATTGTGAGGAATTTCCGCAATTCTGCCGAGAATCGCCAGCATGAAAAAGCATAGCGCAACCATTTCAAAAGCTGTTCGCGTCGCAAGTACAGTATTCCTGTTGATAAACGGTTTCGATTCCTAACGTCATCAGGCCCGCTCTCGTTTTGGCTGCAGACTGGGCCAGCTCCAGATTAGTTTGAAGGGATAGGTCGGCTTACCTGACGACTTGCTCCTATTACGCACATGGATGGCTTGCACATTTACCACGTATATGTCTTACTTCCGAGCGTCCAGTTCGGCCCTTGTATTTTATTTATTTTCTTGGCCCGGCCTTTCGACGCTTTCGTACTTCCGGCTGGCGCGCGGAGCCGCGGGTCACAAACTTGTGGGCCATGCCGAGCAGGTCCCGCAACCCATCGGCATCGACGTGAGACAAGCGAACCAGCACCGCGGTATAGCCGACGTAGTGGTCCGTCACGTAGTAAACATCCGGCTCCTCCGCGAGCAGCTCGGCCCGGTCGTCAAAATCCACGCGCACGGCCAGCGAACCTGGCTCAGCGGAAGGATTCGCGGGCACACACGCCAGCAATTTTCCATGGACTTTCAGTGCCGGCTGTCCGTAGGCCGTGCTTTTCTCCACGCCTGGCAACGCGAGTCCGATCTTCCGCACCGTGTCGAAGTTGATTGTGCTCTTGGGCATTGCTCAGAATGATTCCTCGGGTCCCAATGCCGTTATTTGACGAGGACTTTGCCATCACGGGCTTTCGGCGACCCGCTTTGTCTCTAACTTATCACTTCAGCGTTTCTTTGCCGCCAAGATAAATGGGCATCAGAATCTGCACGGCAATTCCGCGCCGCCCGTGGTCTAGCTCATCGATGCGCACGACCTTGCCCAAAAATTCCCGGTTAATCGACCCGAAATCTTCCGAGTACGGGTGGGTGATAAACACACGCATCCCTTCTTCATATCTCTGGTTTTTGGACGCGAAGTACACGCTGTCAACCGCGGCGTTCAGCGTCGGCAGGATCTCATCGAAATCGGGCTTTCCGGGATCCGAAGGCCGCACACGAATTACGCGCGGCAGCCTCAGGCGGCCCTTCTTTCTCCGTTCTACTCCTACCGGGTGGCGCATGTTCCATTTTGAACAGGAACGGGGCGCTCCGCCAACTCCTAACTGCCCATGTGGTCCTCGATTAGATACAGGCAACGCTCCAACCCCCGCCGGTGTCCCACCCTGGGCTTGTTCGCGTCTTCTGCGTCCCGGTGTTCTTTACAGGGACGGCTGTCCTCTTGGGTTTCCTTCATTACGTGATCCCACCAAACGTACTTGAGGGTGCCCCACCCTAGGGTAATCAGGGTGGGCTCTTGGGTTCCTGTTTTGACTTATCTTCGTAGGGGCACAACATCGTTGTGCCCCATGTCCGTACCGCCTTATGTGTCTTGAGGCTCCTTCTCTTCCACTCCCCCAAATTTGTCATCCCGGGCCCGCTTCGGGCGAGGGATCTGCTTTTCTCTGCTCTTTGTAGCGCCGGCATCCTGCCGGCTCTTGGGTTCCCGTTTTGACTTATCTTCGTAGGGGCACAACATCGCTGTGCCCCATGCCTGCCTGCCGCAGGCAGGTCCGCACGGTCCAATGATCTTGTCTCGCTCGTGTAGGGGCGGGTTTACCCCGCCCTCTGGGGCTCTGTGGTACAGGTGCTCCTGCCTGTGCTCTTGCTTTTATCTTGGCTTTTGTAGCGCTGGCCTGCCTGCCGCAGGCTGGCTTTCATGCCAGCCTCTTGGGTTCTCTTCGTCGCGGCCCAATACTGATGGCCCTGAGCTACGAAGGGCCGCGCCCCATCTTGCTCAATCTCTTTACGCTCAAAGATTCGGAAAGAAAAGGTCCCTCGCCTCCGTGCTCCAACCATGGATGGATTGCGGGCGTATCAGGCTTGGCGCGTGGCGCTCGCTCCCGTTGCTCATCAGCAGGGAATAGCCATTGGCAAGGTAGGAAGGGATCTCGCGCCAATCGCTGATCGGGATATACGGGCCGTTCTTCCCCAACTGCACGCGATAACGGTTGTCTCTAAATCGATGTGGCAGCAATCGGGTTCCCACCTTCTTGCCGCGAGACACGGTAGCAAACAGCATGGCCCACCTCTCCAGGATGTAAATTCAAGCTCATTCTATAAACGCGCACCCCTGCTGGTAAGTGGGCAATCTGTGGAAAAATGTGCATCCTTTTTCCCCGCCCGTCTCACCTCTTGGTCTCCCTCAGCCGCCCGCCGCTCACGTCGTACACGAATCCCCGCACCGCCACCTTCGTCGGTATCCAGGGATGCCCCCGCAGCTTCTGTATTTGCTCCCGCACATTTTCTTCAATGTTTTGGAACGCGTAGAAGAACGCCGGAGCAACCGCCGCTGTTCCCGTGTGATTCTGAATTCGCGTCCGCAAATCCCCCTCCGTGGTCTGCATCAATCCGCAATCCGTGTGATTGATCACCATGAACTCTTCCGTCCCCAGCAGGTAGTGCGATATCAAGAGCGACCGTAGCGTATCGTCCGTAACAATGCCGCCGGCGTTCCGGATGATGTGTGCGTCCCCCGCTTTCAGCCCCAGCGTTTGGATCGACAGCTGCGTATCCATGCACGTCAGCACCGCCAGATTGCGCTCCGGACGCGGCGTCAGCCTCCGCAATTCATGCGTCCGTGAGTAAATTTCGTTCGCAACCAGCACTTCATCAATGACACTCATGGCCGGCACAGTTTACCCCAGCCTTCCCCCAATCGCACCAGCGACACACCCACCACCGGCAATTCCTCGATCGTCGCCCCGCCGCGCACTGAAATTCATCTGCCCGATTTATTTGTCCCCGTGGCAGTACCTGCACCCGGTGCTCGCATCGTTCTTCCGGTGGCACTCGATGCAGCCCGCCATCGTCGTCACGTTGGTTACCTTTGTCATTACATCCATCTCTTCCACTTGGCCGTGACACATTTCGCACGTCATCTTGGCCTCGAGATGCGCCCGATGGTTCCAGTAAACCCAGTTTGCGACCACATAGACGCGTACCCATGGCACCGCCTTCCCCGATTTCGCAAATTCTGCCAGTTTTTGAATCGGAGCTTTGTCTTTCGCGATCGTCTTATGGCAAGCCATGCATTTGCTCTCTGCAGGAAACGTCATGCGGTCGCCCGGTTCCGGGTTTGCATGGCATTGCTCGCACTTCAGCCCAATCGCCAGGTGCTTCTTGTGGCTGTAAGGAATCGGCTGAATCGGCGCCTCGGCCTTTGCCGCAGCCGCGTCTTGGCTTTGTGCGACAGGGAAGGGAATCGCGGATCCTGAGGTAATCGCGCGCGCAGCCACTGAAGCCTGCAAACCTGCGACCACAAAGAAAATCGCAGCTCTCAACTTCATCGCACTCAAGTCAGCCCTTCAAACACCAGAAGTTCCTGCACCGCCCGATGCGCTTCGTCGATCGCCTGATTGGTAAAAGCTGCAGCCCCCGCATCCGCGTTCGCAATGGTTACGCGTCCAAAGCGCTGCCGTCCAATCACGTGCGGGCGCTGCTCTGGCGGCACATCCGGATCCGCCAAGGTATCGTAGGTGTACGCATAGCCATACGGCCAGCGGTTGACCGTGATCGCGGCAATGTCCTCGGCGGGATCAAATCCTCCCGCGCCCAGCATGCGCCCGAGCTGCCTCCGAATTTCCAACTCGAATTGCTCGAACGTCGTCGACAGAAGTTCCTGTTGCCCGGCGCGGTTCTGTCCTTTTCTGGGCAGCCCGGGTTTGTTCGGATTGCGCACCATGTGCACGAGGATCGGTTCTCCCGGTGTTGTCACGCCGCGATAGCCGCCCACCGTTGTGCCTGGATCGAGCTGGCATTCCGTGTGGTACATGCACGGCGCGTTGATCGCCGCCACGCCGAGCTTCTCAAACGCAGTCCATCTTTTGATCAGCACGTTGGTATACATCATCGGCACTTTTACCCCATAACCGAGCGCCTCGCGCTGCCGTTCCGGTAGTTCCGGCATCAAAAACGGAATGAATCCGTTGTAGCAGGCCAAGATACAATGCCGCGCTCGCACACCCAAAAGCTTGCCATCCCGCCTGTACGCTACTCGCACCCCGCGTGCAGATTCCGGAGGTCCATCGTGCTGCACGCGCACCACCGCGCTGCTCAACCGCACTCGTACCGATGAGTCCGGCGAATCCAGCCGCTCGTACGCCAGTGGCGCCTGGACAATCGTGTTCATGGATTGTTTGCCGGGCAAGGCTCCTGCAACCAATCTGCCCACCAGCAGCCGCGCGATCGACGCGTTGCCATCTGGAAAATGAAACAGGTAGGATCCTTCGTTGTAACTCTCCTCGAACTTCAATTTCAGTCCGTTGAATCCCACCGCATCGTGTTGCGCCGCCTCTAGCGCCGGCATGGTGTCCACTCGCTTGTTGTTTCGCCCGCCCTCTCCCTGAAAAAACGGCAGCGCATCCTGGCTGATCTTCGCAACATTCAGCAGGAAATCCTGATAACTCATCCGCGCGAGTTTCGCCTTCTTCTCCTGCTCGCTCAGGCCTTCCATATAGTCGGGATTTTTCCCGTACAAGCGAATCAGGTCTTTCCTCGCAGCTTCCGAAAGTGGCGCCTTCTCGAAAAATGTTTTCCATGGCAGCCGCCCTTGCCCCGCCACCAGCCGGTCCTCTCCAAAGTGTTCTTTGTCGAAAAAGACCCCGTTGCTCAGCGTGTACTTTTCCTCGATCCCTCGGTTGTAGAATTCGTGGCCTCGCTCCACCTCGATGCCAAGATCTTTGATCAGCGCCTTGGCGCAATAGCTGTACGGGTAGGGCGTCATGATTCCCATCGTCCCGCCATAACCGATGAACGTCTTTCCTCCATACTGAAATTCGTTCCGTTTCGCGTGGCCGCCAAAATCGTCGTGGTTGTCCAGGATCAAAATGCGCTGCGCGCGACCTAGCGCTGCCTGATAAAAATAAGCCGCAGACAAGCCGGAGATGCCCCCGCCCACAATGACGAGGTCGTACTCTTCGCTGATTTCGTTATCGGGAACAGGGAACTGTGCGTACTTTCCTTCACGAATGTGCGCGAATTCTTCAACTGCCCCCGGGTATTGGCCGCGCAGGCCCGTTCGCAGCGGAGGATACTGCGCCGCATCCGTGCTCGCGGTAGGCAACGCGGCGTCCGCAATCATTCCATTCAATGCGCCATACGCGCCCGTAATTACGATGGCCACGCCATTCAAGAAGTCCCGCCGCGCAATGGGCTTCCCCATTCCCAGCGAAACATACTCCTGAATCTTGTCCATACGATTTCTCTCCGCTTACCTCGTCTGGTTTTCGAAAATCATCTTCGAAGTGACACTAAATGCAAATCGATACGTCCCCCATCACAGCCTGATACTCCCCAGCGCTTCTTTTGGAAACTCGGAACTGGCAGAAGTTCCGATGTGCTCTAGTTAAATTCGCTCTGTTGCCGGGTGCCCCACCCTAGGTTTATTCGCGACTTCTGCGTCCCGGTGTTCTTTACCGGGAAGGGTGGGCTCTTGGGTTCCTCTTTCTTATACTCTTTCACTCTTCCAATTTTGAACTCTTAAACTTTCCTCCTCCGCCCGTAAGGTTTTGCCAGCGCCCCCTACGCCTGTGCGCTCCGCACAAACAACTTCGCTGCCTCCCACGCCGCGATCCCGCCGGCCAGTTCACCTACCGAATCAAACCCGCCGCGCTGCAACAAACTCGTTGCGATCGACGACCGGTAGCCCCCCGCACAGTAAACCAACAGAGAACGGTTCTTCGGCAGTGTCTCAAAATGTTCCACCAGATGATTCAGCGGAATCCCTAAACTGCCTGCAATATGTTTTTGTTCCCGTTCGCGCGGCCCGCGCACATCAAGGACCAGCGGCGGCTCGTTCGACGCCAGCAGCTCCGCCGCGAATTGCGCACTGAGGCGCTCGGTGAACGCGACCAGTTCCGGCCGTGCTTCCAGGCTGCGCAGCCCGTTCTCCAAGTATCCGGCGACATGATCGAACCCGATCCGCCCCAGCCGAATCGCTGATTCGTTCTCCCGCCCCGGGTCCGCGATGATCACGATCGGATGCGTTCGATCAAGCACGGTCCCAGCCCAAGTAGCGTACTGCCCTCCCAGTCCGATGTTGATGCTTCCCACCAGGTGCGCCGCTCCAAATTCCTCGGGGTCACGTGTGTCCAGGATCTGCGCGCCTTCTGCTTGCATTGCCAGCAGCTCTTCGAGCGTCAGCGGTTTCAGCTCGCGCTCCAGCGCTTCCTCGAGCGTCGGCCGCTCCTTGCTGTTCAGCACCGCATCATAAACAAAATACGGCGGCGCTTCGGGCTGGTCCGCGGTCACTAACTCAATGAACGCCTGCTTGCTCATCGGCTGCAGCGCGTAATTCAGCCGCCGCTGCTCTCCAATCGTCGAAACCGTCTCCTTGCTGATCGCCCGCCCACACAGCGACCCGGCCCCGTGCGCCGGATACACTAGACTCGCGTCCGGCAACGGCAGCAGCTTGGATTGCAGCGAATCGAACAGCAGCGCGCCAAGATCCGTAGCTGACCAGCCCAACGCCGCGCGCAAGTCTGGCCGTCCCACGTCGCCCACAAACAGCGTGTCTCCCGTCAAAACGGCGTGCGGCTCACGTTCGTTCCGAGCGAGATCGTACACAACGATCGAAATCGATTCCGGCGTGTGCCCCGGCGTCTCCAGGGTCTTCAGTCGCACGTTTCCAAATTCCACCGCGTCCCCGTCGCCCAGCGGCGTAAACCGGTATTCCGCCTGCGCCTTCGCACCAAGGTAAATCGTTGCGCCTACGCGGTCCCGCAGCTCCAAATGTCCCGCCACAAAGTCGGCGTGCAAGTGCGTCAAGAAAACATGCTTGATTTGCAGCTTTTGTTCGGCTGTAAATTCCAGGTACCGCTCGATGTCGCGTTGTGGATCGATCACCGCGGCGGTGCCCGTTTCCTCGTCCCCAATTAAGTACGAAGCATGCGCCAGGCAATTCAAATAGAACTGTTTGAAGATCAAGCTTCACCGCCTTCACTGCAAGGAGCGAGCATCACGCCAACCGTGCTCCGCGATACGGTTCCTAAGTCGGCAAATCCTATTCTTCTCCCGCCCTCGCGTCAACCCACTTGCCGCCGCATCGGCCTTCCGCAAGCTCGCGACACACTTCGCCAACAATTAATTCGCCCCTGCCTGCCGGGTGCCCAGCCTCGATAAGCCACGCATCACAGCACTTTCCTCCCGGCTCCTGTTTTTCCGGTTGCCGTGTGACTCAGACACTAGCTAAGGATTATCCGTGGCATATTTTCTTGGAATGACAAAGAATTCAGATACGCGGGCCAAAAGGAGAGAGGCGCTCGGTAATCTCACAAGCGCCTCCTCTACTGCGTCAACGTAATCCGTACCTCACTGGATCACCTCCTTCTCGGCAAGAACGCCGATGTCGACAGGAGTGTCGAGTGGCCGCAGTATACCTCGATTTCGCAGAAATGCCAGAGCAGAAGTTATGACACTTAGAAGCTGAATCGCACGGAAAGCTGCAAATTCCGCGATCCATATTTCGGTGCCGCAAACAACGGCTTTCCGAAGTCGCTATTTGCCGTGGCATCCCAAATCGGCAGCGGCGTTACGCAGTTGCCGGTGTTGTCCAGGATGCATTCCTGAGATGTGGTGTACTGCACACTATCCACTGCGCCCTGCTGGAAGTTCGCGTGGTTCAACAAATTGAAAGCCTCTATTCTGAAGTTTAAAGCCAGCCTTTCATTCAGTTGGAACTTTCGTGCCAGACTCAGGTCCAGGTCCCGCACTCCCGGTCCTCGGAACGAATTGAATCCCTCGCCCGGCACAATGGAGAAGTTTACGTTGGCGGTATCAAATACCCCTTCATACGGTCGTCCGCTGGCAATTGTGGCCACTGAGGACAAGATGAATCCTTTTAAGATCCTTGTCTGTGGCATCCACGCGCCACTCAACACCAGCCGGTGCGTCTGGTCCAATTGCGATGGTCCGCGCTGCGATTTCTGATCGAATTGGTTCATGTAGCCCGTACCCTGGTCGGTCGTCTTCGAAAAGGTGTAGGCCACCGCGCCTTGGAATTGCGTGGACTGGTGGCGCAGCGAGACCAGCATCCCGTGATAGATGGACATGCCCGAATTATCCACGGCATTTATCGAGCTGAAATGCTGGGTGTCTATTAAACCGTCAATGGCTTCGAATTCGGGCACCACGTACGACTTGCCATTGGGCAAATTAACCGTTGCGGTTGTGAAATTCCCCCCGAAGGCTACTTGCTGGTCCGGCGGCACCAGGTTCAGGTCGTAGCCGAAATTTCCATTCGCTTGCCTCGTCACTCCATTAGAATTCCCCAGGAGCGCCAGGCCGTGGCTATAGACATAGCCCACGCTCATCGATGTATTTGCTCCAAACCGGTGCTCGACCAGCAGATTGGCCTGTTCCACATAGGGATTCCGAAAGTTCGGAACGAATACGTGAATGGACTGAGTTCCTGCTCCGCCTGGCAGGGGTGCCGTAAGTGCATTCGGGTAAGTCACAAGTGGACTGTTGTTCCCGAACCCGGGCCCAGTTAGAAAGAAGAACTGGCGCAAGATCCCGTTCGACACCAGCGCATCGGACACATCCAGCAGATCTTCCTGGA
>Ga0187803_10000646_pt1 | contig 13791 bp, 11 predicted proteins | sample NC_wetland_sal_i_2_FD_132425 | JGI IMG/M metagenome (GOLD analysis project Ga0187803, IMG submission 132425) | Wetland sediment microbial communities from Neuse River Estuary, North Carolina, USA - Control_3 | ecosystem: Environmental > Aquatic > Freshwater > Wetlands > Sediment | place: USA...
GCCCGGAGACTTGTGTTCGCGTCCCTGCCCCGCCGCATTCCGGGCAAACTTGTTCGCCACCCACAGCGCCGGTGCCGCGGCACTCATTACAGACATCCAAGCGCGTGATGGTCAGCTTCTTCACCGTGCCGCGCACCGCTTCCCAGAAGCTGATTTCGATTTGGTACTCGAGGTCGGTGCCGCGCTCGGGACCTTCCGGCTCTTCGGCGAAGCCTCCGGTGCTGCCGCGGAAGAATTGACTGAAAAGGTCGCGGAAGCTCGTGCCCACGCCCCCGCCAAAGTCAAACCCGCCGAAGTCCACATGCACGTCGGATTGCGGACCGCCGGGAGGCGCGCCGGCCCCGGCGCTATCGGAATAGAAGCCGAATTGGTCATAGATCGGGCGCTTCTTGGGGTTGGAGAGAACGTCGTACGCTTCCTGGATCTGCTTGAATTTTTCTTCCGCGGACTTGTCGCCCGGGTTCAGATCGGGATGATATTTGCGCGCAAGTTTCCGGTAAGCCTGCCGGATTTCTTTAAGCGAGGCCCCGCGGCCCACGCCCAGCAACTCATAGTAATCGTGTTTGGTTCCTGTCGGCATGGAATCTCAGCCCGGCCACTGCGGTTTATAGTCTCGACCAGCGCGCGTTGAGCTCCGCCAGCTCCTGCTGCTCGCGCGCCATCTCCTCGCGCCGGCGGCGCCGCTCTTCATCCATGCGCCCGCCCATCGAGGCTTCCTTCTGGTTGGCGCGCTCAATCCAACGATCGAGCAGCGCGATGCGTTCTTCGACGCGCCCGCCTTCAGCGCGAAAGCGCAACATGGCGCCCAGCATTTCCACGCCGCGCGGCTGAAAATCCGGCGGGACGTTCTGCTGCGCGTCGTAGAATAATCGCTTCCAGTCCGCGCTGGGCGGCTCGTTGAGCGGCACTTGGATCAAATAAAAGCTCTCCCGCAGCTTCTGCACCGCCTGCGGAGGCCCCGCGCGTTTTACGCCTTCTGGAGGGCCCAAAGTTCTCTCCGGGTGAACCTTGCATTGGCAGAGGCGCAATGCCTGCGCCCCTGCCAGCGTCGAGGGTAATCCGCTCAGTTCGGTTTCTTCTTTTCGTCTACGTCCACGTACTCCGCGTCAATTACGTCACCGGAGCCGCCCTTGCTCCCTTGCGCGCCCGGCGCGGCGCCGCTCGAACTTGCGTCCTGTCCGCCGTCCGCCGTAGTGCCACCCGCCTGAGGGCCGGCACGGTAGAGAGCTTCGGCCAGTTTGTGCGAGGCTTGGTCGAGCGCAGCGCTGGCCGCCCGAATCTGCTCAACGCTGCTGTCGGCCAGCGCGCGTTTCACCTGCTCCATAGCTGCCTCCACGGGCTTTATCTCTGCTTCGGAAAGCTTTTCGCGGTTCTCGCGCAGGAGCTTCTCCATTTGGTAGACACGGGCATCGGCTTGGTTGCGCACTTCAATCTCTTCGAGACGCCGCTTGTCTTCCTCGGCGTGCGATTCGGCTTCAGTGCGCATTTTCTCGGCTTCGTCTTTGCTCAAGCCGGTGGATGCGGTTATCGTGATTTTTTGCTCTTTGTGCGTGGCCATGTCCTTGGCCGAGACATTGAGGATGCCGTTGGCATCAATGTCGAACGTCACCTCGATCTGCGGGACGCCCCGCGGAGCGGGAGGGATCCCAATCAAGTGAAATTTGCCCAGCGTACGGTTCTGCGCGGCAAGGGGACGCTCGCCTTGCATAACGTGGATCTCCACCGAAGTCTGATTGTCCGCCGCAGTGGAAAAGACTTCCGACTTGCGCGTGGGGATGGTCGTGTTGCGCGGGATCAGCACAGTCATCACGCCCCCCAAAGTCTCCACGCCCAAAGAAAGCGGGGTCACGTCCAGCAGCAGGATATCTTTCACTTCGCCGCCCAGCACGCCCCCCTGGATGGCCGCACCAACCGCGACGACTTCATCCGGGTTGACGCCCTTATGCGGTTCCTTGCCCTGAAAGAGGTCTTTCACAATCTGTTGAACCCGCGGGATGCGCGTCGAGCCGCCCACCAGCACGACTTCGTCGATCTTGTCCGCGCCGATCCCGGCATCGGACAGAGCCTGCTTGACCGGGCCCACCGTGCGCTGCAGGAGGTCTTCCATCAACTGCTCGAGTTTCGAGCGAGTCAATTTCACCTGCATGTGCTTCGGCCCGGAAGCGTCAGCCGTCAAGAAGGGCAGATTAATGTCCGTCTCCTGCATCTGCGAAAGTTCGATTTTGGCTTTCTCCGCTGCCTCTTTCAGACGCTGAATGGCCATGCGGTCTTTGCTGACGTCGATGCCCTGATCTTTTTTGAATTCCGCGACCAGCCATTCGACGACGCGCTGGTCGATGTCGTCGCCGCCCAGATGCGTGTCCCCCGCCGTGGCTTTCACTTCGACGACGCCTTCGCCGACCTCGAGAATGGAGATGTCGAACGTGCCGCCGCCGAGGTCGTACACGGCGATGGTCTCGTCCTTTTTCTTGTCCAAGCCATAGGCCAGCGCTGCAGCAGTCGGCTCGTTGATGATGCGCAAGACTTCCATGCCCGCGATCTCTCCGGCTTGTTTGGTGGCCTGGCGCTGGCTGTCATTGAAGTAGGCCGGGACGGTGATGACCGCCTTAGTTACTTTCTCGCCCAGGAAATCTTCCGCGGCGCTCTTCAGTTTTTGCAGGATCATTGCGGAGATTTCTGGAGGGCTGTACACCTTGCCCTGAATTTCGACGCGTGCGTCATCGTGTTCGCTCGAGCCGCGCACCACCTTGTAGGGGACGCGCTTGATTTCCTCGCTCACTTCCTCGTAGCGGCGGCCCATGAAACGCTTGATGGAATACACGGTATTTTCTGGATTGGTGACCGCTTGGCGCTTAGCCACTTGGCCGACCAAGCGTTCGCCGGACTTGGTGATTGCCACCACAGAAGGAGTTGTTCGCCCGCCCTCCTGGTTGGGAATCACGATGGGCTCGCCACCCTGGATCACGGCCACCACCGAATTTGTCGTGCCCAGGTCAATTCCTATAATCTTGCTCATTGCTCCAGTTCCTCCTGCGGGTGTGCTGTTAATTCAGGCGCTAGGTTGGCGCTCGGCTAGCATCAGTCGAAATGTATTATAGACATTGAGTCTGTTATTGTCAAGCGGCTTGGAACTGATTGTAATGGCTTGACTTTACACGACTTACGATATACAGATTAAAGCTCATTACCGCAAGACTTGAAGCTTACTATCCCTCATAACAAGGCAAGCAAGACGATTAGGCTCCCGGCCGGGTGGCTGGCTCCAGATCTGTGCTGGAGGACGCGACATTCGCAGGCCGCATCCAATGGAAATGGCTTGCCCTGGTGACTTGGGCGGCGGAGCCTGTTAGGCTGCGCAGGAGAGCAGAATCTTCGAGTTCGCGGTAGAATATGGCCGAGGCGAATAGATTTCGACGCGTTTGGATCGGATAGGAGGATCGGGTGAATTGGTTGACACAGAGAAAGTTCTTGGCCGTTTGTTTGGGAACTGTGCTAGTGAGCGTGGGGGTAGGTGCTCAGAAAACGATGCAGACGAATTCGGCTGGGTCACCCACGACACGTAGGACTGCGACAGCCAACAACGCAGTGACCGACACAGCGCCGATCAAATGGTTGGGCTCAAAATCCGCTCCCATCACGATGGAATTCTTCAGCGACTTCGAGTGCCCGGCGTGCCGAGCGATGTTTCTTGAGACGCTGCCTCATCTCATCGAAAACTATGTCAACACCGGTAAGCTCTATTTCGTCGACCGCTACTTTCCTCTGCAGGGGCACAAATACTCGCGACTGGCCACGCGATACGCGGACGCTGCGGCGCGCATCGGCAAATTCGAGCCGGCGGCCAGGGCGTTATTCAATCGCCAGGAAACCTGGGCATCCACGGCCAATGGCAATGGAGACGTGGATGGCGTAGTGGCTTCCGTGCTTACGCCGGCGGAAATGGCCAAAGTGCGCGAGCTCGTGCGCAACGAGCCGGGCAAGCTCGATGCAGACATTGATAAAGACGTGCAACTCGGCAGCGGAATCGAATACCGGGTCATGCAAACGCCGACGACATTGATCACCTACAAAGGCCAGACCACTCCGATCATTGGGTATGTTTCGTATCCTATTCTCAAGCAGTATCTGGACGAGCTTCTGAAGCGATAACCATGGCTTCGACAGTTCCGTGGCGGCTGCCGCGCATTCTGCTCTTGGCCGGGCGCATCATCCTGGGCCTGATCCTTGTCTATGCGGCTTACGCCAAGCTGAAATATCCCTGGATTACCTTTGCGGCGACGGTTTCCGCTTATCAGCTGTTGCCGGACAATGCGGTGATTTTTGTCGCCCGCACAGTGCCGTGGCTTGAACTCGTCCTGGGCGTTTGGCTCCTCACTGGACTGGCGCTGCGCTGGTCGGCTGCGGCAGGGACCGCGCTGTTGGGCGTTTTTTTCGCCATTCTGGTGCATTCCTACGCCAAGGGAATGCAGATTGAATGCGGCTGCTTTGGCCCCGGCGGCGATCCACTGACCTGGAAGAGACTGGTGCTCGAAGTTGCGCTATTGGCCTTGGGAATTGCTGTGACCATCGGAGCATTTGCTCGACGCCGCGCGGCGGCGTGAGGCGGCGCGACTTTCGTGTGCGGCACGAAAACTGAAAGATACGACGAAGCAACGCCTCATCCGCTTGCGAAATCCCCGCTATGAAAACGCTTGAGGAATATTTGGCCCTGGCGGAGCAGGCCCACGGGCATTTGTGCGCGGGACAAGTGCTGGGTGCGCGGCTGGCTATGCTGGGCCTGCGCGAACTTGGAATCGAAGACCCCATCGCGGAGCGCAAGCGGTTGGTAACCTACGTGGAGATTGATCGCTGCGTCACCGACACCGTGGCGCTGGTGGCCGGTTGCCGGCTGGGCAAGCGCGCCCTGAAATTCAAGGACTGGGGCAAGGTGGCCGCGACCTTCGTGGATTTGCGGACCGGCCGGGCGATTCGTATCGTGGCACGCGAAGATGCCAAGGCGCGTGCCCGCGAGATGTTTCCTGCGCTGGAGAAAGAGCAGGCGCAGCAGCAGGCTTACCGCATAATGCCGGATGAGGAGCTCTTCAACCGCCAGTGGGTGCGCGTGCGCGTGCCGCTGGAAGATTTACCGGGGTTCAAAGGCCCGCGCGTTGTCTGCGCCGAATGCGGCGAAGGAATTAATTTCAAGCGCGAAGTAGCGGTGAGCGGCCGCACGCTTTGCCGCGCCTGCGCCGGCGAGCGTTATTACGAACCATTGCCGTGAACTCCCCCGGCGCCATACCGTACGCCTCGCGGGCTACAGGCTGTTCCTGTCTGACCACGGTGCGCTGGCTAACGCTGATTCTTTTCTGCTCCTCCGCCGGGAGCTGTGGGATGAAAATCTTCCGCCCTTTACATGATCCAGCATTCTGAGGGGAATCATTGCCACGGTGCGAAAAATGGCGGATCGCGCGGACCGATAACTGGTGCAAGATTCGTGTCCGTGCATCAACCCGCTCTTTTTGCGTTGAATCGCGGATGAGCTAGAATGAGGATTGGATGGCTCATCTGCTTAACATTCCTTTGCCCTGGCGCGGCCGGAAATTTCTTGGGCGCTTCACGTTTGCTGTCCTGCTGATCATTTCCATCGGCTTCGGCGTCGCTGCGGGCCTCCTCTTTGTGTACGGCAGCGACCTTCCGGAAATCCGCGCACTGGAAGATTACCGTCCCGACGTGGTTACGGAGATTTACGCCGATGACGGCCAACTGATCGGGAGTTTTGCCTTGCAGCGGCGCATCCTGATCACCTACGATCAAATCCCCAAGGCCCTGCACGACGCGGTGCTGGCCGCCGAGGATCAACATTTCGAGGAGCATTGGGGCGTGGACTTTCCGCGCGTGGTGCAAGCCGCGTGGCGCAACCTGATCCACAGGCACATCACCGAGGGGGCCAGCACGCTCACCATGCAGCTCGCCGGACGGTTGTTTCTTGACCGCACCGACCGAAGCTTCCGCCGCAAGGTTCAGGAAACGCTGCTGGCCATCGCCATCGAGCGGCATTACACCAAGCAGCAGATCTTCACCATGTATGCGAACCAAATGTATCTGGCCCACGGATGCTACGGTTTTGAGGCTGCCTCGGAATATTACTTCGGCAAACCAGTGGGCAAACTGACTCTTCCGGAAGCCGCGACGCTCGCGGCCATGCTGCGCGGGCCGCTCTATTCGCCGGTGCTGCATCCCGACCGTGCACGCGAGCGTCGCAACTGGGTGATTGACCGCATGGCTCGCGCGGGAGAAATCACCAACCGCGAAGCGCAAGCCGCGGTGAAGCAGCCCCTCGGCTTGCACCTCACCCAGCCGCGCAACGATTTGGCGCCTTACTTTTTCGAGGAGATTCGCAAGTATCTGGAACGCACCTACGGCACGGAAGCGGTGCACGAGCAGGGCTTGCGTGTCTACACCACGCTGAACGTGGCCATGCAGCGCGCCGCAAACCAGGCCGTCGCGGATGGCTTGCATGAATACGATCGCCGCCACGGCTGGCGCGGGAAATTGCCCAATATTTTCCGCGATCATTTGGGCACCCTGGCAAGCTACGAAGACGAAGACTGGCGCCGCCCGATCAACAAGGGCGATTACGTGACCGGGCTGGTTCTGGCCGTGGACGATCACTCCGCGGCCGTCAGGATCGGCCCTTATCGCGCTACGCTCATGCCGCCGGATTTCGTCTGGACCGGCCACAAATCGCCTGCGGAATTGCTCAAGACTGGGGACCTGACCGAATTCTGGATCAAAGAGATCGCCAGCACGACAGTGAAAGTGGAGCTCGAACAGAAGCCCGCCGCCCAGGGGGCGCTCGTGGCCATCGACAACTCCACCGGCGGCATCAAGGCCATGGTCGGCGGATACAGCTTCGACGAATCCAAATTCAACCGCGCCACACAAGCGCTGCGCCAGGTAGGCAGCTCGTTCAAGCCGTATGTCTACACAACGGCGATCGAGCAAGGCTTCTCACCGTTCGATACCGTGCTGGACGCGCCGTTCACCACGGTGAGCGGCGGCCAAGCGTATTCCCCTCACAACTATGACGAAAAGTTCGAGGGCATGATCACCCTGCGGCGGGCCCTGGCCGGCTCGCGCAACGTTCCCGCCGTCAAGATCGCTGAGAAAATCGGGATGAGCAACGTGGTGAATACGGCGCGGCGCTTCGGCATCACCAGCCCCCTCCCGCCCTATCTGCCTGTAGCGCTTGGCGCCGCGGAAATTACTCTGCTCGAGCACGCTTCGGCGTTCACTGTCTTCCCGGATGAAGGCGTGCGCATCACGCCGCAGATGATTCGCCGCGTGACTAGCTACGATGGCGCGGTCTTAGAAGAAGCGCGGCCGGAAGTCCACGACGTCATCTCCCCCGATGTGGCTCACACCATGACCGCGATGTTGGAAGAGGTCGTGCAATTCGGCACGGCTATCAAAGCCAAGGAACTCGGGCGCCCCTGCGCGGGGAAAACCGGCACCACCAATGATTTTACCGACGCGTGGTTCATGGGCTTTACACCCTCGCTGACCGCAGGTGTATGGATCGGTTACGACGACAAGCAAATCTCGCTGGGCAAGAAAGAAACCGGGGCCCGCGCCGCTCTGCCCGTTTGGATTGAATTCATGAAAGCCGCTCTGGACAACAAACCCATCGAAGATTTTCCCAACGTCATCCCCCTCGAAAAGCAGGCCCTCATGCACGAAGTGAAGACCGACACTCCCGATACGGCTCCCACCGAAGATGTCCCGGCCGGCAGCGAACCGGTTGGGCCGCCAAAGCGCGTTGGGCCGCCGAAGGCGCCGGGCAAGACGGGCGATTCACCTGCCAAGCGCTCGGGAAATAATTGAACGCGACAGTTAACTTGCTTTCTTGGTGAGGAAGCGCTTGTCCTGCGCACCTCGCACTATCGAAGGCCGCGGAAGTGTTCCCAACCTTTCGCTTCAAGACGTATCTCGCGAGTGTGGGCGTCCACCAGCCGAATGGACTTCGCGCGAGTAATCTCCCCAATCAACGTTAGCGGGACTCCACCAAAGGCCTTTGGTATCCGGCGAGCGAGGCTTGCAGGCACGCAGAAGAGAAGCTCGTAATCCTCGCCTCCGTGCAAGGCCAGATTCGCGGAATCCAATCTTAGCCTTGCCAGTTCCTCGGGAATTTGCACCGCGGGAAGCTTTTCGGCATAGAGCTTTGCTCCCACGTTGCTCGCGCGACACAGGTTGGCAAGATCCGTCGAAAGCCCGTCTGAGGTATCGATCATGGCTGAAACCAGGCCTTTGCCAACGCCAACTCTTGGCCGAGCCAGCCATTGGCCTAGATCCAGTCGCAACTCCGGGTAGAAATGGGGCCGCAGGAGTGACCGGAAGCGGCGCTCGCGGTGAAGACCCCGCCGAACCAGCTCAAGGCCGAGCTGGGCGGCTCCGAGACGCCCGGAAACGAAGATCAAATCTCCCGGACGTGCGCCCGACCGCTTAACCGCGCGGCCCGGGGCCACCTCGCCAAACACCGTAATGCTCATGGCCACTGTGGCGTGCTCCGCCGTGTCCCCGCCCGCCAGCACCAGCCTGAACCGCTTCGCCGCGCGAGACATTCCGCGCAAGACCCGGTCTAACCATTTACCAGCCCTCCGGGCAGGGAGTGCCAGGCTCAACAGAAAGTAACGCGGTGCCGCTCCCATCGCCGTCAGATCGCTCGTTGCGCGAGCCAAAGCTTTGTAGCCGACGGCGTCTGGCGGGTGGGCGGCCAGGAAATGCACGTTCTCGAGGAACATGTCGGCAGAGACGACCCACTCAGAATCGCGGGTACCAGCCAACACCGCAGCATCGTCGCCAATTCCTAGGCGCAGTCCGCTGCGAAACGATTCGCGCGACGGAACCGCGCGACGGATGCGCTCGATGATAGATCGTTCGTCGGCCATTCGCAGGCGGGGAGAGAAGTTCCCTCGCCTCTTCATTATAGCGGGGGCTGTCCGAAAGGGCCGGGTACAGTTTTCCACTGCCTGTACAATTTGGGGGTTGACGCGGCCCTGAGGCTCCCACTAGACTGGCGTATGTTTCGGACCAGCACACCCGGCCCAGACGTGGTTCTCAGGCTTGACCGCGTTTCGCAGCGGGCAGTTTCTAGCCAACTCCGGGCGAGTAAGGTGGAGGAAAGGCGCCCGCGGTTGGCAAATACTGGACACTAATGAGACATAAGTCTTACACTTTCTTTGTTGCCTCAAATAATCAGGCCAGCATCCGCAAGGTCCGTATCCCGGGCTATGCCCTGCATATCCTTGTAATCCTCGCTGTGGTGGGCTGCATCACCGTCCTGGCCGCTGCCGGGGCCTACTCGCGCATGCTCTGGAAGGTCACCAATTACAACGCCTTGCAGCGTGACGAAAACAACCTGAAGGTGCAATATCGCCAGCTCCAAGCCACGGTCAAGGATACAAACCAGCGCCTTTCCTCTTTGCAATCTCTGGCCACGGAAGTGGCCATGACCTACGGTTTCATGCGCCTGCGGCGCAGCCCGTTTGGGATGGATGAAGTGGATCCGGGCGGCGCTCCGGTATCCGAACAAAACTATTCGCAGACGGTGGAGCAATTCAACTTCCTCATGAAGAACGCTACCTCGGTAGCCTTGGCTTCCGGCGGCCTCCATTTGATGCCCCAACCGGGCATGGGGGAGGCTTCATTGCCGTCCCTCTGGCCCGTGGTCGGGCGGATAACAGCCAGCTTTGGCGAGCGTCTCGACCCGTTCAGCGGCGAAGGCGAATTTCATACCGGCGTGGACATCTCTTCCGGTTATGGGGATCCTGTCCGGGCTACGGCTGAGGGAGTCGTAATGGCCACGGAGACTCGCTCTGGTTATGGCCGCCTGGTGGTCGTGGATCACGGGTTTGGAGTGACCACTTTGTACGGGCACCTTTCCAGCTACGCAACGCAGCCCGGCACCCATGTGATGCGCGGCGATGTGATCGGCTACGTAGGTGTGAGCGGCCGGGTCACTGGCCCTCACGTACATTACGAAGTCCGCATCCATGGGGCCCCCGTCAATCCCTGGCGCTACCTACGCTTCACTTCACCCGCCGATTAGCCTTTTTTCATCAATTGGGTCCATGGGTTCCGGCGCGCGACCCGCGTGAATCCCGCTGTGGCCCTGCGCTACGAGTGAGTTCAAGGCTTCTTCGAGGGAGAGGGTACGCCCGGTGCCGCCTGGGATATTTGCTGTATTTCGTCGCGGGTCAGATCCAGCGTCAGCCGCACGCGGTTGGCGTCCTGCGAAATGTGTAGATCGTTTAGCAGGGAGTCGATGAGGCTGGCAATTTGAGGCGCGACGCGAGACCGTGTCTTTGGATCGCTGAACGTGGACTGGCCCAGCGCCCGGAACTCGTCAGCGGTGCCGGCCAGTTGATTGGCGTTCTCCGGCGTCACACACTCCGCCTCGACGACAAGGTGGAGCACTTCACCCTCGGGGCGCAAGCCCAAACCAACCCAACGGACGGTGTGGGCAAGGTTGTCCAGTTGGTCGGAGTGCATTCCGCCGGGAGCAAGATTTTCCGGCAATTGGGAGATCTGCCCCACAGCGAAAACAGCGGATCCAGCAAGGCGCAAAATGTGCGCTTGCATCTCGGGATCGAGCGCGCTTTGCCGTCCCGTGCGCAGCAGGGATGCAAGGATGGCTTTGGCGTTCTGTCCTTGAGCGAGCGCAATCCGATCCTTGTCCAAAAATGTAAAGGCGGTGGGATTCCCCGCGGCGCCCTGCGGAACTTCATAGATGTCCGCGCCGCCTGCGCGTTCCGATTTGCCGGATCGCAGCGCATACGCGGAGATCTTCGTTTGATCAAAGCGTCCTTCGGCGACGGCCAGTTCGACTTGGCCTGGAGAATCCTGGCGGACGATCAAAGCGGCGCGATCGAGGTCACGCGCGAAGTCGAAACCGGTCGCTTGGACAAAACTCAAATATTCGCTTTCGGGATTCTGTGAAGCTCCCAATGCATTCATCTGCGTTGCAAAGGCCGAGGAGCGTAACGCTGCCAGATCGACGTAGATGATGGCTTTCGCGTCGGCTGGCGCGTAAAAAATGATTTCGGGGATCCCGTTGGTCTCCGCCGCACGCGCGGCATGGCGCCAGTAGGCTAAAGCGGATCCTGCGACCAATGCTGCAACCAGGGTGATCGTGATGATTCGCTTCATTATCAATTCGATGCCGAAACCCGTCCCAACGCTGGAATCATTCTCGCATGACGCTGGAACGGCGCCAAGCAATTCCTCCGGCGGAGTAGAAACCGGTGGCGGAGGCGCCGCCGGCCGTTGTAGAATAGTTTTTGTGCCCTTAAGGGCAGGCGAGTACTAGGCCGGGCTTTATTTGGTAGCGGGGTTGCTAGCTGAAGAAGTGGCTCTTGCAATCCTGGTTCCGTTTTGGTATATTTCTATAGTTCCGACTATGCTGGCGTAGCTCAGCGGTAGAGCATCTGATTTGTAATCAGAGGGCCGGGGGTTCAAATCCCTCCGCCAGCTGAGATTAGGATTTTTGAGAAGTTGGGGATTACGGCAGACGGGTTTCCTGCATTGCAATCAAACGGGTTGGTGTCTCCGGACACGAACCCTAATTGTGTTTTGTTTCCCGCGAGGGCGCACGTCGCAATTCGGCGGGTTTCTCAGGACGGGTGGGTGAGTGGCTAAAACCAGCAGACTGTAAATCTGCCGCTCCTTGCGGGCTACGGAGGTTCGAATCCTCCCCCGTCCACCACCCCGTCGCGGGAAAGATCGAAATGCGGAGCGCAGGCGCGAGGCGGTTTCCGGGACAATGCACAAAAAAGTTATTGGGATTCGGCCGCGAGTTCCTTGGCTCCGGCGCGCTTGAGTGGGCGAGTCCCGAAGAACGAGTTAGTTTTTGGCCTGGGTAGCTCAGGTGGTAGAGCGCGTCCTTGGTAAGGACGAGGTCACCGGTTCAATCCCGGTCCCAGGCTCCAGATGAACGCGGAGGGCGCGCGGCTGCGGGATGTGCCGTGAGGTTTACCACGGGCGGGGGTAACTCAGCGGAAGAGTCTCGGCCTTCCAAGCCGATGGTCGCGGGTTCGAATCCCGTCCCCCGCTCCAGGAATTGGCTCCGGAGCGGACTATACGAGCTGAGGAGCAGAGGGAGCGATGGCCAAGGAAAAATTTGAGCGCAGCAAGCCGCACGTCAACATCGGCACGATCGGTCACATTGACCACGGCAAGACCACCCTGACCGCGGCGATTACCAAGGTGTTGGCGAAGACCAACCCCAAGGTGCAGTACCGGGCCTTTGATTCCATCGATAACGCGCCGGAAGAGCGCGAGCGGGGGATCACCATCGCGGTGGCTCACGTGGAGTACGAGACGGCCAACCGGCACTACGCGCACATCGATTGTCCGGGGCACGCCGACTACATCAAGAACATGATCACCGGGGCGGCGCAGATGGACGGCGCCATTTTGGTGGTGGCGGCGACCGACGGGCCCATGCCGCAGACGCGGGAGCATATTTTGCTGGCCCGCCAGGTAGGGGTGCCGTACATCGTGGTGTTTCTGAACAAGTGCGATGCGGTGGAAGATCCCGAGCTATTGGAGTTGGTGGAGTTGGAAGTGCGCGAGCTATTGAAGACCTATCAATTTCCGGGGGACAAAGTGCCGGTGATCCGGGGGTCGGCGCTGAAGGCGTTGGAAGGGGACGCCCAGTGGGAGAAGTCGATCTTGGAATTGATGGAAGCGGTGGACAAGAACGTGCCCTTGCCGCAGCGGGAGGTGGACAAGCCGTTCGCCATGCCCATTGAAGATATTTTTTCGATTAGCGGGCGGGGGACGGTGGTGACCGGGCGGGTGGAGCGGGGCAAGGTGAAGGTGGGGGAGGAAGTGGAGATTGTGGGCTTCCGTCCGACCATGAAGCGGGTGGTGACCGGGGTGGAGATGTTCCGCAAGCTGTTGGACGAAGGGATTGCGGGAGACAACGTGGGTTTGCTGCTGCGGGGTACGGAGAAGGAAGAGGTGGAGCGGGGCCAGGTGGTGTGCAAGCCGGGCTCGATCACCCCGCACACCAAGTTCAAGGCCGAAGCGTATGTGCTGACCAAGGAAGAGGGGGGTCGGCACACGCCGTTTTTCAGCGGGTACCGGCCGCAGTTTTATTTTCGGACTACGGATGTGACTGGAGACGTGAAGCTGCCGGCGGGGGTAGAGATGGTGATGCCGGGGGACAACGTTTCGATGGAAATCCAACTGATCACGCCGGTGGCGCTGGAGAAGGGCTTGCGCTTTGCCATCCGCGAAGGCGGGCACACGGTAGGCGCCGGCGCGGTCACCGAGATTCTCGAGTAACCCGATGCCAGCCGGAGAAAGAATTCGGATTCGCTTGAAGGCCTACGACCACCGCATCCTGGATCAGTCCACGCGCGAGATCGTGGAAACAGCCAAGCGCACCGGCGCGGAAGTGGCCGGGCCCATTCCGTTGCCCACGACGATCAACCGCTGGACTGTGCTGCGCTCGCCGCACGTGGATAAGAAATCGCGCGAGCAATTCGAGATGCGCACGCACAAGCGCCTAATCGATATTCTCGAGCCGACCCCGGATACGGTGGATGCTTTGATGAAGCTGGATCTTCCGCCGGGCGTGGACGTGGAGATTAAAGCTTTCGGCCGGGAACACGCTGCGAAGTGACGCCGCTTTTTTGCGGCATTATCCCGAGCGAGGGGCGGAATTTTCTGGTAGAGAGCTGAGGACGCAGAGGACGAACCGAATGGCAGTGGACGGCATTCTCGGAATCAAGCTGGGCATGACCC
>Ga0187803_10000647_pt1 | contig 13789 bp, 10 predicted proteins | sample NC_wetland_sal_i_2_FD_132425 | JGI IMG/M metagenome (GOLD analysis project Ga0187803, IMG submission 132425) | Wetland sediment microbial communities from Neuse River Estuary, North Carolina, USA - Control_3 | ecosystem: Environmental > Aquatic > Freshwater > Wetlands > Sediment | place: USA...
CGGGCTTTACTATCGGTCGCATCAGCAAGGCAAGCGCCTGACGGACAAGGACACCATCGTCCTCGCCGATTTCGACAACAAGACGGGCGATGCGGTATTCGACGACACGTTGAAGCAGGGACTCTCGGTACAGCTTGAGCAATCACCCTATCTCGACCTAATTTCCGAGCGCAGGGTAAACGAGACATTGAAACAGATGGGCCGTTCACCCGACGACCGCCTAACGGCGAAGGTCACCCGCGAGGTCTGCCAGCGCACGGGCAGCAAGGCCATGCTGACCGGCTCGATTGCGGGGCTAGGCAGCCAGTACGTGATTGGCCTGAAGGCAGTGAACTGCAACACGGGGGACGTGCTGGCGGAAGCGCAGGAGCAGGCGGCAGGCAAGGAAACGGTGCTCAAGGCTCTGGACAACGCGGCAGTCAGCTTGCGCGGCAAGCTGGGCGAGTCGCGTAGTTCCGTACAGAAATACGCCACCCCGCTTGAGGAAGTGACAACCCCTTCCTTAGAGGCGCTGAAAAGCTTCAGCGTGGGGGGAAAGATGGCCGCTACGAAGGGTTTCGCAGTGGCGCTGCCCTTCTTCCAAAGGGCGGTGGAACTTGATCCGAATTTTGCCAGGGCCTACTCCGCTATGGCGGGTTTTTACGGGGCCCTTAGCGAAGGGGAGCGCTCGGCCGAGAATGCGCGCAAAGCTTACGACCTGCGGGAGAAGGTCAGCGAGCGGGAACGGTTCGCCATCGAGGTGAACTACTACGGCGCTGTGGGAGAGTTGGAGATGCAAGCTCAGACCTGCGAGCTGTGGGAACAGACCTACCCGAGAGACTTCCTCCCGCACATGATGCTGGGAAATATTTCTAGCAGCCTGGGTGACTGGGAAAGGACATTGGAGGAATTTCGAGAGGCGCTGCGCTTGGGGCCAGACGAGATGGGCAACTATATCAACCTTGGCTGGGCTTACATGGTCCTCAACCGTCTGGATGAAGCGGAGGCGGTCTACAAGCAGGCGGATGAGCGCAAGCTGGAGAACGAGCTTCTGCCTTTGTACCGCTACTTGCTAGCGTTTTTGAAGGGCGACACAGCGCAGATGGCACGGTTGGTCTCAGCCGCCATGGGCAAGCCGGTCGCGGAAGACATGTTGCTGGCCACGCAAGCGGACACGGAAGGTTGGCACGGCAAACTTAAGAACGCGCACGAACTGACCCGGCGCGCGATGGATTCCGCACAGCGCAACGACGCCAAAGAGAGAGCGGCAGCCCATCAGGCAGTGGCAGCGTTGCGTGAGGCGGAAGCGGGAAGGCGGGAACAAGCGCGGGCCGAGGCCCGGGCGGCGTTGAAGCTGGCCCCGAACCGCGATGTACGGACCGTAGCAGCGCTGGCCCTGGCGCGGGCAGGCGATGCGGCAGGGGCGGAGAAGCTGGCCGCCGAACTCGGCAAGGCCTTCCCGCTGGACACGATGGTCCAGAGGTATTGGCTGCCCACAGTCCGGGCAGGCGTCGCTCTTGAGCGCAAAGACCCCAACCGGGCCATCGAATTGTTAAAGACCGTGAGTCCGATCGAACTTGGCCAATCCACAATGATCAACTCCTGGCTCTGTCCTGTCTACGTGCGTGGGGAAGCCTACCTCATGCTCCGCGACGGCAACCGAGCGGCAGCGGAATTTCAGAAATTCATTGCGCACCGAGGAGTGGTGATGAACTTTCCGTGGGGCGCATTGGCCCGCCTCGGCCTGGCTCGCGCCTACGTCCTGCAAGGTGACACTGTGAAAGCCCGCGCCGCCTACCAGGATTTCCTCACGCTCTGGAAAGACGCCGACCCCGACAACCCCATCCTCCGCGCCGCAAAAGCCGAATGCGCAAAGCTGCAATAGCCGCAGCAAGCTTGGGGGCCTTTCAAGGTGTGATGGCGGTAGACAAACGGGGGGAAATCAAGACTAGGCGCTGCTGGCGGCACGCGACGGCTCGGTCAGCGCGGGCCGGAGTGTCAGCCGGTCCGTGCGCACGCTGTCCCATTCCTGCGTCAGAAAGCCGTAGGACTCGAGAAAATTGCGGATTTGCGGGCGCTGCCACCCCGCAATATTTTCCAATATCGGAACCAGCACGACGATCGCACTATCGCCCAGCACCGTGCGCTGCGCGATGTTGGCAACGCGCCGCGACTCGGATACGGAGATGGTGAATCCGTCGCGCGCGTTCACGTGCAGCATCACGTGGATGTCGGAGCTCCCGTCGCCCGCATAGATCACGTGGTCCGCTCCGATCTGCAGCTTTTCCTGCAACTGGTCGAGCACGGTCACCTTCCCGTAGCCCGCTGTCGCCCGCAGGATCGTATCCACTTCGCCGGAACTTGTGTAGCGGAACTCCGTTCCATAAATCCGTTCCGCGGGCACGATACCTTCCAGCGCCGACTGGATCACTTCCACCGGAGCAGCCGAAAGGATCGAAAACTCGAAGTGATATCCCGGAATCCCGTGATCGAGAATCTCGTAGAGCAGGCCGATATTCTCTTTCAGGCGGATGCGCTTACCCACCTCATACAAATGTTCGCGCCGCACCCGCGACTTGAATTCGGGGTCGTGGAGCAGCAGGTAGGCGAGTTCCGCCCCCTGCTGGACCAGGTTGAGCTTGGCCATCCCGTCGGCCTTGCGCTTGAATTCACTGGTCGGAATTCCGACGATCTCGCTCAGCACGTAGCCCGAGTCGTTGAACGTCAACGTCTGGTCGAAATCGCTTGCGAATAGATAGTTCTTCACCGCCGTCTCACTCATGGCTTCCCAATCTCCATTGTAGTTCGGGGATGGATTACCGCTGCGTTAAAGATTTGTTGCTTTGAATCGGTCACCGTATTAGATGCGGGAACCGCAGCGATGGTTATGCGACAGCCGGGAATAAACAGACAGTAAAAGGTTTACGGGGAGCTAAGGTTGCGGCTCGAGCCCTTCCACCTCGCGCATTCGCGCAAACGCGCGGCGCACGTGCGGAATTGTGATCGACCCGCCCACCACCAGCGCCACATTCAGCGCGTCAATCACCTCCGCTCGCTTCCAGCCGGCTTCGCCGCAGCGGACCACATGGTAGGTGATGCAATCGTCGCACCGCAGGACGCACGAAGCCACGAGTCCGAGCAGTTCCTTCGTCTTCGTGTCCAGCGCGCCGGGCTCGTAAGCCTGGTGATCGAGCGCGAAAAAACGCTTTACGCCTAGATGCCCGCAGCCCAGGATTTCTTCATTCATTTCCGCGCGAAAGGCGTTCCAATCCTTCAGCGAGTCGGTCATGTCGTCTCCCTCCGCCCGGTCCCTGCTGGTCTGCCTCCCTATTTCGGCAATACCTTCCCTGGCCGCGCCCCTGTTGCGTGGTCGTGGTCCCACACCAACGTTCCGGACACATACACCTTCTCGATTCCTTCCGACAGCTTCTGCGGCTCCGCGAACGTCGACCGGTCGATCACCGTCTTGGGATTGAACAGCGTCAGGTCCGCCACCATCGCTTCGCGAACGTAGCCGCGGTCGTTCAGCTTCAGCCGCCACGCCGGCAGCGACGTCATGCGGCGAACCGCTTCCGGAAGCGTGAGCCAGTGCCACTCGCGCACCAGCCGTCCCAGCACCCGGGGGTAGGTCCCTGCGCCTCGCGGATGCTTCATCCCGATGCCGCCGTCGCTCGACACCATTACCCACGGCTGCGAATAGAACGTGCGGATATCTCCCTCGGTCATGGCTTTGCCGATCACGCCGCCATCGCCCTCGCGCATGATTTCGATCAGAAGATCCGTCGGAGTGATGCCGCGCGATTTGGCCACCTGCTCGAGCGTTTGGCCTTGGTACTCCGGGTGCGGCTTGTAATCGGTAATCAGCAGGTTTTGTGCGCCGCCCACGTCGTATATGGCGCGTGAGACGCTGGCCGGGTCGTCGTACTTTTTGTTCGGCACCAGCACTTTGAAGTTGGAATGCCACGCGTCGTAGGGATAGCAGTCCGCGGTCACATCCTGTCCGGCGTGGCGCGCGGCTTCGAACATCGCCACGGTTTCTGCGGCGCGGTCCCACACTCCAACCGTAGCCAGCTTGATGTGCGTGTCCTGCACGGGCAGGCCGCCTTCGCGTCCGATCTGCAGCAGTTCGCGTTGCGCTTCAAAACTGCGGTCCGCTTCGTCGCGGATATGCGAGATGTAGAAGCCGCCGTAGCGGCCGGCCACGCGCGCCATGGCCACCACTTCGTCGGTGGTGCTGTAGCTGCCCACTTCGTATTCGAGCCCGCTCGAAAGACCCACCGCGCCCTCGCGCATGGCCTGTTCGACGAGCGCCGCCATCTGCGCCACCTCTTCCGGGCGGGCCGGACGGCGGAAATCGTCGCCCATCACTCGGCGGCGGATGGTGGCATGGCCTGCGAGCATCAGCACGTTTAGCGCAGGCGGGTCCTGGCGGCGTTTTTCGAGCCACTCGCCGACGGGCCAGGGCGAGCCGCCGTCCTGCCCAAGCAGCAGCGTGGTGAGTCCCTGTGAGATCTGGGTCTCCGCCAGTGGATCGGTCTCTAGGCCGCGGTCGGAGTGGTTGTGCGTGTCGATGAAGCCGGGAGCGAGCACCAGTCCCTTTGCCTCCACCACCTCTTCGCCGGGATCAGGAGCGAAATTGCCGACCCGGGCGATGCGATCGCCCACCACGCGCACGTTGGCGCGCACCAGCGGGCCGCCCGAGCCGTCGGCCACATCTGCGCCGGCGATGACGAAGGATTTTTGCTGCTGCGCTGGTGCGGTTCGCGGCCAGAGTGCCAGCGCGGCCGGGAGCATCAGCAAGGCGGCCAGTGACGGACGGAGAGTCAGCATCCAGGAACGCGCGCGCATCGAGCCTCCAGAGCGTGGAACGACCCGCAAAGATACCCGAGGGCAGGTGAAGGCGCAACGCGAGCAAGCCGCACGGGGAACGCAGCGCCTGTCATTGTCACTCCGAGCTCAGCGAGGAATCTGCCGCTCGTTCGCCCAAGCAGGTTCCTCACCCCGCGGACGACGTGCGCTCCAGAATTACAGGCTTACCCGGGCCGTTACAAAGCGGCGAGGGCCGCCGCTTCGTCGTCGTAGATCGCCAGGATCGTATCCAATCGCACCATCTTCAGCGTCTGGCGAATCATTTTTGTCGGCGAGAAAATTACAAACTTTCCGCCGCCGCGATTCACGGATGTGAAGGACCGCACCATGGCGCCGATCCCGGAGCTATCCAGCATGGTCACACCGGCAAGATTCACCGCGATATTGCGATTTCCGGCGGCCACGAGTTCCTGGACCTTCTCACGAAGAGCCTGCTCGGTCTCACCGAGCCGCACAGGGCCTTGGACGTCCAGAATGACACCTTTATCGACAAAGCGAACATTGAAGCGGGCGTGTTCCGACACAGCGCCTCCTGGCCCGCCCCACACCGGGGAGGGAGACCACAAACTACTCCAGAGCGGGCCGCAGAAGCAAGCGCAGCCTGCGCGCGACGCCGGGCGGTCTTCCTTGGCGGGGGGGATCCGACGTTGGGAATTCCGCCACCCTGTGAGTAGAATTCCACCACTACGCGGTATGTGGCCACGCTTCTTCTGGACTTACATCGCAGGCCCTGTTGCGGCGCTCCTGCCGAAACCCTGGAGAAGAGTGCTTCCTGTGCCGGAGAACATGCCCTGGGAGCGCGCCGCCGCAGTGAGCGGATTCCTCGAGCTCGTCGCCGCCATCATCGGCATGGCGCTCTGGTACATGCGCGCGATGGCGCCGATGATCAGCAGCGGCACCGAATGGGCGCTGCTCGGAAAATTTGGACGCGAGGTGACCGAGCATCAGATTGCCGGGGCAGCGCTGGCCGTGTTCGCCACCCACCCGCTCACCTGGATGCTGGCATACCTCTTCGGCGAAGGAGCGTTGCGGCTGGTGAGTGCCGCGTTTATGGAAGACGTGCGCGGCACATTTCCTCTGTATCTCCTGGAGCGAGCGATCTTTCTGGCGGCACATCCCGGAGAGGCGAGGAGAATGGCGCAGGAAGCACGGCAAATCGTGGCGGCGACCGGGGAGAGCCTGCGCGAACGGGCCATGGTGGCGCGGCTCAAGGAAGTTCCAGACGAACTTCATTACACAAAGAAAGCGGCGGAAGAATTTCTCGAGATTTGGGCATGCCGGAGGAAACAAGACTGGGTGGCGCCGAAAATTGCGCGCGTGGATGAAGCATATTACCGATTGGAAGAGAGTTGGGTGGAACAGGGGGTTGCACGGCCGTTCCGCTACCGGCTGAGGCGCCTGGAGGCGGGAGTGCCGGGGAGAAATGTGATTGTGTATAAGAGCGGTAAAGCTGCGGTGAAGCAGCATTGAGCTCGCTGGACTGGCGAAAGCAGGGCCGGACACGCTATAGTATTTGCTTCAGACTGGGTGCGCCCATTCCCGACGATTCGGGGTCGGGCAGCCCGAGCGAACCGTCCCTCTCGCGAGGACGGCCTGCCGCAGCAGCACCCGCCGTATGTGGGCGCCACAGAGGTTGACCCGCTCGTTGTGACCGGCAGTTAGCGGCCTGCGGTTCCACGAGAAAACGAGGAGTTCGGCAATGGTAAAAGCAACACAATTGCGCCCCGGAATGGTGATCCAGTTCGAGGGCGATCTCTACACCGTCTTCACCGTGGACCACCGCACGCCCGGCAACAAGCGCGGCGCCATGGCTACGCGCCTGCGCAACCTGAAGACCGGCGCGATCATCGATTACCGGTTCCGCGCCGAGGAATTTGTCGAGCGCGCCATCCTGGACGAAATCGAATACGAATACCTCTACGCCGACGGCGACGGCTGGCATTTCATGAACGTCGAATCCTTCGAGCAGATTCACCTGGGCCGCGAAGTGCTCGGCGATGCCGTGGACTACCTGCTGCCCGGCATCCACCTGAAATTGGAGTTTCACGAAGGCAAGCCGCTCGGCGCGATTCTGCCGGACACGGTGGACCTCACGGTCACCGATACCGAACCCACGGTGCAGAAGGCCACAGCCAGCGCGGTGATGAAGCCGGCGAAACTGGAAACGGGGCTGGTGATCAGCGTTCCGCCGTTCATCAACAATGGCGACCGCGTTCGCGTGGACACTTCCGAAGCCCGCTACGTCCAGCGCGCCCAGTAGCAGTGGCTCGGCCACTCTTGGCTGCGCTCCTTGACTTCCCCGCTAGGGAATGCGACCGGTAATTCAGGCACCGCTTGAAAACGGAGCTGCAATCTGCCGCCTACGCGATTCCGTCGCTCCCCACGGTTTTCAGAATCAACGGCAGCAGAAAGGTTTGCAGCCGTTCGGCATCGTCGCCGCCCAGCCCTTCCAGTTCAATTCCCATCCGGGTGGGGCCCGCCAGCCGCACCACCTTTCCGCCGCCGCTCACCGCCTTTTGGCCTGTAGCGAGTTCCAGCCGGAATTTCATCTGCGTTCCCACCGGATATGTCTTGTGCGCTTCCACGAGCATGCCCTGCAGGCTCAGGTCCACAGTATTGCCTTCGATTTTTTCATCGCCACACTGAATAGTCACGTGCCGCACAACTTCCACGCGGTGGAACCGGCGGCGCTCCTGTTCGATGGGCCCATGGGCCGCGCGCCACACGCGCATCAACCGGCCGCGGTCGAAGGGTTTGAATAGAAAGAAATTTGCCCCAGCCTCAAACGCTTTCGACATCGAGTCCGGAGCATTCTGTCCGGAGAGCATGATGATCGGAGTGCGGCGGTTCATCCCCGAGCGGGCCAGCTTGGCCAGTTGCAACCCATCCGGCATGGGCATGTGCAGCTCCAGGAACATGGCGTCGTATTTTTCTTTGCGCAGGAATTCCGCGGCGCGGCTGCTGCTGGTTTCCAGGACAGCCTCCAGGTTCGAGGCAGCCATGGCGGATTGGATGGATTCGCAGGACGCCCTGTCCGCGTCCACGATCAGCACTCGGAGTTTCATACCACTTCTTTCTTCGGCGGAAAACCGTCGCAGGTTTAGTCCGAATTTCCTTCAAGCCCTATGGCGAGCAGAGCGCACTGCTCAGGTCTTTCCGAACACTCGGGCGAAGATGGCGTCCACGTAACGGAGTTGCCGTTGGACGTCAAAGGCGCGCTCCAGCGCCTGCGGGGAAAGGTGCCGGGTGATGCGGGAATCGGCAGCCACGCGCTCGCGGAAACTGGTTTCCTGCTCCCAGGCGGCCATGGCGTTTTCCTGCACCCATTTGTAGGCGTCCTCGCGCGGCGCCCCCGCTTCCACCAGGTCCTGCAAAAGCTGGCCGGAAAACACCAGGCCGCGCGTGAGATCGAGATTCCGGCGCATTCGCTCGGGAAACACTCGCATTTCTCCCACGATGTTTGTCATCCGGTGGAGCAAATAATCAGCCAGTGTCGTGGAATCCGGCAGGATCACCCGCTCCACCGAGCTGTGCGAGATGTCGCGCTCGTGCCACAGCGCCATGTTCTCCACGGCGGCGAGTGCGTTCGTGCGCACCAGGCGCGCCAGCCCGCACACCTGCTCGCAGCTCACAGGATTGCGTTTGTGTGGCATCGCGGAGCTGCCGCGCTGGCCCGCGGCAAACGGCTCTTCGGCCTCGCGCACTTCCGTGCGCTGCAGATGGCGGATTTCGAGCGCTACGGTTTCGAGCGAGGCGGCCATGATGGCCAGCGCGCCCAGATACTGCGCGTGGCGGTCGCGCTGCAACACCTGGGAGGAAATCGGCGCAGCCTCCAGGCCTAGCCGCGCGCAGATTGTCTGCTCGATTTCCGGCCCCAGATGCGCGCATGTGCCCACCGCGCCCGAAATTTTCCCCACCGCCAGTTGCCGCGCCGCGGCGCGGAAGCGTTCCAGGTTGCGCTGGTTTTCCGAGTACCAGATGGCCAGTTTTAGGCCGAAGGTGATGGGCTCGGCGTGAATGCCGTGCGTCCGGCCGATTTGCGGCGTGTCTTTGAACTCGAAGGCCCGGCGGCGCAGCACTTCGCCGAACCTCACCAGCCCGGCTTCGATCTGCGCCGAAGCATCGCGCAGCACCAGCGCCTGCGCCGTGTCCACCACGTCGTTCGAGGTGAGGCCGTAATGCAGCCAGCGCGCCGCTTCCCCGTCGCCCACCGATTCGCCGATAACGACCGTGAACGCGATCACGTCGTGCTTCACGCGCGCTTCCACTTCGTGGATGCGTCGAACGTCCACACGCGCGCGGGCGCGGAGCGCTTTGGCCGCGGCGGCGGGCACGATGCCCGCGGCGGCCAGCGTGTCCGTCGCGGCCAGTTCGACTTCCAGCCATTTCGCGAAGCGGTGCTCGTCGCTCCACAGCCGGGCCATCTCCGGGCGCGTGTAGCGGGGGATCATCGCGGCTGCCCCGGCATTGGTGGAATGCGAGCGGAACGCATGAGTTCAGAGCACAAATGGGCCGAGCGGCGTGTGTTGCGAGGCGATGTGCAGCTCGCCGGCAAACGCGGCCGAACCGGGGCGGCGGCCCAGTGCTTCTTCCGCCGAGAGCCGCGCCAGATCGGGATTGTTGTTGTTCTCGGAAAGGTGCGCCAGCACCAGCCAGCGCGCCCGCGCGTCGAATCCCTCGTCATCGGCCAGGAATTCGCTCACCGCATGGTTCGAAAGATGCCCGGTGCGGCTCATCACGCGCTGTTTGATATGCCACGGGTAGGGGCCCACCTTCAGCATCTCAAGGTCGTGGTTCGATTCCAGCACGAGCAGGTCCGAGCCGCGCAGATGCTCCCGCACGTGCGCCGGCAAATATCCCAGGTCCGTGACGATCGAGACCTTGAATCCTTCCGCACGCAGCGTAAACCCCACCGGGTCGGCGGCGTCGTGCGGGATCGAAAACGCCGTCACTTCAATGTCGCCCACCTGGAATCGCCGCGAGCATTGCAGTGTTTCCACGCCGCGCAGTTTCTGGACCTCTTCGTGCGGCACCAACCGCTGGTACTCCGCATACGTTCCCCCGGTGATGTACACCGGAGCGTTCCACGCGCGGCTCAGGTTGGCGAGGCCGGAAACGTGATCGGAGTGCTCGTGCGATATGAAGATGCCGTTGACGCCGTCCACCGAAGCGCCCAGGGCCGCCAGGCGCCGCAGCGTTTCTCTTCGGTTGAAGCCCGCATCCACGAGCACGCGCGTGGTCGAACTCTCGACCAGCGTCGCGTTGCCCGAACTGCCGGACCCCAGGATCAGAACGCGCAGGGAAATAGCCGCCCCCAGAGGTGACCTACCGATAATCGCAAAGCGAGTTTCGCGCGTCAACCGGCGACTGGGAATCTTTTCGGGCTTCCGCTCGACAGCGTCGCCGGAGCCGCAGTCCTTCCCTAGCCGCCGAGCGTGCTCAGCATCTGCTTCACTTCCTGGGCGTGCTCGAAGTTCGGACTGAGCTTCAGCGTGCGTTGGAGTTCCTCGCGCGCGTGCGCTTTGTCGGCGAGCTTCTCGTAAACCATCCCCAGGTGGTAATGGAACGTCGCGTTGTCGGGTGCAGTGTGGATCGCTTCTTTCAGCAGATCGGCGGCGGAGCCATAGACGCCTTTGTGGTAGTAAACCCAGGCCAGCGTATCCGCGATGCTCGGGTTTTTCGGCAGTGTCTGGCGTGCCGACTGGGCCAGCATGAGCGCGTTGTTCGTGTCCCCGCCTGTTTCGAGCAGTAAGTAGGCCAGATTGTTGGCCGCCAGGGGGTTGTTGGGCTGGACCTGCAGCGCCTTCTCGTACAGTTGCCGCGCACGCGGCAGATCCTTCTTCGACTCCTCGAGCATCCCGAGCAGCACATACGGCCTCACGTCCTTCGGGTGCTGCTGGATGCTCTGCTCGTAGCTCTGGATGGACTTATCCAGGGAACCGCGCTGGGCCTGCACCTGCGCCAGCAGCAGGTAGGCGTCGAGGTTGTTCGGGTCCAGGGAAGTCGCTTTGACCAGTGCCCCTTCTGCTTCCGCTAACTGATGCTGCCCGGCATAAAGCCGTGCGAGCAACACCTGGAATTCTGGGTTGGAAGGCGACTTGGCGATCTGCTGCTGAACCCGGGCGATGGCCTTGGGCACCAGTTTCTGGCTGGCGTCCAGCGCAACCAGTCCGCGAAGCGCCTCGATGAAGTCCGGATTCTTTTCGAGCGCCTGCTCATAAAACTTTTCCGCCTCGGGAAACCGCTTCTGGAGCGCGCGGAGCGTTCCCATCCGCGTGTACGGCGTGGGGTCGTTCGGAGCGAGCGAAATGGCCGTGGTTAGATTCATCTCGGCGCCCGCCATGTCGCGCCGCGCCATCTGGCCCACGCCGCGCAGCGTATATCCGGTGGCCACATTCGGGTTGATTCGGATCAACGCCTCGGCACTGTTCATCAGCAAGTCCACGTCGTCCTTGCGGATCGCCAACTCGGCCAGGGCTTGCTGCCCGCTGGCCAGGTCGGGGCGCAGTTTTACAGCCTGCCGCCAAGCTTGTTCGGCGCGCGTCAAATTGCCCGTGGCAGCGAAGGCCACGCCCAGTTGATATTGCGCCACAGCGTTGTTCGGCTCGGCGCCGACGACTGGTTCCAGGACCTTAGCCGCTTCCTCGGGTTTGTTCTGCCGGAGCAGGATCTGGCCCTGGGCGATGAGCGCCGCCGTGTCCTTGGGTGCTGCCTTGAGAATGGCGTCATTCAGCTTTGAAGCTTCGTCAAGGTGGTTGCCGAGGATGAGCACCCCGACATAGTCGTTCTTCAGCCGGATATCATCGGGATGATCGCGCACCAGCGAGGCGAACTCTTCGGACGCGTGCGGAAGGTCGCCGAGCCCGGCGTAGAAATCGGCCAGCAGGCGATAACCATACGGGTTCTTGCTGAGGTTCGGCTTGGCGTCTTTGATCGCCTGCGCAGCCTGCTCGCGTTTGCCTTCGGCCACCAGCAAGCGGGAGAGCGAGATTACGGGCTGCTGGTTTGTGGGCTCGAGCTGCATGGCGTGACGATATTGTTCTTCCGCTTCCGGCAGGCGCTTCTGCTGCTGGTAGAAATTGCCCAGGGCCAAAAGCGCGCTGACGGACTTCGGGTCCTGCTCCAGCGCTCTCTGGTAGCTCTGTTCGGCGTTGGAGGCCTGTCCCGCTTTGGCCTGGAGCACGGCTAGATTCAGATAGCTCGTGGTGCGTTTCGGATCGAGCGCGATGGCCTTTTGCATTTCTTCGAGCGCCGCGGTCGGGTCGTCCCGCGCGGAGAGTGTGTTGGCCAGCAGGATGTGGCCGTCAACGTTTTCGGGATCCAGTGCAAGCACAGCGCGCGCGTTTTCCTCAGCTCCAGAAACATCTTTGCCCAGGAGCAGGATGTTTCCCAGGTCCACGTGGGCCTTAACGTCTTTGGGATCGAGCTTGAGGATGGTCCTGAACTCCTTTGCCGCTGCGCCCCAGTCTCCCAGCCGCAGATAAAGCTGTGCGAGCTTCGTGCGCGCGGGATGGTACTCCGCGTCAATCTGAAGTGCGTTTTGATATTCAATGGCCGCTTCGCGGAACTTCCCTTTAGCCAGATAGTTATCGCCGCTCTCGACAAACTTTTGTTTGCGCACATTGGGATCGCGCGTGCAGCCGGAGAATGTAAGCAGGAACAAAACGGAAAGAACCCCGCATGCCATCAGCCGGTACCGGGACTGGCGCGTCTTGTACCTCGCCGTCTGCTTCATCCTCGTCTCACTCGTTCACCGCCCGGCGCTCGCGGGCTCGCATCCGGCCAGGGGGACCGATTAAGTGTACCCGTCCGGCGGCCTCATTGGAGGCGTTACCACAAGTGAGTTGCCATGGCCGCAGGGCGATGGGGCCAACTAGACCGCGCCGGTGCCCGCAGCAGCTCCTCTCATGGAGGAGATCTTGTGCAACAAACCCATGGCGGGGAGCAAACCGGGATCCATTGGCGAGACGGGTTACATGAACTCCCACGGATCATGGCATGAGGCGGGTTTAGGAGCCACTTTGTCAGGGTATGCCGGAATTAAGTGGGAAAATTGTTCTTCTCGGGGAAACAAAGTTCCCTCCGGACCCTGCAGTACCTATATACAGACTAACTTATTTACAATGAGAAGGTTACATGGAGAAGTTGTCCGAGAAGGACGGTCCTCACACGTCCGGCCCCAGAGATTGGATAAATTATTACTAATTTCTGGTAATGCCTTAGAACTCTCAGGATCATGGCAGGGCATGGCCCGTCGTCTGAGCCAAACTAAACCATTTCTCATCAATAGGTTAAGCGAATAGATCGAAGTCCACAGATTCTCCCGGGCTTGGAACGTGGTGTGCACTGCTCACCGATGCCCGTAGACTCGGAGAGCGGCCTCTCCGCCCGCTGCGAGCATTCCGCAAATCTTGGAGGCAGCATGGCCCCACGACAGGCAGTAGCGGTCCCGGCGGACGAACAGCGCGCTGGGCGCAAACTGGCCCAGCCACTTTATCTGGAATCCGAGAGCCCGGCGATGCGCGCCATTGAGCAGGTGATGCTGGATATCGCCCCCACGGAGATTCCCGTCCTGCTGATCGGGGAGAGCGGAACAGGGAAGGATGCCGTGGCGATGCAACTGCACCGTCACTCGCAGAGGCGAGGCCAGGCATTCCAAAAGATTCTGGGCTCAAGCGTTACGCCGGAGCAGCTTTCACTCGAAGCCATGGCGCAGGAGCCGAGCACGGTGTACTTGGACGAGGTCGCCGACCTCTCGCCTCCGGGGCAGATGCGGTTATTGCAGTCGCTGGCAGAGCGCGAAGGGCCGGGCAACAACACGGCCCCGCGATTGATCAGTGGAACCACGCGGAATCTGGAGGAATCGATGCGCGCGGGCCGCTTCCGCGAGGAGCTCTACTTCCGCCTGAACGGCGTGTGCTTGCGCTTGCCTCCTTTACGC
>Ga0187803_10000648_pt1 | contig 13787 bp, 21 predicted proteins | sample NC_wetland_sal_i_2_FD_132425 | JGI IMG/M metagenome (GOLD analysis project Ga0187803, IMG submission 132425) | Wetland sediment microbial communities from Neuse River Estuary, North Carolina, USA - Control_3 | ecosystem: Environmental > Aquatic > Freshwater > Wetlands > Sediment | place: USA...
ATTCGCCGGAGTGGTCAACGCGCAGCAGCCTACCACGGCAACCGCACAGAACATTGCCCATACACCGCAGGACGTTCATGGAACCACGCCTCAAGTGTTGGGAAAGGATCCCGCTGCAGGGAATGATGCCTCAGCATACGGCTGTGGCCATGGCGGGCACCACTATGGCGGGCACCACTATGGCGGGCACACTATGGCCGACATTAAACTGAAGCCCCAAAGAATTCGTAAGGTGATTCAGACAACCGCCGCAAGATCAGAGAAACAGACTGTGGTAGGAACAGTAGCAGACATTCAAGGAGCGGTTTCTCCAGTTGCCTCTGGATCTGAGAGACAGGCTGAACGATAGGCTATCGTCTATGGATAGGTTGAGATACGTGTGCCATTCAAAAGGCCAGTGGAGCGTTGTCGCTCTCATTGGTATGGGCATTGGCATGTGTCATCTTAACCCCCTCCTACCTTTTTTGACGTGCGTGGTCATAACACGTTACTCTTTCCCTGTATGAATGACGATGACAAAAAAAACTAAACAACCGAAACACTCCTATTGTGAGAAACACATGAACAGCAAGTTAAACAAACGGGTGGCTCTGCTCAGCATTATGCTACTCGCCGGAGTACTGGCGGGGGCCATAGTCACTGCTTCATGGCCACACGAGGCAGCTCTAGGAACGAGAAAGGAGTGCATAGCCATCGTCAAAACACACCCAAAGCACTTGACTCCTGAAGAGCGTGAACATCGACACGCACATTATGAGGCACGACTGAACCAACTCCTCGGCATCGCCATGAAAGATGACAGGGTGCAGAAGATGATCGAAGGGAAGAATTACTCGGTAGTCGGGGTCGGGCTGAAGAAACATCCAAGAAATGCATCCGAAAACACCACTGATACCGCATTTTTACTACTTCGAGTTGAGAGAAATTACTATAAGGTCACGATTGATGTGCGCGGAGGGAATGTGACGTCGATAGAAGCGCGAACTTGCTGTACGTAACTTTGAAGCAGATGAAGAAAACATCTATTTTTTAACGCGGAAGAAAATAATTGAACAACAAACCGTGTCGAAAAAGACAGCTTTTATAGCAGTGGTCTTTGTTGCTTCAGTCGTCGTACTTGGTATAAAACTGGTACATCCAGCACCCGTGCAAATATTTGTCGAAAACGAAACGACCATCGTGAATCAAGTTCCACGACTTTTTATGTTTGCCGATGTACTCGTCATGATTGTTGCTGTAACTCTTTTGAACTTAAGCGGGATATATCTGTTGTTTTTCGACTCAGCGTCTCAGACTACCTCTGTCGGCACCATGGTGTTAGAGGAACGAAAAAAGCGCTGGGAATCAATAGCGAAAACGTTGAAGGAAGATGAACAGAAGATTTATACCGCTTTGCACTAGACTGGCATAACAGCTTACAAAATGCTTGTAGTGGTCGGGAATATCTTCTTGCCACTACTTAACCATTTTTGTCATTTTCTTAAGGCTTGCAGCGGGGAGATACCATGATATGACAATAATTGACGACAATACAAACAGCGAAAGCAATAAAGAAACTTCAAAAGCAACATTCATTTGGCCGTATACACGAGCAATGTGTCGCAGTTTTTGGATTTTAAGTGCACTTTTTTACATTTTAAACAGAGGTCAATTAGCTTATTATATACGCTAAAGGACAGCGAAAAGACGTTATTTACAGTTGTGACGTAAAAAATATCTTAATGATTTAGGAAAAGGGAGGGGTCTCCATAGGATACCTGGGTGGTTTTGGATCTGGACGGTATGGCTACATGTCTGGGCAAAAGAGGCCAAAGACTACGGTAGAAGAGTGTCTTTATTTGGACATTGGCTGGCTGTACAGAAGAGGTATGTTGACACCACCCAACATCTCAACGATATCATGGAGCTACACGATCTTTGAGCAAGAGAACAGGTCAGCGGGGTCTATTAGCATATTCGCGCTTGAAACTGCTCTAAATCTCTCCTACGTTGTCACGAATCCAGACGTCGCTGAGAAACGAGAGTATAGTATCAATGTTCCCATTGTATACGTTCCGTGCAATTACGGCGGGGTACGGCCCTACTTCACCTGTCCGGATTGTCATCGAAGGGTTTTAAAGCTCTACAAGCCACCGTCGCACGTTAAGTTTTCCTGCCGTCATTGCTGGGACCTTACCTACCGGAGCTGTCAGGACTCGGGAGACGACCATGCCAGGGCTAGAGCCCGCACCGAGAGAGCATGTCTGAAGCTCGGCATAAAGGATTATCGCAATTGTGAGGATGCCTATTATAAGGCCTACGCCTTGGACAGGCCGAAAGGCATGCATAAGAAAACATTTGAACGTCTACATCGAGCGGTATTCGAAGCCGCCAATAGAGAGGAAGAGGCGTATAGACAGGTTCTGTATGCATTTGCAAAGAGGATGGAAAGGCGAAATCGAAAAGTTCGAAAGATGCTTGGCTGGAAAGATAGCAGCGTAAGTTAGCCTGCCTGACTTAGATGGGAAGGCTAATGGCAGGGAGAATTAACGAAATAATTTCCTCATGTCACAACCGTGTGGAGTATCCCCGAGGGCAGCCATAGATTTATTGTCGAAAGAAACAGATTATTACTGCGTGTCAAAAATGGCAAGCGTTACAATTAGCCTATTACCGTCAGCAAAGCTTGTACCACCGCTACCAGAATTATAACTCCGAAAGCAAGCGCTGCGCCAACGATACGCTTAAAAAACTGTTAACCTTGACGTCATGGGCGTGCGTGACAATGAGAGCCTCGAGTTATCGCGCTTTACGACATTTAGATTGATAAAGATAATGAACTGGAGCCTGACGATAAAATAAACTGCGCATTGAATTAAGTTCTTTTAGGAGAAAGCACTTTTGACTGAATGAGTGAAATGAGCACAACTGCACAAGAAATTCTCGAATATGCAAGGCTCACTAAAGCAAAAATAAAAGGAACTCTTGAAGACCTAATTAGTGTGAAGGGATACTAAAATTTGTGTGTTTAACATGGACAGCAGACCAATTCTTAAAAATACAGGAAGAATAAGAGTTTTTATAGATTCAAAAAGTTTTGATGAATTATTAAAACAAAATGATAGATTGGCTATCGCAATTCTAAGTCATTACGATTCTGAAATACTTGATTTTATTAGAAATCCACTTGCGACAAAATTCGAGGCATTAAACAATATAGACAATATAGTTTCGTATGAATTGGAAAATAAAGATTCTAAACATGCGACACTAAAAATGGAGAGCAAATATAGTTCCACTTCATCGTTTATTTGGATGGACCACATTCTTGAAACAGCTAAAAAAGTGTATGGTAAAGACTCTATAAATCAGGAAGAATTAGATAAAATTCTAACTGTATTTATTCAGGCAGGTTTCAACAGATCTGAAAAATCAAATATTTACATACAAATGATAAACTGCTTCTTAAAAACAGACTCTGGTTCGAATCTCATTTTCCCGGCTATCCATTAAATATAATGTCTGTGGAAGAAGCAGCTTTATTCATAGACCTATTTTTTAAGAAGAATGAAAAATATTTTGCTTCCAGCAGATACACGTTGAACAAGGGTCTTTGGTATTGGTTATCAACGAGATTAAAACTTGCTCATTACAACGTAGGAGATCCTATGCTAGCTGCTTTGGCTAATCGTTTCTATTATGCACTAATGGCTCTAGACGAGATGGGAATACAATATTTCTTAGGCGCCAACAATGATACAAAGGACAATACACTTTATCATTTCAATTATTTAATAACATTAATTACGGGCATTTTTGATAATCTCGCACTAAAGACTAATACTCAACTAGGAATTAATTATACAGATTTAAGAAAAGTAAGCATCAATAATAAGAGTGGACGTGATTTTTTAAAAGAAGTTAAAAATAAACGTCCAGATATAAGAGATCATATCCATTCTTATGTCGTGTTTATCAGTTTGATATATCTATTTAGGGAATTAGTTGTCCATCGTGAAGGGTTGTCTAAAACAGGTTTTGACTATAGAAGTCGTGATGGTAACTGGAGGGCTAACTTTATCAAAGTTAGTGCCGAGATAAAACGAAAATTAAAGGCGTGTGGGGATAAAGCAGGAAATTATGACCCTTTCACAAAGTGGGGGTTTTACGAGTCGGGTACCCAATATTTTCTTGATCCTTATAACTTTTCTTAGAAGCAATCAAGAAATTGACAAAGTTTATAGAAAAATACCTAGAGTTTCTTGGTTATAACTCTTTTATTAAAACGCAAGAGCAGAAAGACGATGATTTTACAAAAACTATGAAATTCTTCGAGAAATATCATTTGGGTTTCTAGGCTTTATTAAACCCTAGAATCTAGTTGATGGCACCGTAAACTTTGCTAACTATCGAATTATAGGAATTGTCAAAATAAATACAACTGTAATGTGGACAAATTTCAAGCACTGTTTGGGATGGCAAGACACAACGACACGGTTATTTGAACTCTTTGAAGCGATATTGCATGTGAATTCGCCAAAAGAATGCCCGTGGAGATGTATGAAAAATTGTATTGCGAATAAGAATATTTGACATCTGTAATTTAAGGATAGTATACACTGGGATGATTATATAGACGCTCTATTAAGTGATCGTCCGGGTAGAGCATATTGAGGAGATGGAATATCTCTTTGTCGATATCTCGAACGTATTGTTCTGCCTTCTCTAAACTTATTGTCTCCGTTGTCGGCCTATGCAACAATTTATTCCTTGTTTCAATCCCATCCTGCATAACCTTTGTGTTGCCGCTCGTTCCTGTGTAATGTTTTAAAATCTTGCCATATAGTGTAGTTAGTGGGGGGGACTGGAGCTCTAGTAAAAGCGCTTCTAGGTGGGGAAATTTCCTTATTAAAAATTCCTTGATTGCTAATTCAGCCGCGAGTGTCGCATATATCCATTTGTAGCGAGGGTCAAGATCATTTTTTGCCCTGTGTAAATGCATTAAGGCAATAAAGGGTTGATAGTCCGTATTTACATAATCTTGTATCTGACGCGCTGTCTCATTGTCAAGCTTGACACGATCGGGATCGAACACCCCTCTCTCGTACCACGTACGCGGTATGGGTTTCCAGTTTAAGCCATCAATTGACCAGCGCTGTGATATTTCAGCAAATGGCGGTTCCAAAACGTCAGCAAAGTTGAGACCATATTTGATCAAACGGAGAACCTTATTTGTCGCATCTGTAATCTCATCGAAGAGTCTCCCAAACTCATCCTGCACGGTATCGGGTAAGTCATACTCACTTTTAGCACCACTATTTAAAGCATTGAACAGTTCATCAGAAACCTTCACTTCGCGGGAAGATTGAATGTCAGCTTGATGAGAAGATTGAACGTAGTCTTCTTGAGGGGGCCCATTCTTTTTAGACTCTCTCGCAGTGGGAGACTCAATAGGGAAAATTTCCACCTTTACTTTGGATTCTTCGTTTACAGGAACGATAAAAGAGAAGTGTGATCCCCTGATCTCAGAAGGAGGCGCTCTAGAACTTTTAAAGGCTAACCTACCTAGAATTTTTAGGTGTATTTTCTTCGGCATATATGCATAATTTCTTACTTAATATATTCAATCGTCTTCCCGTTAGGCCGTCGATGTACTTCATGCATATCCGATCATACAAAATACGAAAAATCATCGCTATAGGGCTCGAACCCTTCGCAGACGATTTCAGGATGACAAGCATAATACTTTCTTACCACGGCCTAGATTCTTTAAATATGCGAATTTATAAATTTAGGGCGTAGATTAAAATGTCAAACTGGATGATGAAAAACCTTCGAAGCGATTATTATGGCATTGGAGAATATAAAGAGCTTCTAGGCGGGGGCACGGCGCAAAAGAAAGGACGCATTAGGATCGACGGTGAATGTATTATCGAAAGCATCCTTAAAAGCCCTTATGAGACATCACTTAATAAAAAAACCCCAGAACAACGGCTGATATTTAAAATCACTGGATTATTTCAGAAAGACAGAAGTAATGAAAGATATGATAAGCCCTTTATCGAGGGTGTTACGATTAATAATGTTTTGTCGTTTTCAGAATTCATTGCGTTTTTTAAACGCGGTAACCCATTGTATTTCCGTGCTTAAAATTCAACCTTGTCATATACCTCTCTCAAATCTGCGTCCTTGAACTGCAGGTACACTGTTGTTGTCTGGATGCCCGCATGTCCCAGCAGGAGCTGTACTCTCCGAATGTCAACGCCGTTCCGAATCATGTTGATCGCATAGCTATGCCGCAATGTGTGGGGATGCGCATCAATACCGACCACTCGACCATACTTTTTGACCAAATGCCACTCTTGCCGTGTTGTGAGGGGGAATAAACAGTTTTCATCCCCGAGTTCTGTGTCGGAAACGTACTTCGAGAGCATCGAAATCGTCTCACTGTCGAGCAGGACCCTCCGTTGTCTACCTCCCTTCGCCTTGATTATGTTCACCACACAGTTGTCCCACTCAATATCCCTGAGTCGAATATTGACGAGTTCACTCACGCGAATCCCGCTGCGCCACAGCACCCGGAGCATGAGGTAGTCGCGCGGTGAACACGCTTTCGCAGCGTTGAGCACGGCATTGACCCGTTCCGGTTCAAGGTAGTCGTCGATGTGCTTCATGCCAGATCCTCTGTCATTTTATAGATGATATCATAAAAGGTACATTTTGTGATATAAAGAAAGCGATTCTGATGAGATTTTGTATTTCGACATCAGGTGGTATGGTAGACGAAAAATTTAGCACAATGCGGACAAAAATGGCGATTTTTAAAGTTATATTTCCACTCGAACTGTTACAGTTATTATATTCTTTTATTAACTCTTGTAATGTAAAGCCCACCACAGTATTACTTCCGTCCTTTTTGTCTTGTAATTATCATAGTTGTGGTACACGATGTCAAGGGTGATATCGTGACAGTGCTGGAAGATCTCGTGGAGAACGATTCCCTTATTCATCCATAATAAGGTAGCAAGCCCCAAATATCTAAATCTAGCTCCCCTAAGGCATCTTTCATTTCTTTCCCTAAGGCATCTTTGATTTCTTTGCGTCGTTTTAAGACATAGTTATAATCACTCGCAGAACACCCTCTGTCGTTTGAAAGAAGATTTTCAAGCTGTTTATAGTTCACCATTAATTCTGTGAGTGATGAAAGATCTGGTCCAAATTGCCTCATTTTGCCCTCAAGTGCATGGGTTAAGGTCCAGTAGGGATTAGAATAATTGGGATCCTGTCGTATAGCAATTTTGCTGTAGTTTATAGCTGAATCATACAGTTTGGTCAGTAGATAAATCCAGGCCATACCGTTAATAGCAGACGCACTTGATGGGTTTAACCTTAAAGCTGTGGCGAAGTATTCCGCTGCTGCTTCCAGAGCTGCAGTTGCTGCTTGCGGGTTGCCTACTCGACTGCTGATATTTGATTGTGTTAATTCAATATAGCCCTGAAGGACTATTAGGTAAGCGCTTTTTGGTGCAAGTTTAAGTCCATCAGCGATAACAGCCTTAGCCTCATCTAACCGTCTTTGAGCCGTAGGGAGGCGTATATGGGTCCACCTAGCTGCATCTTCATGAAGGGTTTTTACCTCTACCCTGATCTCCGGGAGTGTAAGTAGTCGTTGAGGGGGGTACTGTTGCAATGCCCTCTCTATTACTTCCTCAATTTAGACGGGTAAGTTTTTAAATCCCTCAATAGAAGTCTTTTCCACCTGTTCTCCAATATCTGCTATTTTTTGCAAAATAACACTCTGCTGCATTAAGCAGGCCAGAATATCATCTTGCCCTTCTTTGAGCTCCTGAAACTGGATATCAAAGCTGCTATGTAGGATTTCCACAAGTTTTGAATCAGCAGGCAGGGCCTCTGCAGCTTTTTCAGAATCTTCGATACACCCCAACATGTTTGGGTATCTCTTCACAAGCTCTTCAACGACGGGCTACATCGCCTTCTTGAAAATAGGCCAAAATGGGCCACACACCATCGTCCCTGCAACATCCAATCCGGCTCCAGCAGTAGCTTGTATGACCTTTTGCGTGATAGAGACCAGCTTATCGTGATTCATGACCGATCTGTCTTAGAAGTGAGATGTCTTCAACTGCTTCAGCTTCTTAAGGCGTCACTACAACTCATCACTGTAATAACAATATATTGTTCTGAATGTATTAGATCATAAAATCATATAGTTTTGCAATCTTGAAGTCTATTAGTCAAACAAATAGTTTGACCTTATATTTAATTAGTTGAGAGCGGCGAATACTTTGCTCAGCAAATTTCTTCAGGTTTTCCAATGCGAGATGACTTATCCGGAAAAAGTGGGATTTTTTGCCGTTTTTCTATATTAATATATTATTTGAGATTTTAAGGATCGTCCTTCCTGTCGTCTAAAGCAGTTGAAGGTGTTGTGCCTAGATTTAAAACTTGTTTGCTGCACTTTCTTCTTTAAGACGCTTGATGGTTGCTTTTGAGAAGCTGCTGCCGCTTCGCTGCTATAGCTTCACCCCTCCCACATGTCGTGGGGCTGGTGAACGTTGCTCAACTCATTCAAATTGCTCATTGGAGGGGCGCATAGCGTCCTATCTGACTGTGTCCATTTTCAAGAAACCAGACATAGAGACCTTGAGACTCTATAAGATGTTCACTTCGTTCACAATCTTACTTCCTATAGCTCTCTTAACGGGTCTATTCTTGCTGTTTTGAAAGCAAAACGATCAGATGATGGAAGTGTTAGAAAAGCAGTTACAAAAGGGGCATCGAAGAGGATTGTTACAGGGTGATACGCCCTAAACCTAACAACATACACCTGTTTTAATTATTAGCCGTTAACCGATCCACGCTGCGCAATACTGAGTGTTTATTAAGAACACCAAATGATTGCGTGTCATTCGGATATCCGTATACGTGATATAATGCTCATTTTACGTGTGGTATTACAGACAAACACCCATCCACAAGAGCGGCTCAGCGAGGTAACGACGGGATACTTGTCTTTTGCGCGACATAGTATGGCATAGAATCGAAATAGCGACTCTCTTGCCGATCAGAGGCAGCGATATGTTTACATTCAAATCCAGTTCGCCGTAATTGCTTTTTTTGATTAAGTGGATTTATAAAATACAGGGCAAACTCGCCGTAGCGGGTTTTCGACTTCAAGTATTTCGAACGCAGAAAATATTTCGACAGAACGGACCGCCACAAGATGTCTTTGCTTAACAACCCACCCACCACTTCGATCGACCACGAGTTATGCGAACTAAATAAAAATAACCCGCCGGGTTTCAGCACACGGTGAATCTCTCTTAACGCCTGAATTCGCCTCCTCTCTGGGTGTATGTGATCAATTCCATTAAACGAGAAGAGCGTATATTCAAATGCTTCATCGCTGAACTGTAAGTCGCACGCATCTCCGATTCTAAAATCGATAGTGGGAAATTTAGCTCTGGCTTTATTTATCATTGCTTCTGAGACATCGATGCCGATGACCTCGAACCCCATGTCAGCTAATGGCTGCGTTGTTCGCCCAAGCCCACATCCGATATCCAATATTTTAGCGTTTCTGTCGCTAAAATACCGAGTGACAAGTCTCTCTTCTTCGGGGCAGAACCCTACTCGGTCGTATTCGACAAGCACTTCCGGCGAAGAATATAGAAGTCGAGAGACTTTTTCTTCTTCTGTGAGATCATCTTGCATATCTTATTATAAGAAGTTCTCCTTGAGATATCTAACTTTGCGCTGACCATTCTGTCATTCATTTCCGCCGACAGAAGCGAATTAGACTTGCTTGGCGAAAATTGAACGACATCTTAGGAGCTAAAACTCAACCACATCATACACGTTCACCATGCATATCTCAAACATCAGTCATCTTTGAGCTGTAAGTACGTTAAGGTTCGATCCAAGAGGCTTAAAGGACGTTCTGAAGGTGCTGCTCAATGAAGAGAGGTGTGCGTTGACTAGTTCACGGAAATTTATAATATGACTCTCGGTAAAGATCGTCGAACGCATGATCTGTCACTCGTGATACTCCACGAAGAAATAGACCACGAAGAATGGTTCCAAGAACTGCTCCAAGTCCTTCCGGGCATTTCGGAAGAGACGACCTGAAGAAGAAGAGCCACATACTCAAAAAATCTGACATATTGAATGAGGGATATGAGAGCATAAAATTACAACACGTGCAGCATTTAGATCTGTTACTACATCATACATTAGAGTAACTACTACAACGGAAACTTAGTAAAACGATGCTGCCGCATTCAAAATGGTAATATCCACCGTAAGATTTAGTGCAACAGCTAACTTGTGATTTGGTAGCTTAAACTGGTATCAGAAATGGGAATGGAATCGGAAATGGAAAAAATATGAACATCATTAAACACCTCGTTTTGTCTCTCGATTTATCTATTCGCGTCTTTCTGTTTAAATATTGCGGTCTTTACGCTAATCAATAACAGCAAACTCGCGAGAGTAAGTAAAAAAACATTGGCTGAAAAAAAGTCTATAAGAGGATCCACCCCAGGTTAGTACAATTCATGTAACGGTTAACGGTACTATACCGTGTATGCACGTGAGCCTGAGCCCCCATGTTTATAGACTGCCGGTAAAGCGAATTGCAATAGAAGACACTCTTAATTTTATTGCATAAGCTAATTCACTATACGTTGTATAGAGTCTCTTTCGACAATAAACTTATTACGTTAAGCGTGTCATTAAACGTTTATTTCAGCAAAACGATATTTCCCATGCCCCTTCTTCTTCTCTCAATGAGGCCTCTACTTTCTAACACATATAATGCTCTGCTGACGTTCGATTTCGGAAGTCCCGTCTTCTCGACAATTTCACTTTGGGCTATAATCCCCTCCTCAATTATCGCCGTATATATCTTCTGTTCATCTTCCTTCAACGTTTTCGCTATTGATTCCCAACGCTTTTTTCGTTCCTCTAACACCATGGTGCCGACAGAGGTGGTCTGAGGCGCTGAGTCGAAAAACAACAGATATATCCCGCTAATGTTTAGAAGACTTGCAGCGATAATCATGATAAGTGTATCAGTATACGTAAAAAGCCCTGGAATCTGATTTACTATGGTCGTTTCGTTTTCGACAAATATTTGCACCGGAGTGGGATTCAGTAGTTTTATGCCAAGCACAACGACTGATGCAATAAAAACCACTGCCATAAATGCTGTTTTTTTATGGAATGTTGCCCATTTTAATTTCATTGCTACCTTCTGGCACTAAATGAAAAGGACAAGGACAGTGCCGTCGTTACGCTCATCAATCATTGTCCACACCATAGAGTGTTCGCGCTTCTATCGACGTCACGTTCCCTCCACGCACATCAATCGTGACCTTATAATAATTTCTCTCAACTCGAAGTAGTAAGAATGCGGTATCAGTGGTGTTTTCTGATGCATTTCTTGCATGTTTCTTCAGCCCGACGCCGACCACCGAGTAGTTCTTCCCTTCGACCATCTTCTGCACCCTGTCATCTTTCATGGCGATGCCGACGAGTTGATTCCGTCGTGCCTCATACTGCGCGTGTCGATGCTCACGCTCTTCAGGGGTCAAGTGCTTCGGGTGTGTTTTGACGATGGTGATGCGCTCCTTTCCCGTTTCAGGAGCGGCTTTTTCCAGCCATGAAGCAGTGACTATGGCCCCCGCCAGTACTCCGGCGAGTAGCATAATGCTGAGCAGAGCCACCCGTTTGTTTAACTTGCTGTTCATGTGTTTCTCACAGTGCGAGCGTTTCGGTCGTTTAGTTTTTTGTTATCATCATTCATAAAAATAGGGGTTGACACGTTGAAGTGGAAAAACTGTCATTAATGATATGGAAGTGCTACTTGTGTTACTGTGCAAATCTCGTGTCGTATCGGTGACGAACTGTATCACGCCATTTAAGAAATGCAAGACCACCCGTGCTTCATGCGCCGAAGAGTTAAGCGTTTTGGAGGCATTACCTGCTATGGTGTTGAATTGTGTTGTGATGTTATTCCGTGTGGGAGATCTAGCCGAACCGTTGCCCGTCTTGGACACATTGCTAACAATGGTATTGTTTCGCGTGGTTGGCATGGTACATCCAGCTCCGAGCACCGTTGCCAGTACTATAAGTATAATTATCGCTCCAAGTGCTTGTTTTTTCATATGCGTCATATTTGCTTTTAAAGTGATGTTATACCTAAATGTTGTGTTTTATTGCCGTTTAGACGTACATGCTCAGTGAAATTCAATGATGTTGTTGTGTATCTTCTTTATCATGAATCATGACTACTCACCTTAAAAAAAGGTAGGAGGGGACTAAGATGACGCATGTCAATGCCCATGCCAATGAGAGAGCGACAACGCTCCACAGGCCTGTTTGAATGGCACACGTATCTCAACCTATTCATAGACGATAGCCTATCATTCAGCCTTTCTCTCAAATCCTGAGGCAATTGGATAAACCACTCCTTGAATTTCTGCTACTGTTCCTACCACAGTGGGTTTCTCTGATCACGCGGTAATGGTTCGAACCACATTACGAACTCATTGCGCGCTCCATTTAACACCGGCAGTGGTGGTGATGGCCACAGCCTCCCCAGTGGTGGCCACAGCCTCCCCAGTGGTGGCCACAGCCGTATGCTGAGGCATCATTTCCTGCAGCGGGGTCCTTTCCCAACACTTGAGGCGTGGTTCCATGAACGTCCTGCGGTGTATGGGCAATGTTCTGTGCGGTTGCCGTGGTAGGCTGCTGCGCGTTGACCACTCCGGCGAATAACATCGCCGCAGTGAGCGCAATAATGACCGTTGTTGCTGTTAGTGTTCGTCTTTTCATGCTCTTCTCACCTCCTATATAGTTGTGTCACGTATGAGGGCTCGCACATGGATAGTGCAGAGCCGAATGAACTATCGAGACTCCTAGGTTATGAAAGATGTGTGTGAAACTAGTTTCCAACTAGTCCCAGACTCATAAACTATAAACTAGCTCCCGAATACGGGGTTCGTCGTTACGTATACCGACAGCAAATGAATAAGGAATGGAAGAAGGTGAAAGAGGAAATGGCTGCTTTGCTTCTAGAGTTGTTGATGCTGGCTGTCCAGTCCCTTGGTCTCGGATTAACAGCGATGTTCCCGTTGGCAGCGCCGCTGATTGCTTTGCTTATCTTGCTACAACGAACAAGCGAGGATATGGGACCACCATGACAAAAGAGGTGGCGCAAGATCAGACGAGCGCGCTGCAGAATACAATACAATACAATAAGGCACCTAACAGGAGAGCACCAGGGGTGATGTATGGCCTTGCGCGAACCTATTCCTCTTTTTTAATTTTTTGAACTAGCATGTGTAAAGTGTGATATCGGGTTAGCGTGTAACTTAACACTTGAATCGTAATGTTGGAGTAGTTGTGCAACGAGACAAATTAAAGGTTGATTTAAGCGGCGTATCGGAAACGCTATTGTTTCCATTATGGGGTCGAGCAAAATTAAGCAAGGAATGTAGTTGGCTATTTAATGACGTCAAAGCCACTGAAATTGTTGAAAAAATTGATTATGATTTTTCAAAATTTGACAGAATTCTTTTTGGTTGCCGTTTTGATAGGGCCGCTTTGAAAAATAATCTACCGCCATTATTCGCACTGAGAGCAAAGCAGTTCGACCAAAAGATACAAGCGTGCATTGCAGAGCACCCCCGCGCATCGGTAGTGAACATTGGCGCGGGGCTTGATACGACATTTTACCGGATTGATAACGGATTGATTCACTGGTACTACCTTGACCTTCCTCC
>Ga0187803_10000649_pt1 | contig 13781 bp, 12 predicted proteins | sample NC_wetland_sal_i_2_FD_132425 | JGI IMG/M metagenome (GOLD analysis project Ga0187803, IMG submission 132425) | Wetland sediment microbial communities from Neuse River Estuary, North Carolina, USA - Control_3 | ecosystem: Environmental > Aquatic > Freshwater > Wetlands > Sediment | place: USA...
AGGCGAAGGAGTCCTTGAGGAATTTCACGATGTCCGCTTTGGTCTTGATGGAATCCGGACCGCTCTCGCCGCCCACGTCGACTGGCGGTTTTTCTTCGAGGATGGCTGCTCCGACCATGTAGTTGACTGCGGCAACGTGCCTGACCTGTTGAGCGAAGGTGCGCACACCTTTGAATTCACCGTTCGTGGGTGCAAACGAATATTTGTCTTCCGGCAGGGCCTCGGCAGCGGAAACAAACTCGCCCTCGCCACCGGAGACGCTGCGATCGAGTGCTTGGGCGATGGTGCGAGGTTCCGCCGGCTTTGTTTCCTGTGCAAGAGCAAAACGGCCAGCAGTCAGCAGAAGCAGAAATGAAAGCAGTGCGTTTGTCTTCTTCATGTGAGGATCTCCTTAAACCAAGGAGTGCCATTGTAGACCAGAAAGTCCTTTTTGGCTGCAAGCAGGGCATCCGATTACAACCCGTCCGGCCGCCAGAGCGGGAGTTGGTCTCAGCAAAATCAAGGTCACTGAAAAAAGCATGGCCAGAAAAGGAAATAATGCGCTGTCCCGGATCTAACCTTACTTGTGGCGTATCGCTTCCGGCGAGCGCTCCTCATCTGGAGGCAGAACCTGTAACTGCCAGCTCACCGGTACGGAGGCCGGCGGATAGCAAATCGTACGGTCACACGCCTGGTATTTGAGTTCTCCGGTCACCTGGATTCGTTTGCCAGTTTCACCGAGCCATTCTGTCATTGCTCTGCTAGCCACGATCTTGACGTCTTGCAGGATGCGAAACTTCCCCGTGAACACCGGCACCTGTTCCTTAATCGCCTCCAGGTAGAGCGTTTTTTCCAGCGGATAGCTCGACGACACGAGCCTGATTACGGGTGAGGGATGAATTGTCAGCTGAATTGGATTGTAACCTTTCACCCCGGGCGCGTATACGTGCATATCCGGCGGAAGGTGCACCTCAACGGTCAGGCTGAGCCGGTTGCCCGGTATGACGGTTCGGTCGGACTGTGCCAATTCCACTTCAAGGTGAGGCGCATCCACTTTCTCACTTACTTCCAGGGTGAGTTCAGGAAAGAGCTTGGCGATTACATTATTCGGCGTAAAACGATCCGCATAGCTTTCTTCAAAGTATTTTTCGCGAATCACACCGGCCGTATCGATATAAAAGAACCCAGGGAGCGCCATGCCCTTGTTTATCCCGACTGCTTTTTGGTTTAGAACATGGAAAGTGCGAATGACCAGGGAGTCCGGATCACTCAGGAGTGGGTAGTCGATCTTCAGCCTTTCGGCGAACTCCTTTAGGATGGCCCGGCTGTCATAGCTGATCGCGGCAAACTTGATGCCTTGTTGTTCAAACCGTGGTTTGGCATTTTGCAGCTGCACGAGCTGCGCTTTGCAGAACGGTCACAAATCCGCCGAACGCACAAACAGGAGGACCGTTCCGTTCGTTCCCTGCAGCGTTTCGTTGGACTGTTTGTGTCCGAACTGGTCCTTCAGGGTGAATGACGGCGCTTTCTCTCCAACATCAAGTCCGAAGGAGAAGGAATTCGCGATCTTCGCGGACTGTCCCGTTCCAAACCTTCCTGGCGCCAGAATGGCAAAGACAACTACAACCGCTGCACAGACCTTCTTCATTTTTGGCAACTTCCTTTGGAGCTTGCCTTCGTACACTTTCACTGTACCGCTTCTCCACGCAATTTTCTTTGCGGGCATGTGGATACTTGCTAGAACATCTCCAGTATGGCGATGAGGCAGGAGTTGACAGTGTGGCGTGACCTGAATTGGAGAAGTGGGTGCGTGGGAAGAGGATGCTTGATAAGACCAGTTATGAGGACTTGGCCTACCTTGTGATATAAACGATTGCTCAGTTTTGGGGAAGGAAGTGACGAGAAGGGGAAGGTTTGAGTGCCGCACCTACGGCGCTGGACATTTTTGGTGCTTAGCGACCCAGGGCTGGCGCCCCGGGCTAACTTGTGGCGCGCCTCTGGCGCTTGCTGCTGGGGAGGGAAAGTTTTTTGCCCGGCGTTGCAATTTTCGTGAGGAGATCAATAGAGCCAATCTATGCTTAGTTCTGCACTAAAGTGGAGGTTTTGCGATTTTCCCAGTGAGCGCAGGCCGCACGCATCGATTGGGGCTGCAGCGGTGTGTGGGATGCTGCTGGTCGCGAGCGGTTCTACGCTCTTCTTCCCTTCCCCCGCACTCGGACAACAGACCAATGCACCGACGCCGGTTGTGGTGCAGCCGGGAGCGCCGGGTCAGCCGAGCAAGACGCTGCCACCGACGACGAAAGGCACGCTACCGCCACGGTCGCAAGCGGATGTGGAGTTCATGCAGGGCATGATCATGCATCACGAGCAGGCGGTGGTAATGACGGCGTGGATTCCATCGCGCACGGAGAACAAGGAACTGCGGCTGCTGGGCGCGAAGATGAGCAGCACCCAGTCGGATGAAATCAGGATGATGCAACGATGGCTGGCAGCTCGGGGAGAAGCAATTTCCATGGCGATGCCGGGAATGCCGGACATGGATAAGTCCGGGAAACCGATGGCGCTGATGCCGGGCATGCTGTCGGCGGAGCAGATGCAGGCGCTGCAGAAGGCGAAGGGCGCGGAGTTCGACCGCTTATTTTTGACGGGGATGATTCAACACCACAATGGCGCGTTAATCATGGTGAAGGATCTGTTCGACACAGCGGGTGCGGGGCAGGATGCGGATGTGTTCAACTTCGCGACGGATGTGGACAACTCGCAACGCGCGGAGATCAAGATTATGCAGGGGATGTTAGAGAAAGAATCGTCAGGGGAGAAACGATGAACCGATTGACCAGTGTTGCTTTTCGTTTGGCGGTAGCCGCGATTTTTTTGTGTAGCGGCGTGAGTTGGGTGCGGGCACAGGCGCCTGCTGCTACGACTGCAACCCCGCCAGCCGCGCAGGAGCCCGCGAAGACTCCAGAAAAGGCGGCCGAGAAAGCTCCAGCGGTGGAAGAAAACCCATTTGCGGTGAAGCCGGCTCCGCCGTTGCCGGCAGGGATGACGGGGTCGGATGCGAACGACCCGCGATTCAAGCTTGCGCCCGGAATGTATGACGCGGGCGAAGCGGCGATGGGCATCAAGCACCTGGCGCTGCTGAAGAAGCCGGACGCGTTTCAACTCGGGGCTAGCGATCCGGATGATCCGAAGGTGCAGAAGACAATAGGCCAGCTCGGCATCGGCAATCCCGCGAAGATGGCGAAGGAGATGAAGTTGGTGTTTGCGCAGCTGGCTTTCGCGAATTCGGACATGGCGTTCCAGGGCAACCACCTATTCCAGGGAAATTTTTACGGCGTGAGTATCTATGACATCGCGAATCCTGCGAACACCACGCTGCTGACTTCGATGGTGTGCCCGGGCGGGCAAGGCGACGTGTCGGTATATAAGAATTTGCTGTTCATGTCGGTGGAGATGCCGAATGGGCGGCTGGATTGCGGCACGCAAGGATTTCCCCCGAACCCTCCGCCACCCGCAGGGGAGGAAAAAGAAAAGAAGCATCGTATACCTGCAGCGCAGAAGGACCGCTTCCGCGGCGTGAGAATCTTCGATATTTCCGACATCAAGAACCCGAAGCAAGTTGCGGCGGTGCAGACGTGCCGGGGATCGCACACGCATACGCTAGTGGTGGACCCGAACGACAAAGAGAACGTTTATATCTACGTGTCCGGCACATCGTTCGTGCGGCAACCGGAAGAGCTGGCGGGGTGCTCGGGCGAGAAGCCGGACAAGGACCCGAATACGGCGCTGTTTCGTATCGACGTGATCCAGGTACTGGTGGCCGCGCCGCAGGACGCGAAGGTGGTGTCCAGCCCCCGGGTATTTATGGATGCGCGGACGGGCGCGATGAACGGCCTGAGCAGTGCCGGGAGCCACGAAAAGGGAGAAGAGAAGCCATCGGAGACGGACCAGTGCCACGACATCACGGTGTACTCGGCGATTGGGTTGGCGGCGGGCGCGTGCTCCGGAAATGGAATTTTGCTGGATATTAAGGACCCCGTACATCCGAAGCGGCTGGATGCGGTGAACGATCCGAACTACTCGTATTGGCACTCGGCTTCGTTCTCGAACGATGGGAGCAAAGTGGTGTTTACCGACGAGTGGGGCGGCGGATTAGGGGCGCGGTGCCGTCCGAACGACCCGAACAAGTGGGGCGCGGATGCGATTTTCAATTTGAAGGACAACAAGCTGAGCATGGCCAGCTATTACAAGCTGCCGGCGGCGCAAGGCGACACGGAAAACTGCGTGGCGCACAACGGTTCGCTGATTCCCGTGCCTGGGCGCGATATCGAAGTGCAGGCGTGGTACCAAGGCGGCGTCTCGGTGATGGATTTTACGGATGCGGCGCATCCCTTCGAGATTGCCTACTTCGACCGCGGGCCGATTGATCCGAAGGTGCTGGTGCTGGGCGGCGACTGGTCAGCGTATTGGTACAACGGAACGATATACGCGTCTGAGATTGCGCGGGGGCTGGACGTGTTTGAATTGACCCCAACCAAATTCCTAACGCAGAACGAAATCGATGCGGCGAAGGCGGTTCGGGTGACGGAGGAGAACGTACAGAACCAGCAAAGAATCGAGTGGCCGGCTCAGTTGGTGGTGGCGAAGGCGTATGTGGACCAATTGGCGCGGTCGCAGGCTTTGCCGGCGGAGCGGATCGAAGGTCTGCGGAAAGCAATCCAGAGCGCGGAGAGTTCGCACATGAACGCCAGCAAAGTGGCGAAGCTGAACAAGATGGCGCCGTCGCTCGAGAAGAGCTCGGGGAAGGTGAAGAGTGCGGCGGATGCGGGCCGGATGCATGCGTTGGCGGAGATCTTGAAGCATCCGGCGGCGTGAGCAAATTGCGAAGTGGAGGGTTTTGCGGTTAGCGCGCTTCGTACTAGGAGCAACATGTCCGGTTAGCCGGGTGGTCTCAATGGATCGACGCAACACTCAGCTCGAACCCAACTTGCAGTGAAAACAAAGGCTAAAATTGCTCTCTAAGGTTAGAACAGCCGGAACACTACCCTGGCTGGGTTTTGACCGAGTACAGCCAAACAGATGGGTTCTTCCGGGGAAGCATTGTCGAATCAACACATTGGATGGTGTTGCATCGACGGGTTGAGCTGGCAGCCGTAATCGGACAGGTTGGTTCCGGTGCCCAAGTAAGCGGTAAGGCGACGAATCAAGTAAGTGGCCCTCGCGCGTGAACCACAGCAAGGCCAAGTTGTTTCACTTTTGGGTGGCGGCAATCAAATCCAGCAAGCCGTTCACGATGGCGGTTTCGGCGCAACCTGGTTTTAAGCGTGATCCGAGCACCTGGAAAGTTTGCGCACCGAAGGCCGTGTCGTTCGGAATGTATCCGGAGTTAGCTGCGCCATTCGCCAGCGTGACCATGAAGGTGTTGGCCATGGGAGATTCTCGCTTGAGGCGCATAGCGATGGGGCTGTACAACTCGGCATCTACAGAAGCCAATTCTATGTTCGCGATGCGCATCACGCCGAGACGAATGTTGACGGGGTCTCCGTCCTCGTAGGTGCCTTGCATTCCTTCGCGGCCGTTGTCGGTGCGCTTGCGGCCGGGGCAGTTGACGGTTTTCTGAGCTGCGGCAATGGTTGGGGTAGCGTGTAATTGTTTGATGTTGGTCATGACGCGAATCACTTCTTCACCGAGCAAAACTCCTTCGCTGTCCATGACGCGTTCCAGCGCGTCCCGCACTTTCGGGTCGAGCGGGCCGGCCTTGACCTTTCCATCGCGGATGGGCGCCTCGATGGGTTCGCGGGTCATCACGTATCCGGTAATTGGCGCACCACTCTGCGAGGCCATGGCGTTGGTTCCGGCACGGAGATAAAGCGGATTCTGATCGCCACTGGCGCCTTGGACGAAGAGAGCAACCGTCTTGTCATCGAAGGCCTGTTCGACATACCGGGAGGCCGCTCCCGCGAAATCGGCGCTGGTGATTCCCGCGAGGAAGCCGTTTACCGGATGCATGGCATAGTCCATGTACACGGCAACCGGTGCCCCCGAGGGCGCAAGGAATTCGACGACGGCCACGGTTTTGTCCGAAGGCCCGTCGAGGTTCGGCGCCTGCGTCCACAAATGGGTGTCGCCATCGACGGCGTCGCGATTCACATTCAGGTAGGACTTTCCGGTGCCGAAGCCAACGCGCGCGGGTCGAAGGTTCGCTTTGGCTTGACGCACCGCATCGAGAATCTGACCCACGATCGGCGGTGGCGGCGCATTGGGATCGGGCCTTAGACCACGCATGCCGGGAAAACCGCCGGGGCCCCAGCCGCTATGCGTATGCGTGGCAGACATGACGATGTTTTCCACCGGGCAATTCAGCTCCGCGGCGATCTGTTTCGAGGCAGCTTGCCAAACTGTCTCGAAAAGCCCTCCCTGGTCCGCGGCGATCAAGGCGGCACGTGCCGAGCCGTTATCGAGTACGATGGCACGCACGTAAAGCTTTTCGTGAGCATACTTGCCGGAAGGCGGGTGGGCCGGGTCCGACGGAGGAGTGATGTCGACGCGCGCCGCGCCGACGCGCAAAGTGCCCTGCGCGCTCATCGCCGACCCGCAGCACAGCGAAAACACAAGCACAGCCATCAACTCCAGCGCTCTCCACTTGCCCATTTTTCGTCGTCCTCCGTTATAACGAATCGAGTCACTGCACGGCACAAATTCGCCGCCATTGAATTTCAGGTGAGCAGGGATCGCCCGCGATGCTTAGTAGACGTCCCGTCGCGCGCTTTGGTTTCAGGATTCTGAAAGCATTCGCGATTACCAGAAAAAACTGACGAACAGGCAATAGGCGCTTGGTGTGGCGTGTTGGAGAGCATGGAACGGAATTTAGTTGATATTCTTGATGATCTCCCCGCCCTTCATCACAAAAACTACGTTTTCCATGCGGGTGATATCGGTGAGCGGGTCGCCGCTCACAGCAATGACGTCCGCAAATTTCCCTGCCTCGATGCTGCCGATCTGGTCGGATAGTCCCAGCAGTTCCGCTGCATTTACCGTGGCCGCCTGCAGGGCTTCGACCGGCTTCATCCCTCCCTTGACCAAGGCGACAAATTCCTGGTCCAGAAAATCAGGATCGTCGTCCACGCCAAAAGCAATCTTCACATGGTATTGCAGAGCACGCTGGAAAGCTGCTGACTGGAATTTCAAGATTGCCCTGCCCTTTTCCCTGGACAGTGGATCGTGTCCGCTGCTGGCGTCGATCTCAGGGAGGCGTTGAAAGACTTCCAAAGTGGGGACCAACCATATTCCTTTCTGTGCCAACAGGGCGGCGCCCTGTTCGTCGAGCATAGTCCCATGTTCCACCGAGTCCACACCGGCACGCGCTGCGGCTTTAATCCCCTCCGTGCCCTCGGCATGAGCCATCACTTTCTTGTGGGCACGATGGGCGATCTCAACCGCTTTGGCCATTTGCTCCTCGCTCAATTCCTGCACGTTGAAGTCGGTGAGGACATCTTCCACACCGCCGGTGGCCATTAGCTTGATCCAATCGGCGCCGTACTTGAGGTCGCGTCTTACGGCCACGGCTACCTCGTCGACATTGTCTGCCAGATTCGGGCGGCGAGGCAGGGCTTGATCAGGAGCGAGTGGATCAGGATCGCCGTGACCGCCGGTGACAGATACATAGTTACCGGCTGACACCATGCGCGGACCACGAACCAGACCCTGGTTGATGCTGTCGCGCAAGGCAAATTGTCCATACGCCAAGTCATCTTCGCCCGCATCACGTAGTGCAGTAAAACCGTGAGCAAGCCAGGTTTGGAGGTTGTGAAGGCCCCACAAGACACCTTGTGGCGATGAAGTGCGCAGGTTGCGCGTGGGCGAGTAATCCTTCAAGTTACCGAGTACGTGCGCGTGGCAATCAATGAGCCCAGGTAGAACCGTAACGGAAGACAGATCGATCACCCTGGCGTCTGTGGAATGAGCCAGAAGTGTGGCTGCATCCCCCACTTCCTTGATGCGGTCGCCTTCGATCAAGATGGCTTGGCCGGTCAGAGTGCGTGCGTTTCGCGCGTCAAAAAGTTTCCCGGCCTTGATCAGAACGACTGCCTTTGCAGGGGACTGGCCCCATGCTGTGGAACAAGAGAAGAGCAAAAGCACGGTGATGAGCTTGTGGATCACTGCGACTCCTCGAATCATCGTAGGTATTCCACCTTTCATGGTCACAAACAGGGTTACAATTGCCGGCGATTATACCCTTGAGGACCCTCGCAATGTAGTTTCACACTTTGAGTGCCTGATTCACGCGGTTCGCGGAAAGGAGCATAACCGGTCAGGACGACACCGGAGAGGCTTTGCTGACGAGATGGCGATCCATCCATTCGAGAATGAGTTTGCGCATCTCCGGCAGCTCCTCGTGAGCGCAATCGAACAATTCAATGCGGCAATCCGACTCCCTGCCATACTGGCGATAGAGTGGAAGCAGTTGCTTGCGAATCTTCTCGACACCAAGAGGCGGGGTCAAAGAATCGCGCCGCCCGTTCACGCTGAGGTGAGGACGCGGAACGATCAATTCGTTGATGTCCGCGGTCTGAAAATGTTTGAGCAGAGACGGCACATAGTAAAAAATCCCGTGATCGCTGAGAGCGTGAGTATTTATCAGCTCCTGGAAATCCGTAAGGCAGCAAACGTCCAGGCATAGATGGACGCGAGGATCGAGAGCGGCAAGCCACCAGGCTTTGGTTGCGCCCATGGACATTCCGAGTACACCAAGACGTTGGGGGTCGACTTCTGGGCGGCTGGCGAGATAGTCGAGGGCGCGGAACTCGTCAAACATCATCATTCCGAAGAGCACTTGTCCGTTCCACAGCATGAGCTTGAAGGCGTCTTCCTCGCCTTTCTTGCCGTCACTCTCGTGTTGGCGTTCGCCGAAGCACCAGCTATCAATGGCGAGGGTCACCAAACCTTTTTCAACGCAGACGGGGGCGTAGGCGGGCTGAACCTTAACACCGCGCAGAAGCTGTTCCTTCCCAAGACCATACATCCCGGCATGCCAATGGATGTGAAGGAGACCCGGAGCCGGTGACGGGGGTTTGTCGGGGATCAGCAAGAGGGCGGGCACAGGCTCGATGCCGTTCAGATCGAGTACAAGGCGTTCGAGGGTATAGCCCGGATGCTTTTCGGAGCTCAGCAACTTCGGCATTGCCGGCTGGTGCTGCCAAGGCAGATCACCAAGCAGGCTCCAAAGTTCCTTTCGCCGGCGGTCTTGAGACGCAGCGAATGACTCTTCCGGATGGAGAGGAGTCGTCGCAGGCAAAAGACCTGATCCTGTTGTGCTCCAAGCCGCGGCTGCTGCGCTGCTTTGAACGAATTCGCGTCTGGTTATAGGCGCCATTTTTGCTCCGGTGGAGTCCTGCACGGGATTTGGAAATGGCCGATGGTTTCCCGCATGGGGTGATAGTAGTCTGCGGGAGAGGATGCTCGCAATGCTGAGAACATGACTGGGAAAATGTGAAATCCTGGACAGTTCAGGGCGTAGAAGCAGCGCGATTTCCGAATTTGATAGGCAGATCGACGCCCAACTGCTGAAATAGGCTAATGGCATCCCAGATGGCCTGGGAATCGAGAATCTTTCCGTTTGCGATCTGGTGAATTGTGATTCCCGGCAGCGAAACCTTCTTGTTGGTGGGAGCGATTCCGAGAAACTCACCGGTGTGTGTGCCGGTAATGGTCCAGGACGCGACAATTTTGTCCTTTTCGCAAATGGTGTCCTCGACGTTAAAGCGCAAGTCTGGAAAAGCCGCAAAGAAAGCAGAAATTTCTTTTTTGTAAGCGGCAGGCCCCACGGTTGGCCCGGCGATGTCCGGACTCATGAGGGCGTGGCTCTGAGAGATCAAGTAATCGATGAGATCAAGCTTTCGTTCGTTCCAGACTTCCTTGTAGAGATGGCGAATCACTTCCCTGGGAGAAACGGACATGAGTGAACCCTCCTCCGGAACGGGCTGCCCCGGTGTCCGCACGGATGAGTCCTTGCCCTGGGCCAACGGCAACGGAAAGCAGAAGGAGCAAGGATGGGGAGAGCCTACTCGGAAAGGTAAAAAGTAGCAAGAGGCCGGCTCGCAACGGATGCGACAGGCCGGGGCAATAAGCGCGCTACACAAGAGAAGAAAAAGCAGATCCCTCGTCCACCACGGCGGATGCTGAGCCCCGACGAAGAAGGAAGAACGCTGGCATAAAAGCCAGCGCTACACAAGCCAGCCCAAGAGGGCGGGGTAAAGCCTGCCTGCGGCAGGCAGGCCGTCCCTACACACCCAGAAGTAACCCAAGAGCACAGGCTAAAGCCTTTGCTACAGGCACCGAGCTAAGAACCGACCTGAAAACCGGGCAATACAAAGGCAAAAAGAAGTAAACCCAAGAACCAGCCTGAAGGCTGGCCACTACAGGGACGAGAGCAAGAGGGCCACCTGAAGGTGGCCACTACAAAACTAAGGGGCCGGCAAGAGGCTGGCGCTACAAAAGCGAGACCAGATCTTGTGATTGTGCGGACCTGCCGGCGCCTGCCTGCGGTAGGCAGGGCAGGCATGCATGAGGCGCAGCGATGTGAAGACGAAGAACGAGAGGTCGGGGCATTAGAACGTAAGAGCCCACCCTATGCAAAAAGCGCAAAGGGTGGGGCACCCTCGAGATCATTTGTGGAGCGGCGTAACAAGAGAAAACCAAGGGCACAGGCAAGAATGCCTGTGCCACAAAACCCAAAAGAAACCCAAGATGCCGGGCTTCCCAATAAAAACCGTCGGGACCGCTACAAACCAGCGGAAGGCCCGGCGCTACAAAGGCAAGGAAGAGGGTGTAATCGGAGTGCGGGGCGGGGAGGTATGGGAGTTCCCTTCCCGTGCTAAACTGGGTGGAAACTTTCGAAAGAGGTAAAGAGACGTGTCGGACCACAAAGAAGAGGGCTTCAAGGTGATTGACCGGCGGCCGTTCACGGCCGAGGGAGAAATGCGCAAGGAAGTGGTGGAAGAGCAGGAACGCGAGGCTAAGCGCGAAGAGGTGAAGGCCGAGGCCAAAGCAGCGGCGAACGCGAATGCCGAGGCGGCGAAGCCAGCAGCGGAGACGCCGAAGAGACTGCCGGCTTTCGAGAATTTGGTGCGGATGATCGGGAGCAACGCGGCGATGGTGCTGGGGGCATATGCGGACCCGAACACGGGACAGCCGATGCTCGATCCGGATGCAGCGCGGGAATTGATTGACATGCTGGATGCGCTCCAGCAGAAGACCAAGGGGAACCTGGCGCCGGAAGAGGACGAGATGCTGCTGGACCTGCTGGGGAAATTGAAGCTGACGTACCTGGAGATTAACAAGGCCATGGCGGCGGAAATGGCGAAAGTGACGGCACAGGCGAAGGGGAAGAAGTAGGGGGGATTGGCCACAGAGACACAGAGGACACAGAGAAGAGCTCAGAGAGTTTGAGACGGCGCGAGAGGAATCGCGCCGTTTTTGTTTTGTGGGGCGAAGTCAAAAGCGTAAGAGTTCAAGGAAAATACAAGAGGTAAGAGAAGAGAGTGAGAGACGTTGGAGCGCAAGAACCCACCCTGACAAACCTAGGGTGGGGCACCCTCAAGATCATTTGGGGAATAGCGTCGGAGAGAGAACCCAAGAGCCGGTCGGGAGACCGGCGTTCCCGGGGGCCCGGAGATGGATACAATAGAGGGCATGGGAGCGGAGCCAATACGGTTACAGGTGTTGGGGTCGGGGACGAGCATGGGCGTGCCGACGCTGGGGTGCCACTGCGCGGTGTGCGACTCAACGGACCCGCACGATAAAAGGTTGCGCCCTTCCCTGCTGCTTTCCCGCGACGGACAAAATGTGGTGATCGACACGACGCCGGATTTCCGGACGCAGGCGCTGCGCGTGAAATTGGACCGGGTGGATGCTGTGTTGCTGACGCACTGCCACGCGGATCATATTTTGGGGTTTGACGATCTGCGGCCGTACAACTTCCGGCAAAAAGGGGCGATCCCCGTTTATGGCGCGGATGACACGTTTCGGGTGGTGCGGCGCGTGTTTTCGTATGTGTTCGACAACAAGCCGACACTGAGCAGCATACCGAGCGTGGAGTTGCGCGAGGTGGACGGGCCGTTTCCGTTGCTGGGGATTCCGTTTATCCCGGTGCCGCTGCTGCACGGGGAGATGGACGTGCTGGGATTCCGGTTTGGGCGCGCGGCGTATATGACGGACTTCAGCCGGTTGCCGGAATCGAGCGTGCCGCTGCTGGAGGACCTGGACGATCTGATCTTGGATGCGCTGCGGGATATTCCTCACCCGATGCACCAGACGGTGGAACAGGCGCTGGCGCTGATCGATAAGTTGAAGCCGCGGCGGGCGTGGTTCACGCACATTGCGCATGACCTGCAGCATGAGGCGACGAACGAGCGACTGCGGAAGGCGGGCTACCCGCACGTGAAGCTGGCGTATGACGGGCTGGAGCTCGAGGTGGCGACGGAATCGCCGGCGGTGGAACGCGCGGCGAAGGCGCTCTCGGTACACGTACACATTCCGACGGGCGGGATCAACGTGTTTTATTCGGCGGCGGATTGGCGGCGCGGTATGGAGGAGAAGTGGCTAGTGGCGAGTGGCGAGTGGCTAGCCAGAAGAAGAAAACCCAAGACCCACCTTCAAAAACCGAAGGTGGGGCACCCGCCGAGAGCCTACAGCCGGGAGTTTCGGAGAAGCAGGGAAAAAGATTTAACACAGAGGCCACAGAGGGAAGAACACAGAGTGCACAGAGAAGAAATGGAAAGGAAAACAAAACCCAAGAGCCACCCCTAAAAAACGAGGGTGGGGCACCCGGCAGGAGCGGGCGGGGGAGCGTAATTGCAATTGGGACGTTTGACGGGATCCATTTGGGGCACCAGCAGGTGCTGCGATATGCGATCGAACGGGCGAAGGAGAGCGGAGCAGTCTCGACGGCGCTGACATTCGAGCCGCCACCAATGAAGGTATTAAGGCCAGACTTGGCGCCGGCACGGATTTCGACGAACCAGCAGCGCATGGATTGGTTTGGCGCGGTGGGGATGGAAGCGGCGGTGGTGCTGCCGTTCACGAAGGAATTGGCCGCGCTGACGCCGGAAGAGTTTGTGTGGCAGATTTTGGTGCGGCAGTTGAATGTGTGCGCGGTGGTGGTGGGAGACAATTTCCGGTTCGGGAACCAGCAGACCGGAGACGTGACACTTTTGCGGGAACTGGGAATGCAGAAGGGATTTGAAGTGGTTGTGCATACGCCGGTGATGCTGGATGGAGAGACGGTGTCGAGCACGTTGATCCGGAAATTGGTAAGCGAGGGCGACGTGCGGCACGCAGCGCGGTTGCTGGGGCGGCCATTTGTGTTGACGGGCGAGGTAGTCAGCGGAACGGGGACGGGGAGGAAATTCACGTTTCCGACGCTGAACTTGAAACCGGAGCAGGAGTTGCTGCCGGGGCGGGGCGTATACATCACGCGAACGGTGCTGGAGGGGGAGACGAGCAGTCATCGGAGCGTGACGAACGTGGGGATGCGGCCGACGTTCAATGGAGCGGGCTTGCATGTGGAGACGCACCTGCTGGATTATTCGGGGAATTTTGCGCCGGAGCGGATTGAGATCCGGTTCTGGAAGAGATTGCGCGAGGAGAAGAAGTTTGCAGGGGCGGAGGAGTTGAAGGAACAGATTGCGAAAGATATTGAAGCCGCGAACAAGTTTTTCGCGCGGCTGAGAAGGGCGCGGACGCGAGGGATGAGGATGGCGGCGGAGTGAGGGGGGAAAGTTAGCCACGGAGACACAGAGGCA
>Ga0187803_10000650_pt1 | contig 13778 bp, 14 predicted proteins | sample NC_wetland_sal_i_2_FD_132425 | JGI IMG/M metagenome (GOLD analysis project Ga0187803, IMG submission 132425) | Wetland sediment microbial communities from Neuse River Estuary, North Carolina, USA - Control_3 | ecosystem: Environmental > Aquatic > Freshwater > Wetlands > Sediment | place: USA...
GGCCGCGCTCACGATCGCAGTCCTCGTCGCGTGCCTGGCGTTCGGTCTGTGATCGCCCCGAATCGCGAATCGGCCGATCCCCTCGAAGCGATCCCTCGCTCCCAGAGAGTCGAACCACCGTCGGGCCCCGCTCCGATCGAATGGGTCGATCTGGTCTTCGCCGGGGCCGCGGCCGCGTTCGGGCCGGAAGGAGGGGCCACTCGCCCGAGGACCGGAGCCCTCCTTCAAAGGTTCAACCGCCGAGTCCCGCCAGCAGCCGAGCGAGAGCGAATCCGAGCGCGATCCCCGAGACCGGTCCGAAGGCCCACCCCTGCAGGATCCCCCGAATGCTCTTCCAGAGATCCGGGGTCTGGCCGCGAGCCACTCCCGTCCCGATCATCGCCCCGACGAGCGTCTGGTTCATCGACGTGAAGTACCCGAACGACACGTACACGAGGATGAGAGCTGCCTGGGAGAGCTGGGCGAAGAACGCCATCCTCGGGTCGAGCTTCACGATCTGGAAGGCGACGCGCTTCAAGATCGGCTGACCCCAGGTGAGGACGCCCACGGCGAGGGCGATGCCCCCGAGAACGCCCGCCAGTTCGAGGCTGGTGAGACCCGTCATGATGAGCGCCCCGGAGGCGTTGGCGACATCGTTCGCCCCCATGGCGAAGGAGGCGGCCACCCCCACTCCGACCAGGGAGTAGGCCGCCGTCCGTTGTAGGGATCCGTTCTCTCGCGCCCGGGGCAGACGTCGGTCCGTGGCCTTCACGAGAAGGTACCCGAGCCCGAATGCCGCCACGGGGGCGACGGCCCAGAGGCCGAGCAGGTCGAGGATCGTGTTCCACTGAATCGCGACCCCGGCGCCGAGACCTGCCCCGACGCCCGAGAAGACGAGGATCTGGATAGTCGAGGTCGGAAGGGTGAGGAAGTTGTACGCCGAAGGAAGGAGGAACGCGGCCAGCACGATCGAGAGCGCGAGCCCGAGCGACACGCTGTTCGCGGCGAGGATACCGTGGCCGACCGTCACCTCGACCTTCGAGCTCGCGGCGGCCGCCCCGAGGAGGGTCAACGGCCCCATGAGGAGGAGCGCGGGCCACGGCCGGAGGGCGCCCGCGGCGTACGGCATCCCCATGCACGCCCCCATGTAGTGCGCCCCGATGCTGAAGGCGAAGGCGAGCGCGACCGCGACCAGCAGGACGACCAGCATGTCGAGCAGATTGATCCTCTCCCCGGCCCGGCTCGACCGCCCGGGAGCGACACATCAGGGTTTCTGGGGGGACGGCACCTCGCGGTCGGGGGGGTACGTTCTCGCTGCCCCGGGATCGAGCCGCGCGCAGGGCCCACTACTAGAACCGGGCGATGCTGCCGGTGGTCAGGGCCCGGCGCTCGAAGACCTTCCAGAGGCCGATCGCGGCCCCGAAGCTGATCGCCGCCGAGAGCCCGACCGCGACCCAGAGGAGGCCCACAGAGGAGATCGGACCGTTCGCGACCGACGCGCGGATCGCCGCGAGCCCCCAGGTGAGGGGAAGCGCGTCGCCCGCGTACCGGAGCGGAGCCGGGAGCGCGGACGTAGGGAAGTTGACCCCCGAGAGGAGCAGTCCCACGAAGAGGAAGATGTTGCCGAGGATGATCGACGTCCGGAGGTAGAGGGCCACCCCGCCCAGCAGGAGGCCGAACCCGACCATCGCGAACGCCGTGAGCACGACCGAGACGGCGAGGCTCGGGATCGCCGAAGCGGCGATCGGAACCCCGAACAGGAGCGCGGCGTAGACGAGGCCGACCGAGACGGTCGCGAGCGAGATCAGGATCGGGAGGAGTCCCCGCCCGATGTAGAGGGCGAACCGGTTCGCCGGCGACACGAGGAGGTGCTCCATCGTCCCCTGCTGCTTCTCGGAATCGGTAGTCTGGCAGACGGAGAAGACGGACGAGTAGGTGACGGTCGCGACGGCGTTCCCGAGCGCGGTGTACGCGACGCTCCCCGTCATCGCGAGCTTCACGACGAACGCGAAGAAGACCATCTGCGTGAGCGGGATCACGAAGATGGTGCCGAGGACGAAGTCGACCCGCATGAACCCGAGGCTCGTCCGCGGGGCGAAGACCGCGTTCGACCAGAACGTCCTCCAGAACGAGATGCGGGGCACCGTCACGCCGGCCACGGACCCTCCCTCTCAGTAGTCGCTGAGGTTCCCGACCTCGAGGACGTGCCGCTCGACCCGGTGGAAGACGGTGCCGGCGATCGCGAGGTAGACCGCGGTCGTCCCGACGGCGCCGAGGAGGTCCCAACCGAATCCCCACGAGAACCCTTGGTAGCCGGGGATCGCGAGGTAGCGGAGCGCGTCGAGCGCCCACGTGGGGGGGAAAATGAGGGCGATCGGGTTCGTCCAGAACGGGAGGAGGACGACCGGGAACATGCACCCCGTGCCGACGTAGAACGCGAACTCGCCGATGTTCTGGATGAACCCCGCGTACCGGGTGTAGACGTAGAACGCGGCGAAGACGACGCCGACGGCCGCGAGGGTCAGCATGACGAAGACGAAGAGGACCGCGAACCCCACCGGGTTCGGGATCGCCGGCGGATAGCCGGCGGCCGCGATGACGACGCCGAGCACGATCAGCCCTCCCAGCAGCCCCGAGACGACGTTCCAGAGCACCCGACCGAGCACGACGTAGACGTACGGGGACGGGGCCTGGATCGTCGGCTCCAGGGTGCCGAACTCGCGGTCCTGGCCGGTCGCCCAGCCGCTGCCGTAGAGCGTCTGCCCCCACATGCTCATCATCCCGGCGCCGAGGATCGCGTAGATCAGGAAGTACGGACCGGACCCCTGGAACAGCTCGAACGAGACGAGGCCGAAGATCACCGGGGCGATCATCGACGGGATCAGCCACTGGGGGTCGGCCATGAACCCGAGGAGCGAGAGCCGAAGGGCCGCGACGGTCGAGCGACGCCCGGAGTACTGGGCGGGGGCGTTCGCCGTCATCGGGCCTCCTCCTCCACGAGGTCCAGGTAGACGTCCTCGAGGGACGTCCGCCGCTCCTTCACCGCGAGTTCCGGGTGGCCCGGCAGCGTCCTCAGGACGTCGTCGGCGTCGATCTCGTCGGTCCGGACCCTCATCGTGAGCCGCATCGTCGGTCCGAACTCCTCGCCCACGACCTTCGACACCCCGGGGAGCCTCTTCAACGCCTCGACCTCCCGGTCCTCGAATCCGTACGCCTCGGCCTCGAGGGTCCGATCGCCCCCGACGAGCTCCCGGAGACCGTCCACGGTGTCCCGGGCGACGATCCGGCCCTTGGAGAGGATCGCGAGCTGGGGACAGAGCTCCTCCGCCTCGAACATGTAGTGGGTGGTGAGGAAGATCGTGACCCCGTCCGAGACGAGCGACCGGACGAGCTTGCGGGTCTCCCGTGCGCTCTTGGGATCGAGCCCGATCGTCGGTTCGTCGAGGAAGAGGATCTGCGGCCGGTGCAGGATCCCCCGCGCGATGTGGAGCTTCTGCTTCATCCCCCGCGAGTACTCCTCGACCCGGCGATCTCCCGCGGCGCCGAGGCCGACCCGCTCGAGCAGCTCGGTGATGCGCCGGTCTCGTTCGGAGGTGGGAACTCCATAGAGGTCGGCGAAGTACCGGAGGTTCTCCCGCCCGCTGATCCGGTTGTAGAGCCCCCGCTCCCCGCCGAGCACGAGCCCGATCCGGGGCCGCAGCCAGGCCGTTTCCTTCGTGACGTCGTGCCCGAGGACGAGGGCGCTCCCGCTCGTCGGGACGAGGAGCGTCGAGAGGATCTTAACGAACGTCGTCTTGCCGGCCCCGTTCGGGCCGAGGAGGCCGAAGATCGAGCCCCGCTCGACGCCGAGATCGACCCCCCGGAGCGCCTCGGTTCGGTTCACCTCCCGGAAGAGGAATCCCTTGCGGCTCACGAACTCCCTCGTGATGCCTCGGGTTTCGATGGCAAGGTCGGTTCGGATCATCGGTCTCCGGGGGGGAGCGCGCGCAGGACCACAGCACTACAAAACACCCTCAACGCCATCGGTAGGGCCCCGAAACACCCCGAGAGCCTCCGTTGCGGGCGCCCGCGGCGTGCAATCTTATAATCCGAAGCCCCGTAGACACGGGCGGTGGGCCGATGTCCAAAGGCGCGGTCTCCAAGCCGACCCCGTCGCCCGCGTCGGACGCCCTCCCGGCCGCCCGGCTTCTCGAGGCGTACCGAACGATGGTTCTCGCGAGGGCGCTCGACGAGCGATGCCTCTCCCTACAGCGCCAGGGCCGCATCGGGTTCTATGCGCCCCACGCCGGTCAGGAGGCCGCGTTGGTCGGCTCGGCCCTCGCCCTCGAACCCGAGGACTGGGTCTTCCCCGCCTACCGGGAGCTCTCGGTCGCCCTCGTGCGCGGAGTCCCGCTCCAGGCGATCGTCGACCAGCTGTTCGGCAACTCTCGCGATCTCGCGAAGGGACGACAGATGCCGAATCACTTCGCGTTCCGGGAGCAACACTTCGTCTCCGCCTCGAGCCCGATCGGAACTCAGATCACCCAGGCAGTGGGGGCGGCGATGGCCGCCCAGCGCCAGAAGGCTCCGATCGTGACGATCGCCTACTTCGGCGACGGCGCGACGAGCTCGAACGACTTTCACGCGGGGCTCAACTTCGCCGGCGTCTTTCGAGCGCCCACGATCTTCTCCTGCCAGAACAACCAGTGGGCGATCTCGCTGCCGCGCGAGCGACAGACCCGGAGCGCGACGCTCGCCGAGAAGGCGGAGGCGTACGGCTTTCCGGGGGTCGTGGTGGACGGCAACGACCTCAAGGCCGTGTACCGCGCCGTTCGGGCCGCCCGGGTCCGCGCGACCGCGGGCGAGGGACCGACGCTCATCGAAGCGCAGGTGTACCGTCTCGGCCCCCACTCCACCTCGGACGACCCAAAGCGCTACCGTTCCGACGAACAGGTGGAGGCCGCGAAGCGACTCGATCCTCTCCACCGGATGAAGGGTGAGCTCACCTCGGCCGGACAGGTCGACGAGGCGGGCGACGCGAAGATCTGGGAGGAGGCGCGGGGTCGCATCTCGGCTGCGATCACGTCGGCCGAAGGAGTGCCGCCGATGCCGCCCGGCTCTCTCTTCGAGGACGTGTTCGCATCGCCTTCCCTCCGACTCGAAGAGGAACGACGCGAATCGGAGGCGGGAGCCGGCGGGAGACCGTCCGAACCGTGACCGAGCGTACGCTCGTCCAGGCGGTCAACCGCGCTCTCTTCGAGGCGATGCGCTCCGACCCCGACGTGCTCGTCCTGGGGGAGGATGTCGGGCTCAACGGCGGCGTGTTCCGGGCCACCGAGGGGCTCATCAAGGAGTTCGGGCCGGACCGGGTCATCGACACGCCGCTCTCGGAGACCGGCATCGTCGGGACGGCGATCGGGATGGCGCTCTACGGCCTCAAGCCCGTCGCCGAGATCCAGTTCCTCGACTTCATCTACCCCGCGTACGACCAGATCGTGAGCGAGCTCGCGAAGATGCGCTACCGTTCCGGGGGCCAGTTCCCCTGCCACGTCGTGATCCGAACCCCGTACGGAGGCGGGATCAAGGGCGGGCTCTACCACTCGCAGAGCACGGAGGCGTACTTCTGCCACACGCCCGGGCTCAAGGTCGTCGTGCCGTCGACCCCCGCCGACGCCAAGGGGCTCCTCCTCACCGCGATCCACGACGAGGACCCCGTGCTGTTCCTCGAGCCGAAGCGGATCTACCGGGCGGTCACCGGCGAGGTCCCGGACGGCGACCACCGCGTACCGTTCGGAGAGGCCCGAACCGTGCGGGAGGGTACCGACCTCTCGATCTTCGCCTACGGGGCGATGATCCCCCCGGCCGCCGAGGCCGCCGACACGCTGGCCGGCGACGGCATCTCGGCCGAACTGATCGACCTGAGGAGCCTCGTCCCGCTGGACGAGGCCCGGGTCGTCCGGTCGGTCGAGAAGACCGGACGCGCGGTGATCGTCCACGAGGCGTCCCGATTCTGCGGGTTCGGCGCCGAGATCGCCGCCCTGCTCGCCGAGAAGGCGTTCTACTCGCTGAAGGCCCCGATCGCCCGGGTCACGGGCTACGACACCCCGTTCCCGTATTCGCTCGAGAACGTCTACCTGCCCGACGCCGGCCGGAGCGTCCGAGCCGCCCGCGCCACGATGGCGGCGACGTAGGAAGCGATGTCGTTCGAGTTCCGCCTCCCCGACATCGGCGAGGGCGTCGCTGAAGGGGAGGTCGTGGAGTGGTTCGTGAAGGAGGGCGACGTCGTCGCCGAGGACGCGCCCCTCGTGAGCGTGCTCACCGACAAGACGAACGTCGAGATCCCCTCTCCGAAGAAGGGGCGCGTCGCGAAGATCCACGCCGCCGTCGGAGAGAAGGTGAAGGTCGGCGGGCTCCTCGTGACCCTGGAGGTCGAAGGGGGCGCCTCCGCCCCGTCCCCGTCCTCTCCTCCCGCCCCTGCGCCCGGGGCCGCGCGGCCGGCTCCCCCGGCGCCCTCCGCTCCACGCGGACCGCCCGCGGTCGCTCCGGCCGGCGCGCCACCGCCGAAGCCCCCCGGGGCCGGGGTCGGCGGAGAAAGGGTCCTTGCCTCTCCGCACCTGCGAAAGTTGGCCGCCGAGCGTGGCATCGACCTGCGCGCGGTCCGGGGGTCCGGACCGGGAGGCCGAATCGTGGAGGCGGACCTCGAGGGAGGAACGCGGTCCGCGGCCGCCTCCCCAGTGAGACCTCCGGCCCCGTCCGGGCCCCCGAGCGCTCCCGTTTCGGCGCCCGCGGGGGTCGACTCCGACGTGCTCGAGCGCATCCCGATCCGCGGACTCCGCCGGGTCATCGCCGAGCACATGAGCGAGTCGGTGCACAAGGCCGCCCACTTCACCTACGTCGAGGAGATCGACGTGAGCGAGCTCGTTCGTATTCGGGACCGGATGGCAAAACACGTCGAGAAGGACGGGGTCCGTCTGAGCTACCTCCCGTTCATCGTGAAGGGGGTCGTCGCCGGCTTGAAGGCGCACCCCCGGCTCAACGCGACGATGGACGATGCCCGATCGGAGCTCGTGGTGCGGAGCGGCTACCATATTGGCATCGCGACCGCCGCGCCCGACGGCCTCCTCGTCCCGGTCGTGCGCGACGCGAACCGCAAGAGCATCACGGAGATCGCAAAGGAGATCCAGGGCCTCGCCGAGCGCGGTCGTGCGGGGACCCTCACGCGGGCCGAGCTCCTCGGAAGCACGTTCACGATCACCAGCCTCGGGGCCCTCGGCGGGGTCCTGGCGACCCCGATCCTCAACTACCCGGAGGTCGGGATCCTGGGGGTCCACACGATCCGTCGGCGGCCGATCTACCGCCCCGATGGTACCCTCGGTCCGGCGGACCTGATGAACCTCTCGATTTCGCTGGACCACCGTGTGATCGACGGGATCGAGGGCGCCCGGTTCCTAGCGACGGTGAAGGGGTATCTCGAAGATCCCCACCAACTGTTTGCCGAGCTCGCGTAGGCCGATCCCCCGACCCGGTGTCGCCGCCCGCAGGCGGCCCGTCCCATCGGTACCGACCGGGGGGGCCGATGCCCTGGGGAGATCGAGACCCGGCGCCCGGCCAAAGCGTGCGATCTCCCCGCGGCTTCCCGGGGTCACCGGGCGCCCGACGAGGCGACCCGTTCTCCCAGGTTCGCCTTGAGGAAGGAGAGGGTCCGTTGCCAGGCGAGACGGGCCGCCTCCTCCCGATAGACCTGGGGACGGCTGTCGTTGAAGAACGCGTGCTGCGCCTCGGGATATACGTGAAAGGTGAACTCCTTGCCCGCCGCGGCCATCGCCGCGGAGAGGGAGGGGACCGTGTCGGTGATCCGATGGTCCTCGGAGCCGTACTGCCCGAGCACGGGGCAACGGATGTTCGGGATGAGATCGTCCGGCGGATTGTTGCCGTAGAAGATCACCGCGGCTCGGAGCTCCGGGTCGAGGCTTGCGAGGAGCCCAGCCATCGCGCCCCCGAAGCAGAACCCCACGGCGCCGATCCCACGGGGGTCGACCATCGGCCGACCGCGCAGGTAGCGGGCCACATCGACAAGCTCGGAGCCGAACCGCCGCTGCTGAGCCGGGTCCTGGATCCGACGCAGGGCCTTCAGCGGCGCCTGCTCCCTGGGGGACTTGGCCGCGATGCGTTGCTGGATCTGGACGGGGTCGCGCTGGACCTCGGGCGGCAACGACCGGAGGAACGCCATGCTCTCCCGAACGGCGTCCGGAGTGAGGAGGCGGCCGATCTCTCCGGTGAACAGGTCCGGGGCGATCGCGACGTAGCCTTCGACCGCGAACCGCTCGACGACCGAGCGGATGTGCGCGTCCGGCCCAAAGATCTCGTGGATGATGATCACCGCGGGGCCGCGGCCCTGAGACGACGGGGGGACGGCGAGGTACGCGTCGATCGTGCGTTCGGATGTCGTCACTACGACGGAAGAGATCGGGGCCACGAGAGCACCGGACGGAACCAAGGAATCCCAGTATAACAGGGGTCGCCGCACCGACGAGAAGTTCGGGGACCGGCGATCCGGCCGTCCCTGGTCAAGGGAATCCCCCGCAGCGACCGCGGCCCGCGGGAGAGTCCTAACGGTACGGGCGCCATACCTATATCGCGCCGGGCGGGTGGTCTTCGAGAATGGCGTCCAAGATGGGCCTCTCGCACGAGGCCCACCCCCGGCCCACCTTCCTTTCCGACTTCATCCTCGGGAGCCAGGACGGCCTCGTCAACGTCCTCGGGATCCTGCTCGGCCTGTTCGCCGCCGGATCTTCGAGCAAGTTGATCCTGATCGCCTCGCTCGCGGCCATCGCCGCCGAGTCCATCTCGATGGGAGCGGTCGCGTACACGTCGACGCTCTCCCGGCTCCACCTGTACGAAGCGGAGGTCGAGAAGGAGCTCCGGGAGATGCGCGAGGTGCCGGAGCTCGAGCGGGAGGAGATCCGGGTCATCCTGCGAAAGTGGGGCTACGAAGGGGAGGAGATCGAGGAGATGCTCGGTCGCATTGAGGCGAAGCCGAAGGCGTGGCTCGACCTCATGATGGCGTTCGAGCTCAACCTCGCGGAGGTCACCCCCGAGCAGCCGCGGAACAGCGGGCTCGTCGTCCTCGCCGCGACGGTCATCGGGTCGCTCGTCCCCCTGCTCCCCCTCCTCGTCCTTCGGACCGCCTCCCTTCCGATGGCGATCGCGGCGGTGGTCCTGAGCGGAGCGACCCTGTTCGGCATCGGAGCGTACGAGGCCCGCATCACGGACGGGTACCTCTGGAAGAGCGGGCCCCGGATGCTCGCGATCGGACTGGGGGCCGGGTTCGCGGGCTTCCTCGTAGGGCATTTCGTCGGCGCCTTCTAGGGCGCCCGCCGAGTCGGCCCGACGTCCCGGTTCAGAGATTGTAGACGCCGAGGCCGTTCAGCAGCCGCGGTTCGGGCCGGCGGGCGATCCGCCCCCAGCGACGGGTCCGCTGCTCGTGGCGCCGGCACGCGGCGCACCAGACGACGGTCTCTCCGGGAGCCGCGAGCTCGGGCGTCGGGATGTGCTCGCGCGGGAGATGTCCGCACTTCCGCGCGACGCACGGGTGGGGGCCGCGTTCGGAGATGGAAGGAGCCATGGGATGTATAGATGCGCATTCATGCGTATTAAACTCGTCGCCGCCCGCCCGGCCCTCCCATGACGATCCGGGGCCGGGGAGGGCGGGCCACTACTGGCGTCGGCCGCGGGAGCGGGTACCCGGTGCGACGTCCTCCGCGGGGCCCGGTGGGACCCGCGCCCGGGGCGATCGACGCCTCGGAGAGCGCGCCGGCGGTTCAGTCCGTCAGGCTGCGGATCTGCTTCGCGACGTGCGCCGCGCGTTCCTTCTCGGTGAGCTCCCGGAGGTGCACGGACACCGACACGGTCCCGTTCAGCTCGAGGGACCGGCCCGAGAACGGGAGACGAAGCGACAGTCGGTCGAGACGGATGTCGACCTGGCCGTGATGATTCGCGAGCGCTTCCATCGCCTCGAGGAACATGTTCGGCTGAGGGGGTGTGGCGGCCGTTGCGGAGGGCATGCGATGAACATCGCGCGGAACGATAGGAACCTATCGGCGGCGGTCGGCAAGGGTCGATAGGTTTCTTTTGTTAAGGAAACGGTGTATAAACTCCTCCAACGCTGGGGCCAGCATGACGGACTTCCCGTCGAACGGACATTCCTCGACGAAGAGCGAGATCCTCCGGCTGCTCAAGGGGAACCCGGACACCGCTCTTGCCGAGATCGCCTCCCGTCTGGCCATCTCCAAGGTCGCCGCCCTCCGGCACCTCGAGAGGCTCGAGTCCGACGGGCTTGTCGGCCGGTCCTACCTCGCCGGTCGCGTCGGTCGGCCCCGGGTCATCTTCCGCCTCACCCCCGCGGCCGCGCCCCTGTTTCCTCACGCCTACACCGAGTTCTCACTCTGCGCCCTCGACTTCATCGAACACCGCCTGGGACGGGAGGCGGTCTCGGAGATGCTCTCTCGACGGGCCGGCGAGCTGGCGGATCGCGACCACGCGCGCATTCCTTCAGGACCGCTCCCGGCCCGGGTCGAGCGGCTGGCGCGGATCCGCACCGAGGGGGGATACATGGCCGAGCTCGGCCCGCGGCGTTCGACGACCGTCGAGATGTTGGAGCACAACTGTCCGATCCTGGCCGTCGCCGAGCGCTACCCCGAATCGTGCGAAGCCGAGCGGCGGCTGTTCGAGTCGCTGCTGCGCGCGCGGGTCACCGTGAGCCACCGTGTGGTCTCCGGGGATCCGGTCTGCCGGTTCGTGATGCGGGAGCGCCCACCCCCCGGCTAGAGGTCGGCGGGCGCCGACCTGAACGGCGACCCCGGGGCGTCGGGGCCTCAGCGAGAGGTCCCCGCGGGGCTCGGGCCTACTTCGAGATCCCGGCCCGGGCCCGGAGCGAGTAGTAGAACCCGCCGAAGCTCGTCGCGGTCGGGGTCTTGAGCCCCTGAAGTCTCAGCTGCTCGCGGACCTCCTTCGCGCCCAGGCGGAGGTCGAGGATCTTCGATGTGTCGAACTTGTACTGGAACGTCCCGGCGGGACCGCGTGGGAACGCCTCCCAGTCCCTCGGGGTCGTCGTCCGAAGGTCGTGGGAGCGCTTCCCGTCGGTCGGGACGAACGGCGGGAGCGTGAGGTGCTCCTCGGTGAGCCAAAGCATCGTCGCGTCCCGGATCGCCTCGGCGGTCGTCTCGTCGAGGGCGCCGGGGGCGACCTGGGACTGCACCCATCCGACGAGCGCGTCGAACGTCTTCTCCGCGTTCTCCTCGAGCATCTGCAGGACGGCGAGGCGGATCGCGCTGCGCCGCAGGTGCTGGATGCCGGTGTCGCTCAACCGGTACTCCGCCGTGAGACCCAGGAGGCTCTCCGAGTTCTCGGCGAGGTCGCCCAAGCCGAGGACGAACAGGGGGGCGGCCGGCTCGTCGGGGGAGACGTACCAAAGGGAGAACTCCCGTCCGTTGGTGAGGAGGGCGAGGGGGACCTTCGCGTCCTTCGCCCGCTCCGCGACCGCCCCGACGTCGCGCACCGTGCCGGTCCGCTCCCGTACGTCGAGGAACAGCTTCGGCTGGCCGTCGGAATCGAGCAGCGCGTAGTCGACCGGGTCCTTGCGGCCGGGCGAGGGGAAATCGAGGTAGACCTGGTGCTTGTCGTGGGGGTCCCACCCGAGCGTCGTGAGGAACGGGTTCACGATCCAGTGGCGGACCTGTTGTTCGGTGACATCCTGAACGTCGCGGAGGACTTCTCCGGCGACTTGGGCGAAGTCGGTGAGGCGACGACTGAGGTCGGCAGCTTCCATCGAGTGAAGCGATGCCACGTCACGCGCATAAACTTACCCCGTGCGAGGGCGGCTCCGGGGCGGTGAGGAGCGTCCGGGCGCTTCAGCCGCTGCGGAGCCGACGTCCCTCGCTATCGAGGAACGGTTCGACGCGTTCGAGAGGGGGAGAGAGTCCCTCGTACGGAGCGAGCCCGAGCATGTCCGACAACAGCCAGCTGACTTCGTAGGCGTAGATCAGCGACGATCCGAGCCCCTCGAGGACCCGGGCGAGCCGGGTCCCGTTCGGCCCGGAGAGGCGGAGGTAGCGGGGCGGTCGTCCGAGGGCCTCGAAGATCCGATCCGTGAGTTCGAGGTACGTCCACCGTCGGGGGCCCCCAGCGTCGACCGTTTGCCGAGCTCCGGCGTCGCCCTCCCGACGCAGAATCCGGGCGAGGTCCCGCGCGGCCAGGGGGCTCACGTGGTACTCTCCCGTGCCGAACAGGGGGAGACGATGGTACCGCTGGGCTGTGCGCAGCATCACCGAGAGCAGTTTGTCCCGGGGCCCAAACAGCATCGTCGGCCTCACGATGGCGTACGCGAGATGGCTCTCGGCAAGTGTCCGGTCGACCTCGCGCTTCAGGGCCAGGTACGGGAGATCGGTCTCGAGGTCCGAGGGCGCCGACGGCACGCTCACGTGGAGGAACCGCCGGATCCCGGCGGCCTCGGAGGCATCGATGAGCCGCTTCAACCCGTTCGCGAGAGGGCGGAACCGTCGGAGGGAACCCGTTCGGTACCATGCGACGTTGAGGACGGTATCGACGTCCTGGAGCAAGGGACTCCAGTCGGTCTGGTCTCCGACGTCCCCCGGCACCCATTCCACCCCGGCCGACGCTTCACCCGGCGCCCGATGCGGGTGAAGAGACCGGATCGTCCGATCCGCCCCGAACTCTTCCAGAATGGCACGTCCAACGAGACCACCGCAGCCTCCGATCACGAGGAGCCGGGGCCGGTCGAGCCCGGGGGGGCTCATACCGACTCGCCGATGCCTGCCCTCGCCGGTGCGGAAGCGAGGGCTTCGGGACCGGCCGTCGGTTCGGCAAACCGGTCCTCCCACGCCGAACGGAGACGAGGCACCACCTCAGCGAAGGGGACCGGACGAGCGAGCTCGCGGGCCACCGACGTCATCACGGAGCCGTCGAATCCGCACGGGCGCAACCGCCGGAACACTTCCAGATCGAGGTCCACATTCAGCGCCACCCCGTGGAAGCTGACCCAGTCGCGGACAGCGATCCCGATCGACGCGATCTTCCGCGAACCCTCGACCCACACGCCCGGACGGCCGGGGACATGTCCCGCGACGATCCCGAGGGGTGCGAGGGTGCGGACCACGACGTCCTCCAGGTCCCGGACGAATCTGCGGACGTCCCGACCCCGGCGGTCCAGGTCGACGATCGGGTAGGCGACGAGCTGCCCGGGTCCGTGGTACGTCGCCCGACCCCCCCGCTCGACCGATACGACGGGGAGGCCGCTCATGGCCGCACTTCCGTCGTCCCCCTCCACCCCGACCGTGACGACCGGGGGGTGCTCGACCAGAACCAGGGTGTCGCCGATCCGACCGGCCCGACGCGCTCCGACCAGGGAGCGCATCTCGGCGAGCGAGTCGCCGTACTCCCGCCGTCCCCAGTCAACGACCTCGGGCATCCGGCCTCCGACGGGCTACGTGCATCGGCTCGCCCAGCCAGAGGAGAGCCGCCTCGGCGAGCGCTTCCGAGAATGTAGGATGCGGGTGGATGGTGAGCGCGAGGTCCCGGACGGTCGACCCCATCTCGATCGCATGGGCGATCTCGGCGATGTACTCGCCGACCGATTCCCCCGCGGCGTGGACGCCGAGGAGGAGACCGGTCCCGTCGTCTCCCACGATCTTCACCCAGCCCTCGGTCGCATGGCCGGCGTGCGCCCGACCCAGGGCGGCGTACGGGAATCGCGCCTCCCGCGGTCGGTGGCCCGCGGCCTCCGCCTCGGCCCGGGTCATCCC
>Ga0187803_10000651_pt1 | contig 13737 bp, 11 predicted proteins | sample NC_wetland_sal_i_2_FD_132425 | JGI IMG/M metagenome (GOLD analysis project Ga0187803, IMG submission 132425) | Wetland sediment microbial communities from Neuse River Estuary, North Carolina, USA - Control_3 | ecosystem: Environmental > Aquatic > Freshwater > Wetlands > Sediment | place: USA...
GGGGTTACTCGCAGAGATGGTGCCGGGGGCCAGAATCGAACTGGCTACGCCCGCCTTTTCAGGGCGGCGCTCTACCAGTGAGCTACCCCGGCACGCAATTTATTTAGTTTAGAGGCCGCTCCTCACCCTGTCAATTCACCTGCTCCACTCGCTTTGGAATTAGCCCGCGTTCTCTCCACCGGTTGCCCTCCTTACCCCTTCTATGTTCGACTATTCTCCATGACCACTACGCACGCCAAACCGACAGACCTCATTCCCGAACTCGACATCCTCGCTAAAAACCCCACCTCCGCAAAACTACTCATGGAGGGCATCGTCGCGCTCCTCCACGAGAAGCTCACCCGTTACAACTGGGTCGGTTTTTACTTGCTGGAAAAAGAAGGCGGCGACGTGCTAGTCCTCGGCCCCTTCAAAGGCACCATGACCCCTCACACCCGTATTCCACTCAATCAAGGCATCTGTGGTGCCGCAGCCTCCACCGGCAAAACCATCGTCGTCGACGACGTTAATTCCGATTCCCGCTATCTCGCCTGCTCTCTCGAAACCAAATCCGAAATCGTTGTTCCCGTCTTCGTCCGTGGCAATGTCGCCGGGGAACTCGACATTGACTCCCACTTCCACGCCGCCTTCGGTAGGGACGACCGCAAACTCTGCGAACACGCCGCCGCCCTCGTCGGCAAATTCCTCGAGTCTCACCCCTAGCTGGCTATTTGGTTCTGTTGTCGCGGGTCATCCGCGGGTTTTGTGTCCCAGTTCCGCACCCGGGGAAGACCTATTCTTGGGTTCTCTCTGCCAGGCGGCCCTGCAGCCCCAGAGGCTGGTCTTCTTCGTTTCCTGATATCTGATCGCTGATATCTGATATCCCTTCGGAAAGGGGGCAGAACGGCCCTTGCTAACAAACTCTCTCACGCCAGCGTCACTCAACTCTCCTTCTCGTCAAACTCCTTCATCCAGTCCCGCCCCTTCAACACCTCTCTCGGCCTTGTCCCGTCCGGCGGGCCCACAATCCCATCCTTCTCCATCAAGTCAATCAAATGCGCTGCTCGGCCATACCCGATCCGCAGCCGCCGCTGCAACGTCGATGTGGAAGCCCGCCCCATTTCGCAGCAGATGCGAATCGCGTCCTGATACAACTCATCATCCACATCATCCCCGCCCATCACCTCGTCGTCAGAATCGCTGCCTCCACTGCTGCTCTTCCCCTTCGCCTTTTCCTCCTCATCCTTTGGCGCTTCCAGCAATTCTTCGTTGTAGTTCGCCTGTGCCTGTTCCTTCCAAAATGCGCACACGGCGCTGATCTCGTCCTCAGTCACCAGCGGCCCGTGAATCCGGTGTAGCCGCGCCGACCCTGCCGGCAAGTACAGCATGTCGCCCCGGCCCAGCAAGGACTCCGACCCGTTCGCATCCAGAATCGTCCTCGAGTCCACCTTGCTCGCTACGCGGAACGAGATTCGCGCAGGGAAGTTCGCCTTGATCAATCCCGTAATCACGTCGACTGACGGCCTTTGTGTTGCCAAAATTAGGTGGATCCCCACCGCCCGCGCCATCTGCGCCAGTCGCGTGATGGACTCTTCCACAGTATTCGTGTCCACCATCATCAAATCCGCCAGCTCATCGATCACAATAATCAGATAGGGAAGTGGTTTATGTTCGCTCTCTGCCGCGTTTTCAAACAGGGAAAGTGACTGGTGCTTCTGGAACGTGCGATTGTACTGGTCGATATTCCGCACGCCGCGTTGCGCCAGCAGCTTCAGCCGGTTCTCCATCTCTCTCGTCGCGTTCCGCAGCACGTTCGACGCCACCTTCGGGTCCGTTACCACCGGCGCGAGCAGGTGTGGGATGTCGCCGTACAGGCTCAGTTCCAGCCGTTTCGGGTCCACCAGCACCAGCTTCACTTCCTCGGGCGTTGCCTTATACAGGATGGACATCATCAGCGAATTAATGAACACGCTTTTTCCGGTGCCCGTTGACCCCGCAATCAGCAAGTGGGGCATCGAGGCCAGGTCCGTCACCCGGATGCGCCCGTGCAAGTCTCGTCCCATCGCTAGCGTCAATTTGCTCGGCGAATTGGTGAACTCCGACGCTTCCAATATCTCCCGCAGCGCAATCGTCTGCCGCCGGTCGTTCGGAACCTCGATTCCCACTGTCGATTTCCCTGGAATTCTTTCAATTAGGATCGATTCGGCCTGCAACGCCAGGCACAAATCCTCCGTCAATCCGATAATCCGGCTGTACTTGATCCCGGCTTCCGGCTTGAACTCGAACGTGGTCACCACGGGCCCCGGGTTGATCTGCGTCACGCGGCCTTCCACCCCGAACTCGTGGCATTTATCCTCGATCGCCCTCGCCCTCTGCTTCAATTCGTTTTCGTCCAGCTTCTGGCTGCCTTCGCCTTCCTTCAGCAGGTTGATTGATGGCAAGCGGTAATTTGCCGCGCCCTTCGCGATCTTCGGCTCGGCCTTCTTTGCCTTGTCGGCCTTGTCTGGACCCAGCATTAGGATGGGTGCTTTGTGCCCCGGATTCTTTTCCTCCTCCACTTCTTCCACAGCGGTTTTTTTGCTCTTGAAAATGTCTCCCAACTCATCCAGGTGAATCGTCTTCGAAGCTTCCGACGTCTCCGCCCTCCCTACGATCTGTGGAGCCACCGGCTTTCGCCCTGCCACTCTCCGCTCCTCCACCTCGCGCCGCATCCGCGCCTCTTCGCGCGCGTCACGCCAATCCGCCCAGCGAGCCCTTGCGCGTTGCCATATCCCCATTTTCTCCATCTGCCCTAGCGGTCCCTTCGAACCGCTCGCCCACGCGTGTGCCCCGCTGAAGCTGAAACTCGTCGTCAGAAACAACGCCACAATTAGGATCGCTACGGCGACCAGCATCGCGCCCCAAAAGTTAAACCCATGTTGCAGTCCGTGTGACACTGCGCCGCCCAGCAGTCCTCCTGCCGGTATTGCTCCCCGCACGTCCGGGAAATGGATCATCGCCAGCAGGGAAGGGAGCGATAGCAGCAGCAGGCCGTACCCCACGATCGTCGCCCACTGCGAATCCACGGCACGGCTCCGCAACCACCGGTAGCCCAGTATCCCCAGCGCTACCGGCAGCAAAAACGCCGCAAACCCAAATATCTGGAAGCTCAGATCCGCCATGTACGAGCCCACCGGCCCGATCCAGTTCCGCACCGGATTTTCTCCCGCCGACGCCGAGCTCACATTGATTGCCGGGTCATGCGGGTTGTAGCTAAGCAGCGACAATCCCAGCAGCACCGCTACGGTGATGCACACAAAACCCACCAGCTCATTAAGCCGTTTATTTTCTGTAGGTGTCAGGAAGCGCACAGGAACTCTCCTCAGCTCTGGCCGTGTAGCGGTGGCTTTACGCCGCCGTTCTTGGAGGCCTCTGGGGGAAGGCTGAGTGCACACCAACGCCTCGTTCGCGTCCGTGGCTATTCTCCGGGGCGCGGCGCTGGTGCGCCCCTCATTGGAGGAACAACAAAATCATACCACCCGCGTCAACCGCCACAAGCCCATCTTCACAAGTGTGTCCAAAATACTCTTACGCGGCCGCGCTATGAACTTGAGGTTTTACCCTCGCTGGCAAGGTGTCGACCCTGAATCTTTCACTCTTTTACTTTTTCACCTTTAACTCTTTAACTCTCTTCTCTGCGCCCTCCGTGTCTCTGTGGCCACTCTTTCTCTACCCCGCCAACCTCGCCGCGAAATACAACACCGCAATCCCCACAACGATCCGGTAGATCGCAAAAGGCCCAAACCCCCGCTTCCTCACCCACGCCATGAACCACGCCACGCTCCCATACGCAACCACAAACGACACCACGAATCCGATCGCCAGCACTATCCATCCATGCGCATCGATGCTCGATACCCCAATCGGGTTCCCATCGTGGCCCCGCAGCGATTTCAGCAGCGTGTACCCCGTCGCCGCCACCATCGTCGGAATCGACAAGAAAAACGAAAACTCCAGCGCCGACGCCCGCGACATCCCCGCCAATTGCCCCGCGGCGATCGTGGACATCGACCGCGATGTCCCCGGAAACACCGCCGACAAGATCTGGCAAGCTCCGATCCACAGCGCCTGCCCCAGGCTCATGTCCTCCATGTGCCACGTTTGAATCAGGCCCTCTTTTGCTCCCTCGCCCGCCGCTTCCGCCTTGCTGTTCCGCGCATCGATGAACCACATCACAATTCCGCCAATCAGCAGCGCGCTCCCGATCACGTAAGGACTCTCCAAGTGCTTCCCGATCACCTTCACCAGCAGGAACGATGGGATCGCCGTCACCACGAACGCCAGCGCCACCAGGCTCAGCGGGTGCGTCAATATGGTCTGCTTACCCCGCTCCCCCTTCGGAAATGTAGACAGAAACCTCACAATCCGGTGCCAAAAATAGATCGGCAGCGTTAGGATCGCTCCCAACTGAATCACGATCGAGTACATCTTCCAGTACCCGCTCTCCAAACTGAGCTGCGGATAATGGAAATGCAGCAGCGCCTCCGAAATCCGCAGATGCGCCGTCGAACTCACGGGAATAAACTCCGTCAATCCCTCCACAATCCCCAATATCACGCTCAACACGTAGTCATTCACTCTTCCGCTCCTGATTTGATGGCACCGGCACTCCTGCCTATGCTCTTGGATTTGTAGCGCCGGCATCCCTGCCGGCTCCTGGCTTTTTCGTTGTTACGTCGTATCACAAATGAACTTGAGGGTGCCCCACCCTAGGATTCTTAGGGTGGGCTCTTGCGATCTAATTCTACAAACTTTCTTTTCTTCCTTCTCGGGTTTCCTTCCGCCTGATAATTCTCAACTTTTTCTAGCCCTCTCCACGAACTTTGCGAATCTCTGCGTCCTCTGTGGAGAACTTTTTCTTTTTTCCTTGCCACCCTACCCGCCGTAGCTTAAGCGGAGGCGGGTCGCCGCTAGCCACTTCTGTCCAACCTCTTCCTCATCTCGTACGCATCCATCCGCCCCAAATAATATTTCTTCAACACCGCTTCCGTACGATAGCCGTGATGTTCCCAGAACGCAATCCCGCTTTCATTCTCCACTGCCGTTTCCAGCAGCACCGACCGCACCTCGTGGTACCGGAAATGCTTCTCCATTTCATTTAGCAGCGTCGTCCCCAGCCCTTTCCGCCGCTGTCCCGGAGCCACATCCAGCGTGATGATGTGCGCCAACGGCGGATTCGCCTCCGCCAGAATAAATCCGACAATTTGCTTGTCTTCCTCTGCCACTAAGCAGTCCGCTGCCGGCAAGCTCAAAAAATACTGCAGCGACCATTTGCTGTAGGAAATTCCCGGCGGAAAGCACGCCTGATCCAGCTTGAACAGCTTCGCGAAGTCTTGTGCTTCGTAACCCCGCACCGTAATTGCCATAATAGTGTACGGGTCCAGCTCGATTTACTCTGCAAGCCTCAAGCCTGGAAGGGAAATGCGCTGAGCCGGCCCCATCTCGGCCAATGTTGTACCACGCCCACCCGCGCCCACACTACTCCTCCCAAAGGTCTGTACTTGTAGTGGCCAACCTTTAAGTTGGTTCTTGGGTTTTTCTTCGTAGGGCTCCAGCACCGCTGGACCCCATGCCCGCAAGATCAATTGATCTTGGGTCGCATTTGCCTTGGCTTCCTGATCGCCTGTCGCCAGTCACTGGTCGCTCTCGTTTGCCCCCTACAACTTCACCGTGACCGTCTTCACCTCGGTGTAATTCGCCAATCCATATTCACCGAGCTCTCTTCCAATTCCAGACTGTTTATAGCCGCCGAATGGCGCTGCCGCGTCGAACACGTCGTAGCAATTTACCCACACCGTGCCCGCTCGCACGCCATCTGCAATCGCGTGTGCTTTCGTGATGTCCGACGTCCAAACCGCCGCGGCCAAACCGTACAGCGATTTGTTCGCCCGTTCCACCACATCATTAATATCCTTGAACTTCAGGATCGACATCACGGGCCCGAAGATCTCTTCCTGCGCGATCTTCATGTTGTCTTTCACGTCGGCGAACACCGTCGGCTCGATGAAGTATCCCTTCTCGCCGACGCGCTTTCCCCCGGCCAGCAGATTCGCCTTCTCCTGCTTCCCGGCTTCGATGTAACTCATCACCTTGTTGAATTGGTCTTGGTCCACTTGCGGACCCTGCTCGGTGTTCTTGTCGAACGGATTGCCCACCGTCCGCTTCTTCGCCCGCGCCACGCTCTTCTCCACGAATTCGTCGTAGCATTTCTCTTCCACATACAGCCGTGACCCCGCGCAGCAGCACTGTCCCTGGTTGAAGAACAGCGCGAAGTGAGCCCCCTCGATCGCCTCATCCATATCCGCGTCCGCAAACACAATGTTCGGGCTCTTTCCGCCCAGTTCCAGCGTCACTCGCTTCAGGTTCGATTCCGCCGAGGCCTTCATGATCAAGTGGCCCACTTCCGTCGATCCCGTGAACGCCACTTTATCTACGTCCATGTGCCGTGCCAGCGCGGCTCCCGCCGTCGGCCCGTAGCCCGGCAGCAAATTCACCACGCCTTCCGGGAAGCCCGCTTCCAGCATCAATTCGCCCACGCGTAGCGCCGTCAGCGGCGTCTGTTCGGCCGGCTTCATCACCACCGTGCAGCCCGCCGCCAGCGCTGGCCCCAGCTTCCACGCCTGCATCAACAGCGGAAAATTCCACGGGATAATCTGCCCCACCACGCCCACCGGCTCGTGTTTTGTGTAGCAGAAGTATCTGCCCTGCACCGGAATCGTCTTCCCCTGATTCTTGTCCGCCCATCCCGCGTAATACCGGTAACACGCAATCGTCAGCGGCAAATCCGCCGCCAGCGCCACGTGGTACGGCTTCCCGTTGTCCAGCGATTCCAGTTGCGCCAGTTCTTCCGCGTGCTTCTCAATCAAATCCGCGAGCTTGTTCATCAGCACGCCGCGCTGCGCTGCGCTCAGCTTCTTTCGCCACGGTCCGTGGTCGAACGCCGCCCGCGCTGCCGCCACCGCCTTATCGACATCCGCCGCATCCGCTTCGGCCACCCGCGCAATCGGCTCGCCCGTGGACGGGTTGATCGTCGGAAAGGTTTTCCCCGACGCCGCATCCACCCATTTGTTGTTAATCAACAGTTTGGTTGCTCTAATCTTTACCGTTGGTTCAATCGCACTCGTTGCTGTCGCCATATTGTCCTCCTAGCTGGGTGCAGGAAAGCCTATACCTCTGCCCCGTCAGAATCAAGAATCTCGATCGCTCCAAGCGAAAATCCCGTTCTGACCCCTTGCACTATCTCGATTCTGGTTCTTTTCTCGGTAGCGCCGGCATCCTGCCGGCTCTTGGGCTTGCTATTCTCTTCGGGTGCCCCTCGGGCCGGTTCTGCGCGTGGGGTCTCCTCCCGTTTCCCTCATCTCAATTCCGCGCGATGGCGGAAATCGTTCACCGCCACTTTCGAATTTCTAATTTCCATATTCTATTTTCGAAATCTTATGCCTCCCCGTCACCACCACCGCCAGCGCCAAGCTCCCCAGGAGCAACCCCGCCGCCAAATAATACGGCGCTCCCGGCAAATGGACACGCGCCGTAGACGAAATCGCGGTCGAAAACACCTGCGTAAATAGCACTGGCCCTACCATCCCTGTCAGTGCCCGGAGCGAGTTCACCGCTCCCTGCAATTTTCCCTGCGAGGTCGCATCCACCCGTTGGGACATCAACGACTGCACGGCCGGCCCCGTCACTCCCCACAGCGCAATGAAAGGAATCGCTGCCAGCATGCCCCATCCCCTCCATGCCAGCCCGAATCCCGCAAATCCCAAAAATCCGTAAAACAATCCGCTCACTAAACTGAATCGCTCCCCCACTTTCTTTACGTACGGCCCCACCAAGCCGCCGGACACAATCACTGCGCACACGCCCACCACCGCCAGCGAAATCCCCACGCTCCGTGTATTCCACCCGTACCGGTATTCCGTGTACAGCACGAACACATTTTGCAGCGACTGGTGCGCAAGATAATACAGAATCACCACGACCGACAAACCCGCCAGCTCCGGATGCGACCGCAACAGGGTCAACGATCCTAACGGGTTCGCCATGTGCCATGCGGATTTCGCCCGCTTTTCCTTCGGCAGTGACTCCGGCAGCACAAACAATCCGTACAGAAAATTCGCCAGGCTCAGCACCGCCGCCGCCCAAAACGGCGCGCGCAGGTTGTTTTGCCCCAGCAGGCCGCCCACCGCCGGCCCCACCACGAATCCCACGCCAAACGCGGCTCCCAGCATCCCAAACCTCTTCGCGCGCTCTGCTGGCGCCGTAATGTCCGTAATGTACGCAAAGGCCGTCGATACATTCGACGCCGTAATCCCGCTGATCAATCGACCCACAAACAACCATGTCAGCGACGGCGCCAGCGCCATGAAAATATAGTCCAGCCCCAATCCCAAACACGAAATCAAAATGACTGGCCGCCGCCCGAAACGGTCGCTCCACGCCCCCAACACCGGCAAAAACAGAAATTGCATCAGGTTCCATGCGAACCCGAAATAGCCGGTGATATCCGACGCCCGCGCAATGTTTCCGCCCTCAAACCGAATGATCAAGTTCGGCAGCACTGGCGCAATGATCCCAAACGCCAGAAAATCCAGCGTCACCGTCACAAGAATAAACACCATCGTCGCCCGCGATGCTGACGGACCTGGTGCGGTCAGGGAAGGGAACTGCTCGGCGCCAGAAACAGGATTTTCAGGATTCGACATCGGCGTTAGATTTTAGCCTATCTGCCCCGCCCCACGCGGCCTTCGACTGCCGGTCGGACCATGCGAATTTTTCTCTTCATTCTTCAACGTAGCTCTGGCTTTGAAGCAGCCTCTCGGATTCCATTCGGGAATTCTAGGTTATTCCCACACACCAACGCATTGTCATCCTGAGGCGATCCGACGAGGATCGCTGAAGGATCTCAACCGAGATACGGCGCCAGATTCTGTTAAGGAGATTCTCTCGAAAGAACGGCTCCGTGCCCTACACTTCCAGTATCACTGGCAAAATCAGCGGTCTCTTCGAAGTCTGTTTATTGATGTACTTTTTCAGATCCACCCGGATCTTTTCCTTGATCACCGACCAGTCTGCTCTCTCTTCCAGGTTCGACGACTCCACCGTTCGCGCCACCACGTCCCGCGCGCCCGCCAGAAATTCATTTCCGTTCTCGCTCATCAGTCCGCGCGTCACCACCTCCGGCGCGGACTCCACCTGCCCGGTGTGCTTGTCGATCGCGATAATCGGGATCACCACGCCTTCTTCCGACAGGTGCTTCCGGTCGCGCACCACCATCTCTTCGATTTCCTCGAGCGACCCCGAATCCACCAGCACTCGTCCCGCGGGTACCGGATCCCTTCGATAAGCTCCGTCCTCTGTGAACTCCACGCACTTTCCATTTTCCAGCAACAGGATTTCTTCGCTCACGCAACCCAACTGGTGCGCCAGCGCCGCATGCCGGAACAAATGCCGGTACTCCCCGTGCACCGGAATGAAATATTTCGGCTTCACTAACCGAAGCAGCAGTTTCTGTTCTTCTTGGCTCGCGTGTCCGCTCACGTGAATCGGCCCGCTCGAATTGTCGTAGTACACCAGCGCGCGCCGCCGGAACATATGGTCCAGCATTCGGAAAATCGCTTTCTCGTTCCCCGGAATGATTCTCGCCGACAAAATCACCGTGTCGTTCTCGTCGATCGTCACTAGCCGGTGATTGTCCACCGCGATCCGCGACATCGACGACATCGCTTCGGCCTGCGACCCGCTCACCAGCAGTAGCAATTTCTTAGGGTCAAACCCTCGAATGTCCTGTGGCCGCACCACAATCCCATCCGGGATTCGCAGCCTTCCCAAATCGTGCGCAATCTCGACGTTATCCACCATGCTGCGCCCGACGAATCCGATCTTCCGCCCCACTCGCTCCCCAATGTCAATCACCTGCTGGATTCGGTGAATCGACGACGCAAAGCACGACAGCACCACCCGCCGCGGCGCCATGCGCGTCAACTCCTCGATTCGAGGCACTACCACCCGTTCCGATGGTGTGAATCCTGGGCGCTCCACGTTTGTCGAATCGCTGAACAGCGCCAGCACGCCTTCGTTCCCATACCGCGCGAACGCGTGCAAGTCGAACGGCGCGCCGTCCACCGGCGTCTGATCAATCTTGAAGTCCCCGGTATGGATAACCACTCCAATCGGTGTGCGGATCGCCAGCGCCACGCAATCAATCGTGCTATGTGTTACCGGGATAAATTCGATCTCGTACGGCCCGATTTCCACCAGTCGCCCCGGCAATACCTCGAACATCTTCGCCGAGTCCAGCAGTCCCGCCTCTTCCAGTCTCTTCTTCACCAGCGCTAGCGTGAACCGTGTCCCGTAGATCGGCACATTCAAGTCGCGCAAAATGTATTGCAGCGCCCCGATGTGGTCCTCGTGCCCGTGTGTCAGCACGATCGCCTTCACGTGTTCGCGGTTTTGCTTCAGATACGTGATGTCCGGAATTACCAGGTCCACGCCCAGCAATTCCGACTCGGGAAACATCATTCCCGCATCCACAACGAGGATGTCTTCCCCGTAGCGGAACGCCATCATGTTCATTCCGAATTCGCCAAGTCCGCCAAGGGGTATCGCGCTGAGGGTTTGTGTAGTCTTGCTCAAAGAGTGGTTTTCTCCATCACCGAACCTCAAATCCTATCACACTGCCACAATCCCCGTGGGGCGCTCCCCCAGACGCTTCCTCATAGTGGCCGACCGTCAGGTCAGCTCGTAAGTTTTCCTGCTTGTGGAGTGCCCGATCGTTAGATCGGCCATCGTCGCACAGGCACTCCCGCCTGTGTTCTTGGGTCTTCCTTGTTACGCCCCCACACATTTCAACTTGAGGGTGCCCCACCCTTTGCGGTGTTTGCAAAGGGTGGGCTCTTACGATCTAACTTCGCGATCCCTCCGCTTCTGCACTCCTACCCGTGCTTCCCTCCAAAAAAGAGGTGCGCAATGCTCACCAAAACGACCGCTCCCACCGTCGCCGCCGCTAGCGAAAACAGAAACGTATTCTCGTGCACAATTCCCAGTTTCGTGAAGATCCACCCGCCAATCACCGACCCGATCAGCCCCAGCAAAATATCGCCGATGCACCCGAATCCTCGCCCCCGCGCGAGTTTCCCCGCCAGCCATCCTGCGATCAACCCAATCACCAACCAACCCAACAGCCCGCGTCGCCATTCCACGATCACCACATGTTCCTGGAGAAACATCAATGCGCTCATTGCCGCCATCTCCCCTCCTTTCTTCGGCTCTCGCCACTAGTCACTAGCCACTCGCCACTTCTTCCTCAGCCTCTTGCCGGTTCCTGTTGCGTCATACAATGCAACGTTCCTAATCCCAGCACCAGGTCGCGGCAGTGGATCCCCACCACCTCTCGCTCCGGAAACAATTTCGCCAGCGTATTCAGCGCGACACGATCATTCGCATCATTAAACGTCGGCACGATCACCAGTCCGTTCGCAATGTAAAAATTTGCGTAACTCGCCGGCAATCTCTGCCCAGCGAACGCCACCGCCTTTGGCATCGGCAGCGTCTCCACCAGCAGCGCTCGTCCATCCTGGTCTTTCATCTTTCGCAACCGCTCCAAATTCTCTTGCAGCGCCGCATAGTTCGCGTCCCTGCGATCCTCCTCCACAATCGTTACCACCGTCGTCTCGTTTACAAAGCGCGTCAGATCGTCCACATGCCCGTGCGTGTCATCCCCCGCAATTCCATTTCCCAGCCAGAGCACATTCGTCACGCCCAAATATTCCCGAAACACTTCCGCGTAGTCTTCCTTCGTAAATCCCGGATTTCTCTCTTGCACCTTGCTCTGCAAACACTCCTCCGTCGTCAGCAGCGTCCCTTTCCCATTCACGTCGATCGACCCACCCTCCAGCACCACTCGCCTTCCGTGATGCATCGGCAAAAATATCCTCCGTTTCAATCGCCCATTCACCCTGCTCACCACCGCCGCATCCTTCTTATGGTTCGCGTACTTCGCCCACCCATTAAATACAAAATTGTTGTACGCCACTTCTCCCGCCGCGTTCTTCACGCAAATCGGCCCGGAATCCCGCATCCAGCCGCGATCGGTCGCCACTCGAAAAAATTCAACCGCCTCCAACTTTGCCCCTGCCTTTTTCAAAATCCCCCGCGCGCGTTTTTCTGCCGCTCCGTCTTCCACCTGCAAAAACACGCGCTCCACTTGCGACAGAAGCCGCACCATCTCTGCGAATGCCCACGGGATCGGCGCGAATTTTCCCGGCCAGTCCGTCAACTCATGTGGCCACGCCAGCCATGTCGCCCCATGCCTCTCCCACTCCGCAGGCATCCGAAATCCCAACTCCCGCGGCGTTTTTCCTTCAGTCCTCTTTGTCATAATGATCTGACGACGTCTCCGTTAACTTTGTGGCAGTGACTGCCAGTGTGGAGTTCACACTTCCGCCGCACTGCCTGGCGAACGTTTTGTCATCCTGAGCGAAGCGAAGGATCTCAACCGATGCGTCGTGTTTCCCACGCCTCTATTCGTCTCGCTCTTCTCTCCGTCCTTTCCTTCCTTTAACTCCTTTACCTCACTTCTCCCCCGCCCACCTCTCCAGCAGCGGCCCAAACGCATCAATCCTTCTATCCCGGAAAAACGGCCAATTCCTCCGTGTCTCCTCGCTCTTCTTCGGATCGCATTCCACCACCAGAATCTCTTCCTTATCGTTTGACGCTTCCGCCAGCAACTGCCCCGAAGGGTCCGCCACAAACGAATTTCCCCAGAACTCGATTCCCGGGTCGCCCTTTTCGGGACTTCCCTCGTACCCCACGCGGTTCACCACCGCCACATACATCCCGTTCGCCACCGCATGCGCCCGCTGGATTGTCTTCCACGAGTCCAATTGCGCCGCTCCTGCTTCCGCCTTCTCATGTGGATGCCACCCGATGCTCGTCGGGTAAAAAATTACCTGCGCGCCTTGCATCGCCGTGATCCGCGAGCCTTCCGGATACCACTGGTCCCAGCAGATCTGCACCCCAATCCGCGCGTACTTCGTATCGAAATTCAAAAATCCCAAATCTCCCGGAGTGAAATAAAATTTCTCGTAGTACAGCGGGTCATCCGGAATGTGCATTTTGCGGTATTTTCCCAAATACGTTCCATCCGCATCCAGAATCGCGCACGCATTGTGGTAAACTCCCGCCGCCCGCCGCTCGAACACGGACACCACCAGCGCCACTTTCTTTTCCTTCGCCACCGCTCCTAGCCTCTCGGTCGTCGGCCCCGGCACCGCCTCCGCCAAATTGAAGAGCTCTTGATCCTCCGTCCGGCAGAAATATTCCCCCGCAAATAATTCGTGCAAGCAAATGATCTGCGCCCCGCGCGCGGCTGCCTCCCGGATCTTTTCTGTTGCCCGCGTCAAGTTCTCCTCTTTATTGGTCGTGCACCGCATCTGCACGAGCCCCACCGTAAATTTATCCGCCATTCGCGCGTTCCTTTTCTTTCTACTGACTACTGACTCCCGACTCCTGACTCCTGACTTTCGACTGCTCACGATTCTACTTTCCTTCTCTCTCAGTTTGTACTATCAATTCTCTTAGCCTTACAATTCTTTCCGCCCGCTATCCAAAAAATTTCGGGCCGCATTACTGATTCGCCGTTCTCATCTCGCTTCGAGGAGCCGCGATGGCCAAGCATTCCAACAAAACCGTCACCGGACGTGTCCTGCACGATCCCGTCAA
>Ga0187803_10000652_pt1 | contig 13720 bp, 12 predicted proteins | sample NC_wetland_sal_i_2_FD_132425 | JGI IMG/M metagenome (GOLD analysis project Ga0187803, IMG submission 132425) | Wetland sediment microbial communities from Neuse River Estuary, North Carolina, USA - Control_3 | ecosystem: Environmental > Aquatic > Freshwater > Wetlands > Sediment | place: USA...
GCCGGCTCCGCCGCCGAGGCCATGAGGCTCTCCGCAAACGACGAGATACTTGCAGTCGGGGGCTTCAGGATGGGCTCTGAGAAGCTCTCCTTCTGCCTGGGGACGATGAAGCCCGGCGAGACATTGAGGCTCACCATCGCAAGGAACGGAAAGCTAATGGAGGTGGAGGGGCGGATAGGAAGGAGGCCCGCTTTCGAGCACAGAATCCAACCCGTCGAAGGCGCGACAGACGACCAGAAGGCCTTGTTCAGGGATTGGATGCTCGCTGACTGGAAGGCCGAGCTGAAGTATCCAGAGTATGCGAAGTCGCCTGACAGGAAACCGATATTCGACTATGTATGATTCTATCGTCAGACAGGCCTGCGGCGGTTCCCTGGAGGGAGCTTCTGGAGGGAGGTTTGCTAACGCCGTCTGTTCGCGGCGCCCGTCTCGTCATGGAGCCCCTGCGGCCATCCAGCCACTAATTCGACATAGGTTCCAGATTTCGACCGGCTCAATTAGCCCCCACACCTTGAACCCAAACACTTGGAGTAGGAGTGGAGCCCCACTTCGAAAGCGCGCCTTACCGCTTTGCACGTCTGCCAGCCCGTGCGAATAAGGGTCCAGCAATCAAGTCATCTACGGCCTTTCTCGTCGAAGCCAGACTTCCGGGGTATCCGGTCAGAACATGACGTATCTCCCCGTCGCTCATCTCCACAAAGACCTGAGGCACCAAGTAGTCCTCCGTCCAGTCGCCAAATTTGCGGACGAGCTCATCAGCCCTCTTTTCCTGTTCGGGAACGTCAATATCATATGACAAGAATGGTATCCCAAGCTCCTCCGAGACCTTCTTCAATGGTTCGACTGCTGTCGGGTGGCAGTGCGGGCACCAAGTCGCATGAACTACGTGCACCGCTCTTACTTTAACCAAACGTCAGAGCAATCTCCAGCGCATCTAGCCGAAGCCTCACGACGACTCCTCTCCTATAGGGTTGCCTGGTGGCGACAACCAATTCTCTGGGCTGAAGGGACAGAATCTCTCTAACTGGTCGCAAGACTGCTTGCAGCACACTCCAACGACGAAGGAAAAGGAGAAAAGAAAAGCTTCTACAGGACACACGGTGGTAGAGCTTTGAGCGAGGAGCAGTTCCGCGAGTGGGTCAACCGAAGATCGCATCTGCCACTGGCGGTCAAGGGTCACACTTTCGTGTTGAAGGGCGACAACGTGATAGCGGTAGACGGGGGGAAGTTCGTCTACGAGGAGGCATTGGAACTTGTGAAGCTGCTCAACGCAAGGAGCCCCTTCGCGCAGATAAATGCAGCTTTCATGATCTCGGAGCGGAACGGGACGCTCCGTTTGATTGTCATCGGTCTAATAGCGGTCATCGTTGTGATCGTCATCCTCTTAGCCAGTCACTAGCCTTACAGTCGTTATGGTTCGATTGTGACGTAGCGCAGATACGTGACCCCTTGGGCAGGGACGCTAAGCAAGCCAAAGTTGACATTGCCGGAACTGTCAACCCACGTGTAGACCGCATGGTCGACACTCTGCGGGCCGTAGGTCTGGAGCAGGCTGGCCACATGAGCCATCGTTTCGGTCGCCCCGGCTCCACTGAGAGACACGCTGCCCACGTTCACGTAGACCGTAGGATTGACAGAGGTCGCGTTGACCAGGCTGTAGCCATCCGAGGCGACTAGGGCGTCTATCTGATGCACCAAGGCGGCTCTGCTTATCGTCGTTGTGGCCGGACTGCTCTCTCCGAGGGCTTTAAAGGCGGCCGTGGCGTTAATGCCAACTCCGACGGCTGCCGTGGATGGGTTGACCGCTGTCATGAAAGGCAGTTGAGTGACCACTCCGGTGGCACCAGGGTTAATGTACACAGCTACAAAATACGTGAGCTGCCCTCCGACGGAATAGAGCAAGTAGGAACCGAACCTGTAGGTGGGGAGTAGAGTCAATTGTGTTCTCACCTGCTGGTTGGTTTCGAGGGCGTTCTCTGCGGCTGTGGGGCCGATGATCAGCGCCGAAGCTGAGGGGTTCTGGTAGAGGTAGATCTGTCCAAGTCTGTCCCCGCCGTAGGCTATGTAGAGCGCTCCGAGGTTCTTGCTGACGATGCCCTTGTACTGGGCCAGCTGAATGCCGACGAAGTACGTCTTGCTCCCGACGGCGAAGGGGATGTACTGCACCGTGCTGTTCCCAACCCGCTCGTAGAACTGGGTCCCTCCCCTGAAGATGAACGGGTCGCTCACGTGGTAGACGAAGTCGTAGTCCAGCTGGCCTGGGACGGTGGGCGTGCCAAGCAACTGCTCCGGATACCTGAGCTGGGGGACCAGCCAGGAGGGTGGGGCGGACCAGCTGCTGTAGTATTTCTGATAGAACTGCGTGATGAAGTCGGAGGAGTTCGTCCCCCCCAGTAGGTTGGAGACCGTGTAGCCCTGCATCGAACCGTCTTGGATGTTAACAAGGACCACTCCGAAGAACCTGAGGTAGGGGCTTGCGGAAAAGCCCGACTGAAGAGGATAGTTGATGTAGACCTGGACCGCGTAGTAGAGGTTCTTCCCGTCAGAGACCATGTACGCCGAGGGATCCATAGTGAGGCCGGGGATCAGGATGTCTCCAACTCTGGTGAAGATGTTCCTGTTCCACAGCATGTCCATCGACTGGCCGTTGAAAGCGAACCCCAGGTTCCCCTCGCCGAACGTGAACCACATCGACTTCTGCCAGCCGCTCAGAACGTAGTCCGGCGCCCCGCTGTACGAAACGTTCTGGACCTCGTCGTATCGAGGGACGTGAACGTACACGCTCTGGTTGAAACCGCCCCCCTCGCCGTAGTAGATGAGGGGTTCGGAGGGGATCCCGAAGGCGCTGGTCACGGGTACCACGGTCCCGTTGTGCGTGTTGATCACGAGGACTTTCGCAGCGTGCGTGTAGATGAGGTGCTCGCTGATCCAGTCGGTTGACGGGAAGGTAGGGGTCGTAGGCGAGACCCAATATTCTGTGCCGTTGTAGAAGACGATTTGGGAGCTGGCCAGACCCATCCAGTTGTAGGCGCCAATCTCCTTCGTGTTGATGACCGCCGCGGCCGTCTGGTCCCACTGCCGAACGAGGTTGAGTGTCGTCGTCGGGTTGCTCGTCGGGAGGCTGGTGATGTTGTTGACTTGGATGCCGTCAAGTCCGGCGGACCATCTTGTCACGGTGATCGCCTTCTGCGTCTGTGGGTACCACGAGTACGCGAGGTAGTTGTTGTTCCAGTTGAAGTAGTAGAAGGCGCCGACCCCCGCCTGGACGATGAACAACGCCGCGAACACGACTGCGACCACCTTGAGGAGCTTCAACCTCGGCACCGGTGCGTTCCTGCTTGAGAAGAAGACTATACCCACGATGGTCAGAAGGAAGGCACCCCAGACCATCCCGTAGACGTAGGGTGTGGCTATGTTCATCAGCCAGTAGGGGGCGCCCAGTATAGTCTCGAGGAGGATGGCAGCGACAAGGGAGAGTAGGTTTCTGATCCAGACATCGCTCCTTCGCGTGGCGAGGTTGGCCAGAAGGCGGAGGAACATTCGAGCGGCAAAGACCAGAAGAAGGGCGGAGAGGACGTAGGAGATAACGGAGTACTGGATGGACATCGAGGGCATCAGGCTGATTAGCCCCGCTCCGGACGCCGGGGCAATCGGGAGCACAAAGACCCGTGGGACCTGTGTCCAGCTGCCCAAGCCCATCGTCATCATCATGATGGGGTTCATCGTCGAGCCGAGCAGCGGGAAGCCGCCCGATATTACGAAGGCATAGAAGGCAACCGCCCACTTGAGCGTCTGCCACAAGCCCCAGAGCCATAGGTTCATCTTCTCGTTGATTTGCATCCCTCTTCCCGCTACCTGCTCGGCGTCATAGGGCCTCGTGAGCCTGAAGAGCACGGTCCCTAGTTTCCAGAGGTCGCTCCCCCCACGTTTGGGGTATACTAGTAGCAGGGCGAAGAGGCCTGCCGCTACGAAGGTGTAATTGTGATAGAAAGTGATGCCGAACCAGTTGAGGCCGGCCTTGGCAGAGTAGACCGACTCGGCGATGGACCACTGGAGTATCACCCAGGCGACCGCCAGGACCACGGCCACTGCGACTAGGGCTAGGATGAGGTAGGTCAGCCGCCTGTACAGCTTTGCGCGCCCTTCTCCGGCGTCGGAGTCCAACCGTTCGGAGGGTGGAATCTTACTATTTTAGGATGCGTCTCTTTGGGAAAGAGTGGTTGACAGGCGTAACCAGCCCTCCATCCGACTGCGGTGACTCCAGGGTGCCAGCATCACTCACGGGTTGCACTTCAAGCTTAGGTGTCACTAACATATTTAGGACTGTCATCTTTATTTAGTGTCTTCTAAGCACTTGAGAACGCTTTTTAATGGGTGATGGGCCGCTTCTCCACCACCGAAGACGACATGCCTAGAGCGACCCAGATAGAGCAACAGGAGGAGATGTCGAGACTAGAAGACTACCTGGAGGTAATCTACCATCTAATTCACGATAAGGGCTATGCGAGCACAGTCGCAATTGCAGAGAGCCTCCGAGTCAAACCCCCAACCGTGTCGAGCATGCTGCAGAGGCTTGCTGCGAGGGGATACCTCGTACACGAGCGATACCGAGGCGTGAGGCTGACCGACAAGGGTGTGAGGGTCGCGAAGTCGGTGGTCACAAGACACAGCATCGTATCGGAACTGTTGCTTATGTTAGGCGTGGAAGACGAAGTGGCCTACCAAGACACGGAAGGGATAGAGCACCACATCCAACCCGTGACCATCAAGAAGATAGAAGGACTCGTCGATTTTCTTCGAAAGAACCCGAAGATGTTGCGTGCAATTCTGGATCACATAAACGGATGAGAGCAGGCATTATGAAGGGCGAAGCTGAAGCCCAATGGAGCATCGCTCCCCTCGCCTTGTTGGCCTACGAGGATGGTCCTCCCAATTGCTTTCCTCGGGCATTCAGGAGAGTGGCGCGCGGAACGAGATGATTCCCGAGATGGATGGGACTCGTTCGATGGAAGGGAAGATTTGCCTCATCACTGGAGCAAGCTCCGGGATTGGGAAGGCATCAGCAGAGCAGCTGGCGTCGATGGGCGCAAGCGTGATCATGGTCTGTCGAAACCGGGAGAGAGGAGAGCGAGCGATAGCAGATGTCCAGACGAAGAGCGGCAGCAGGTCGGTCGAACTGATACTGGCAGACCTGGCGTCGCTCGGCTCAGTCCGGGCGTGTGCCCAAGAGTACCAAGAGACCCACGAATCGCTGCACCTGCTCCTCAACAACGCCGGTCTTGTTCGCCTCCGGCGCTCCCTCACTGCCGACGGGTTCGAGACTACCTTCCAAGTGAATTATCTCTCGCCCTTTCTTCTGACCAACCTGCTGCTGCCGCTGTTGAAGCGGAGCGCACCTTCCCGCATTGTCAACGTCTCCTCGGTCGCGCACTACGGGGGCCGCCTCGACTTCGGTGACCTGCAGCTTGAGAGAGGATATGGCGTGATGCGGGCCTACTCTCAGTCCAAACTTGCCCTTGTTCTCCTCACACATGAGCTTGCAAGAAGATTGGAAGGCACGGGCGTGACCGCGAACTGCCTGCATCCTGGGGGTGTCGCGACCAAGATATGGGGGAGCCCCCTGGGCCCGGCATCATTCCTCGGAAGGGTTACGAGGCTATTCATGATGAGTCCGGATGAGGGCGCCAAGACGCAGGTCTATCTCGCTTCTTCGCCAGAGGTGAATGGGGTGAGCGGGGAATACTTTGAAAAGAAAGGCAGGAAGAAGTCCTCGGCCGAGTCGTACGACCGAATCATGGCCGAAAGGCTGTGGGATGCCAGCGCGGCTATGGTGGGCCTTTCCTGAACAAGGACGCACGCAAAACCCAAGAGCTTTTGAACGAACGGCGAGGAACCCTCACGTGGTTCAAGGCACTGGTTCCGTTCAGGCCGAGGACACCTCCGCCAAGGCCGTGAGAACCTGGACAAGCAGGCGCGTTATGGTGGGCGTTGTGGTGGCTGTTCTGATCATCGCGGGTGTCGTCGCGTTGGTCGCGACCAGCGCGCAGTCGGGGACGACGACGGCGGCGGCGGCGAAGAGCATAACCATTTCAACTGGAGCTGACGCCATAATTGCCTCGGCGGTGCAGACTAACCCCTCTGGGTTCGTCGTCCAGTCATCGAAGCTGGCAGCCTCTGGCAGCAGCGACTGGGCAGTCCTTCAGCAGTCAGATGGCTCGGAGGCGAACGTCACAGCGTTGGTGTACCCCTCCACCAACGCTTCACAGGCCTACTTCGACAGGCTCGTCGCTGGCGTCAAGGGCCTCCCAGGCTACACGGATGTCACATCCGATATTGCCTCCTTCCAACAGTATGGGAGTTGTTACGGGTACGGCGAGGACGTCGATGGAATAGCCGTAGTAAACGGAGTCTGCACGAAGGGGAACGCGTTCCTCTCAGTCCACCTCGTCTCGGGCATTTCATTCGCATACCTAGAAGGGGACCTGACGAATATCATGGGTGCGCTGTATCAGAGTGCAACCTGATCCAAACAGGACCAAAATTCTTCCCTTGCATGTCCCCGGTCTGACCCGGGAAAGTGGCAGGACATTGCCGGCCTTAGTCCCGCAATCCCTTTTGCGTGCTCCAAGTCAGGCGAGGAAGGACGCTTGCGACGCGCCGGTGAAGCGTCAAAGAAGAAATCCCTCACAAGAATGATTAGGCGAGGCTCCTCCTGGACAGGAGCAAAGGTCCAGCACACTACATTTTGCCGCCGGATGAAACAAAGCTTTATTCTAATTCAGTGTGTGACGCTAGCAGTGCCTGGAATAATAGACGCACACACTCATCTTTCAGGGCGAAAAGACGACAGACTCAACGTCTACGCCAACCAAAATGGATTGAGGTACAACCTAGAAGAACTCCTTCGACTGATGAAGATTAATGGGGTGACTCTCGGACTGCTTCTCAGCTCGATCACGGAAAGAGGGGTCCCCTTCCCGAACGAATATGTTCTGAAGCTCTGTGCAAGAAGCAGGGGAAGACTCCTCCCGGTAATTACGGTCGAACCGTTCTCCAAGAAGGTGCGGGAAGCCGTGCGGCTTGCCGAACGTAACGACGGCCTCGTCAAGGCCTTCAAGATAATGCTCGGGTATGGGCAGGCACTTGCCGTGGACCCCGTCTTCAATCCGCTGTATGCCTACGCTACATCAGCCGATCTCGCTGTCATGTTTCACACAGGTGACACTGCAGACGTCAAAGGTAGCTTGGTGCATTCTCACCCGCTGACCTTGGATGCTCTCGCAAACAAGCGTGGCGACCTGAAGATTGTGGCCTGTCACTTCGGCAATCCTTGGATCGAAGATGTCGCCGAACTGATTTACAAGCATCCGAACGTCTACGCCGACATCTCCGGATTGGTCGTCGGCGGGAGCAAGTACGTCGAGCAATACATAGACTGGCTGGCAGAGAGGTTGAGCCGAGCCATATACTTCGCAGGTGGGGCCGACAAAGTGATCTTTGGAAGCGACTATCCGGTCACTCAGCCCTCAACGACTATCTCCCTCGTAGGGAAACTTGAAATCGACTCGAGGGACCGGGAGAGAATCCTCTCGGACAACGCGAAGAAGGTGTTCCGGCTCTGACAGTTCAAGACGATGGTATGCAGATTATCGAAGTCCCCGTCGAGGACAGGGCGTCGTTAGAGCATTTGCTCGCAGAGGGCTTCGAGGGTTGGTATCTTAGTCACTCTAAGAGGACGCTGACGAATATAGAAGTGGTCAGGAAGGCGGTAGTCGACGAGCGTCCGGTGGGTCTGATCATGCTGATAACCCTCTATGAAACTATAGGCTACGTGTACTACATCGCCGTGGCCAGGGATTACAGAAGGAGAAGGGTCGCGACCCGACTTCTTGATCATGCACTCGAGTACTTTTCCGGGCTCCGCATGCACGAGGTGTATGCGAGCATAGAAGAGGAGAATGTGGAATCAGATGGGCTTTTCCGGTCCCGAGGCTTCGCGAGGACGAGCTTCAGAGAGGTGTCAGGAAAGTACGGGAATCTCAAGGCGCTTAATCTCTACAGGAAGATGCTGGTGGTCCCAGGAGAAAAGCTGCTCTGCCGGCCTCTCGATCGCACTTGAGTGCCCTGAGGATAGGTTAGGCATGAGGAGAACGAGGTTGACCTTTCGGCGCGCGCGCTGACCGTATGCCAGCTAACATGTCTTTTGCGATTAATGGGCCTTCAATCGGATCGACTTCCATGATCCTTCTCAGCTTCGCAGGCTCAATCTCGACGGAACCTTTCCTTCTTCCTGCTGGCATTCTCTTCGTTCTTCGCCGCTGTCTCCGCCGACTGGATTCCTTTGAGGTCATTGATCAATACTCTTCGCAGGGAATATAACGATTGGTTTGCCAAGTTCTAGAAACCGTCGAGCTACGCGCTTCAAATCAGACATGTGTGCTCAAAGTCCTGCTACTATCTTCCAGGATAACCACTACTCATTTGCAGTGGAGGATTCCATTCCTGACAAAACTGCAAATTCCATTACAGTCAGAGGTGGCACAATCCGCCTTTGACTAACTCCGCATGGATGAGTCAGGGTGTCCCCATAGGTAGGGTTCCTTCCCTCTCTGACTGGAGCAATAGATGGAACCGACAGAGTTCCTCCCCTTGCCCGCGACTCCAGGACTCCTCTTCGACTTCTGCCTATCCTGTTTCCTGCAACACTGCGCGGTGCACAGGCTGTCTCGTCGGTTCAAGCCCCTGGGGGGCAGGGGCCGCTATACCCTAGGGGAAGTTTTTTTGCCGCCCGAGTCCAACAGTAGCACTAGTAGCACGGAAAACGAAAAGTAGCCAACGAGTAACAAGGCGTAGCACTAAGCAGTCCAATCGATTAACGTATTATCCATGGATAATGCGCGCAAGCAGTCTTATAGCGTTCTCGCCCAAGACAATCTTCCTTTCTTCCTCTTAGATGCTCAGTCCTTTAACGTTCTCTGCAAGACAGTCAGCAGCGACTTTTGGAGAGTTCTTCGAGCGCCCTATGATAGTCAGCCTCCGAGTCGATGTCAAGAAGGACGCCGGGGTCTTTTACCTGCACCTTGACGACTTTCCAGCCATGTTCCTCTATGGTCTTCTTCAACCCTCTGTCCCCTTCGATATTCTTCAAATCAGGGAATAATTTGCAATCAAAGAGAACCGGGTTCCCACGTCGCCCACGGAAATACGGAACCACGATTGGGCCGCCAGTCTCCGAGTACTTCTGCACGAGGGTGTCTATTGTGGCAACCGAGAGGAGGGGCTGATCCCCCAGGGCCAAGATGACCGCCTTTGTTTCGCGGCCGACGGCCTTAATCCCGGCTCTTATCGAGGAACCCAACCCCTTATCGTAGTCCCTGTTCGTCACAACCCGGGCCTTTCCGAGGAAGACTTTCTGCTGGATGAACTTGGATTCATGACCGAGGACGACAATGACTTCATCTACCACAGACGCCGAGAATTTCGCGACGACTGTCTCGAGCAACGTACTTCCACCCAAATTCAAAAGTTGTTTGGGAACGCCGAGACGGGCCGACCTTCCTGCTGCGAGGACTATGGCTGAAATCAAGATGCACTAATCGGAGAGAGGCTAAGTGTAAATAAGCGGGACGGATTCGAAAGCGAGTCTTGAAGCAGATAAATTTCGCCAAGGCGATGAATAGTTTGATCGAGCGGAGGGAACCGTTCGTCCTGGGGACAGTGGTTAGGATTCAGGGGTCATCTCTCGGAAAACCGGGGTTCAAGGTACTGATATCCAAGCACGGAGACACGCTATACGGCTCGCTCGGAGGGGTGTGTCCGGATTCCGTGATGGCAGGCGCTGCCCAGGAAGCCTTGAAGACGGGGAATCCGAGGATTGTCAAGGTCTACCTCGAAAGCGTCGAGAAAGCGGTGGCAGGGACAATCCTGAGCCAGACCTATGACGAGGTCCACGTCGAGACGGATTGCGGCGGGATGATGGAGGTCTACGTCGAGCCTTATCTCCCTCAGCAGAGACTCTTCCTCATCGCTCAGGGAGGCAAAGACGAGGTGGAGGACGCCTTGGTGCACCTAGGAAAGATGCTTGACTTCGAGGTGACCGCCATAGACCACTCCCCGGTGCTAACAGAGGAACCCGATGAACTCATCACTGACAACGACTTCGACCTGTCTGGATTGACGCTCAACGATGCAGACTCGATCGTTGTACTGACCAAAGGGGCCCGCGATGTCGGGGTGCTGCAGGCACTTTCGAAGTTTAGACCCAGATACGTCGGATTACTGGCGAGTGGGAAGAGAGCTAAGGAAGACATCGACCAGCTAGCCAAGAGAGGTGTGGAGAAGGAATTCGTCTCGCGCATCAGGGCCCCCGTTGGCGCGGACATAGGTGCAGTGACTCCCGCCGAGATAGCCCTGAGCATAATGTCAGACATCGTCGCGGCCAAGCATGACAAGGTCCTTCCCAGGAAGGGAGCCGGAGAGGAAACGCCGCTGAGAATCAGCGACTAGCGCTGAGTAAGCTAAAATCATCCCGGCCCACGGCGCCGTCCATGGGTTTCCGTCAAATTGATGTTTCGCAGAAGGAGGTCTCATTCAGGAAGGCCACCGCGTACGGGCGAATCAGGCTTCGGAGGGAGACAATCAGTCTCATCAAGAAGGGGAAAGTCGAAAAGGGCGACCCGGTCTCCCTAGCTGAAATGACGGGGATCCAGGCAGTAAAGAAGACCCCCGACCTTCTCGCACTGTGCCACCCCCTCAAAGTTGAGAGCACGGAAGTCGGGGTTCGCTTGAAACCCGAGGCGATTGAGGTGACGGTCACGGTGTCCGCACACGAGAAGACCGGGGTCGAGATGGAGGCTCTGACGGCCGTCTCCGTAGCGCTGCTGAACATCTGGGACATGGTAAAACAGTACGAGAAGGACAAGGAGGGACAATACCCGTCGACCCTGATTGAGTCATTGCGCGTTACCAGGAAATCCAAGTCATGAAGGCTCATGAGGAACACAGGGCGCGAGCCAAGGCCGAGCTCTCATTCCACCTTGTTACGGTGAGCACAAGCAGGTTCAAGAGGATGAAAGCAGGGGAGAGGTTCGAGGACGCATCAGGAGACCTCCTTGAAGCCGGCGTCTCGGAGGGCTCTCACAAACTGGCAAAGCGGGAGCTTATACCAGACGACGCGCCTATGATGAGGTCCGTCCTGCAGAGTTTCCTTGCCGGTGCCGCTGACGTGCTCGTCTTCACTGGCGGGACAGGGGTAGCGCCGACCGACATCACTATTGAAACGGCGAGGCCCTTCTTCGAGAAGGAGCTCCCCGGGGTCGGCGAAGTCCTGAGGGCGGAGAGCTTCGGCAAGATCGGGAGCGCCGCTGTCCTGACAAGGGCGACCGCCGGTACAGCCAAAGGAAAGCTGGTGGTGTGCCTCCCAGGCGCACCCGACGCAGTCGAGACTGCGCTCAGGATCCTCCTCCCCGAGTTTCCTCACATCGTCTCAATAGCGAGAAGTTAATCCGGTGAGAGACCTTCGTCCCAAAATACCGTAAAGGAGGGCATCCAATAATGTTAATTCGCTCCTGCCGCAGGAGATTGCCCAAGGGTGAAGACGCATAGCAGAAGGGACACTATCAGATGGGTACGAAGCTCCTGCGCTGCTGGTAGAGGATGAGGTTGTCTTTCCCTATGCTGAAATCGCGTTGACTGCCCGGGATCAGAAGAAGACAACTGCCCTGCTGCAAGCGGCTAAGGAGCGCCGGCTCATTGCGCTTTTGCCGTGTCACAATCCGAAAGACGCCACGGGCTCAATAGGCACTCTCGCGCTTGTTCGAAAGACGGCTCAAGACAAGGGAGGTGTGAACGCGGTGCTGAAGGGGCTGTGGAGAGTGCGTGTCGAGAAGATTCTGGAGGAGAGAAACTACGTGAGAGTCCGCTTTACTAAGGCCGAAGAGATAGACGATGATTCCACCGGTGGTGGGTCAAAGACCATGCAAGTTGTTCTCAACCAAATCGACGAGTTTGCAAAGCTGATTCCGGGCATTCCGTCCGAGATAATCGGAGTCTTGAGGAGCGCTGAGACACCTGGCAAGCTCGCTGACTTGTGCGCGTACTCCCCGGGCTTCTCTTCTGAGGAGAGGCTTGACCTGCTGAAAACATTGGGCGCGGAGGAGAGGCTCCAGAAGGTCAGTAAGCTCTTTGAGAGACACCTGATTGCCCTGAGAGAGCCTGTCAAGTACAGGGGGATTCCTGAATGCGAGACGTGCATGGAGCTTGCCGATAGGGCCTTCGAATCTGAGCCGAATCGGAGAGGCGAGATCGCTATGGAGTTCTTGAACCACGTCGTTGAGAGGCACACTGGCGAATTGTTGGGACTTCTCGCGGAGCGGTATGGTCCCGTATTCATGAGGAAGAGGGCGCTGAAGTGAGAATAAGGCTCTAGATCTCGCTACTGGCGAGACTTTCAGTCCACCACAGTGAAAGATATCGAAGCGTACCCAGTAGCACCGCTCGGGAAGGGGCTACTGTTGGCCGAAGTTTCTGTTTGCCCTGCGCTGTCGGTCGCTCTTGCGTAGATGTTGTAGAAGCCCGTGGAGAGACCCTTCAACTCAATTGCCCATAGAGTCCAGCACAAGGTCGAGATTGGCGGTTTAAGAGTGGCTTGTAGCCAAGTTCGTCCCTCATCCACGCTCACTTCTACCTTTGAGATTCCGTTGGCACCGAAGGCAATCCCTCCAGCTACCACGGAACCCGAATATTGCGATAGACTGACGACGCCGTTGTCGCCCGGGACCCTGATGAAAGCCAAGGTGTTGATTCGCGCGTCGTTTGCGTAACCTTTCGTCTGCCAGTATCCAAGATATGTCGTGTTCACCAAGTCCACCCGCGTTATCCACTTGGCACTCATCATACCGTAGAGGCCTGGAATCACTGCCCGCAGCGGGTATCCATGCGCAATGGGAAGGTCTTGGTCATTCATCAGGTAGGCGACGATGCTGTCCGGCATCGTCGCCTTCGAGATTGGTATCCCGACGGAATAACCATCGACAGAATAGAAGACTACGTACTCCACACCGGAGAGGTCAGCTCCGGAGTCGCTGAACAAGTCGGACAGTTTGACACCGGTCCACTTTGCATTACTTATGAGATTCCCGTCGACTGTGTTGCTGACACACTCGAAGGTCGTGTACTGGCTGGACAGCGGAAGTCTCTGAACATCGGCGAGCGAGTAGCTCTTCAGCTTATTCCCAAGATTGCTCACCTGCAGCGTCCAGCTTGAAGCGCTGAGGCTCGGCGGAGAGAAGTCGATGTCGACCACGTAGAAGGTGTCATTGTCAGTTATCTCTGAATCCACAAGGGTCTTGAGTCCTGGGTCCGCGAAGATGGTCGGAGAGATGGGTGGCGAGGGCTTGCCTGCTCTGATGCCGGAACCGATGCCAGAACCGATCAGAGAGATGATGTCTTCAAAGCTGAGCGCCAAGAAGATTAGTGCGCCCACGACGAGGACTCCCTTCTCTACAAATGCCCTCCTGGCTTTTGAACGTGGCCCCGAGGCGACAATGGGCGAGCTCGGCGTGTCCTTCATAATCGGAGACCCCGATGCGCCCGGTGAGAGCTGCGTCAATTGCTGGAGCGGGCTTGCGCCCCTGTACGTCCTAGAGAGGACCGCACCATAGAATGCAGAAGTCATGAGAAGCGTGTAAGGGTAGAGCCAATTGTATCCCTGATTGAGGGA
>Ga0187803_10000653_pt1 | contig 13719 bp, 11 predicted proteins | sample NC_wetland_sal_i_2_FD_132425 | JGI IMG/M metagenome (GOLD analysis project Ga0187803, IMG submission 132425) | Wetland sediment microbial communities from Neuse River Estuary, North Carolina, USA - Control_3 | ecosystem: Environmental > Aquatic > Freshwater > Wetlands > Sediment | place: USA...
CGAGCGACCAACCACAAGTTATCCTCGTGGTGCCCACACAGACCCGCCCAGCAGGAACCGGTGACTCCGCTCTGAATGCTAAAATTACCTAGATGTCTGTTGCCTTCTGATCGTTTCCCTGCGCTCGATAAAATGTCCGAAAAAAACACAATCCTGATTCCGGCGGCGGCCGCGCCCGCCAAGGTAGGCTTTATCAGCCTGGGCTGCCCCAAGAACCTCGTAGATAGCGAGGTCATGATGGGCCTGCTGGCGCAAGTCGGAGCCGAACTCACGCCCAGTGCCCAAGATGCCGACGTAATCGTGGTAAACACCTGCTCCTTCATCGCCAGCGCCCAGCAGGAATCGGTGGATACAATCCTCGAAATGGCGCGCCACAAAACCGCAGGCAAGGCCAAGCGTCTGGTCGTAGCGGGCTGCCTCGTCGAACGCTTTCGCGACGAGATTAGGAAGAACATCCCCGAAGTGGACGCAGTCGTTGGTACCGGCGAATTGACAAAAATCCTCGCCGCCGCTGGCGTCGTCGAACCGGCAACCGCGCATCCGCCCACAACCCAACCGGCGCCCTCCGAGAGTAGCGCCGGCGCCTCGCCGGCGGTTGCGGGGGCGCCTCGCCCCCGCCCTGGCGAAGTCCCGCCCGCCAATCCCAGCCCGTTCCACATCCTATCCTCGCGCCCCGAAGGCAATCATCGCCGCCAACACGGACGTTTCGCGCGCGATGCCTGGGACGGCGCCGTCTCCGACCTCCCGAACTATCTTTACGACGAAAACACACCCCGCGTGCTCGCCACACCCAGCTATTCCGCGTACATCAAGATCGCAGAAGGCTGCGATCATCCTTGCAGTTTCTGCATCATCCCTCAGCTTCGCGGCCAGTTCCGCTCCCGCCGTTTCGAATCCGTTGTCGCCGAAGCCGAGCGCCTGGCCAAATCGGGCGTCCGCGAAGTGACTCTCATCGGCCAGGACACCACCTGCTATGGCGAGGATCTCGGCCTGAAAGATGGCCTAGCCACGCTGCTCGGAAAGCTAGCGCACATCGGGGGCCTGCGCTGGATTCGCTTCCTCTACGCCTATCCCAACAAAATCACTGGCCGCTTGCTCGACACCATCGCCGCCCACGACACCATCTGCTCCTACATTGATGTCCCTCTGCAGCACGCATCGGCAAGGGTTTTGAAGCGCATGAAGCGCGGCGGAGGCGCCGACCTGTTTCTCCGTTCCATCGAGAAGATGCGTTGCACAATCCCCGGTGTTACCCTCCGCACATCGTTCATAGTCGGCTTCCCCGGCGAAACCGAAAAAGAATTCGAGGAACTGCAGAGCTTCGTAAAAGAAGCCGCCTTCGATTGGATGGGCGCCTTCGGCTACTCCGACCAGGAAGGGGCCGCCGCGTTCGACCACGACAAGAAACTTCCAGCGCGCGAAATCGAGAGCCGCCGCAAATCGCTAATGGCAACGCAGAAAAAGATCAGCCGGCGGAAGAAGAAGGCGCTCGTCGGCCGCGAATTCGACCTGTTGCTCGAAGGCAAATCGGCCGAGTCCGACCTCCTGCTCGAAGGCCGCACCGCCATGCACGCCCCCGAGATTGACGGCAAAGTCTTCGTGAACGATTATCCCGAGGGATGCGAGCCTCGGGAGGGCGAATTCTATCGCTGCCGCATAACCGCCGCCCACGACTATGATCTAGTCGCTGAGATAATCTGAGGGCAGAGGTCAGAGGTCAGATTGCAAAGGTGAAAACGGCTCCCGACAAAAGGTGTTTCACCTCTGCAATCTGACCTCTGACCTCTGCAATCCGACCATGCCGCGCAAACGCCCCATCCATCTACGCTGCCCGATCTGCAAGAAGCCTGTGAAAGCCGCGAACCCCGACTTCCCATTCTGCAGCGAGCGCTGCCGCCTGTTTGATCTCGGTAACTGGGCCAGCGGAAACTACGTCATCTCATCGCCAGTAACCGACGCCGACGAAGCCGTCCGCCAAGACAGCCTCGACGAACAGGACGGAGATTGATGAATCTTCCGCCCAAAGCCACCACCGCCGAGCCCGCTCCGATCGGAATCGCCCCACCGTGGGCGACCATGGTCGCGACTTTTTTCGGCGTGGGATACCTCAAACCAGCTCCCGGCACCTGGGGATCGCTCGCCACCGTAATCGTGTGGGCGCTGGCGAGTTCGCAGATTTCGTTTGCCAACCGCACTTGGTCCACGGTCGCGGCGGCAGCATTCATCACCCTCGTCGGAATTCCCGCTGCCACCCTGGTGTCCCGCGCCTCCAGCCTAAAAGATCCCCAATTCGTCGTCATTGACGAAGTAGCCGGTCAGCTAGTCGCCCTCATCGCCGTCCCGCTAGCCTGGAAAACGTTCCTCGCCGGCCTTATACTCTTCCGAGTCTTCGATATTTTGAAGCCCTTCCCCATACGGCGACTGGAGCGGCTTCCCGAAGGCATCGGCATCGTAATGGACGATCTGGGTGCAGGGCTTTATGCGCTGGCAATCATGCATCTCTTGCTGCACTTTGGACTTCTAATAAAATAGTTTTTGGGCCCGCCGGAAAAAGCCTCATGAGCATCTCGGACCGCCTGTTGGGAAAGAAGAACTCCAACGCCAAACCGCACATCGAAGCGGTCGCGCCCGCTGCTGCCCTGCCCGGCGGCGACATCCGCATCATTGGCAGCAGCCTGCGCCCGTCCGAACTCCGCCGCCCCAGCGTGCGCTTCGGAGACGTAGAAGGTTCCGTCCTAATCAGTTCCGACGAATTCGTGGTAGCCCGCGTTCCCCACGGGGCCGCCTCCGGTCCCGTGGTCGTAGGTATCAACGGACACCTCAGCAACGCCCACGCCATCCAAGTTGCTGTCCCCATTGCCGCCGACCTGCACCCCGTGACCAACCCCGCCCTGGATCGCGAAGGCAATCTCTACGTGACCTTCTCCGGCTCCCGAGGACAAAAGGTTCCCGTTGCCATCTTCAAGATCGACGCCGACCACAATATCAAGCCCTTCCTCACCGAGATGATGAACGCCACTGCAATCGCCTTCGACCGCGAAGGCGAAATGTATGTCTCCTCCCGCCACGACGAGACCATATATAAGGTGGCTCCCAACGGAACCGTCTCCTCCTATGCCGAGGGCATGGGCGTAGCAACCGGCATTGCCTTCGACCGCCAGGAAAACCTCTACGTCGGCGATCGCAGCGGAACCATTTTCAAGATAGCCCGCGACCGCCAGATCTTTGTCTTCGCCACTCTGGAGCCAAGCGTTTCCGCTTATCACCTGGCCATCTCGCCTCAAGGCGATCTGTTCGTGACCGGACCAACCACCTCCAGTTTCGACAGCGTCTACAGAATCGATCCCCACGGCAGCGTTTCGGTCTTTTATCGAGGCCTGGGACGCCCCCAAGGTCTGGCATTTGATGTGGAAGGCAACCTGTATGTAGCCGCCTCCCTGGCCGGCAAACGAGGCATAGTGAAGATCACTCCCCAAGCCACCGCCAGCCTGGAGGTAGCCGGTCAAGGCCTGGTAGGACTGGCCTTCGCCCCCGGCAAGTCCGCGATCCTGGCCACCAACAACGCCGTGTACAGCATTCCCTGGAACACCGCAGGCCTGCCGCTGCCACCGGCGTAGGTTCTCAGTTCACGGTTGTCGGCTCTCAATTCACAGTTGTCGGCTCTCAGTTCTCGGCTTTCGGCTTCGGTGGAAGGGCACCGGCTTCACAGGCTGCGGAAAAAACGCCGATTTTGACTTTGCTTTGAAAGGGTGCGGCTTCAGCCGCACCGCTAAGTCCTTTCCTTTTGTCATTCCGAGCCGTCCGGAGCCGCGCTTGCGCGGCGAGGGCGAGCGAGGAATCTGCTTATCCTCGACTTTTTCAGCAGCCTGTTCAGCCGTGCTGATCAGAGCCAATAAATACGCGGGCTTTAGCCCCTGAGGGCCAAAGCCGCCGGCCCTGAGACTGTTTATGAGACCAGTTTTCGTGGAGCGGCCCGAGCCGTGGAAGTGGAGCAGTTTCCGAGCCTATTGTTACGGAGAGACAGGGCCGGTGAGGGTGAAGTTTCAGGAGTGGGCGCCGGAAATCAAGCGTCGTCCAGTCGAGAGCTTTGCCGAAGTCCAGAGCCCACATCGGAAGGCCGGGCCACCCGCCGTTGATGTGGCCCGCCATGGGATTCCTCACTCCGTGATGAATTGGAAGATACCTCAAGAATGCAAGGGGCCGGGAGGCTCTGGCGGGGGCACTGGGTTCCTTCGGTTGCACTGGCCGTCAATCTCGGATACGAAAGCGTCGACAGTCTCAATCAACTTTGTGACATCGGCCGCAGTCAACACATGATCTGTACCATCCTTGGTCTTGCCACTCCGGTGCACAATGTCATGTCGAACAACAATCGCCTTAAACAACTCACTCATGTCCTTTGGAAAATCCACGCCGAGCACGGCGCTAAACATCTCTTTGACCCGATCTAGCTTGTGCCAAACAAGATCAGTCAGGTGTCCTTTGACCATTTGATCGATCTGTTCCGAGACTTCCAAGACTTCACTGAGGCGAATTTTCTGTTCTCGGAATTCGGGATTCGTCTCAACGAATTTGCGGAAAAGCGCACGGTCCGTCATGATTGCCGTTGTGAATAGGTCAGAGAGATAGGTTTCCAGCATGGTAATTACATTTGCGTAGAGCATTTGGAGGAAACGCTGTTGTAGCAGTTCACCGACGTTCACGGTCAAGAGGTCTTGTATATCCAGCAATCCTGCCCGAGGCGCATACGCGCGATCAGGCAATCCAACCATGGCGTCCACGAAGTAATCGTCAATATCCGGTTCGTGCGCATGGCTAGTCCATTCGGCGGCGATCTTAGACAGTTCGTCACCAAGTTCTTCGATCAATTCATCCGGGACAACTCCACTGAACTCTGATTCCAATTCTTCGTGCGCGTCGTACGGACCACCCCATATGAAGATGTAACCCCCTTCTGCAGATTCATATGGTGTGTTTTCAACTGGGTCGGCGTAGTTCTGGTAAAACCAATCACGCATGACTTCCAATTGGGTGTCCCTGTCTGCACGGCGCAATTCGGTTGCGGTTATGGTACCGCCTGCGTCACCGATAAAATATCGTCTTGGTTTGCGGCGAGCCATAGCGCAAGTGTAAATCGATCCGAAACGAACCCTGCCGGGTGCCCTAGACAACGTGGGTGCCCCACTTCTCGCGCTTTTGGAGAAGTGGGCGCTCGCGGCGATTGTTTATCTGGGTGTTCGACATCGTTTCATCACCGCTGGAGTGGCATGCGGGCATACTTACCCGCCAGAGAAGTCGGCCACGCCCCAGATTTAACCCAGCCCCTGCTCCTGCATTTTCTTTCTCAGGCTGAGCGGCCGCATGTCAGTCCACACTTCTTTAATGTAGTCCAGCCATTCCTGTTTCGTGCCGCTTTTCCCGGCATCCGTCCACCCCAACGCATTCTCTCGATGCGCTGGCCAGATGGAGTACTGTTCTTCGTGATTGACTACCACCTTATAAATCGTTTGGTCTTCGCTATCGTCAATCATCTGAGCGTCTCCAGGCGGGTGGCCGCATCTCCGGCGGCTAGTATAGCGCGGTCTATCCGGAACAGCCCCGTCAAGATGATGGGGCTGTTCCTTCTTGCCTTACTTCGTGTCATTTTCGTCGATCGGTTGAACATCCTGCCCGCTAAAAACAATGAGAGCGTCCCTGCCGGAGCGCACCATCATTAATGGCCCTCTTTTCCTACTCGTGAGCTCCCGCCAGCGCTTCGCAAGGTCGCGATATGTCCCTGCTGCGAGCTTCTCCATTCCATACCAGTGATAGAGCTCTTGCCACGTGAGGCGGGAATAGCCATTAAGCATCGCCTCTTCCAGCCGGGCGGTTAAAAGTTCCTCATGCCGCCGTTCCATTTACCCTCCTTTGCGATTATTCGGACGTGATTAGACAATACGGGTTATTATAACACCATACGGTCTTCAAAGACTGACTAATATTTTAATAACGGATTATTCTTATGGACGGGCCCACGCAGGTCTGCCGGATGCCCGAGACAACGTGCCCCACTCATCGCGCACCTCGCGATGAGTGGGCTTCGCCCCGATCACCGCACTTGTCTCAAACTGTGATCCAAGTCCTTGACACCCTCTCTTATACTAGAACTATCGGCGACAATTAATTTCGACCGCGAGCCCTCCGGCCACTTAAGTCGAGGTCCGCGACAGGGGACTAGGAGAAAACCAACTAGAGCGTTTTCACTTTTACTGTAGCTGGATTTTGGGTGGCGCAGCGCTTCAGCGCTGCGGTAAAGAGGCGCCGAAAATCATCGCGGCTTTAGCCGCCGAGGTCATTCTCCTGCGGCTATAGTAATTGCGAAACCGCTCTAACTTCGCAGGAGGACTCATAACTTATTAACAAATAAAGACTTTACCCGTAACTTATTTAATCTCAAAGACCTGGCGCGATTCACCCCTAAGTCTTTGATTCCAAAAGACCGCAGGGAGGGGGTACCCCCAAAAGGCTGGAGTAGGGGCACAAGCGACTCCGCAGGAGCGCTCATAACTTATTAAGAAATAAAGACTTTACTCGTAACCCATTTAAACTCAAAGACCTGGCGGAATTCGCCTCCAAGTCTTTGATTCCAAAAGACCGCAGGGAGGGGGGTACCCCAAAGGCTGGAATAAAATCCGGAGAGCCAAGCCAGCGGGAAGCAAATTCCCCGACATCGTTCGGAATGACAAGGCATGAAGCCGCTCCGGTGTCTCGTGGTGGGTGTAGGCTGACGGGCGCGTCCGTAACTTGTTAAGAAATAAAGACTTTACCCGTAACCCATTTAATCTCAAAGACCTGGCGTGATTCGCCCTCAAGTCTTTGATTCCAAAAGACCGGTGGGGAGGGGGGTAGGGTATCAAGTAGTAAACATTCAACCCAAGAAGGCCCGTTTCTTCAATTCATTGCACGGAGCAAAAAAATTTGGCGTTACATCCGAATCACAACGCCGAAGAACGACGAATAGGGAGTTGGTCGAGAACTGAGGAGCGGCCTCAGCGGGAGTCGGGACGGAAGCACAAGGAGGTGTGAACCTGAGACACCGAGCTGAGACACCGAGCAAGATCAGCTTTCAAATTACAAAATTACCCGATTACAAAATTACCAAATTTAGCCGCTGCTTCATTTCTTGTACACGGTTGGCAGCGGACCCTTTTCTAGCGTCTCGCGGTCCCAGATCATGCCTTCGCGGGAGTAGCTGGCGAGCTCGAAATCCTGGGTGAGTTCGAGCGCGTCCGTTGGGCACGCGTCTTCGCACAGTCCGCAGAACATGCAGCGGCTCAGATCGTAGGTGAAGGTGGTGAGTTCCTTGCGGCGGGTCTTTTCGTTGCGCTCGCTGGTGACCACGATCAGGTGCTCGGGACAGGCCAGCGCGCACAGGTCACAGGAAATGCAGAGGGTTTCGTTGGTGTCGGGGTTGACGTTGAGGCGTGGCGCGCCGCGGTAGCGTTCCGCCACCTGCGGCCGCTCCATCGGATACTGTTCGGTGTAGATCTCCTTGGGATGCTGATAGCGGAAGGTCACCCCAAGGCCCTCAATCAAATCCACCAGGAACACTTTGCGCAAGATCTCGGTCATTCCCATAGCCTGTTTAGAATAACACTGACCGACACAAGCCAGTGTGAGGCCGATCACATCGGGACGCGATTTTCAGGCGGCGCCTTTTGACCGCTAGAATGAATGTCCGTCGGGCTCCGGATTCGCGTACACTCGCCTCAGCGGCCCGAGAACCTGGCTCGCTAGAACTGGTTTCATAAATGCCTTGGGCGCACCCGCTTAACCCTCGGGGGCTAAAGCGCGCATTTTTGAGTCCGCTACGAAACTCGTGCCGTCCGCTAAAGCGGACTCGGTTTGTTCCGCTCATGCCTTCCCAGCGCTCACGCGCTGGGCTAACGAGTAGCGCCGCTCCGCGGCTATTGCCCTCTTTGCTCCACCGTGGTCGTACAGCAATTGGGTTTCGTAACAGCCTCTTTTGGCGGGGCCTAGCGGCACGGCTGAAGCCGTGCCCTTCCCAAACCTATTTATAAAAACTGTTTCTGGCGATTGACCCTTGGTGATTGCAATTGCCCTCTGCTGACCAAATCTCTTCCGACGAACTCTGGATGGAAGAAGCTCTGCGCGCCGCCCAGCGCGCGCTGGAATGCGGTGAAGTGCCGGTTGGGGCGGTCGTCGTCAGCGAAGGGCAGGTCGTGGGACGCGGCTGGAACCGGAATCTGGCCGATCATGATCCAAGCGCGCATGCGGAAATTCTGGCTCTGCGTGAGGCCGGACGAAACCTAGGTAATCACCGGCTGGGCGACTGCGAACTGTTTGCTACAATTGAGCCGTGCGCCATGTGCGCGGGGGCGCTGGTTCATGCCCGCATCCGCCGCCTGGTGTATGGCGCCGACGATCCCAAAGCGGGAGCCGTTCATTCGGTTCTGGCGCTGATCAATCACCCGGGCTTGAATCACCAGATGGCGGTGCGCGGCGGGGTGCTGGCGGGGAAGTCGGCAGAAATACTGCAGGAGTTTTTTAGAAAGCGTCGTTAGCCGTTGGTCGGCAGTCGTTGGTCGGCAGTCGTTGGTGGATTGGTCTCAGGCAACGTCCTCCTTCCATGGCGTCGGACGCTGGGTCTTACTGGCAACTGGGTACTGGCAACTGACAACTGATTCTCCGGAGAGGTGCGTGAGCGGTTGAAACGATCCGCCTCGAAAGCGGACATACCTTAACGGGTATCGTGGGTTCAAATCCCACCCTCTCCGCCATTACCTTTGCAAAGCTGGCACTTACAGGGTGATATCTACAGCGTGTTTCAAAAATGGCTTCTGCGGATCTGGCGGCCGCCCTCAGCGTCTAAAGAGGCTGCGGAAAAAAGCCCTGAGAAGGTCCAAAACAACCACCGGGGCTAAAGCCCGTGCTGATTCGACGCGACTTACGCGGCCCTGAAGGGCGGCTCTTCCACGGTCGCCTAACTTTCCTGACTTTTTCCGCAGCCTGTAAAGCCGCGTCGAATAGCGCCTCTGGGCGGCACGGCTGAAGCCGTGCCCTTCCCAAGACCTATTTCTGAAACAAGCTCTACTCTGATGCGTAAATCAAGAGGCCTTCGCTGGACGGGCCGAGGCTCCCACGGAAGAATGTCATGTCTACGTGAACAATTCAGCCGCAAGCAGCGCCATCGCACGATGGCGCGAACACTCTTGTCTATCTACACTCTTTACTTCTGCTTCTTGTCCCAATCTTCCCGCGACGTCACTTTGAGCGGCTGTAGCTTCTTGCCTTGCAGGGCTGTATTCAGTGGTGGAATCTGCGATGTAGCGATCGACTGAAACTGTGCTCCAGCCTCGTCCAATTTTTTCCCGAGCACGGTCGTGCTCTCAATTTGCGATTGCGTCGGACGCCCGGAGTAACCATTCACCGCTCCATACAACTCGCCAAGATTTTCCCGAAGCTTTTTCTCTCCCGTAATCATGCCGCCCTCCTTCACTGCTACGAGGGAGGAACGGAAGTCTTCCAGTTTCTGGGCGAACGCGTTGAGCTGGCCCTCTAACTTGTCGTCCGAGGCTGTGGCGGCCCGCTGCCGCGCCTGCTCGCGTAGTTCAGTTGTGGCATCGACGATGTAAGTCAACTGCGCCAACATGTCGTAGAGTTGTGTAACTGTCTTGTGCTGGAGCTCGCGGTCCGCCGCAGTACTCTTCGATCGTGGATCCGGCACCAGCTTAACCTCTGAAGAATAGGTCTCCTTCCCCTTGGTGAGCTTGACCGTGTACGTTCCTTCCTGCACCTGCGGCCCAAAGAAGACAAAGTTGTTCTCCACCAATCCGGCCGCCGGCGGCATCTTGGGCGGCTTCTCTCTCTCGGGCCATTGCACACGATTCAACCCCCGGCGCTTGTCGCCCTGCAGCGACGTAAGCAGCTGACCCTTCGCGTCGTAGATGTCCAGTTTCAGATCGCCGAAGATGTGTCGCTTTTTCTGGTAGTACACGATCGCTGCCTCCTCCGGCAGCGTGCGCCCGTGAAACTCCGAGTCGCCGTCAAAACGCTGTTCGCCAGCTGGGAACGCCAGCACCGACGGCCGCGACGGCAGCATCACGAGGTCCTTTGCCAGAAGTTCCGGCGTGAGAGCGCGGATGGCCGTCAGGTCGTCAAGAATGTAGATCCCGCGGCCATGGGTGGCCAGAATCAAGTCCGATTCGCGCGGATGAATGGCAATGTCGCGCACTGCCACGTTCGGAAGGCTGCCCTTGAACTGCGCCCAGTGCGCGCCGCCATCAATCGAAATGAAAAGCCCAAACTCGGTCCCAACGAACAGAAGATTGGCGTTCACGAAGTCTTCCCGCACCACGTGGGCATAGCCGCTCAATTCGGACGTGGAAAGCGAGGTCCACGTCTTCCCGTAGTCCTTCGTCCGGTAGACATACGTCTTCATGTCGCCGGTGGCATGTCCATCAAAAGTCGCGTAAGCCGTGGCGGGATCGAAGTGGCTCGCCTCGATGGTCGACACCCAGGTCCCCGAAGGCAGCCCGGAAACATTCTTGGCGACATTCGTCCAATGCTTACCGCCGTCGCGAGTGATCTGGACATTTCCGTCGTCCGTCCCTGCCCAGATCACGTCGGCGTTCTTGGGAGACTCCGCGATCGTGTAGATGGTTTCGAACTTCTCCGCGTCTGAATTGTCGATCGTCAGTCCGCCGGACATTTCCTGGTGTTGCCGCGCCGGATCATTGGTCGTCAGATCCGGTGAGATGCGGTCCCAGGACTCTCCGTGATCACGCGAGCGGAACAGAAATTGCCCGCCCAGGTAAATCGTTCCGGGATGGTTCGCGCTCATATGAATGGGCGCGTTCCAGTTGAAACGGAAGTCCGGCTCACCCGACCGGGGCAGCGGCTTGATCTCTTTGGCTTCGCCGGTGGACTTGCGGACGCGCGAGATCATTGCTCCCTGGTATTCCACATACGCATAGTCGGAATCGGCCGGGTCGGAAAATGCCCAGAAGCCATCGCCCATACCGATGTTGCGCCAGTGCCGATTGGCGATTCCATCGGCCGCCCGCGAGGGCCCCATCCAGGTGCCGTTATCCTGCAGGCCGCCATAAACGTTGTAAGGATCAGCCATATCGGCACTCACGTGGTAAAACTGCGCTACCGGAAGATTCGAAAGGAAACGCCAATGGTTGGCGCGATCCAGCGACTGGTAGACGCCGCCGTCGGTGCCCAACAGCATCTGGTCGGGATTCTCCGGATTGATCCAGAGGGCATGGAGATCGCTGTGCAGGCTCTCGCCGGGACCTTCGCTGGTGGAAAAGGCGGCGCTGAAACTCTTTCCTCCGTCTTCGCTGACCGTCAGGAAAAATCCGGGCTTGTACACGCGATCTGGATTCTTGGGATCGGCTGCCAGGCGCGCAAAATAGAAGGGCCGCCCGCTGACGTTGAAGGAGTTGTTGACCTCAGCCCAACTTTCGCCCGCATCGTCAGATCGGAACAGCGCCGTGTGATTCTTCGCCTCCACCACCGCATAGACACGAGCGTGGTTCGAGGGAGCGACAGCGATGCCGATGCGCCCCAAATCACCCTGTGGCAGGCCTTTTCTTAGCTCATGCCACGTGGCGCCGGAGTCCGTGCTCTTGAACAATCCGCTGCCCGGACCTCCCGACCGAAAATTATGCGGCTCACGACGTACGTCCCACATGGCGGCATAGAGCACAGCGGGATCTTGCGGGTCCATCGCCATCTCGGCGCAGCCGGTGCTGTCGTTCCGGTAGAGAAGCTTATTCCAGGTCTTGCCGCCATCGGTGGTCTTGAAAACGCCGCGCTCCGTGTTTGAATTCCACAGATGACCCAGCGCACATGCATACACCGTGTTGCTGTCCTTGGGATGCACGACAATACGGCTGATGTGCTCGGAGTCGGGAAGTCCCACGGCTTCCCAGTTCTCTCCCCCATCGCGAGTGCGGTACACACCCGTCCCTACCGACACGCTGTTGCGCACCCAGGACTCACCCGTTCCCACCCACACCGTTTGCGGATTGGATGGATCAATGGCTACCGCGCCAATCGAGAGCGAGGGTTGCTTGTCGAAGATCGGCTTGAAGGTTGTGCCGCCGTCCACCGACTTCCATACGCCACCACTGGCCGACCCGACATAAATCGTCAGCCGCTGGCCCTCGCGCACGGCCGCGATGTCGGCGATACGCCCTCCCATCGCCGCCGGGCCAATCCCGCGGATCGGAAGCCCGCTCAGCGTGTCAGAGTCCAGCGCTACATCCTGCGCGGAAGCGCTCATGACCAAAGCGATAACCGAGAAAGCAATGCAGAAAATTCGCACACGATTGAACATGTTCCCTCGAAGTGAAGCGCAAATATCCATTATCATTGCGGTGGCCGTGCGGGAGAGCCGGGCGTCCCCGCCCGGCTGGACGGGCGAGACGCCCGTCCCTCCACGGTTAGTTCTTCGGCGGCTCGGTCTTGGCCGGCGCCGGTGGTGCGGGCGCGGCCGCAGGCATCTTGAAAATCGAGTCATCCGCCGGCACATTGAGTTCGATCTTGGTGATCGTCAGCTTCTCTTTCTCCGGGCTGCCTTTCACTCCGCTCTCAATCGCGAACGGAAAGACGATCCCGTCCACTTCTTTGTAGTCGCCAATCGCCGACTCAACCACTTGCTCGCTTCCACGCACGGTACGCTTGGTTTCTTCTTTGATCTGAAGGAAGGAATCGGCATCGAGGTAGACGATTTGCACGTCGCCATTCTTGAGGCTGACCTTCAGTTTGTAAGCGTCGGTGCCTTCTACCTTCTCTTTGCCAAGGAGTTCGACCTGATGCCCTTTGCTCTTGTAGTCCACCAGCGGGCCCTCGAGGTCGGCCATTTCCTCAACCTCTTTCGCCTCGTCGGCCGACATCAGTTCGGGATCTTTCTTGCCCATGAACGGCATGATCTGCCACGCATTCTTGCCGTCATAGGCCTGCACCGCCGTCAGGCCCTGAATGGTAAACTCCAGTCGCGCCAGATTTCCCCTCTTCTGGATCAGCATCCCCGGCGCTTCCATCCCAGGCCCCATCGCTATCGTTGCCGTGGATTTGATCGACTGCACGCTTTTCAGCTTGTCCGATCCGCCACGCGCTTGAATGTTCTTCGCAATAATCTCGTCTGCGGTTTGCGCCCACACAACCGGAACCAGCACAGCGGCCACAACGATCCCGAAACACAGCTTTCTGAACATGTGTAATCTCCCCAGAATGTTTTTGGTAAGCAACGGAGTGAACCAATCACAATAAGAGTCTTAGTTCGGCGCTGTCAAACCGATCGTTCGCGACGGTTGAAGCAAAACACTCGGAGGATGTTGTGTTGTATGAGCACCATTCCCAGAATCTGCGGCACCGCGCGATTGTGCCTGGATACCGGGCAAACCGGAAGGAACCGAATTACTTCTTGTTTGCCGACCATCCGGCAGTTATCGCCCTGGTGTTCGAATTGGAGCCACGAATCCTAAATGGTCGACTAGAGCGTGTTTCATAAATCGGATTTGCCGAGAGGTCGGCTTTCCCTCAGGGGCCAAAGCCCGACACTTTGGGGGCTATGGACGGCACGGCTGAAAGCCGTGCCCTTCCCAAGACCTATTTATGAAACACGCTCTGGCTACTTCTCGGGTTTTGCGCTGGTGTTGCGCGGGCGGCGCTTATCGCAGCGCCGGCAAAGCCTAAGTTCTCGAC
>Ga0187803_10000654_pt1 | contig 13701 bp, 10 predicted proteins | sample NC_wetland_sal_i_2_FD_132425 | JGI IMG/M metagenome (GOLD analysis project Ga0187803, IMG submission 132425) | Wetland sediment microbial communities from Neuse River Estuary, North Carolina, USA - Control_3 | ecosystem: Environmental > Aquatic > Freshwater > Wetlands > Sediment | place: USA...
AGCTTCAATGGGATAGCGATGTCCACTACGTATACCAGCGCCGCGGAACTACAGGCCAGTGTTCCCGCAAGCGCGATTGCGGTCGCGGGCGCGCCGATTGTGATGGTGACAAATCCCGGCGGCATGACCTCTTCTGCGCTTACGTTTACTGTGAATAATCCTGTGCCGCAAGAGACCCTCCTTTCACCTTCCGGTGCTGTGCCAGGTAGCGCCGCCATCACCCTGGATGTGATCGGGACCAACTTCAATATGTCTTCCAGCGTTTTGATTGATGGAGCAGCTCTTCCGACGACGTACGTGAGCGCGACGCATCTACAGGCGACCGTTCCCGCGAGTGACCTGGCGCAGGGCGGGACGCTTAACGTTTCAGTGAAGAACCCGGCCCCGGGCGGCGGGACGACTCTGGCGTCCCTATTTACAGTCGCGGACTACATTGTCGTTGCCCAAACTTCTTCCGTGACGGTGAACGCCGGCCAGACTGCCACGTTTAATTTGACGATCGAACCTTCGCCTTCCAACGTGACGTACGCGAACCCTATTTCATTTACGGCCACCGTGTCGCCCGCCGGCCCGACTGCTTCCTTTTCGCCATCGACCACACCGGGCGCCTCTTCGCAAACAGTGAAACTTGCAATTACCACGACGGCGCCCACGACAGCATCTGCGACTTATTTCCCACGCGGGGACCGGCGAATGTTTCTCGTGCCGTGCTTCGTAGGAATGGCATTTGCCCTGGCGGGGCTAGTGTTCCGGACCTCTAGACGCCGAGTCCAACGCCTTGCTCCCCAGTTCCTGTGGGCAATGTTGCTGGTGGCGGTTGCGGGCCTGGCCGCTTGCGGCGGGTCGATAGCCGGAACTTCGTCTCCATCGACTCAGCCTAACCCAACACCTGGAACTACGGCGGTGACATACACGATCACCGTTCACGCAACTTCGGGTGCAACAATGCACTCCACTACGGTGACGCTCACTGTTATGTGATAAGTTCAGGTGTGTTTCCTCTCGGGCCAATAGATTCGCGTGAGCGAATTGGTGGGATCCACCGTTCTACTCGGATCCGGCCGGCGTTAAATGTCTCCCACTGCTTGGTTCTGTGGGGAATGGTGCTCGCCGCCGTCTTTGCCGGAAGAGCCGCCGGCCATGCGCAGCAAGCGCCGCCAAATCCTCAGCCGGCCTCCGCGCCGCCGGAATTGCCCGGACAAGTTGTGCTGAACCCTGCGGGGCAGTGTGTCCAGCCGCCGCCCATGGTTCGATTGCAGGATTACAACGGACCATTTCATAAAATCATCGGCACGTTCACCAGAAAACTCGACCGTCAGTCCGTTCACGATCCCCATTACAAGCCGGGCTTTGTACTCTGCTCGCTGGGGATCAAAGACAAATTCTATTTGTTCCTTCGCGATTCGGTGGATCCCGAAACGTTTTTGGCCGCCGGGTTTGGTGCGGGCATTTCACAGGCCGAGAATGACGACGCGCCGTTTGGCCAAGGCGGCGCAGGATATGCCAAACGGCTGGGCGCCAGCTACACCGATGAAGCTCAGTTCCGATTCTTCAAGGAGTTTGCTTATCCCACTATTTTTTCTGAAGACCCGCGATACTACCGGATGGGTCAAGGCCCGGTAGGGCGTCGTCTCCTGCATGCCGTGGAGCACTCCGTCGTCGCGTACAATGACCACGGCAGGCGCATGTTTAACTTTTCCGAATGGCTGGGAGAAATCAGCGGAGTATCAATCAGCAACCTCTACCATCCCGGAGCACAACGCGGCTTTGCGCCCGCGGCTCGGGGGATTGCTGTCGATGTCGGGTTGGACATCGGATATAACGAGCTCCGGGAATTTTGGCCGGAGGCTGCACGGAAACTTCGCCTCCCCTTCCGTGATCAGACCCAGCCGCCACTGGAAGTAAATCCCACCGGAATGTAAGGCTCGCGCGGCCCGGCGCCGCAGGTTCAAGCGAGTTTGCCGACATGAGCTTCGAGGAGGCCCCAGGCGCGCTCTCCGACCGTTTCTTTCCAATGTGCGTAATAGGTTGCCAGCCGGGGCCGGAACGAGGACGTGTCCGCTTCGTTGAAGGTCATGCCTTGCGTGGCGAGCTTGGTGCGAAATTCGGAGTTGAGCGCGCTCAGGTCCGCACGCTGCAGGCGAACGAACTTCACGACGTTGCGCTCGATGATTCCCTGCAAATCGGAAGGCAGTCGCTGCCACAGCTTCCAGTTCGCGAGCAGATTAAAACCGGACCAGCCGTGATTGGTCATGCTGACGTACTTCTGCACTTCGTACAGTTTCAAAAATTCCGCGACGGCCAGCGGGTTGGTCTGGGCCTCGGCCGTGCCATTTTTCAATGTTTCGTACAGCTTATTAAAATTGGCGACAACGGGCGAAGCGCCCATGGCCTTCCATGCTTCCACGTAGATGGGTGCATCCGGAGTGCGAATCTTTAACCCTTGCAAATCCTCCACCGTGCGGATCGGCCGCGTCGAGCAGGTAATCTGGTGGAATCCGTTGTCAAAGCAACCTTTCGGAACGGCGTAGATGCCTTTGGCTTTCATCTCCTCCCGCAAATAATCACCCAAATCGCCATCCAAAGAGTCGAACACCTGGGCTGGCGTACGAAACGCGAAAAGGAGTCCTTGCACGTTCGATGCAGGCACGAGGTTTCCGATGGAGCCGCCGTTCAGCGTGAAAAAATCCAGCTCGCCGCTGACCACCATGTTGAGCGCGGCCGGGTCGCCTCCCGCGATCTTGTTATTGTCGGGGAAAGTCTGTACCTGCACGCGCCCGTTGGTTTCGCTTTTTACAGCGTCCCACATTTGCCCGAGCCACTTATCCAGCGGGCTGTCGGCCGGCTGATTGTGGAACTGGCGCAACTCAAATTCCGCCGCATGCGCGCGGGGGTTGGTGAGCAGCATTCCGCTCGCGGCCATCAGGCCAGCTGTGAATTTCCTGCGAGAGATCTCGCGAATCATAATTTTCTCCTGGCAGCCGAGAGATGCCTCCGGCTAGGCTACCCCATCTGGCTCAACGATCGCCCGAAATAAAAGCTGCGGGCGGTTTGGTCATCCCATCCCACATTGCAATGCGGAATTGACCATTTCTGGATTTTGGTGGGTTCGGTCACCGCCTTGCCCAGAGCGGGGCAGGAGAGGCAATACGTTCCTTCGTGTGTCCCGATCCAGATCAGGTTTCGATCGAACTCGACGAAGACATTCTCCGTCGTGCCGCGCCACCAGGATTCATACTTGTTGATGTCGCCATCGCGAGGGGGCACGAACCACGCAACCTCTTTTGGCGCGGTCGGGTCGGAGATATCGAAAACGCGGACGCCGGCATTGAACCAGGTAATCACGATGATCGCCGGATTCGATGTCCCCGGCGCGAGCCAGCATTGCGTGTTGTGCGAGCCAAACCGTCCACGAGCAAAGCAGAAATCCGAGTAAGGTGCGTCCGGAGGCGCGGCAGGGCGGGGGAAGAAGCCAATGATCTTCGGATCTTTCGGATCTTTTACGTCCAACACATACGGCGTGTGGTAATTCTCGCGGCAATCCGCTTCGAGCGCTTCGTGTACTGCGACGACTTTGTTCTGAAGCCGGGGATGCGCCGCATCCGCAATGACGGGATAGCACGTGTGGAAAGGAATTGTGCCGAAGGTATCGAATTCATATTGCGTGTGCCCGTAGGGCTTGGGGTTTTTTATGTCGGACAAGTCCATGGCGTAGAATCCGAATGCGCCAAAGCCCCCGTAACCGACAGTGCCGCCGTCTTCCACGCGTTTGGGAACGGTGATCGCGCCATGATTTCCGGTCCAGGCAGTGTGGTCTCCGGCGAAGCGGTACTTCTTGTACTCTTCCTCCTCGCCAATTTTCTGTCCGGGGACCCACCATCGCGATACTTCCTGCACATTCGCGGGGTCTGACATGTCCACGATCATGAGGGCGTTGCTGGAAGGGCGCTGGTGATTTTCCAGGCGCAGCGAGTCGTCCCATCCGCAATCGAGATAGGCGTATTTTCCGCCGTCGTAAAAATTGTGGTGCGTGCCGTTGCCATGTTCTCCGGTGCTGAATTCCTGCAGAAGGTTGGGCTTTGTGGGGTCGGTGATATCGTAGTTACGGATTCCGCGCAGCCCTTTGTAGGCCAGGACTTTGTCGCGCAATTCCTTGTCGTATTGGCCGTGCGGGTATTCGGGCACAGCTCCGGTAAGAGGCTGCGCCGCCGTACACATCATGATCCACTTCTTGAGCTTGGAGTTGTAGGTAACTGTCCCGCCCAGTCCGCCGCTTTGCATAACCCTCTTATTGTTGACAAGAGACGGTTTCTTGGCGTCACTTACATCGACAAAGTCGCCGCGCGAGGGCGCCGGCAACAGCCGCTGCCTGCCCTTGGCCCACATGGCCATGAGTGGCTCACCGCCGCTGATGGTCGCGCCGGGCAGGTGGGAGATAATTTCCATGTTGTGGATATATTGTTTTTGGTCGAGATACGTCAGAGAACCCAAAGGCAGCGGAAGTTCCGGAGGCAAATTGGAAGTGTACAGGCCTTGTACCTGCGCGCGCGCTCCAATTTTGCCGACAAAACCCGCGGCAGTCGCTCCCACCGCCGCCCCCACTGCGCTTTTAAGAAGCGATCTCCGGCTCAAACTTTTGCCCGTTCCCACGGGTTGTTCACTATTGCCGCTGGAAGAGACGGAAGGCTTGCGGATTTTCGACATGGCTCTCCTTTGCCCGGTTCGGATTGTTGTTAGGCGCAAAAAACGTCTTCAAAATTCTTGCGACGAAATCATTACACCCAAACGCATTTGTATTTTGCGAATCATACTCTAACTACTTGTCAAGGCGATGAGGATTTTCCACGCGCCCATTCCAGATCGCTCTGCCTCGTTCACGCGTAGCTTTCTGCAATTGCAGCCGAGCGATTCAACCTGTCGTACAATGTCCGCGTTGGTCTAGAGTGGTGATTTAGCAAAGCGGTGGGATAGGTCCCTTCCGCGCCAAAGCCAAGGAGCCAGGATGAGCGTAGCCGACACCAGTGCATCGATTCGCAACGCCGCCACCCCGATGGAGACGATTTGCATCAACACGATACGCACGCTTTCCATGGATGCCGTGCAGGCGGCCAATTCCGGGCATCCCGGCACACCCATGGCGATGGCGCCCGTCGCCTACTGCTTGTGGCAGGAATTTTTGCGCTACGATCCGAGCGATCCGCTTTGGCCCAATCGCGACCGCTTCGTTCTCTCCGCCGGGCACGCTTCTATGCTGCTGTATTCCGTATTGCACCTTGCAGGAGTGAAGGAGGCCGGAAAAAATCTTGAAATTCTCGACGGTCCCGCCGTCCGACTCGAAGATATTAAGAATTTCCGGCAACTCGGAAGCCGCTGTGCCGGCCATCCGGAATCGCATCTGACGACGGGCGTCGAGACGACGACGGGCCCACTGGGGCAGGGATACGCGAACAGTGTGGGGATGGCGCTCGCCGGGGAATGGCTCGCATCACGATATAATCAGCCCGGCTTTGAAGACGTCTACAATTTCAATGTGTACGCGCTGGGCGGCGATGGCTGCATGATGGAGGGAATTTCCGGCGAAGCCGCCTCGCTCGCCGGACACCTCAAGCTTTCCAATCTTTGCTGGATCTATGACAGCAACCGCATCACGATCGAAGGCGGCACGCCGCTCGCATTTTCCGAGGATGTGGCCGCGCGATTCGCCGCCTATGGTTGGAATGTCGCGCACGTCACCGACGCGAACGATCTGAATATGATTCGCGCGGGCTTCCGCAACTTTTTGCAAACGAGCGACCGGCCGACGCTCATCGTCGTGAACAGCCACATCGGCTGGGGCTCTCCGCACAGGCAGGACACCGCCGCCGCGCACGGCGAGGCGCTCGGCGAAGAAGAAGTCAAGCTGACCAAGCGGGCTTACGGATGGCCCGAGGATGCGAAATTCCTGATTCCCGAAGGCGTGTACGAACATTTTCAAAAGGGAATCGGCGTTCGAGGGAAAACGGACCGCGATCACTGGATCGCGCGATTCGGCGAGTACCGCGCCACCCATCCCGAGCTAGCCGACGAAATCGCGCTCATGGAGCGCCGGCAGCTTCCGAATGGCTGGGACAAGGAATTGCCTGCCTTTCCCGCCGATGCGAAGGGACTTGCCACTCGCGACTCCTCCGGTAAAGTCGAAAATGCGATTGCAAAAAATGTTCCGTGGCTCATCGGCGGTTCAGCGGATCTCGCGCCCTCGACAAAGACCTTGTTCACATTTGAGCCCGCCGCAGGTTTTCAAGCCGAGAGCTACGGGTTCAGGAATTTGCATTTCGGCATTCGCGAGCACGCCATGTCCGCGATCGTCAATGGTATGTGCCTGACCAAACTGCGTCCGTTTGGCGCCACTTTTTTTGTGTTCACCGATTACATGCGCGGCGGATTGCGGTTGAGCTCCCTGATGGGGATTCCAGCGATCTATGTTCTGACGCACGATTCGCTCGGCGTCGGCGAAGACGGGCCGACCCATCAGCCAATCGAGCATCTGGCGATCGCGCGAGCCACGCCCGGGCTGATCACGCTGCGCCCGGCGGACGCCAATGAAGTGGTTGAAGCGTGGAAAGTGGTCATGCAGCTTCAACACGAGCCCGCGCTGCTGGTTCTAACGCGGCAGGCGCTGCCCACACTGGACCGCGTGCGATTCGCTCCCGCCGGGGGGCTGGCCCGCGGTGCATATGTGCTCGCCGAAAGCGCGGGGGCGCGCCCCGATGTCCTTTTGCTAGCAACCGGTAGCGAAGTTTCGTTGTGCGTCGAGGCTTTCGAACAGCTTTCGAAAGAAGGGATCCAGGCGCGCGTCGTTAGCATGCCGTCGTGGGAACTGTTCGAAAAGCAGGATCGAGCCTACCGCGATTCCATTCTGCCGCCCGCAGTGAGGGCGCGCGTTTCGGTGGAGATGGCCGCCACATTCGGCTGGGAGCGCTACGTCGGTAATACCGGCCTCAGCATCGGGATGCACAGCTTCGGCGCCTCCGCGCCGATCAAGGCGCTTCAGAAGCACTTCGGCTTCACCGTCGAAAACATCGTGGCTGCAGCGAAGGAACAGATTCAGTCCGCCAAGCAATAGCCTGTGCCACCAAGACCGGGGGGACGCATGGACGCATCCGAACTTTGGAAACGCTACCGCCAGTATTTTTGCCGCGTGGATTCACTCGACCTTTCGCTTGATATCAGCCGTATGCATTTCGATGAAGCGTTTCTTGCCTCGGTGGAACCCGCCATGCAAAAGGCGTTCCGGGACATGGATGCCCTCGAAAGCGGCGCGATTGCCAATCCCGACGAAAAACGAATGGTAGGCCACTACTGGTTGCGAGCGCCGCAACTTGCACCCACGAAGGAAATCGCCCTGGAAATTACAGGCACCGTGGAATCCATTCAAGAATTTGCGGCCGGCGTGCACGAGGGCAAAATCAAGCCGCCCATGGCGGAACGATTCACGCAGGTTCTCGCGATCGGCATCGGCGGCTCGGCGCTGGGCCCCATGTTCGTCGGCGACGCGCTTGGTGAGCCTTCGACGGACCGGATGAAGATGCATTTCATCGACAACACCGATCCTGACGGCATCGCGCGCACGATCGAATCGTTGAAGGGACTTCTCCCGGAGACGCTCGTCATCGTGACCAGCAAAAGCGGTGGCACTCCAGACACGCGCAACGGAATGGTCGTCGTTGCCGAAGCGTATCGCGCCGCGCATCTGAATTTCGCGCGCCACGCTGTCGCCGTCACGATGGCTGGGTCGCAATTGGACAAACAAGCGGATTCTGAAGAGTGGCTCGCGCGTTTCCCCATGTTCGATTGGGTCGGTGGCCGGACAAGCGAACTCTCAGCCGTGGGCTTACTTCCCGCGGCGTTGCAGGGAATCGACATTGTTCGCATGCTCGCCGGAGCAGCGGCCTGCGACGCCGCCACGCACGTTCACGAAACTCGGCGCAATCCTGCCGCGCTGATGGCAATGATGTTGTATGTCGCGACAGACGGGAAAGGAAAGAAGGACCTCGTCGTTCTTCCATATAAGGATCGCCTGCTTCTCTTCAGCCGGTATTTGCAGCAGCTCGTGATGGAATCGCTTGGCAAGCAGCTCGATCTTGACGGCCGCCGCGTCGAGCAGGGAATCGCGGTCTATGGAAATAAAGGGTCCACCGACCAGCACGCCTTCGTGCAGCAATTGCGCGACGGCGTCAACAATTTCTTTGTCACCTTCGTGCGCGTTCTTGAGGCAGGAGGCTCGCCCGTGGACGTAGAGCCCGGAGTGACGGCGGGAGATTATCTGCACGGCTTCCTGGTTGGCACGCGGGAAGCGCTGTACGGAAACGATCGCCAGTCCATGACAATTACGATTCGCCGCGTCGATGCGCGCACGATAGGCGCGTTGATTGCGTTGTTTGAACGTGCGGTCGGCCTCTACGCCTCGCTGATCCACATCAATGCGTACCACCAGCCGGGTGTTGAAGCCGGGAAGAAAGCCGCGGCGGCCGTGCTCAGCCTGCAGGCTAAAGCGCGCGCGGCCCTTTCAAGCACTCCGCAGACGGTCAGCCAGATTGCCGTGGCCATTGGAGCCGTGGAATCCGCCGAAAGCATCTACCTGATCCTCGAGCACCTTGCGGCAAACGGACGCGCCAAGCTGGCGTCTGCCGCCGATCCCGGCGAGACGACGTTTACGCGAATCTGAATCCTAGTTTGTAGGGAAGTGCGTTCCCGGGCATCAACCGATACGGTGATCTTAGGATGTCACCTGAAGGACGGTACGCGCGCCGTCGCCTTTTTCCTGCTTTCCGAGGTTGAAGGCCTGATGCAGCGCCTTCACGGCCTTTTCCATTCCGCCCGATTCCACAAGGAAAGAAATGTTGTATTCGGATGAGCCTTGCGCGATGGCGATAATGTTGATTCCTTCCTTGCCCAGCGTGCTGAAGACGCGCCCCGCAATGCCGGGCGTTCCGGCCATGTTTTCGCCGACGGCCGCGACAATGGCCACGTTGCGGTTCACTTTGATGTGTTCGAGGTTGTGCTGGTGCACGTCTTCGTACAGCGCTTCGCGCAACGCCTTTTCCGTGCGCGCGGCGTCAGCGGCCTGCACGACGAAACAGATGCTGTCCTGCGAGGACGACTGCGAAATCATCACGATATTCGCGTGCACCGACGCGCTCGCCGTGAAAATGCGCGCGGCGATGTCCGGCACGCCGATGATGCCGGGACCGGCGATGGCAATCATGGCGACGTCGCGCGTCGCGGTGACGGCTTTCACGCCCAGTGGCGCGGGCCGAACGGTCTGCGTGATTTTGGTTCCGGCCAGCTCCGGATGAAAACTGTCGCGAATCCACACGGGGATTTCGCTTTCGATCACCGGGCGCAACGTCATGGGATGGAGCACTTTTGCTCCGAAGAAAGCGAGTTCTCCCGCTTCGGTGTACGAAACTTCGTCGAGGGTGGCAGCGTCGGGAACCATGCGCGGATCCGCCGTCAGCACGCCGTTTACGTCCGTCCAGATGATGACTTCGCTCGCGTCGAGCGCCGCGCCCAAAATTGTTGCGGAATAGTCCGATCCGCCGCGGCCGAGCGTTGTGGGAATGCCTTTCGCCGTTGCGGCGATGTAGCCCGTGACGACAGGAATCCCTCCCGCTTCGAGCAAGGGGAGGAGCGCAGCCTGCGTCTTCTTTCGCGTCGGATCGGCCAGCGGCCGCGCGCCGCCGTGCACTTCGTCGGTCACAATCAAGTCGGTTGCGTCAAACGCCAAGCCCCTGAGGCCCATTTCGCGCAACACGGCGGCGGTCATTCTCGCGCTGAGACGTTCACCCGTGCCTGCTATCACGTCGAGCGCGCGAGGGGAGAGTTCGCCGAGCAGGGCGCAGCCACGGCAATAATTCGCGGCTCGTTCGATCATCGCGTCGATTTCGATGTGCAACTCCCGCCGCTTTTCGATGTCGGAAATCAGTTTGTTAATAGCTTCGTGGTGTTTTTCCTGCAGCGCCCTGGTCAGCGCTTCTGCTGCGGCCTCGTCGCCCGTGGCTGCCTTTCCGGCCGCCGCGATCAGGGTATTTGTGACGCCGGACATCGCGGAAACCACTACAACGACTGCGCGTTCCTTCGATGCTCCGGCCGCAATCACCGCCGCGTTGCGGATTCGGCCGGCATCGCCAACCGACGTGCCGCCGAATTTCATCACCTGGATCGGACGGCTCATCGCACCCTCGCTTCGGCAGGGGCCGCATTTTCGCGCACCGATCTTCCATGGAGCAGGCCGCGAGCCCGCAGCAGTTCCGCGTTCAAAATTGCCGCACCGGCCGCGCCGCGAATCGTGTTGTGGCCGAGAACAATGAAGCGGTAATCGAACACGCTGTCCGGGAAAAGCCGCCCGACGGTGACGCTCATTCCGCCGCCCGCGTCGCGGTCCATGCGCGGCTGCGGCCGGTCTTTTTCGTCGCGCACGAGGACGGGATATTTTGGCGCAGTGTGCAGTTTCAGCTTCTGTGGTTCCGAGGTGTACGTCGCAAGCGCCTCGCGAACTTCTTCGATCGAGACACGCTTCGCAAGCTTTACGCGCACGGCTACCATGTGACCGTCAGCCACATTCACGCGATGACATTGCGCGCTCACCGGGAACGGCGCGTTTTCAAACGAGTTGTTCCCGAGATGGCCGAGAATTTTTCGAGTCTCGCTCTCCATCTTCGGCTCTTCGCCGTCGATGAAGGGAAGCACATTGTCCACGACGTCAAGCGAGGGCACGCCGGGATAGCCCGCGCCGGAGACGGCTTGTAGCGTGGTTGCGACTACGGCTTCGATGCCGAATTTCGCGTGCAGCGGCGCGAGCGCCAGCGCCATGATGATCGTCGAGCAATTCGGATTCGTGACAATGTAGCCCGACGAAAAACCGCGCTCGTTTCTCTGACGATCCAAGACTTTCAAATGATCTGCGTTGATCTCGGGAATCAGAAGGGGAACGTCCTGGTCCATGCGGAACGAGGAAGCATTGCTGATGACGGGATAGCCGGCGCGGGCAAAAGCTTCTTCCGAGGAGCGCGCGACATCGGAGGGCAAGCTCGAGACCACGACGTCGCAATCGAGCGGCGGCTGCGGCGGCTGCACGACCATCGATTTCACGAAGGCCGGCATGTCGCCCACCAGCCGCCAGGTACAGGCCTCGCCGTACGATTTCCCTTGCGAACGGTCCGATGCCGCCAGCGCTGTAATCTCGAACTCCGGATGATGCTCGAGCATCTGGACAAAACGTTGACCGACCATTCCGGTCGCGCCTAGAATGCCAACTCGTACTCGCTTATTCGACACCGCTCCTCCCGTGGAGATCCCCTTGGAGATCATTGTATGGATGCTGCAACGCAAGCCGTAAGACTTCTTCATTGAGCTTGCTTGAAAATTCACTGTCGTGCGTATCCGCCGCGATGCCCGCGACCATTCCCACGACGAGCAGCGACGGCGATGCTGCCGCCGGGCACTCCGGCAATTTACCGACGGTTGTGCGAAAAACCGTTTCGTCCTTTGCGGTCGCTCGCGATATCACGACGCACGAAATCTCCGCGCCGATTCCTGCTGCCTGCAATTCGGCGCCAAGTTCGGCGTAGCGATTACCCGGCATGTAGATGACGTAGGTCGTGTCCGCGGCCACGTGCCGCTCGTTGCCAAGTCCTGTCCCGCCTTCACGATGCGCTGTGACGAACACGACGCGCGAGGCGTGCCGTCGGTCCGTCAGAGAAATTTTCGCCGAAGCTGCCGCGCCCAGCGCCGCCGTGACGCCCGGAATTACCTCGAATTCGATCCCCGCCCGCCTCAGCTCTTCCATTTCTTCGCCGGCGCGGCCAAACAACAGCGGATCACCGCTCTTGAGCCGCGCGACAATTTTTCCTTCGCGCGAAAGCTGGACCATCAGTTGGTTGATCTCGGCCTGCGAAATTCCTTTCGCGCCGCAGCGCTTTCCGACGTTCACTGCCTGAGCGGTCGTTGAGAGGACGCTCAAAATTTCCTGCGACACGAGATCATCGTGCAGCACGACGTTCGCGGTCTGCAGAACGCGCCACGCTTTCCGCGTCAGCAATTCCGGATCTCCCGGCCCCGCGCCCACCAGATAGACTTTTCCGATCATTTCGATGGAAACTCCATGTCTCTTGTCCGATCCAAACCCTCAAAGCAAAGGCCGGTTTGTGTAGCGCCACCCTTCAAGGTGGCACCTCCTGGCCGAGCAGTTGCCCATCCGCCGCGGCGGACGGGCACTACGACGTCCGCACCCACGATTCGCGCATGCCTAATGCGGCTTCGGATCCAGGCTCGCGTACTGGTGCAACAACCGCTTGCGCTGCTCCGGCGGCATCGGAATGCTCTGCAATTCCTCGCGGGTGCGGCCGAGCTGCGCGACCCATTCTTCCCACTCCGGACCGAATTGCTGTTCAAGTTCCTTGCGCAAGCGCTGCGCGAGCGCGGGACTCAGTCCGCCAGTGGAAATCGCGATTTGCAATTCTCCGCGGCGGACAACGGCGGGGAAGTAGAAATCGCAACGCTCCGGCTCGTCCACGGCATTGCAAAGCACGCCCCGGCTCTTGGCCTCCGCGTAAATTTCATCGTGCAGCGCGGGAGATCCCATTGCGGCGATTACAAGGAACACGCCCGAAAAATCGGCCGGCCGGTATTCGCGAGCTTCCCATTCGATGCGGCCTTCGCGTGCCCACTCACGCACGCGCGGCGTAGCCTTCGGCGCGACCACGCGCACCGAGGCGTCCGTTGCGAGCAGGCTCTCGATCTTCGCCTCGCCCACGGATCCGGCGCCGACCACGAGGACTCGGCGCCCTTCGAGCTTCACGAACATGGGAAACAAACTCATTTTTCTTTTGACTCCCGATTCTGTGCTACTCCGGCGCGTGCAGGCCGCACTCCTTTTTCGCGAAGCCCGACCAGCGTCCCGCGCGTGGGTCCTCTCCGGGCTGCACCTGGCGCGTGCATTGCACACAGCCGATGCTCGGATAATTCTGCTCGTGCAGCGGGTTGTAAGGCACATCGTGTTCGCGAATGTATTCCCAGACGTTTTCCCAGGTCCAATCGGCCAGCGGATTGCATTTCACGAGGCCGAACGATTTGTCCCACTCGATTTTTTTGGCGTTCGCGCGCGTCGGAGCCTGATCGCGGCGAATTCCAGTTATCCAGGCGGACAATCCAGCCAGCTTCGCCTTGAGCGGCTCAACTTTGCGCAACGAACAGCACTGGTTCGGGTCGATAGTCCAGAGTTTCGGCGCGACCTTCGCGGCCTGCTGTTCCGGCGTGTACAACGATTTCACGCGCTCGACTTGAATCCCATATTTCCGCTCGATTGTGTCGATCAGCTCGTAGGTTTCGGCGAAAAGAAAATCGGTATCCAGAGTGAAGACGCGAATCTCCGGGCGCACGCGTGCCGCGATATCGATGAGCGCAACATCTTCCGCGCCGAAGCTCGACGCGATTGCCGCGTGGGGATGAAATTCAGCGAGGCCCCAGCGCACGACTTCTTCTGCGCTCCAGCCCTCGGCACTGGCCTGCACGGCGTCGATTTTGTCTTGTGCTGCTGTGCTCATCCTTTTCTCACCCAGGTTTCCTCGTCAAACTTTCTTCTGGCCTTCCCCGGAATTTCCGCCCATAAACAAAAACGCCCGCGAGCTTTTGGCTTCGCGGGCCGCGTCTAAGAGCTGGAAG
>Ga0187803_10000655_pt1 | contig 13689 bp, 12 predicted proteins | sample NC_wetland_sal_i_2_FD_132425 | JGI IMG/M metagenome (GOLD analysis project Ga0187803, IMG submission 132425) | Wetland sediment microbial communities from Neuse River Estuary, North Carolina, USA - Control_3 | ecosystem: Environmental > Aquatic > Freshwater > Wetlands > Sediment | place: USA...
ACCGCGCCGGTGTTTCCGGCGCTGACCAGTGCGTCGGCCTGGCCATCGCGGACGAGCTTGGCGGCGACGTGGACGGAGCTGCCCTTTTTCCGCTTATAGGCCTGGAGCGGGGAATCGCGCATGGTGATGACATCGGGCGCGTGCACGATTTCGAGCTGCAGCCCCCGGGTGGAGTGCTGCGCGAGCTCGTCGCCAACGGCCTGCTGCTGGCCCACGAGCAGGACGCGGACATCGAACTCGCGCGCGGCCAGAACGGCACCCGCGACCTCCGCCTTCGGGGCGTGGTCCCCTCCCATGGCGTCCAGTGCGATGGTGGTCATCTGGCGGCTCGGGGAACGGGAAAGCAGTCTGGAAAGTACGGCGGCTCAGGCCGTGGTGTCAACGACTTCGCGGCCCTTGTAATAGCCGCAGCGGGGGCAGACCTGGTGAGGCAGCTTCCGCTCGTGACACTGGGGGCACTCGGAGAGCGAGAGGGGCACGAGGAAGTCATTGGCCCGGCGCTGATTCTTCCGCCTTTTCGAGTGCCTGCGCTTCGGATTAGGCATACGAACTCCTGTCAGGTAACTACTGAAAACAACCATTCTACAAGGAGCGGGCGGGGAACGCTATTGCTTCTTGCACCAGGCCGGTTTGACCCGGGCGAGCTGCTGCGCGAGACGGGCATCGGCGGAGTGCGTCTGGCAGTGGCACTCCTCGTGGTTGAGGTTCGCGCCGCACTGGGGGCAAAGGCCGCGGCAATCGCTGCGGCAGATGGCCTTCATGGGGATGGCCAGGTTGACCTGTTCGGCCAGAGCGTCGGCCAGGAAGAAGCCGGGGCCTTCGAAAAAGGCGACATCGGCCTCCTCCTCGTCGAGTTTGACGTCTTCCTCGGTGCGGATGGTGTCCATGGGGCGGTAAAAGAGATCGAACTCGCGGCTGATTTCTTCGGTGACGGGATCGAGGCAGCGCGCGCACACCAGCTCGATGCGGGTATGCAGCTCCCCGCGGAGCCGGATTTCGCCATCGACGAGTTCGGCGGTGGCGCGGACCTCGAGCGGCTCCGTCTGCTGGAACTCATCAGTGTGGTAGTCGATTGTGCCGGGAGGATAGAACTTGTGGATGCGGAGCTTGCGAACCGCCAATTCCTTGACGTCGAGGAACATGGCTGTGGGCCGTCCTTCTTTCGCCTGCCACGCGAGCGAAGGGTCATTATAGGCGCTCGGGAAAATGAGTCAAACCAAACCCCGGGCGGGGTGCGCGAAAGGGATACGCGGCGCGTGAGAGAAATCTCATGCGGGAAGGAGAGGATGCTCTACGAGCCGTGGGACCGGGGCCGTGGATGGGGCACGGTCGCGCCCCGAAGCTTCGGGCCGGGATCCTGCTAGGAGGGGAACGGCGCGCCAACGGTACGGCGGTGCTCTTTCATCAGGAAGGGGTCGGTCATCCCGGCGATGTAGTCGCAAACGACGCGATGACGGGGCTGTTCCTGGGCGAGCGCGGCGTGGAGGGGCGGCATCTCGTTGGGATGTTCGGAATAGTAACAGAACAGTTGTTCCAGCGAGGCGACGCTGCGGTCGCGTTCCTCGACCAGGTCGGGATGATTATAGAGACGGCGATGCAGGAAGTTTTTGAGACCCGCGGACCAGGAGGCCGAATCGGGACTGAAGCCGGCGAGCCGGATGGGAAAACGGCGGACGTCGTCGGGCGTCGCAGGGCGATGGGATTCGATGTTCTTTTCCGTGGTGGTGATGAGATCGGTGGCGAAGTGGTCCAGAACGCGCTTGATGGTCTCGAGCAGCTTGAGCTTGACGCGGGCGGCGGGATACAGGCGATCGATTTCACGGTAGATGATGGCCAGGCGCGGCGTTTCTTCCAGGATCATTTCGAGGGGGAGGAGTTCGGACTCCCAGCCGTCATCGATATCGGAAGTGTTGTAGGCAATTTCGTCCACAAGGTCGATCAACTGGGATTCCAGCGGGGGGCGGAGCGTAGGCTCATATTCGGCGGCCTCGGGAAATTCCTCGGGGGTCCAGGAGCGGGAGTGCTTGATGATGCCTTCGCGGAGCTCGAAGGTGAGGTTCAACCCGGGGAAATCGAGGTAGATCTGCTCGAACTGTTCGACGATGCGCAGGGCGTGGAGATTGTGGTCGAAGCGCTCGCCGTGGGCGCGCATCAGCTCGTCGAGCTTGGCTTCGCCCGCATGGCCGAACGGCGGGTGGCCGATGTCGTGGACGAGAGCGAGAGCTTCGGCGAGGTCCTGATTGAGGCCGAGAGCGGCGGCAACGGTGCGGGCGATCTGAGCGACCTCGAGGGTGTGCGTCAGGCGGCTGCGGAAATGGTCGGAGAAGCGGACGGTGAAAACCTGGGTTTTTTCCTGGAGGCGGCGGAAGGCGCGCGAGTGGATGATGCGGTCGCGGTCGCGCGCGAAGTCGTTGCGATATTGGTGGGAAGGCTCAGGATAGCGCCGGCCACGGGAGTGGTGGGCGTCCATGGCATAGCCCGCGAGCTGCATCTGGGAGGCTCCGCCGCCCGCGCCTGGCGGGCGAACCTTACGCGGCCGGAATCAGGAGGCCGGGCCCAATTCGGAGAGCCGCCGGTCCGCCTCCTCCGAGAGCGGCGTGTCCGGATAATCCTTTTTGACCTGCTCGTAGAGCTTGGCGGCTTCCGCCGGCTTTGACTTCCGATAGAGGCCGGCCAGGACCATCTGTGCGCGCGCCTTAGGGACGAGGACGGTGGGGTGGTCGATCAGGTCGGTCAGGATTTTCGCCGCGTCGTCCGTTTTGCCGGCCTGGGCGGCCATATCGGCCAGGGCGAGATTGGCGAGCGAAGCGACCTCGGTATTGCTGCCGCCGGCCAGGCTGCGCAGCGCGGCTGCGGCCTTGTCCGTTTCGTCCAGGTGCATGGAGCACAGCGCGGAGTAATAGCGAGCCATCGTTCCCTGCTGGGTGAGGGAGTAGTTCGCGGCGACCTCGTCGAATTTCTTGCGGGCATCCTGGTACTTGATCTTTTCGACGACAAAGGTGACCTCGCCCGGCTCCTCTGGTTCGCCGGGCGTGCGGAGGCGAGCCTCATACGTCTTGATGGCGGAGTCAAACGCGACACTGGCCTTTTGAGATTGCTGGGCGCTCCAGAAACGCCAGCCGAACACGGCAGCCAGGATTAGCGCGGCGGCGCCGAGAGCAATCCAGATGTTGCGCGCATGAGAGAATGCGTACTCCTCGGCATGTACGACCGTTTCGACAAAGCGGTCGCGCTTCAGTTCCTTCGGGCTGATATGTCCGGGCACGTCGGGATCCTCACTTGGCTTTCAGGGCCGTCTCGAAACAGAGAAATGTTATCACAAGGAGGGTAGGACTCTGGAATTCGTCGGAAGAAGCAGATTGCTCACCCGCCCTGCGTTTGTGAGTTCGGGATGACGGCAAAAGAGCCCAGCCAGGAGTGGCTGCGCCACTACTTGTGCTTCATGACGTGGACGCCGTCCCACTGGGGTTCGGGCTCTTCGAGCAGGTACTCGTCGCAGCGCTGGGAGAGGATGCGGCCGGGGCCGTCGTCGGGCCAGCGCTGGAGGAGTTGGGCGAAAAGCGTGTGGGCCTGGCGCCAGTCGCGGCGCTTGTAGAAGGCGCGCGCGCGGCCGTAGAGCTCCACTTTTTCCTGGAGATCTTTCTGATCGCGGAGGCCGGCCAGCTCGTGGATGATGACCGGCTGTTCCTTGCCCTTGACGCGGATGATGTCCACCTCGCGATAGAGGAATTCGGGAACGCGCGCGTCCTTATAAGCGAAATCGCTGAGCAGCACGCGCGTGGCGTATTCCTTGTTCAACCCTTCGAGGCGCGAGGCGAGGTTCACCGAGTCGCCGAGCGCGGTGTAGCCGTAGCGCAGGTTGGAGCCCATATTGCCGACCGACGCCACGCCTTTGTTGATGCCGACACCGATGTCGAGTCGCGGGAGTCCCCTGGGGGCCCACATGCGCTGCAGCTCCTCGAGCTTCTGGAGCATGTCGTAAGCGGCGCGCGCCGCGTGGCTGGCTTGCGCCGTGTCTTCAAAGGGCGCGCCCCAGAAGGCCATGACGGCGTCGCCAATATACTTATCGAGTGTGCCCTGGTTGCGGAAGATGATACGGGTCATCTCCGTGAGGTACTGGTTGAGGAGGTCCGCCAGGGCCTGGGCGTCCAGTTTCTCCGAGATGCTGGTGAAGCCGCGGATGTCGCTGAAGAGGATGGTGATCTCCTGCTTGCGGGGAGCGACGCTTTCCGGGCGGGTGAGCACGCGGCGGATAACCTCGGGGCTGACGTACTGCTGAAAGGCGCCGCGGACCTTGCGCTTTTCTTTTTCTTCAATGAGCACGCGGTAGAGCGCGACGGCGAGCGTGTTGGTGAGCAGGGTGAGAGCGGGGAGCGAGGCGTTGAGCAGCCAGCCGCGGTCGAAGGCGTACTGAACGAAGGCGCCGAAGGGAATCCAAAGGAGCAAGGTGGCCGGCAGGAAGGCCGGCTGGGTGGTGGCGAGCCACAAACCGAGCGGCAATCCGAACAGGAAAATGAAGAAGACGTCGAGGAGGAATTCGCGGGTCTCGCGCTCCAGGAAGCGCTGGTTCAGGATGTTGTCCACGATGTTGGCGTGAATTTCCACTCCGGGATAATTGAAGGCGCTGAAGGGAGTGGTGCGGAGGTCGCCGATGCCGACGGCGCTGGCGCCCACGAGGACGATCTTGTCCTTAAACGTGCCGGGGGCGAATTTCTTGTTCACCACGTCCGCGATCGAAACGTAGGGGAAGGTCCGTGCCGGGCCGCGGTAATTGATGTTAGCCCGGCCAATGTCGTCCGGCTGGACCACGTCGGAGCTGCCGAACTCGATGCTTTCGATGCCGTTTTCCCCGAAGCTGAGGATGATGCGGTCGTTGGAAAGATCGAGGTAGGAACGCACAACTTGAACGTCGAGCGAGGCGTAGAGGTCCCACTCGGATCTCTTGGGAGAGAGGCCGAAGGGAAGGGCGAGAATGCCCTTGCGGACCACCCCATCGGGATCGGCGAAGACGTTGAAGAAGCCGGTGCCGCCGTGGCCGGCGTTCAGGGTGTCGCTGAGGATTTTCAGATTGGCCTCGGCGGCGACGGGGGCCATGCCGAGCTCGTCGTAGTTGTCCATCATGCGGATGTAGCTCTGCTGCCCCTGGGCGGATTTGGCGGAGCGGGCCTGAGGGAAGGGAAAGTCGCCGATGATTTGGGCGTAGCGCTCGATGGTGGCCTTGTCGAGCGTCTGGGCCTCCTGCGGGGACATGAAAAAGAAGTTGCCGAGGACGACGCGGCCGAAGCGGCGGATGGAATCAGCAAACTGCTGGTCGATGTTGTACTGCCCCTCAATGCGGGTGAGCTCGGCGATGACCTTGGGGTCGACGGCCTCTCCTCGTTTCTGCTGGGCCTCGAGGCGCTCGCGAACGTCGCGGAGAGGTTTGGCGGAGTCGTCCGGTTTGCTGAAGGTGATGTCGAAGCCCACGGTGCGGGCGCCGTCTTCGCGGAGCACATCCAGCATGTCCGCGAAAAACTTGCGGGAGAAGGGCCAGCGGCCGAGCGTCTCCTGAGCCTTCTGGTCGATTTCCACGATGATGATGCGGGGATCGGGAGAGGGCTTGGCAATCTTTTCGCGGACCTGGAAACGCGTGTCCACGGTGGAGAGCTCGAACCGGCGCAGGACATTGGCGGCGGCGCTGGTGCGCTCGCTCAATAGAACGGAGTAATACAGCAACAGAAAGATGATCGAGACGCCCAGGCTGATGGAGAGGGAGACACGGAGTCCCCACCACTTCTGTAAGAAGCCGGCCGGTTGTCCTGTGGCGGGGGGCGGAGCCATCTTGGAAACCGCGAGCGAAGTCCTGGTTCAGTCCCGGTAGACGAAATTCAGCTTCACGCTGCCGAGCTCGATGACGTCTCCCTCATTGAGCTTGGTGGGCCCGGTGATGGGCTGGCCGTTGACCTTGGGCACCTTTTCCCCGGTGCCGATGTAATAGCCATCATCGCGCTTGCTGATCTGGGCGGCGACTCCGGGCGCGAAGAAGGCGAACAATCCGACAAGTCGCACGGTGGCCATGGAGGATTTGCCGATGACCGTGAGCTTGTTGGAGAGCGAGTACTCGTGCTGGTCGGTTTTGCCTTGCATGACGATGAGCCAGGGAATGCGCGCGCGAGGCGGGGCCGCGGGCGCCTGGGTCTGCGTGGCGCCCTGCGCGTCCGCAGGGGCGCCGCCGGCCATGGCCGCAGCGAGCAGCTCGCGCCGCTTTTTGGTGTCGAGGACCATAGTCTCCTGGAGCTTGGGCGGAGCGGGCTTGGCGGGCGCCGCCGGCATAGGAGCGTTGGGGATGGCTTCCGCTTCGCCGCGGACCTCGATGGAATGCTTTCCGACGGTGACGACGTCGCCGGGCTTCAACGTGGCGCGGGTGATGCGCTGGGAATTGACGAACGTGCCGTTGAGGCTGTTCATGTCTTCCACGACAAGCTTTCCGGCGTCGTTGAAGATGCGCGCGTGGTGGCTGGACACGGCGAGGTTATCGACGTGCAAGGTGTTGTCGGGAGCGCGGCCGATGCCGACCGGGGTCGCGCCGACGTCCACCTCTTTCAGGACCGCCGCTTCGTACTTCAGGATCAGCTTTGCCATTTCTAGGCTCCTCCCGCTATTCGCCGCACAGCCAGCGCCAGAGGCGCGCCAGCAACCCATTCGTTCCTGCGATGACACGAACTACGATGACCGTGACGTTGTCTTCTCCCCCATTGTCGTTTGCCAGAGCGATGAGGCGCTCGGTGGCTTCCCGGGCGCTCAAAGACGTATTGAGAACGCTGCCGATGTCCGGATCGGTGGCCATGCGATTGAGGCCATCGGAACAGAGGACGAGAGTGTCGCCAGGGAGGACGGGGTGTTCCTCGGCGTCCACTTCGACGGCGGGGTCGATGCCCAGGGCGCGGATGAGCACGCTCTGCATCTGGCTGGTCTCGGCCTGCTGCTGGGTGAGGATCCCGCGGCGAACCTGCTCGGCCACCAGGGAGTGGTCCTGGGTGATCTGTTCGAGCTGCCCCTGGCGCATGCGGTAGAGGCGGCTATCGCCCACGTGGGCGACGCTCATCTGTTCCTCGTCCAGCCAGATGGCCACGACGGTGGCGCCCATACCCTTTTGCGAAGGATGGCGCTGAGCGGACTCGTAGATGGCGCGGTTGGCGAGTCGGACGGCGGAAGCGAGGCGATTGGCGCGAGGCGGCAGATTCGGGATGGGGTCCCCAAAGAGCGGGGTGTCCGGATTATTCGCCCACTCCACGCAATGATGGCGAATGGCTTCAATGGCCAGACCGCTGGCAACTTCGCCGTGGGCTTCTCCACCCATGCCGTCGGAAAGGACGTAGAGCCCGAGTTCCGGGACGACGGCGAAGTTGTCCTCATTGTTTTTCCGGACGCGCCCGAGGTCAGAGCGCGCCTCCATGTCAACGCGCACGCTGGAACCTCATGTCCGCACTCCGGTGGTCTCTGTCAGTGCACTGCGCAGATCGGCGGCCATATCCTTGGCGCGCTGATAGCGCTTGTCCGGATCCTTCTGGAGTGCGCGGTCGATCACTTTGGCCACAGCTTCGGGAATCTTGGCATCCAACTGCTGGATGGGCCGGTGCGGCGTGTTGACGATGGAGGTGACCAGCGTGGCCACCGAGTCGCCGGTAAACGGCTTCTCGCCCGCCAGAAGTTCGTAGAGGCAGACGCCTAGGGAGAAGATGTCCGACCGGCCGTCCACTTTCTTGCCGGCGAGCTGTTCGGGGGACATGTAGCTGGGCGTGCCGAGAACGGTGCCGGTGGCCGTCTTCGATTGGTCGGTGATGCGCGCGATTCCGAAGTCGGTGACCTTGATGGCGCCGTTCTTGAGAATCATCAGGTTGGCAGGCTTGATGTCGCGGTGGACGACATTGTTGGAGTGCGCGTAATCCAAGGCGTCGGCCACGTCGGCAATCAGACTGACGACTTCGCTCATGGGATGCAGGCTGCCTTTTGTGCCCCAGGGCTTGAGGTCGGCGCCATCCAGCAGTTCCATGGCGATGTAATGGATGTCCTGATCCTCGCCGGCATCGTAGATGTTGACGATGTGCGGGTGATTCAGACGGCCGGCGGATTCCGCCTCGCGGAAGAAGCGGTCACGCAGCGCGTGCTTGTCCTCGTCGGTCAGGTCGGGATCGTCGAAGCGAAGCGTCTTGATGGCGACCTGGCGGTTGATCTTGGGGTCGCGGCCGAGGAAAACGGTGCCCATGGCGCCCTTGCCCAGTTCCTTGATTACCTCGTAGCGGCCGAGAGTGGGCTTGACGTCGGTGCCGGTGACCATGACGGTGGAGTCCGGGGCGCCGCCGCGACGGAGTCCGGCCGTGCCGAGAATCTGGGTTTCGCCCATGGCCTTCAGTTTGACGGCGCGGTCGGCGATGTCCTTGAACTTCTTGTCCACTGCGCCGATGTGCTCGAGGACGGCGACCGCTTTGTTGAACTGGCGCTTGCGCTCGAAGTCGAGGGCCAAGCTGTAGAGCGTGTCTTTCATGCCGGTGTCGATGGGCACGCGGCGGAATTTATCCCAGGCCATGTCCAGCATGCCCTGGCCCTGGAAGGAGAGGCCCAGCATCTTGAGGGTTTCGGCGGACTCGGTCTCCAGAGTGTCTTTGGCGCGCTCCGTGCCGAAGTAGCGTTTGGAAACCATCACGACGTAGCCGAAAACCAGCAACAGCGAGGGGTACAGCATGGGTACCCAGAAACCCTTGGAATTGAACATCCAGATGGCCACGCCGTCGTAGCCGACCAGGAGGATCAGGGCGATGCCCGCGCTGATGCCGGCGGGAAGCAGCGGCACGCCCAGGGTGATGAACAGCGCGAAGAGGAGCAGGCCGCCCAGCTCGAAGTTGCGCGCCCAGGGAGGCTGCACGAGCACGTTGCCCTGCAGGATATTCTCGATGACCGTGGCGATGTACTCGACCGCAGGAAGCGTGGCGGAAACGGGAGTGGCGCGCTGCTCGCCGAGGCCTATGGCCGTGAAACCGACCAGAACGATTTTCCCCTTGAAGTTTTCCTTGGGCAGTTTTCCCGTTACCACGTCGGCGAAACTGAAGTAGGGGAAGGTTTTCACGTCGCCGTAGAAGCTCACCAGAGTTTCAAAACGGGGATCCGTGGGGACGGTTCGATTGCCGACCTTGAGCGCCTGGCCGAGGGGAACAACTTCGCCGGGCTCGAGGTTCAAGTACAGGCGGGCGATCTGAAGGGGGAAGGAGGGATAGATCTTGTCCTTGTACTCGGCGATCAATGGCTGGCGGCGCACGGCGCCGTCGCGGTCCGGGCTCCAATTAATGTAGCCGACGGCCTTGGCCTCTTTTGCGAACCGCTCGATGGGAGGCACCAGGTTGATGGCGTCGAGCGAGGTTCCGCTCAACAGGCCTTTCGTTGCGCCAGGGAGGGCATTCTTGGAGATGCTCTCCGAGGGGTCCTGGTCGGGATGGCCGATGGGAGGGCCGGGCAGCCCGACGCTGTAACCGAGCACGACGTTACCGGCCAGGGCTATGGAATCGGCCAGTTGGCCGTCATTGTCCAACTGCTTCTCGGAATCCACGAAGACCTTGTCGAACTGGCCGAAAAGCTGGTCGGCGACGGCGCGTTCGCGGCGCGTGTCCAGTCCTTCCACCTGCTCGAAGACGAGCTGCTTGCGGGCTTCCACAATTTGCTTGTGGAGCTTGCGGACCTCTTCGAGGCCGACATTGATTTCCGGGTCGGAATAAATCAGATCGAGAGCAATAACCTTGGCTTCGGCTTCGGAAAGCTGGTCGATCAGCTTTCCCATATAGGCCCTGGGCCAGGGCCAGGTGCCGATCTGCTGGATGGAGGCATCGTCAACGGCGACGATAACGATCTGCTGGTCGGCGATTTTCGGGGCCGGGCGCATCCGGGCGCGAAGGTCGTAAAGCTTGAGCTCGAGCGAGTCGAGGGGACCGATACCGATAAAGAAGCCGCCGAGCAAAATCAGGGAGATGACAGCGCCCACGATGACGTCGGTCAGAGGGAATTTTCGCTCAGCCATTTTCCGGTATCCCGGTCAGCGCTCCACCGCCTCCCCTGGACGCGAACAGAGCGGTCCAGCGACCACCGTTAAAAATGCCACGGCGTGGGCTGCGCTTTGGACGGTAGGCTAACAGAGCAGTGGGGGCAATTCAATACAAGGAAAGACAAGGAGTTATACGAAAGACCAACCATAGGCCCGAGCGCCTGACACGGTGTCCGTGGTGACTACGAGATCCGCGTAATTCCCGGGAGGCCGTCAAAGCCGGAGTCGAAGCTAAGGATGCGATCGATTCCATGACGTTCCATAACGGCCAGATGGACGGCATCCCGGGCGGAGAGCTGTCGGTAACCGAGCACCGCCCCCTTGGCGCGCTCGACGATGGCGCGATCTACTGGAAGAACGTCATCCACAAGACCCAGCAGCGTGTCGAAGGCGGGCTGGATCGCCTCCCGGCGACCGATTGCCACGTAGCGGTGCAGAATTTCCTGAAGTGCTTCTGCGTCTGTGACCAGCCTCTGGCGGTCGCTGAGCAAGCTCGCCACGCGCTGTTGGGCGTCGGTCTTATGCGCGTGGGGCGCGCCGACCAAGTACATGGGGATGTTGGAGTCAACCAGGATCACTGCGTGCTCTCGCCGAGGTAACCCTTTTCTATTTCCGCGAGCATTTGATCGATGTCGGCGGTGGGAAAGCTGTATTTGACGGCGGTGCTGAGGACCTCGAGCTTCTTGTTCACGCTGTCCACAGGCTCGCGGCGCCGCTGCAAATCCAAGGCTTGGCGCACCCATTCGGCCAAGGACATGCGGCGCGCGCGCGCTGCGCGTTGGATCTCTCGGTATACCGCGTCCTGCAGGATCACTTGTAGCCGTTTAGCCATAGCGTGAGTCTATCTGACTCATACTTGTGAGTCAACGTGGATTCGAGAGGCGCGGAGAACCCCAGCGGGGGAAACCCGCTGAACGTGGCCACCCCGATGCCGGGCGACTGCTTTGGGCTCGCCGGGCATGACTGGGAGTGATAGGGTGAGTGGCGAAACATCCTCGGACGGAGGGCCGAGCCGTGAATCGGTTGCTTCGCGACACGGGATTTGGGGTTCGCTTGCTGCTGAAGTCGCCGGGGTTCGGCCTGGTGACCACGGCGTCGCTGGCCGTGGGCCTGGGGGCCCTGGGCGGGGTGACGCTGCTTCTGGCCTGCACGGCGTATGTGGCGTGTTTTGTTCCCGCGCGGCGCGCCAGCGCCATCGAACCCTTGATTGCCCTGCGCGAGGAGTAAGGCGGCGACTTCCGGTGAAGGCGCCCCATAAGCCCCTATAGACGTAGGGAGAATTCCGCTATACTCTCGCCATCGTTTTTCCCCGGCGCTCATGAAGCTCACGAAGGAAATCTGGTACCTGGAGAAGTCTCCCGCGGCCCGGCTGGCTGGAGGACTGAAAGGGGAGTGGACTCGGCGCGCCCTGACTGCGAAGGAGCTGAGCCATCCGCGGTTAAAGAAAGGGCCGCCGCGCGGGGAGACGGCGGTGGTCTGCCTGGTGGACCTGAGGAAGGATGACTACGAGGCGCTGCTGCGCTCCGCTTCGCACTATCCGGCGATGAAGGCGATCGGGCTGGCCGGAGGCGGAGCCGAAGCGGACAAGGCGCCGGACGGCGAGTTTTTCACGGTGCTGCCGCGCACCGCCACGCGAACCTACGTGGCGCGGGCGGTGAACGCGGCGTTCCAGAACATCGAACTGGCGGCACGGGACCTGGAATCCCGCGGGGAACTGGCGCGCGCCGAGCGCGAGATGGACGAGTTGAACCAGATCGGCGTGGCGCTCTCGGCCGAGCGCGACATCACTCGGCTGCTCAACCTGATCCTTCAAAAAGCGCGCGAAGTGACCTCCGCAGACGCGGGCTCACTCTATCTGGTTGAGACCTCGGGCGACAAGGAACAACGGCTGCGGTTTAAGCTGACGCAGAACGACAGCCGGCAGTTCCCATTCACCGAATTCACGATGCCCATCACCGAGACCTCGATGGCGGGGCATGTGGCGGTAACCGGCGACGCACTGTCCATCCCGGACGCCTACGACATCCCGCCGGACAGGCCCTACCGGTTCAACCCGAAATGGGACCAGGATTCCGGCTACCTGACCCGCTCGATGCTCACGCTGCCGATGAAAAACGCGAAGGGAGAAGTGATCGGCGTTTTGCAGCTCATCAACAGCAAGAAGGAGCGGAGCGCGCGGCTGCACGACCGCGCGGACGTAGGACGCCACGTGGTGGCGTTTTCGGACCGGGCGAAGCGGCTGGCGCTCTCGCTGGCCTCGCAGGCGGCTGTGGCTTACGAAAACAGCAAGCTTTACCAGGACATCGAAACGCTGTTCGAGGGGTTTGTGCGCGCGGCAGTCAAGGCCATCGAGCAGCGCGACCCGACGACGAGCGGCCACAGCTCGCGCGTTTCGACGCTCACGTGCGGGCTGGCCGAGGCGGTGGACCGCTCCGAGTCCGGATCGTACGGCGGCCTGCATTTTACGCCGGAGCAGATGAAGGAGATCCGGTACGCGGCGCTGCTGCACGACTTCGGCAAGGTCGGCGTGAAGGAAGACGTGCTGGTAAAGGCGAAGAAGCTGTACCCGTGGCAACTCGAACTCCTCAACCAGCGCTTCGATTACATCCGCAAAGAGCTGGAAGCGAGCTCGAGCAAACAAAAAGTGCAGTACCTGCTGGAAAAGACGCGCGAGGAGGCCCACGCGCTGCTGGGGACGGTGGACGACGAGTTCCGGCGCAAGCTGGAGGAAATCGACGACTACTACCAGGTGATCCTGCAATCCAACGAGCCGACGGTGCTGCCGGCGGGGAAATTCGACCGGCTGATCGAGATCGCGCGGCAGACCTACCGCGACCCGCGCGGGATTGAGCACAACCTGCTGTCGCCGGACGAGGTGAGGTTTCTCTCGATTCCGAAAGGGAGCCTGGATCCTTCCGAGCGGCTGCAGATCGAATCGCACGTGATCCACACGTTTAATTTCCTGACGCAGATCCCGTGGACGAAGGAGATCGGGGAAATCCCGATGATCGCGCGCGGCCATCACGAAAAGCTGGACGGGACGGGCTATCCCTACCAGTTGCGGGGGGAAGACATTCCGGTGCAGACGCGGATGATGACCATCTGCGACATTTTCGACGCGCTCTCCGCTTCGGACCGGCCGTACAAGAAAGCGGTGCCGGCCGATCGCGCGCTGGATATCCTGAAGTCGGAGTCGGAGCATCGGCAACTGGACAGCGAACTTTTCAATCTGTTTATTGACGCGAAGATCTACGAACTGACCGTACGGCGCTCCTGAGCCAGCCAGGCGGCGCCCGTGCCACAGAATTCCATGTCCCTGCGAATGCGCGGCCAATCCCTTGCGACACGAATCGTGCACCGCGCGGCGCTCGCCGCCTTGATGTGTGCTGTGGCCGGCGTGGGCGCAGCATACGGCCAGGAAGCGCCCGCGGCCACGGCGCCGGCCGTGGCGCATCCCACCATCGTGCTTCCGCCCGTTCTGGTGGCCGGGAAGCCGGCGACGCTCGCCGTGCTCGACGCGCAGGGACGTCCCGCGGCGAATGTGGCAGTGAGCCTGGGAGGCGAAGCGACGGTCACAACGGACGCGACGGGCCGCGCCGCGCTCACCGCGTCCGTTGTGA
>Ga0187803_10000656_pt1 | contig 13654 bp, 14 predicted proteins | sample NC_wetland_sal_i_2_FD_132425 | JGI IMG/M metagenome (GOLD analysis project Ga0187803, IMG submission 132425) | Wetland sediment microbial communities from Neuse River Estuary, North Carolina, USA - Control_3 | ecosystem: Environmental > Aquatic > Freshwater > Wetlands > Sediment | place: USA...
AAGTGCTGCATAGGATCAGGTCGGATGGCCGCTGCTCGCTGGCCAGGACCAGGGCAGCCTCGCGCGGGGGCAAATGGGTGTCCATTCTCACCAGCGCCGCAACCGCAACGGAAACGACCCAGACAAGAGCCACGCCATACAACATGATCTTTCCAAGGCGGCCACTCTCCTGCCAAACCAGGACAACCACCAACCAATAGGCTGGCAAAACGCCCAGAACAAACCGCGACGCAAGGGAGGGAATCACGATAAGCGAAAAGAGAATAATCATTGCCAAGGGAAGACCGGCGAGGAGAACTCCCACCCAAAACCACCGCACTGCCGTGTGTAAACCCGAGCGTGGAGGCCAGCAGCGCCGCACCATCTTCAAGGCCGAATAGAAAAGGAGCAGGTGCACCAAACCCGCCAACAAAACAAAAACAGCAAGAACCGGGAGTGAGCCGTCGGGAAACACACCCAGCAATCCGTATTGGAGGTATCCCACCCCAACCGGGAACCGCTTCGGCACCCAGGCCACGTTTGGGGCCAGCCCCCGCACCTCATAAACCGGCAGGACATAAAGAAACCACGGCAAGAACGCTAGGGCGGGAATGGCAGCGGCTACGGTGAAGGCCCAGCGCCGTGGCCCGCAGAGCCAGTTCGCTGCCCAGAACGCCAGGACCAAGAGCGCGCCAAACAAGTGCGTATAGATCAGGAGCAGCGCAACGAAACTCCAGGCTATGAGCGTGCTATTACGCGGAGCCCCGCACCACTTTTCCCACAGCACCATCACGGCAACGGTTAGCAACAGTCCGAGCCCGTACATGCGCACCAGGTTCGGAACGCTTCCGACGCACAAGTAGATGGCCAAGAACAAGAACGACGCCAGCCGCCAGTGCGGAGTGATGCGCTGCGTCAGCCAGGTGAACAGGAAAAACGTGGGCAGGTTTATGATCAGCGCGAGCGTCTTCGCCGCCCGGTCAGTCTGGCCGAAGGTTCCCAGCCAGAAGCGCTCCACCAAATACATCAAGGGTGGGTGAACCAAATCCGTGCGAATGGCCTGGAGTTGCTCATGGAATGATTGTCCGGCATAGTACAGCGCCCAAACCTCCGTGCCGATCAGAGTGCGCTGCCAACTGAGAAGACAAATGATCAGATATAAGGCAACGAGCAGGCTGCTCCACACAAGCCAACTGCGCGATGAAGAATCAGGATGGATGACGCGTTCTGCGTCCATGCGCGCCGCATTCTAGCCGCGTGCCGATGGATGGGCAAGGGGCGCAGTGATAGGGAAACCCCATGTTTGACACGGCAGTCTTGGTTCTTGACGAATCTGCGGCGAGGTCCCATCGCCAGCCAGATTATGGGCGCGGAGGGCAATCCGTCGTTGGCTTTGAGGAGGTCGATCGATAAAGGGATGCCGCCGAATAGCGCCGGCCGGCATCAATTACCTGGAGATTTACGAAGGAGATATGCTTTCGACCGATATGCAGGCTGTCCTGGAGTGTGCAGTCTCGCTGTTCCGTCAGTCACATCGATGATGAACTCTTAAGGCTTAAGAAGACTCTAGCCAGCCGAGAATCGCGGAATCTCTACTCCACGGTGTGCGCGACTGGCGTGGCACCGGTTTGACCCGTGCAAACGCCTTACGTTTCATCCAGCCTGACCCTCTCCACCGCCATGTTGACAGGAGAGGGCTATGGAACGGAGCACTCACAAGGAACAGGTTTCGGAGGCGGGCGGCACGAGGCCCAAGCAGGAAACTCGACGCAAGAAAACACGCAACTCCTGTTTCGCGCAACGCAGCGACCGGCCCACCCAATGCGTGGCGCGCGAATGGCTGGGGCAACTCTACGAGCACGAGGGCAAGAAAGACTGGCCATGGCGCAGTACTGCTCAGCCTTGGCGGAAGATCCGAACTGCAAGGGCGCTCGCGATGCTCTGCACGATCTGCAGGAATGACCGAGACGTTGCGCTACGGTCTTTTGACCGGGCGCGACCGCTTCTCCCAACGCAGCTTCGGTAGAATCCACAAAAACTCGAAGTAGTCCCGTGGGGAAAGTTTGGAGAGGCCAAATTCCCGATCGGGAAAGACGATGGGGATTTCCAGAACGCGCCCGCCCTGGCGCACCAGCTCGGAGAGCAGGGAAGTCTGAAAAGCGTATCCGCGCGTAGCCAGATGGTGCAAATCGCAGCGCGCCAGCAGATCAGCTTTGATACAACGATAGCCAGAAGTGATGTCGCGCACGTGAGGCAATCCGGCCGCGTGACGCGCCAGCCAGTTGCCGACCACGCTGATGGCCCGGCGATGTAAAGGAAAATCCGGAGTCGCTCCGCCGGCAACAAAGCGCGAGCCGATGACCACATCGTATCCCCGATGGGCTTCTTCGACGAACTGAGGCAGCAGAGAAGGATTGTGCTGAAGATCCGCGTCCATTTCGAAGATCAGGTCAGGGTCGAAGGTGCTGAGCGCGTGAGTGATGCCGCGCTGGTATGCGTCCCCGAGCCCTTTCTTCTGGCCTGTGATGAGGTGCAAGCGCCCCGGAAACAGCGGCATGTCCTGGCGCACCGCGTCCTGCGTGCCATCCGGCGAATTATCGTCCACGACCAGAACGTGTAGCTCATGCGTGGTGATTTCCAGCTGCTGCGCGAAGATATGTGGAAGCAGAAGCGGCAGGTTCTTGGCCTCCTTATAGGTGGGCAGAACAATGCAAGCGATGGGCTTCATTGGGAACTTAGAGGAGCCGCGCCGCCTCTCGCGTGAAGAACCGTTTGACCTCCTCCCAAGAGAGAGGCATCAGCATGACGGGCATCGGGTCTTGTTCCGCTTCTTCGAAATAGGCGAGCGATTTCAAGACATGGACGCCACTATAATTGGTCTGGGCATACTTCTTCGCAAACCATTCGAGAACCTGCTCCAGCCGGTAGGCTCGTGTAACGGCGTAGAGATCGATGAAGTCGCGCTTCGTACCTCTGCTTGCGATCGCGCTGATCTTCATGCAGCCAATATCGCGCGGGTCGGCTACGTTTGCGGCAAGAAACTGCTTTAGCGGGAAAAGCACCGGATAGTCGTAGGCGATGAAGCTCACTTTTGTTCCGTGGATGTTTGCGTGGATCGTGCCGGGGGCTTTGGCGACCAAAGCGAACCCCTTGAGCTGCTGCACGCCCTGGAGTACGGTTTCCTCGTCGAAGGGTTCACCCAAGAAGAAGTCGAGGTCGACGGAACGGCGATGGCCGAGGTGGAGAGCAAGGGCAGTCCCACCAGCGAGGTAGAAGCGCGAGAGGATCGGGACGCGGTGCAACTGAGTAAGCGTGCGCTCAACGCCCGCATCCAAGACCTCCCGATGCCACATGTCTTGCCTCTCATCCATGTCCTTAAACTCCGCGGGTTGTTGAAGGATATACGAGAGACGGTCAGGAAGCGACCCTGAGCGCGGCTACGTCCTCCGCGGAAACGCCGTAGATCAATGCCCAGAAATTTGCCGACTTGCGGGAAAGCCTTCGTTCAGTTCGCAGCACGCCCACGATCTGCCCCTCGGAGAAGGTCTTCTTAAGCCACGCGACCGCATCCCGGTCACCGTGTTCGAGGACGCGGGCGATGGTGTACTCCGGAAAATCGGCAGGGTTGAAATTGTTAAGATTCGTGTCCCAAAAGAGGTGGTGTAGGTCGTTTGGGATCATGAGTTCACCGTAAGCATAGCTCCAAGCTTATCAGGGATCAGTGACTACGCAACCTACTTCGCGCGAAATCTACACGCGATCTCGCAGCCGCGACGCGAGGGGCTTACAAATAACCGATTACAATGACTTCATGTAAAAGCAGCAATTTGCTGAAACAAACCTAATTCGGAATTCTCAAGCGATTCTATGGGCATGCATTGTTGCGTGGCAACTGACGCAAAGGGTGATGAGATTTTGGGCTTGGTCCTCCCCCATTTGACTTCGCCATTGAAGGTGATGAACTTGCAGGTTGGTTCGGCACCCACATCGCTGACAACACCATCCGTCGCGCTTCAAGACCTGCTGGCACAGATGACGGTAGGAATCTGGGTCCAGGCGCAGACGCTGCCGTTTGAGGCACACGCCCTTCATGAAGCCTGCTTCATTCTATCGAGGAACTCTCGTTTCAGCGGCAGGGTGAGTTGCTTGACCAGGCCACACAGGCCGAGAAGCAAGGCTTCTGGGTTGCCAATCTCCGGATTCAGATTCGCTCCGGCCAGGAAGTCTGCGCAGATCATCTCCAAACAGTGCCCACGGGATTTGTCACTCCCCAACATCAGTGCAGCGGTCTCCAGGGCTTGCTCGATCACCGGGATCTGGCTTTTGTACACCTTGAAGTAGAGCATTTCCCAGGGCTCGGTCTCCTGCCCGGTCAGATGCCGCTCGACTTCGCGCTTGAACTGTTCCTTGGGCATGGCCCTGGCTTTGTGCACCCAGGTTGCACAGTCGAATCGCTCCCCATCCCTCCGCGCGACCTTGGCCAGTTCGGTCGCCTTGGTCCAACCCACCAGCTTGAGCTGTGGTTTGGGGATCCGCGGCAGCTGTTCGTGGATGGCCATCAAATAGTAGGCCTTTCGGCGGGACTCCGGGAACTTCCGCTCTAGAAACTCATCAAAGGATTTCAGGTTGTCCAGCCGCCAGTACTGCCCGGCGCGAACTTCGCACAAATATCGGCCCAGTTCCACGAAGCGCGTGTCGCGCTCCTGCTCGCTATTCTTCTCCCAAACCAGAATCTCTTCGATCTTCGAGAGCACGAACAGGGCTCGTCGGCGATTGAGCTTCGGGGGCAAGAGTGGCCTTCCGTTAGTCGTTAAGATCGTCAAGCCAATCAAGGTCACTGGCTCCGGGGCGCCGAATGAGTTTGGCGTCGATCAGCTGCGGGTTTCCCAAACAGTGGCCCAATTGGGCACAGCTCACGCAGCCGTTCTGCGGGAAGCGGATCCCGCTGTGGGGCAGGAAGTGGCCCGCTTCGATCTGGCCCACCGTCGTTTCCACCAACCGACCAAACTCCTCGCGCTGCGCGTCAGTGATGGAAGTCTTGAGGTATTGGATCTCTGGCATCCGCTTGCGGACAAAAGCCACCACGGCGACATCGGAGATGCCGCTGATCCAGGAATAACAGATCAGCTGAGGATCGAGAGCCAGTATCCCTTGGGGCCCTTCGGGGTAGCGCGCCGTGGTGGTCTTCCATTCCAGCAAATGGTGCTGGCCGTCGAGGAAGCCAATCGCGTCCACGTAGGCAACAAAATCGTTCCCGTTGGGTAGCGGACGAACCATCTTGAGCTGCATATTGCGGCGGGGCTGTCGGATGCAAATGCGATCATCCTGCGCCAGTCGCTCGAGCAGCTGCACGCCTTGACGAACCACGCGGTCCCAATGGTCACCATTTGAGTACTCGAGCGGTGCGTCGCGATAGGCTCCCCATTCCTGGAACAACACCGCAGCGCTATCCTGACGCTGGAAAAACGCCGTAAGCGCTCGCTCGAAACAGCGGCCAAACACCAGTGACGCTCGCGTTTCATTCTCCCGCCAGCCTTCCAGATACCTGTAGCGATAGCTCTTGGGGCAGCGCAGATATTGCGCGATCTGCGTGTAGCTAAAGGTCACGATGAGCCTCCTGGCCGCGGATCGCGGGGAAGGAAAGCTCTTCCCACTCCCCGGCCGGAGCGAATCCATCGAGGTTCAGGAACGAGCGGCCGTTCAGCGTCGTACGGCAGGTACGAAGGACCCCCCGGAGGCCCAACAGAGCTTTCTCATCGACCTCGTCTCGGCCCATCAGATCGGGGTCGTAGCCGAAGTCGCGCAAGAACCAACTGAGTTTCCAAAGCGCTTTCGGGGTGCAGTAGAGGCGGCCGGCCAAGGAATGGCCTTCGTGCTCCTTGGGCTCGAGGATGATGAATCGCAAAACGTAGAATGGCCTGTTGGGATGCCAGCGATAGAAAGCGCGCTCGACGCGCACGAGGAAGACCCCTTCCAGAATGTCGTTGCCATTGTCTTGCTCATGATGAAGACCGGGAATGTGGCGCTTCATGATTTCACCTCCTGCGGTTGGGCATAACTGCGAAGGTGGCAGAGCAGCCCCTCGCGGTCTTTCGTGGCGCGCTCAGAAAGGTCATTGATAAACGCTTCGACAAGATCGCGACTGGCGTCGCGCAGCGTGGCGGTTCCGCAATAATCGGCGGCGTAGGCTTTCACCAGATTGGGATCGAGCTGATGCTGGCGGATCAACAGGCAGAGGCGGTCGCGGAGGCGGGGGCGCCCATTGTGGTGGGCGTTGTCTCCATTCGGAGAGGAGTTGATTGGATTCGGCAGGTCACGGTCGGAGAACCTGGACGAGCAGCCGAGCTCCTCGACAGAGCACAGGCCGACGCCATAAGCCTTGCGGAGGGCGCGGTTGACGCCGCGAGTTTCGGCCACCCGCATTTCTGCGCCGCGGATGAGAGGCGCGACGTTGGAGGGACTGGCATCGCCGTAACCGACAAACCCTTTTGACCTGCGGGATTTATACACGGTCGCCTTGAAGACCCAGCGATTCGACGAAGGATCACAAAACTGCGGAACCGGCTCTACCCGAATGCCCAAACATCTTCTTCGCGTGGCCAGGTGGATAAGCCCTGTGTGATTCACATACCAATTGCCATCCAGGAGCCGAAGGTCACCCGCGCTCACCATCATCCCATAGTTGCGGGACAGCTCCTCTAAGGCCTCTGCCTGCTCGATGTGGATCTGGCCAGGCCACAGCCGGCGCGCCAGGCGTAGATTGACTTTGAATGCTTGATGAAATCTTCTCGACTTTTGTTTCATGGTGTTCCTCTGATGCACATTAAATTGTATAATCGTGCGCACGATTTGTCAAGCAAGATTTAATCTCGTTCAAACCTCCCGGGGGTTGGCGAATAGACTACTTATCGGCGGGGCGTGTAAAGCCGCAAGGGCACTGTCCCGTCATAGGCGAGAAGCGGTGTGACCCATATCGAGGACACCTTGGGTACTTGCGCGGCCGTCCACCGGAGCGCGGCACCTGTTTAGCTCTTTTGTCTTTCGGCACCTTCGACCAACGCCAACGGGCCAATTCGGCAGCGTGGACATTCTTTGGTTGCTTCCTCATCGCAGCCTTCATTGTAAGCACTTTGGAAACCAGCGCATAGGTGGCTGTTCGTGCCGGAAGCGCTAAACTGCGCCAATTCTCCCACAGAAACGCCGGGGCAGTGCCGAAGAAGACGGACCAGATCGACAAAGCCTGTTGAACAGGAGTCCCTTTCCGTAGATACTGTGTATATACAGGAGTAAAACCATGAAGACGCAACTCAAGAAATGGGGGAATAGCTTTGCAGTGCGCATCCCCAAGCTTGTTGTTGAAGCGGCGCAACTGCGTCAAGGAGATCGCTTGGAATTGACGGCCTCAGGACCGGGAGCCGTTCAAATTCGGTCTGCCAAGACCAAGCCTACCTTGGCTCAACTTCTGCGCGGGATCACTCCAGAGAATCGTCACCGGGAAACGGACTGGGGCAAGCCAGTGGGGCATGAACTGTGGTAATCCGCAACCGCAACTATGTACCTGACACCCGGGATCTCATCTGGCTGGACTTCAACCCGCAGGCGGGCCACGAGCAGGCCGGGCGTCGCCCCGCCATTGTTCTTTCCCCTGGCGCTTACAACGACAAGGCAAGCTTAGCCATTGTTTGCCCGGTCACAAGCCAGGAGAAGGGATATCCTTTTGAAGTACCACTCCCGAGGAACCTGCCTATATCCGGGGTGATTCTGGCAGATCACGTCAAGAGCGTGGACTGGCGAGTGCGCCGGGCAGAAAAGGCCGGCAGAGTACCAAAGCACATGGTTGAAGAGGTTCTCGCTCGGGTCGCTCCGTTGCTCGGACTCTCTTAGGGGTGAGATAGGGCGGCCGCCAGCGCATGCGCATGTTGGAGCACGCAGCTGATGGGCACGGTGGAATCCTGCCTTGGCGATAGCCCAATTCGGTCACACAAGTACTTTCGTCTGGACCCGGCGAAAACCAAGGGCGCCCAAAAGATTTTACGCGCCGGCACCGAAACGGAAGCCATCGAGCGTGCCTTGGATCTGGTGATTTCCGAACACGAGAGGAACCTGTTGGCGGTTGAAGCCAATGACCGCTTCGTGAAAAGCGGAATCAACGTCTAAGATGCGCACGGCACTTTGGAGCAGTAGATGCAACCGGTTCTGTTTAATTCATCGATCTACATCACGGCTTTGCGGCTGGGAGATGATGCGGCACTGAGCTAATGCGGCATTAGCCCCGTGCAGGGACTAGGGTAGTAGTGTCATTTACCAATGACGCCACTGTAGGGGCGAATAGTCACTTGCAAATCGCGCTCCTTCCTGTTATCTTACCCGACGTAGAACCGAAAGGACCGAGCAGACTGCTGCCGTGGCCTTTCTTCAGTGGTGAACGACGACAAGAGCTGAGAGACGCTCGAGATAAGAACGCGTGGATGTGGTCGGTATTCGTCGTGAATTTCACCTGGAGGAAAGGCGATGGGCACGCCAGAATTTCTTCTCCCCGATACTTCTCAATCCCGCAAGGATAAGGTTCCAGACCATAACGTCTCTGCCGCCAAGAGCCATGGCATCGGCAATCATGGATCTTGCATTCAAACCACCTGGGAAGCTTTCCCTGACGGCACTATGCTCGACCTGGTCCGGGATGCCGCAGACGGCAAGGTGAAACTTCTGAAATGGGATGGCAAACACACCAGCGTGCTCGATCAATTCCAAAAGGACGGGAACACGTATATCCCGGCCAGTATCTGCCCCTCAATCCTGCGTGCCATGCGCTTACCGACGCGCGTCGCGCCATTTGGATCAACGCGCGAACTTTTCGACGCGATCTGTCGAATCCTTACGCGGCTGAATGATCTGGCCGAAAGGACTGTCACGGCACTTGCCTATTTCGTGTTGGCCACGTGCCTGCAAGACCGGGTTATCGCAGCGCCTTTTGTGTCAATCGTTGTGGCCCCAACCGCCCCAGGCGGGGCACTCCTCCACGTCCTAACCCTGCTGTGCAGACGCGCGCTCCTGCTCGGAGATGTCAGTGCTGCCCGCCTTCGGGCCTTGCCGATGCACCTTGGCCCGACGTTGTTGCTGGACATCGTACAACTGGAGGATGAACTCTGCACGTGGCTCCGCGCGTCGAGCAGGCGGGGAATGTACGTTCCGAGCAGAGGTGGCGCGTTGGATCAGTACTGCGCGAAAGTAGTCTGCGCACCAGAAGCGCTGAGCGACCCATCGCTTCTCGGCTTGGCGCTCCAGGTGGAAGTGGCTCCCCCGCGTCGCCCCTTGCCAATGCCCGATCGCGAGACGAGCGAGCAGATCGCCGATGAATTCCAAGCCAAACTTCAGATGTATCGCTTCGCGAGTTATTCGTACGTTGGCGAGCCGAAAATCGACGTCGCAGACCTCACCGCTCCAATGCAAGATCTTTCGCGCTCTCTGGCCGCATGCGTCGTAGGCGACGCGGATCTTCAGTTCGCCGTGGTTCCCCTGCTGCGCCCGCAGGACCAGCAGCTCCGCGCCGAACGCGCTGCGCTTATCGAAGCCATCATTTTGGAAGCGCTGTGGATTGTGTGTCATGAAAAGAATCGGCAGTGGGTATCCGTGGGAGAGCTAACAACGGACACGAACACGATTCTTGCGGGACGCGGCGAAAGCCTGACGGTTTCCAACGAATCGGTGGGGTGGAAACTCAAATCCCTTGGCCTCCAGACAGAATCGCTTCCCGGGGGGAACAAAGGATTGTTTCTTCTTGCCGTGACCAAGGCCCGCATCCACGCCCTGGCAAAAGCATTTGGCGTCAGGACGCTCGATGCCGCGGCACCTGGGTTGGAATGCCCGCACTGCGCTGGGCAGCCCAAGGGACAGGGAGAGGAGGAGGGCAAGACCTCAGAACTTTGATAGACGAGGCCCTAGGTGCCAGGAGGGCAAGTTAGATTCGAAAGTTCCCTCTAGCGCCTGAGGTCCTTGAGGTTGAGGAGGTATTTTGGAGAAAAATATGAAAAATGGCTTGTATTCCGCTTCGTACCAGTGTGGACGTCGCCTGGCTGCTGCCGGTTGCCCGCTTCCCTACTTGCAGCATATTCCGCGCTTGGTTCCAAAGCCCAAGGCCCTGCTGATCCACCAACCGGACGGGTATGGATATTTGGGGAACCGGGTCTTCGATTTGTGCGGATACGGCGGAACGGCGTATATCGTTGGGTTGCGCCTCGCTACGGAGCTGCCCGCGGGAGTCACCATCCATGAGTGGGAGTTCAATTCTCCATGGCCAGGGCATTTTATTACGTGGTACAGCAATCCGCGTTGCTTCCAGCAAGGGCAGGAATATGCGCAATTTGCGCGCGAGCTGGATTCTGATCTTTTCCAAGAGGCCCTTGAAGGTCGGCGCCGCATCACACGCGGACATCCAGTAGAGGGATTGCTGTGTGGAACGACCCTAGAGTCAATGCCGGAATCGGCGACGCACGGTGACATTGCTCGAGCGGAACTTCAACTGCTGGTTGAAACCGGGGAGAGTTTCCCTTTACAGGTAGCGCTGACAATTGATCGAAGCGCTAAACGGCTCCCCGTTGCGACCACGAAACGTCGCAGGCGGCTGCTCTTCGCAGAGCCTGACGTCGTTGCAGGCGAGTATCAAACGGAGGTCCTTGGATCTGAGGCCCAGCTGGCTTAAGCATACAGGCCGAACGTAGCCTCGTGCTCAACTTACGCGTGCAGCAGCTGGATGCCGAGAAGGCGGAGCGAGCAGCGCGCGGATGCGCGGCAGGGCGGCAACCGTGGCGGCGTGGCCCGCAGCGATCAATTCGGGCGAGCGGTGAAAGTCGTCCCACAGAAATTTGTTTACTGCAGGCTCGATGACCACGTCGGCTTTCTGCCGCCATTGCAGATTGGCGTTGCGCTGGATGATGGCAAACGAGCGGCCGATAACGTCCACCAGGTTGCGCGGCTTGTCCCCGTTGGTACCTTCGAGATAAATGGCGATAACGATGTCCGCGCCCAGCGCCTTCACGGCTTCGACGGGCACCGGCGCGGCGAGGAAGCCGTCCACCAGCAACTTGCCGTCGTGTTCGACCGGCAGAAACAGCCCGGGATAAGCGCAGGAAGCGCGCAACGCCGGGCCAATCAGCCCCTGGGTGATCGAAACTGCATGGCCCGAATCCAGGTCCGTAGCTACGATGGCCAGCGGAACTTTCAGCTCGTCGAAACGCGAAGCATTGGTGAAGTAGCGCAGATAGCTCTCCAGGCGCTCGTTGGTGGCCAGGCCCATCCAGGAAAGGGTCCAGCGGGCGAAATCCTTGAACTCGGTGATGCGCGCCTTGCTTTCCATAACTTCGAGCGGCACGCCGGAAGCGTAGGCCGCGGCGATCAGCCCGCCGACGCTGGTTCCGGCAAGGCAGTCAATGGGAATGGCGTTGTCCTTAAGCGCGCGAAGCACACCAATGTGGGCAATCCCGCGGGCGAATCCGCCGCCCAGAGCAAGGCCAACGCGAGGGCGGGTGGAAGGCTTGGCAGCCGGCTGGGCGTAGGCGAAGTCGCGCATGCGATCTACCGCGCCTTGCAGCCATTCGAGAACTATGCCCATCCGCGGCCTCCTCACATTTGACACTTTAAACCCGTTCCGGGATGCATGACACGCTGGGTTGACCCCTCCTTGTCCGTCCTGTAACCTGCTCGGCGGGCGGTGCGCAAAGCCGCATTTTTCATGAGGGGAGTGACCGAATCATGAAGCGCCGGATCGAACGCGTGGCCGTACTGGGCGCCGGAACGATGGGAGCGCGCATCGCCGCGCACCTGGCCAATGCCGGGGTGCCTTGCTACCTGCTGGACATTGTTCCTTCGGAACTGAATTCCGACGAAAAAAAGAAGGGGCTTTCGCTTCAGGATCCCGGAGTGCGCAACCGCATCGTGCGCGCGGGACTCGAAGCGGCGCGCAAATCGCGGCCCGCGGCGTTTTTTTCTGCGGAGAGCGCGCGACGGATTACGCCCGGCAATTTTGAGGACAACCTCGATTGGTGCGCCCAGGCCGACTGGATCATCGAAGCGGTGGCGGAAAATCTGGAGATCAAGCGCGGACTTTTGTCACGCGTCGAAAAACATCGTCGGCCAGGAACGTTCATCACCACCAACACTTCCGGGCTGCCCATCCGGCTGATCGCTGAAGGGCGCTCGGAGGATTTTCAGCGCCACTGGGCCGGGACGCACTTTTTCAATCCGCCGCGGTACATGAAGCTGGTCGAGTTGATCCCTGGGCCGCGGACGGATGCGGAGGTGCTGGCCACGCTGGGCGATTTCTGCGACCGGCAACTGGGCAAGGGCGTGGTGCTGGCCAAGGACACGCCCAACTTCATCGCCAACCGCGTCGGCACATTCTCCATGCTCAACGTGCTGCGGCTGATGCGCGAGCTGGACATGAGCATCGAGGAGGTGGACGCCTGCACCGGTCCGGCGGTGGGCTGGCCGAAGTCGGCAACGTTCCGCACTGCGGACTTGGTGGGACTCGACCTGCTGACCCAGGTGGTACGCAATATCTACGAAAACGTGCCCGAAGATGAATCGCGCGAAATCTATCGTGTGCCGCCGCTGGTCGAAGACATGGTGAAACGCGGCTGGCTGGGTGAGAAGTCGGGGCAGGGATTCTACCGCCGGGTGAAGAAGAACGGTAAGAGCGAAATTCTGGCCCTCGATTGGCGCACCATGGAGTATCGCCCGCGGCAAAAAGCAAAGCTCGGTTCCATTGAAATGGGCAAGACGATTGAAGACACCCGCGAGCGGTTGAAAGCGCTGCTCGGGCCAGTGCTTGCGGGCCAGAGCGGCGACAAAGCTCAGAAATTTTTGTGGGGCGCGATTTCGGAGATGTGCCTCTACGCCGCGCGGCGCGTGCCGGAAATTGCCGACTCGATTGTAGAAGTAGACCACGCCCTGCGCTGGGGATTTGCCTGGGAGATGGGGCCATTCGAGTTGTGGGACGGCGTGGGCGTGGAGGCCATGGCGCGGCAGCTCGAAAAAGATGGCAAGGCGCTGCCACCGATTGTGACCAACCTGCTGGCCGCGGGGCAGAAATCGTTTTATCAGGCGGCCCAAGGCCGCACGAAGTATTTCGATCTTGGCTCGGGCGCGTATCAGGAAGCCGCGGAACCTGAAGGCGTGATCGTTTTGAAGTCGCTCAAGGAACAGTCCAAGGTCGTGGAGAAAAACTCCGGGGCGAGCCTGATTGATTTGGGCGATGGCGTGGTGTGCTGCGAGTTCCACGCCAAGATGAACGCCATCGGTGCGGACATCATCCTGATGCTGCATGCCGGATTGAAGCGGTTGCAGAGCGATTTCGAGGCCATGGTGGTGGCCAACCAGGCCGCCAATTTTTCCGTGGGCGCGAACCTGATGTTGCTCCTGATGTACGCGCAGGAGCAGGAGTGGGACGAAATCGATTTCGCGGTGCGGCAATTCCAGAACGTGAACCTGGCGGTCAAATACGCGCCGCGGCCCGTGGTGGTCGCGCCACAAGGCTTAGCGCTGGGCGGGGGATGCGAAATCACGCTGCACGCGCCGCGCGCGCACGCCGCCGCGGAAACCTACATTGGCCTGGTCGAAACTGGCGTAGGCCTGGTTCCCGCCGGCGGCGGCACCAAAGAAATGCTGATCCGCGCCAATG
>Ga0187803_10000657_pt1 | contig 13653 bp, 15 predicted proteins | sample NC_wetland_sal_i_2_FD_132425 | JGI IMG/M metagenome (GOLD analysis project Ga0187803, IMG submission 132425) | Wetland sediment microbial communities from Neuse River Estuary, North Carolina, USA - Control_3 | ecosystem: Environmental > Aquatic > Freshwater > Wetlands > Sediment | place: USA...
GCACCGTTGGATTCCTCTGGCTCGTGCAATACACCCCGTGTTGCCCCGCCCACACAAGCGCGTTCGTGATCCGGTCGAGCGACACTGCCAGCCTCCCTCGCTCTTTGCCGAACATCTGCTCATAGCGCTCCAACTCCTCCTGATGTTCCTCGAATGCGGACATGGCCACTTCCTTCCCGGGTCTCTCAATTCCACTTTTCCTGCCGGTTGCACTTCGGGCACAGCCTTCTGGCGCCAAACTTTACGCTACCCCATCCCCATCGCATAATCCATTCCAGCACCAGCAGAAAGCGGTTTCCGACCATGAGCCTTCCCGAGCAGGCGGCAAGTCAGTACATCCCTTTTGGTGAGATTCCGGAAGGGAATTGGGAGCACCGAACCATGCGACGTTCTGATTTAGTGCAGTACAAGGAAAAGGAAAACGGAAGGATTACGCGTACTTCGCAAATCGTTTTTGGCGAGCGCCAGCACCTGCTCCGCGTTCTGGATTCCCTCGAAGGTTCCAGCCTCCCCATCGCCCGCATGCAGCAGGAACGCCGCACGCTCGAAGAGCTCATCCATGCCCGCACGCGCGAGCTGAACCACATCAACACTGCCTGGGATGAAAAGATCGGTCTCGTGCTCAGCGCCGAAGCCAAGCCCGAAATGCTTGAGAAGCTTGCCAAGCAAGCTCCCAAGGAAGATTTCTATCTCCTTCGCCTCATCAGTGAGCATCCGCGCGCCAACGCCAAGACGCTCAATCGCCTCGCCCATCATCCTTACGGTGCCATTCGAGAGAATGTTGCCCGTCATCCCAACGCCGACGCGGCCACTCTCACCTTTCTCAGCAAGGATAAAACCCAGCCGCTCTGGTACCTCGTTGCCTTCAATCCCAATACCCCCACGCCTCTTCAGCGCAAGCTGCGCGACCGCCTCAAGCGCCTCGGTGACGTTCAGGCCGGCCGCTAAACCGTCATCTATTAAGCATCCGCTCTCTTAATCTTTGTAGGCTCGGCTTTGCGCCGCCCGTCCCGTTCATAAATCCGCGCTAGAATACTCGAAGATGGTCCCCACCTCGAATCCAAATATGGAAGAACGCCGGCGTGCCACATCCCCTTCCACTACTGCTTCGGAGCACTTTCCTTATTACCCAAGGAAACTTTTGTCGATCTTCCTAGTTTCCATTCTTCTTTTAATTCCGTGTTTCTGGCATGCCCACATTGAAGGCGGCGACCTCGGCAGTCACCTCTACAATGCTTGGCTCGCACAACTCGTCCAGCAGGGAAGAGCCCCCGGCGTTTACGTCGTCTGGCAATGGGACAACATTCTCTTCGACCTTTTGTTGTTCTATTTCGCCAAAGCTTTTGGCTTTGCTGCCGCCGAAAAAATCGCCGTCTCTCTCTGCGTGCTCATTTTCTTCTGGGGCAGTTTCGCTCTGATGAAAACCGTCACACGCCAGTCGCCCTGGTTCCTCACCCCCTGCATCGCCATGCTCGCCTACGGCTACATCTTCCATATGGGTTTCATGAACTACTACTTGTCTCTCGGACTGGCTTGCCTTGGCTTGGCGCTCCTCTGGAACCCCCGCAAAAATGGCCTGATTGCCTCCATCCTTCTCGCTCCAGTCATGCTTCTCGCCCATCCTTTGGGATTTCTGTGGTTTCTGGGGACTGCCTCCTATCGTCTCCTCTGGCTAAAGTTTCCCCGCTGGTGGAAGCTACTCCTGCCGGCCGGCGGGGTTACTATTCTCGTCGCGACGCGGTGGTATGTTTCCCACCACCCGACCTATGAAGTCCAGTGGAGCGAAACTCCCTTCTGGCAACTCAATGGTGCCGACCAATTGCACGTATTCGGTGAGCGTTACGGCTGGATCACCCTCGCTATCGTCCTGTTCTTTTTGCTCTCCACAGCTCTTGCCTGCCTCCACGAATCGTCCCGCCCTGCGTTCTGGAAAAATCGCCGCCTCATCCTCGAGCTCTACCTCATTTCTTTCTGCGCGACCGCTCTGCTCCCTGAAAGTCTCTTCACCGACCCCACCGGCGGCGCGGTCGGTCTGCTTGTCACCCGCCTGACTCTTATTACCGCCATCTTTGGCCTTTGCTGGCTGGCATCGCTCCCTGCACGTTCCTGGCATTTATTCTTCTCTTTCGCCGTCGCCTTGGTATTTTTTGGTTTCCTTTATCAGGACACCGCCTTCCTCAGCCGCATGGAAGCCAACACTGAACGCTTCACGCATCAACTCCCCTTTGGCACCCGCGCGACCTCCACCATTTTTGCTCCCGAAAACTATCGCACCATGTATCTTCACATTTCCGATCTCGCCTGCATCGGCCACTGCTTCTTGGTTTCAAATTATGAGCCCTCCACGCGCCAGTTCCGCATTCGCGTCCAGCAGGGAAGTCCCGTCGTTGCCGCTTCCGTTGACGACAGCGAGGACATGCAATCCGGCAACTATGACGTCCAGGAAGAAGACCTTCCCCTGAAGCAGATTTATCAGTGCGACGCCTCCGACCTTACCCGCATTTGCATCCGCGACCTCGCGGAAGGCGAAAAAAACGGCCGCCTCGGCTACCACCCAGCCCCCAACCCCTCCTCCCAACATCCCTAGCCAGCTTTGTAGCGCCGGCATCCTGCCGGCTCCGGTTTTTCTCTTCGTAGGGGCACAGCACCGCTGTGCCCTATGTCCGCACGATCTCTAAATCTTCAGACCCCCGGTTTTCTCTTCTCCGTGTCCTCTGTGGTGAACTCTTCTCTTTCTTGAACTTCTTAACTCTTAAACTCTTTCACTCTCTTCCTCTCCGTGCCTCCGTGGCCAATCTTCTCCGGAAGACAATATGGCTCTTGCATCAGGCCAATCTCTGCTAAAATAGCCGCAGGGTGAGAGACAATGCTGCCATTACACCTTCAGCCCGAAAGCCACATTCCCCTCTATATTCAACTGCGCGACCAGCTCCGTTCCCTCGTTCACGCCGGTGACCTTCGCCCCGGTGACCGCATCCCCGCCAGCCGGGAACTTGCGCAAATCCTCGGTGTGCACCGCACCACGGTTGCCAACGCCTACGCCGAACTTGAATCCGAAGGACTCATCCAGGGCCACGTCGGCCGTGGCACTTTTATTCGCCACAACGGCAACACGCTCCAGATCACACCGCCTGCTCCTCCGGCCCTCAATGGCCATTCTGATGGCCTGCGCTGGGAGTTGCTCTTCGCCGATGAGCGAAGCGAGGAAATACTCACCCGTCTCACCGCCTCCGCTCCACAGAACGCGATTTCTTTTGTCATGGCTCGTCCCGCGGAGGAATTCTTCCCCGTCGAGGAATTGCAAGCTTGCTCCCAAGCCGCCCTTCGCCGCGAAGGTCAGGAAATCCTCAATCTCGGCGCCTCGGATGGCTACGCCCCGCTCAAGGAAGCTCTCCTCGATCTTCTTCGTCGTGAAGGTCTTCCCGCGAAGGACGACACACTCTTAATCACTGACGGTTGCCAGCAAGCGCTCGATCTCATCGCCAAAGCCTTCGTTCGTCCCGGCGACACGGTCGTGCTCGAAAATCCCACTTATCCCGGCGCCTCGGCCGTCTTTAACGGTGTCCACGCGCGCTGTCTCGGTGTCCCGGTCCGCACTCACGCGGAACCTGGCAGCCCTCTCGGCATCGATCTCGAAGCCCTCGAATCCACGCTAGCCAACAATCGCGTAAAGCTCCTCGTCCTCACTCCCGACTTCCAGAATCCCACCGGCACTTCCATGCCCGTCGCTTCGCGCCGCCGCGTCTTGGAGCTAGCTGGCCGCTACCAAGTCCCCGTCGTCGAGGATCACATCTATGCGCGTTTGCACTCGCGCGAAGAGCGTCTTCCGTCTCTCAAGCAGCTCGACCGCTCGAACCTCGTCATTCACATTGACAGTTTCGCCAAGGTCGCCTTCCCTGGCCTTCGCGTCGGCTGGATCATCGCGCCACCGGCTGCCATCGAGCGCCTCCGCCTGGTAAAACAGATGACCGATCTGCACACCGACCAACTCGCGCAAGCCACCCTCGCCGAGTTTCTCAAGCGCGGTCTGTTCCACAAGCACCTCGCTCGCATGAGGAAAATCTACACCGCGCGCCTCAACGCCCTCGACGAAGCCCTGCGGAAATGTATGCCTGAAGGTGTGCGCTGGGACCGCCCTGAAGGTGGCATGTGTTTCTGGCTTGAGCTTCCACCCGGCTTTGACGCGAGCGAACTAATGATGCATGCCCGCGAGCGCGGCGTCCTCTTCGCGCCCGGCCGCTATTTTTACGTGCAATCGCCGCTTCCGAACACTTTGCGGCTCGGCTTCGCCAGCCTCAATGAAAAACAGATCGCCCGCGGAGTCTCAATTCTCTCCGACCTTCTGCGCGTTGAAATGCGCAAGCGCCAGCGCGGTACGCGTCGCGCCGAACGCGCGCACGTCGCCCTCGTCTAGCTTCGCGAAACGAAATGGCACAGATCCTCAAACTCGAGCCGAAAGAAACCAACCGTTGCTTTGGTTGTGGCGCGGCCAATCCCGCTGGCATGAAGCTTGCTTTCGATCTCGATTTCGATGCCCGCCGCACCCGCGGTTCTTTCGTCCTCGGCCCCAATTACGCCGGGGGCGCCGGGTTCGCCCACGGCGGCATCATTGCCGTCGTTCTCGACGAGGCCATGGGCAAACTCTCCAAGCTTTCCGATGAGCGCGCCGTCACCGCCGAAATGAACGTCGAGTATCGCAAGCCAATTCCCGTCGACAAAACCATTGTCGTGGAAGGCTGGCAGGAAGAAGAGAAGGGTAGAAACCGTTTTCGCGTCGCCGAAATCCGAGACGCCCACGGAAATCTGCTCGCCCGCGGCAAAGGCCGCTTTGTCGTCATCAAACCGTCGCACTTCGCCGGAGCACAAACGGATCGACGGGTTTTGTAGGGACCGCCTTCCGAGGCGCGCTTTTTGCGTCCCGAATGTTGTTACGAGGAGGTCCGCTCTTGGGTTCGGTTTTTTCTTGTTTGTGTAGCGGCGGGTTTATCCCGCCGCCTTCTTGGGTTTTTTGCTTTTGTAGTGGCCGGTCTTCAGACCGGTTCTTGGGTTCTCTTGGGTATGTAGTGGGCTATCTTTAGGTCGGCCAAAAAAGTTTCGTCGCGATTTCTGAATTTGAGAGGAGAAGCAGTCATGGCAACAAAGAAACCAAACGGTAGCGCTCACAACAATGGAGCCAAAGGCTCCAACGAGTGGCGCGTTAAAGTCGGCCTCGCCGAAATGCTCAAGGGCGGCGTCATCATGGACGTCACCAACGCGGATCAGGCTCGCATCGCGGAAAAGGCCGGCGCCTGCGCGGTCATGGCCCTCGAGCGCGTGCCTTCCGACATTCGCAAGGAAGGTGGCGTCGCCCGGATGGCCTCCATCAAGGTCATTCGCGAAATCATGAAAACCGTCACCATTCCCGTGATGGCTAAGGTCCGCATCGGCCACTTCACCGAAGCCGAAGTTCTTCAGGCTCTCGAAGTCGATTTTATCGACGAAAGCGAAGTCCTCACGCCCGCCGACGAAGAAAATCACGTCTGGAAGCACGACTTCCGCGTGCCCTTCGTTTGCGGCGCTCGCAATCTCGGTGAAGCGCTCCGTCGCATCGCCGAAGGCGCGGCCATGATTCGCACCAAGGGCGAAGCTGGCTCCGGCAACGTTGTCGAAGCGGTCCGCCACATGCGCACCATCGTCAGCGAAATGAAAGCGCTCACCACGCTCCGTGACGATGAGCTCATGCGCAAAGCCAAGGAATACGGCGCTCCACTCGACCTGATCCGCGAAGTTGCCCGGCTCGGCAAATTGCCCGTACCTAACTTCTCTGCTGGTGGCATTGCCACTCCGGCCGATGCCGCTCTCGTCCGCAAGCTTGGTGCAGAAGCCGTTTTCGTCGGCTCCGGCATTTTCAAGAGCAGCGATCCCGAAGCCCGCGCCAAGGCCATCGTCAAAGCCACCACGCACTTCGAGGATCCCAAAGCCGTCCTCGATGCTCACGAACAGCTTGGCGACGCCATGCCCGGCATCGACGTCCGCACGCTCGACGAAAAGGATCTGCTCGCCACCCGCGGCTGGTGAGTCACGGATTGGCTTTGTAGCGCTGGCTTTCATGCCAGCGCCTGTTTCGTCGCGGTTTTGACATTTGTCATCCTGAGGTCGCAGCGCTTTTTGCTGCGGCCGAAGGATCTCAACTCAAAATGTTTCACGCGCTCTCTTTGGTAACGCCATCATGAAAATCGGCATTCTCGCCATCCAAGGTGACTTCCAGGCCCACGCCGCCATGCTCCACCAACTCGGCGCGGACACCGTTGAAGTCCGCACCGTCACCGATCTCGATGGCTGCGATGGCCTCGTCCTCCCCGGTGGCGAGAGCACCACCCAGCTTCAATTCCTCGAAGAAGAGGGCCTCTACGACGCCATCCGCAACTTTTCCGCCAAGGGCCGCGCCATATTCGGCACCTGTGCCGGTGCCATCCTCCTCGCCACCCGCGTAAAAAATCCGCCGCAAGATTCCCTCAAACTCCTGGACATGACCGTTCTGCGCAATGGTTACGGCCGTCAGCTCGCCAGCGACGTTTTCTTCGGCTCTTGCTCGCTCAAGAAAGATCCCCTCGAGATGGTTTTCATCCGCGGCCCCATCATCGAAAAAGTTGGCTCTGGCATCACAGTCCTCGCCAAACATGAAGGCAAGCCCACGCTCGTGGAAAAGGGGAAAATCCTCGCCGCCACCTTCCACCCCGAACTCACCGCCGACACCACCGTCCACAAACATTTTCTGCAACTCTGTGCAAACGGTTCGGGCCCGAAAAAATCTTCCCGTAAGCGCAACTCCTAAACTCTTTCACTCTTACACTCTTTCACTTTTGTACTCTCTTACTCTTGAACTCTTCACTCTCTTATTCCTCACCCTCCATCCGCGCTACAATTCTCTCGTGCCGCAACCCGATAAACTCCGCGTTCTTTTCGTTTGCATTGGCAACTCTTGCCGCAGCCCCATGGCCGAATCCATCGCACGTCACCATGCCTGCGACGTCATCGAACCTTCCAGCGCAGGCATCTGCCCGCTCGGGTACATCGCTGAGATGACGCAACAGACCCTTCGCGCCAACGGCTATTCCTCCGACGGCCTCTCCTCCAAGCGGCTCGGCCGTGAATCAGCGCACAGCGCCGGCCTCGTCATCAATCTGGCCGGACTACCTCGCGACCGAGTCTTCGAAAACTTCCCCAACGTCGAAGACTGGGAGGTCGAAGATCCCTATGGCGAAGACTCCGCCACTTATCAGAGAATTCTAGAGGAGTGCGAATCCCGGGTCCTTTCGCTCGCTACCCGGCTCCGCGCCGTTCAGCCGGCAGCCAATTCTTAGTTCCACCGGAGACTCTTTGCGCCGCGATAAAACCAGCGTTTCGCAGGAAGATTACCTCAAGGCCATCTGGGAGATGCGTGAGGAGGACCAGGTCCCCATCAGCGCGCGCCTCGCCGAAGAGCTGGACGTCACCCCTCCCGCCGTCACTGCCGCCGTCAAGCGCATGGCTCGCGACGGCCACGTCACCGTTAAGCGTGGTGGCCACATCCTTCTCACCGCCAAGGGCCGCAAATTCGCTCAACGCCTCATGCTTCGTCATCAACTCGCCGAAATGCTTCTCACCGAGGTCATTGGCCTTCCCTGGGCCAAATCCCACGCCGAAGCCGAACGCATGGAGCACGCTATCTCTCCCGAAGTCGAAGCCCTGCTCTTAAAGCGATTCGCGGGCCACAAGACCTGTCCTCACGGCGTTCCCATTCGCGGCGGTGTCGCGCAACTCCGCAAACACGGTGGCGTTCTTCTCTCCGAACTCCAAGCCAGCGACTCCGCGGTCATTCTCTCTGTCTATGAAAAGGACGAAGGCTTTCTCGAATTCCTCGACAATCTTAAACTTCTTCCATCCAACAAACTCGAAGTCCTCAAGCGCGGCTACGACGAAACCCTCACCCTCCGCGTCGCGGGCCAAACCATCCATCTCGGCAAAACCGCCACCTCCCGCATCTGGGTCCGCCGCTCCCCCAGCTAGAATCCATCTCACAAATGCCTTTCAGGATGGCACGGCTTTAACAGGCTGCTGAAAAAGTCCGTTCTTTAGGGGGTCGGAGCTTCAGGTCCGACATTAAAGGTCAAGAAAAACCGGGCTTCAGCCCCTGAGGAAACTCTTCTCTTCCTATCGTACTAGATTATGAGACAGGTTCTAGTCCGGCTCACCACCATCTTCGTGTCCGGCCCAACTTTTCTGACAAACGCGCTGACCCGGCAACAGATTCTTAGCCGTAAGAACTGTTGTTGGTGTCTAAGAGTTGAGAAGGATTAGACTGGCTGGAGAGGGGATGTGGATGCGATTTGTTTTAGTAGCTTTAGCAGCGTTGCTCTCGCCAATCGTTGCGAGTGCGCAAACTGCAAATCCCCGAAGCTCCAGCGATTCGACTGCCAAGATTGAACTAAAACTTATACCCGAAAGGGCTATGATTCGTCCGGGTGAAGTACTGAAACTTAGGGTAGAACTCTGGAACGTCGGCTCCGATAATGTCATCATCGCTCAAAACATAGACGCAACGTTCGGTAATTCAGAATTGCGATTATTTCTGGAGACAGGTTCAATAAGAGAAGCCTCGCCTGGAAGTGTTGGTGACGGTATTCCCGACCGCGACCCTGATTTTGAAAGAACCTTTGTGACTAACTGGCTGACCCTCAACCGGGGCCATTTCTACGGCACTTATGTCTACATGGACCCGATAGACTTTCCACACCTTCGTAAACCAGGCCGCTATAGGGTCAGGGCAGAATATGATTCGCGTGGCATTTCATCGACACCCGGCTGGAACGGCGGCTATCTCAAACAGGAAGATGTTGACAAGCTTCCGTTCACCGCTTTGAAGGGCACGATCAAGTCTAACGTAGTAAGAATTCAAGTTAGCTCCAGGAAGAAGACACCCAACAAAGCAGCCTCGCCGCCGACGTGAAGGCAAGTTCCCAATTACGATTGCGCCGCCCGTTCCAACTCCGCGATGTCCAGCTTCTTCATCTTTAGCATGGCCTGCATCGCCTTCGGATGTTTGATGAGGTCCGGCAAACGCGCTGGCACAATCTGCCAGCAAAGCCCGAACTTGTCCTTCAGCCAGCCGCACTGACTCTCTGTCCCTCCAGCGACCAGCTTGGAATAATATTCATCCACTTCCTGCTGCGTGTCGCACCGAACTACAAACGAGATCGCTTCCGTGAATTTGAATATCGGCCCGCCGTTGAGCGCCGTGAACTTCTGCCCATCGAGTTCGAAGGCGATGGTGAGAATGCTGCCCTTCGGTGCGCGGCTGCCGTCGACATTGCGTGCCTCGTCGAGACGCCGCGAGTTTTTGAACACGCTTACATAAAAGTCCACGGCTTCTTCCGCGTTCGCGTCGAACCACAAAAACGGCGTAATCCTTGGATAACTCTGCAGAATCCCCATCGAACCCTCCGCACTTTCTCTTCACAAACTTCCATCCAGCCAAAAGATATCCTGCGCCTTCCGCCCAAGGGCAGGCGCATATTCTACCCACAGGTCACTTGCAAATTGCAAGTAAGAGTCTTGCGGGTACCTCACCCTAGGTTTATGAGGGTCGGTCTTGGGTTTGCCTTCTCCGTTTTCTGTCATCCCGATCGAAGGGCCGCTGCCGTTGCGGCCCGCAGTGGAGGGATCGTGGCATGATTGCAGCCGCATTTTGCTCGGGTTTTCATTTCCCCCGGTCTCCCCCTCCTCCAACAATTCGCTCAGTCGAGTAGCTCCGCCTGCTTTCACTTGCAATCAAGCTCAAAGCTGTCTATCGTATGGGAACCCAATTCATCGCCTCCTTTTCATTTCTTCATGGCGATCTCTTTCGAGGTGATCATGTCTCCCGTTTCCCCGTCGTACCCGCGTGCCGCCGCTCCGCGCCACCACTGGGTGCTCTACGTTTTTCTCGCTTTCTTTGGCGCTCTCCTCACCTTCGTCGGCGCTCGCGCCCAGCAGAAAGCTTCCGATGACGCCACCTTCCGTAAGTTAATCGATGGCTATTGCGCCGCCTGGAGCTCCGGCAACACCGCAAACGCCGCGAAGTTCTACGCCAAGGATAACAACCTCATCTTCTACGACCTCACTCCCTTTTCCTACAGCGGTTGGAAGGAATACGAAGCCGGAGTCCACAAGAATTTCCTCGATGCCGCCGAATCCGCCTCTCTCACCGCCGGAAAAGAGCTCAAGGTTACGCGCCACGGCAACATTGCCTGGACCACCGTCCCCATGCGCATCACCGCAAAATTCAAGGATGGCAAAACCATCGATTCGCCTGTCCGCTTCACCGGCATCTGGGAAAAGCGTGGCAAGACCTGGCTCCTCGTCCACGAACACCTCTCCGTCCCCATGGGCGGCTAGCCGCTCTTGGGTTTCACAACTTGTGTCGCCCCGCAAATGAACTTGAGGGTGCCCCACCCTGGGTTAATTCGCGCTCTTCGCGTCCCGGTGTTCTCTACCGGGAAGGGTGGGCTCTTACATCCTAATGCCGCCTTGTTTCTTCTCTTCAATCTCAAATCTCGATGTGTTTTCTTTCTTTTGTAGGGACCGCCTTCTGAGGCGCGTTCTCTGCGCCCCGAAGGGGTTTACGGGGCGGTCCGCCACCCCAGCCCGCGCACCGCTCCTGCCTTTGGCCGCGGCAGAGGCACAGAGAGAACAAACCTTGTGCCGAAAACCCAAAACTTATAACTTACAATTGAGAACTTACAACTTTCCATGTGGAACATCCTCAAATTCTACTGGCTCTCCTCTCGCGGCTACCGTCTCCAGCCCTGGAAAAGCCCCTACATCCAATGGCGCTTCGAAACTTTTCTGGGCAAAGACGCCGCCAACCTCGACGCCAGAAAATTCCTCCAACTCTCCTGGAAATATCGCCACAACCTGAAATCCTTTTCCGACTGGGCCGCCATACGCCGCCGCGCCATGCACCTCCACTCCTGATTCCCGTTCTTTGCTTCCTGATCGCTGATATCTGATATCTGATTACCGCTTGCCACGAGCAACCATCGCCCACATCCAGGCGTATAATCACCAGAGAGGACTTGGCTAATGTCTTCCCTCCAGATCCTCCAAGAGTCCCCCGCCCTCCATGACGCACTTTGGTGGGAGCCCGAACCCAACGGCCGCGTCCACTGTTATCTCTGCCCGCGCCACTGCCACATCGGCCACGGCCAATCCGGTTTCTGTTTCATCCGTGTCAATCAGAACGGCAAACTCTTCAGCCTCGGTTATGCCTCCCCCGCGGCTCTCCAGGTTGACCCCATCGAAAAAAAACCGCTCAACCATTTCCTCCCCGGCACGCGCATCTTCAGCATGGGCACTGCCGGGTGCAACATGGGCTGTTTCTTCTGCCAGAACTGGGACATCTCCAAGTCCCACCAGGATCAGGTCAACTCGAAGCACGTTCCGCCCGAAGACGTACCTCTCCTCGCCAAAGAGTACGGCTGCCACTCCATCGCCTTCACTTACAACGAGCCCACCATTTGGGGCGAATACGTCATCGACATCTGCAAAGCCGCCAAGCCTCTTGGACTCAAGACCGTCATGGTTACCAACGGCTACATCACTCGCGAAGCCTTCCACGACATCTACGACCACATCGACGCCGCCAACGTCGACCTCAAGGCCTTCACCGAAAATTTCTACGGCAAAATTACCCTAACGCATCTCCAGCCTGTTCTCGACACGCTGACCTGGCTCAAGAACGAAACCTCCGTTTGGTTTGAGATCACCAATCTCATGATTCCCACCCTCAACGACGATCCCAACGAAACCCGCAAACTCGCCGAATGGATCCTCGCCAACCTCGGCCCCGATGTTCCGCTGCACTTCACCGCGTTTCACCCGGACTTCAAGCTCCGGGACAAGCCTCCCACTCCACCCCAAACTCTTCACCGCGCCCGCCAGATCGCCCGCGAAGCCGGCCTCCATTACGTCTACGAAGGCAACATCTTCTCCGAGGCTGCGAACACCCACTGCCCTCGTTGCAAGGAGCTCCTCATCCGCCGCTCCTGGCACAGTGTCCTCGAAAACCGCCTCAGAGCAGGGAACTGCCCCCGCTGCGCCACCCCGATCCCAGGCCACTGGGCAAACACTTCTCGTCCGGCCCTGTAGCGCAGGGCGAGCCTGCCCGCCGCAGCGACAGCGAAGGAGGGTCCGCGAGCCCTGCCTGCGGCTTTTCTCTTGGGTTTGTAGTGGCCAGCCTTGAGGCTGGTTCCTGGGTTCCTCTTGGTTTTCTAGCGCCGGCATCTTGCCGGCTCTTGGGGTTCCGGCCTTACGTCACCTTACAAACAAACTTGAGGGTGCCCCACCCTAGGTTTGTTAGGGTGGGCTCTTGCGTTCTGATGCCCCGGCCTCTCTTCTCTCTGTTCTTTACCGTGCGCCAATCTTTCTTCAATCGTTCTGCCCTTGCCACTTTCTTCATCTCCCTTCAAACTATCCCCACGCGCTCAATCAAGGAATCCACTCATGCCCGACTCCACTAAATCCCAAACCATCCCGCGCGAGAACAGACTCCCAGCTTCTTCCCGTTTCCAGTGGCTCAACTGGTCGGGCCTCTTCCTCGCCTTTATCCAAAGCGTTTGCAGCGCCTTCATCGCTCTTCACGGTATCCGCTTTCTCGTCGGTATCGGTGCGGTTGTCCTCGCTTCCTCGGCCTGGCACCTCGCGGAGCGTCTGCATGTCGCCGCCATCCGCGTCCCCATGATGCTCATCGCGCTCGTCGGCGCGCTCCTCAATCTCGCAGCACTCTGGCAAGTGCGCAGGCTCCGCCGCCGCTCCGCTTCCGCCTGGCGTCAGCAGCTTCTCACTCCCAGCAAGCACCGCTCCGAATCCCTGCAGCTTGCTCTCTCTCTTCTTACGCTTGCTCTGTTAGTCGCCGAATGGATCTCGCACTTCAGACTTTTCGGCACGATCTAGGGAGCAACTTCTTCCCTGTAGCGCTGGCTTTCATGCCAGCCTCTTGGGTTTCCTGCCCGGAAACCACGAGAACTGCTCTTAACCCACGCCATCTCCCCCCTCAATCACCGCGGTCAGCTTCCGATGCAGCCTCTCACTGTAACCCACCGGCAACTGATACGTCCGGTCATCCGCCGTCAGCACCAGAATATTCCGCGTCGAATCCAGCACCGCCGAGCACACCTCGCAGCTCTCCAGGTGCCGCTCCACCGCCGCCAGCATCTCTGGGTCAAGCTGTTTGTCCAGGTACCCGGAGATTTGTTCCCAAACGTGCTTGCATTCCAGGTTCATTGGAACCACCTTCGGAAGAATCCTCCCCGCGCCAGCTTGCCCTGAGTCCCGAGGGGCTTGCCTTGACCCCGGGAGGGCGCTTCGCTCTTCAGGTAAGGCACCAGCATCTTCTGCAACATCATGCGCGCCCGATGCAGCCTCACCTTCACAAGCGTCACGTTGATTCCCAACGCCGCCGCGGTCTCTTCCTGATTCAATTCCTCGATATCTCTCAGCACAAACACTTCCCGGTATTTCTCCGGCAGTCTCCCCACCGCTTCACGCAGCTTCTCCTTCAACTCCTTCCGCTCCAGCGCCGCTAGCGGGATCTCCCGCCAATCCGTCAGCACCGCGGGTGTGTAATCTCCCTCGCGTTCCTCTTTCGGCTCGTCC
>Ga0187803_10000658_pt1 | contig 13652 bp, 12 predicted proteins | sample NC_wetland_sal_i_2_FD_132425 | JGI IMG/M metagenome (GOLD analysis project Ga0187803, IMG submission 132425) | Wetland sediment microbial communities from Neuse River Estuary, North Carolina, USA - Control_3 | ecosystem: Environmental > Aquatic > Freshwater > Wetlands > Sediment | place: USA...
ACCGAGTGCCGCGTGATTGACCGCACGCAGTTGATCCTGGATATTTTCGCGCGCCACGCGCGAAGCCGCGAAGGGCAGCTGCAAGTCGAGCTCGCTCAATTGAATTACATGCTGCCGCGCCTTGCGGGAAGCGCGAGAGAGCTCTCCAGGCAAGCCGGCGGAATCGGGACGCGCGGCCCCGGCGAGCAGAAACTCGAAACCGACCGCCGGCGCATCCGCGACCGCATCAGCAAGATAACGAAAGCTATCGAAGCCGTGCGGAAGCAGAGGTCGCTGCGGCGCGAGACTCGCCAAGCCGTACCCCTTGGAACTGTCGCCCTCGTGGGCTACACCAACGCGGGGAAATCGACGCTCTTCAATTCGCTCAGCAAAGCCGGGGTGCTCGTCTCCTCAAAAATGTTTGCCACGCTCGACCCGACCGTGCGCGCCGTGCGACTCCCGTCGAATCGACGGGTGCTCCTGTCCGACACCGTCGGATTTATCCGCGACCTCCCGCCGGGATTGATCGCAGCGTTTCGCGCCACGCTGGAGGAAGTGCAGGAGTCGGCGCTGATCCTCCTCGTGACGGACATCTCAAATCCGCACCACACTGAGCAGGACGCCGAAGTAGAGAAAATTCTAAAAGAATTGGGCGTCGCGGACCGCCCGCGCCTGCACGTGCTTAACAAAATTGATAGGCTCACTCCCGAAGAAGCCGCAGCCGTGAATGGAAATCATAATTCGGCGCGTGTCTCCGGACTTACCGGCGAAGGGTTGGAGGCGCTGCTCAGCCGCATTGACGAGGCGATGCCCGTCGATCCCTTGCTGCATTTGCAATTCACGCTTCCTCTGTCGAATGGGCGCGCGATTGCCCTCGTGCATGCCTTGGGCCGTGTGCTGCATTCGGAAGTGCAGGATTCGGCTATGTCCATCGAGGCGGAAATTCCTGAGTCCGTAGCCCGACAATTGAAAATCGGTCCGGAACCAACGCTTGCATGAAGCGCTTCGCCGGTTAGATAGCCCCAAAATTACTTTGAACCGGAATATTGGAAAGCAGGAAAAGCCCTCAAGAATCAATGGAATCGACGCATTTTTGGGTCGAGGCGCTACCAAAACAAACCCACCAAATTGTGGAAATGTCTGTGGAAATCATTTTCCGCAACCGGGGGCCTGAATGATGAGATTTCCAATAGCAAGGCGACCCTGAACGCTTTCAGAAAGTTAACTATATTATTTTCTTTCAGTTGCAGGCATATTTGCTGAATCATTCAGCATTTCGCCGCTTTTCTTGCCGGCTGGTTGTAAGCTCATGATTTGCACAGCCTTGCGGGCGCGCGTTGCTCATTAGTGCACGGTCTTAGTTGCGCACCTGACGCGTGGACGCGTGCCTTTTTTGCATCAGGGAACTCATTTTGAGCAATCGTTGACTGCCCGCACGGGTGCGTCTATAGTGGGTTACGCCTCGCGACTGGGCGGGTATGTCCAAATAGGAGCAGGGAACCCCCCGGGTGCGTCATGAACCTGCCAAACAGCCTGACAATTCTCCGCATTTTCTTTATCCCCGTGCTGGTCGTTATCCTTTTGACCCGCGAACCAAATATCGCTTTTTTGGGAGTGACCATTAATTTTGCCGAGTGGGGCGTGCTCATCCTTCTGGCGGCTGCGGCCACGGATTGGGCGGACGGTTACTATGCCCGGCGGCGAAGCGAAGTGACGACGCTTGGAATTCTGCTCGATCCCATCGCCGATAAGCTGCTAATGTCCGCGGCATTTATCTCCCTGGTGGAAATGCATCTGGTGCCCGGCTGGATGGCGGTGATCATTATCGGGCGGGAGATTGTGGTTCTCGGGCTGCGCAATATCGCTTCCGCCGAAGGGTTTACAATTCCCGCTTCAGCGCTGGGCAAAACGAAAATGGTTCTGCAAGTAATTGCGGTTTGCGCGGTGATCCTGGCGGCAAAGCACAATATCATTCGGCCTCTCGGCGTGCTGCTATTGTGGCTGGTCGTGGGAAGCGCGGTGGTCTCCGCATTTCAATATTTTCAAAAGTTTTGGGGCCGTGTCGATGGCAGCGTGAAGCAACGCCGTCACCTGAGAATTCTCGAACGGCGCAAGAATGCACAGGATGTCCCGACTGTCCAGTGACGATTGGCTGGCGCTGGTGAAGATTGCCCGTCGCGCGATTTCAAGCGTCATCCTCGAGAAGTGCATTCCGGATTTTCCCGCTTTTCCAGCTCCACTTTCCGAACGCAGAGGAGCGTTTGTTAGCCTATACCGCGCTGAAACTCTGCGCGGCTGCGTGGGACAGGTCGAAAATCCCGGCCCGCTGGCGGACGTGGTTGCTCGTTCCGCGATCAGCGCAGCGCTATACGATTCGCGTTTCCCTCCTGTTGGCCCCGACGAAATCGGGACCCTGGATATCGAAATCTCAGTGTTGACCGCGCCGGAGCGCATTTTGCTCGAAGCGATCGTTGCAGGAAGACATGGACTTATGGTGGTGCGTGGGTCCTACAGAGGGCTCTTGCTCCCGCAAGTTGCCACGGAACGGAAATGGTCCGGGCAGCGGTTGCTCGAAGAAACCTGCGTAAAAGCAGGCTTGGCGCGCGATGCCTGGCGCGATCCGGCGACAGAAGTGTTCGGTTTCACCGCGGAGATTTTTTCGGAAAAGAGACCTCGAACGATTTCCGAATTGTGAAATGACAGCCGGAGGGCCGCCGATTTGCGTCCAGCAGTTGATTTCTCGCGGGCAGAAACAAAAAAGGATCCGATTCGCCTTGCGAATCGGATCCTATCTTTTCCGCTGCGGATTGCGGAAAGAACCTGTGGCTGCAGTTATTCCAATTCCACGTAATCCCCGACGAAAATTTCCTCTCGCGAATCTGTCAGCAGGACTGTGGACGAGTTAGGCCCGGTGCGCAGGACGATTCCCTCGCCCAGAATCTGGCGCGGGAGATTGTTCCACTCATACGCAGAGGGGGCACTTCCAAAACCGTCCGCTTTGTAGGCCGTGTTTGTGACTTGGTAGAGAGTGTCAATGTGCGTGCCCTGATACCGATACACGCGGAAATAATTTCCAACTTGAACGCCCTGGTCGCTTCCCAGGTTGACGTAGACAATTCCTCCAGCCCCAGTAAGTGTCCCTAAATCCCTGGTGGTCACGACCATCGCTGTCTTCTTTCCGGATGGCGCGGCGAACGGATCAAGCTTCACGTTATGAAACTGAGGAGCCGGACGGGCTGCAAATGGACGCACGATGTCGCCCCGGTGCATCAAGGTGCAGGGCATTACCATCTCAGCGGTTGAGGTCTTCGCGTCGACATGGACGACGCGCAACCGCCCTATGTCAGCGTACGTAGTGCCCATGGCGCGGGTCAACATGGCTTGGTACTTGAACCACGTGACGTCCACCGGGTCGCTGACGGGCCGGATCACTTCGAATTGATCCCCGACTCTTACACCGTGTTCCGCCCCTTGGTTGATAAACACGTAATCGCCGGTGGTGAATGTGCTCCTGTAGCGTGAATTCTCGCCGGAAATCAGGTAGGTATCGTTCGGAACCGGCTTGTTGGTTACCACGCCAGAGCAATACAAATTGGCTTCCGTCGGCGCGTTCGAAGAATACTGTTGCGCGTTGGCCACTCCGGTGGAGACTATGAAGCCCAGTCCCACACTAAGTCCCATAATAAGAATACGATGGCTGATCTTTTTGTGCATGGAGACTGCTCCTTACGTTCGCAACTTTAGATATCCCCGCACGGCCTAAGGCTACCCATCAAACCTAGCACCGGCCCCTTGGACCGTCAACAAATCGTGGTGGGAGGCTTTACACATTTGTCAACCGCGTGGTAGAAGCCTAAAGTTTAGCTTCTGGGGTGGAGGGCGATTGAAGGGTCTCTTCGGGAAGGCTCGAGTATGCGGCGTCGTCGCCGCCGAGACGGCGCGCGAGATGAGCTCGCAGGTCCGTCTGGGGCTGCAAAAGACGCGCACACTGGAATTACGCCTCGACTATCTGCGCACCGCGAAGGAAAGGGAAGCATTTCTGTCCTGGCTGAACCGCAACCGCCCGCACGCGGTACTGATTGCCACATGCCGGCGGGAAGAGGGTGGAGGGCTGTTTCGAGGCAGCCCGGAATTGCAAATCGGGATCCTCGCGCAAGCGGCCCGCTCGGGCTGTGGGTGGTGCGATGTTGAAATTGAAACGACGGAGCGCATGGCCAAGGGTGAGCTTGCGCGCGCTCTGTCTCCTGCGCGTGTGATGGTGTCCCATCATGATTTTCGCAAGACGCCGCGAAACCTCAGAGGAATCGTTCGCCGGCTGGAGCGGGCGGGTGGAGACGCGATCAAAATCGCAGCGCATTGCCGGTCCGTTTCCGACAGCGTGCGCATTTGCGAATTGGCGCGAACACGTCGCGACACCGTCGCAATACCGATGGGCGAATTCGGACTTGCAGGGCGCGTCCTATCGCTGCGCATGGGGAGCGCGCTGGCGTACGCGGCGGTAGAGCAGGCCACGGCGCCCGGCCAGCTCTCCCTAGATGCCATGGCCGATCTTTACCACGCCGCGCAGATCACGCGGCGCACGCGTGTGTATGGCGTAATAGGAGACCCGATCGGCCATTCTCTTTCGCCCCTGCTGCACAACACAGCATTTCGTGCCCGCAAATTTGACGCGGTTTTTGTGCCATTTCTCGTGCGCAATCTGCGGGATTTTCTGGGAGCGATGACAGGATTTGGAGTCGCGGGCCTTTCGGTCACGATTCCTCACAAGGAAAGGATCCTACACTTTCTGGACGGCTGCGATCCGCTTGCGGAACGCATTGGAGCGGTCAACACAGTTGTGGTACGTGGCGGCGGGCGATTGTACGGGTACAATACAGACTACGTTGGGGTTCTGCGCAGCCTCGAGCAACGGATGCGCCTCGCGGGAAGCCGCGTACTCCTCTTTGGGGCGGGAGGTGCCGCGAGAGCGGCCGCGTTCGCCCTGGCGCAAGCGGGCTCGATCGTTTGTGTTTGCGCCAGGCGTCCGGAACGCGCCCGCGCGCTGGCTCGCGCCGTCGGAGGGCAGACGGTAGCCCGAGCCGATCTGGCGCATGAGTTTTTCGATGCGATTGTGAATTGCACGCCCATTGGAATGCACCCGGGCGGCGGCTCTCCGCTTGCGAGCTCGGAACTGAATTGCCGGATCCTAATGGACATGGTCTACCGCCCGCGGGAAACGGAATTGTTGCAGCTGGCGCGCCGGAAGGGCATTGAAATTATTTCCGGCGTGGAAATGTTTCTCGCTCAGGGCTTCGCGCAGTACGAAATTTGGACTGGCGAACGCGCGCCGGAAAGCGCCATGCGCAGGGTGGTGGTATCGGTTCTCGATCGGGAAGAAAAATCAAAGAGGCGCCACTCGTGACGGCAGGCGTCGGGAAATTGCCGAGTTATTCATGATCCAGCCTGATTTCAAATCGTTCTGCAAGCTGGCAAGGCAGGGGAATCTCGTGCCCGTGTACGACACGTTCACGGCCGACACGCTTACGCCGGTTTCAGCGTACCTGCGGCTCGCGCAAAACGCGCGGTACGCCTGCCTGCTCGAAAGCGTCGAGGGCGGGGAAAAAATCGCGCGGTATACGTTCGTGGGCGCGAACCCAAGCGAAGTGTTCCGCTACGTCAACGGCGCATGCGTCCTGGAAAGCGATAGCCGCACGTCCTGGGTGCAGGTGAATCCGCTCGATTACTTGCGCAACCGCGTGGAGAGGTATCGCCCCGTCCGCGTGCCGGGACTGCCGCCGCTCGTGGCGGGCGCGATCGGCTATTTTGCCTATGACATGGTGCGGCTCATCGAGCGCATCCCGGATACGACGCGCGACGACGTCGGCATGGACGACGCCGTGATGATGTTTTTTCTCGGACTCGTCGTGTTCGATCATGTCCGGCACAGAGTATGGATCGTGCGCAACGTTTTCACCGACGGTGATGGCAGCTTGCGCGCAAAATACAATCAGGCCGTCCGCGAAATCCGCGCCACCCGCCGCCGTTTGGACTCGCCGGTGGCCGCGGAACATCCCAAGCGCCGCAAGCCGCGCCCCCTAAAAATCACATCCAATTTCTCGCGCGCCAAGTTTCTTGCAGCTGTGAACAAGTCCAAGGAATACATCCGTGCGGGCGACATTTTTCAGGTGGCCATCAGCCAGCGCTTCGCCGCGAAAACTGACGCCGACCCGTTTGAGATTTACCGCTCCTTGCGCGTCGTGAACCCGTCGCCGTACATGTATTTCCTGAAGCTAAACGATCTCGCGGTGGTCGGCAGCTCGCCTGAAATGCTCGTGAAAGTGCAGGGCCGCGAAGCGTTTTATCGGCCCATCGCCGGGACGCGCGCGCGCGGCGCCGATGAAAAAGAAGACGCGGCCCTGGAAGCCGAACTTGCCGCCGATCCCAAGGAGCAGGCCGAGCACATCATGCTCGTCGATCTAGGGCGCAACGACCTCGGCCGCGTCTCGGAATACGGCACGGTGCGCGTCGAGAAGCTGATGTTTGTCGAGCGCTACTCCCACGTGATGCACCTCGTTTCGAGTTTGCGCGGGCACTTGCGCGAAGAGGTGGACTGCTTTGATGCGCTCGCCGCCTGCTTTCCCGGCGGCACGCTTTCAGGTGCGCCGAAAGTTCGCGCGATGGAGATTATCGACGAGCTCGAGCCCACGCGCCGCGGCATCTACGCCGGAGCGATCCTGTACCTGGACTTTTCGGGGAATCTCGATTCCTGCATCGCGATTCGCACCATGGTCGTGAAGAAGGGCGTGGCTTACGTGCAGGCCGGCGCGGGCCTTGTAGCGGATTCGGTTCCCGAGAAGGAATATACGGAGACGGTGAACAAAGCGCGGGCCCTCCTTACCGCGCTCGAAATCGCGCACCGCGGGCTCGATCCCGCGCCGGGCGGCGCTAAACTCGGCCGTCGCAAGAACTAAGATTGCCGTCTTATGATTTATCCGCGCAAATTCTCTGACCGATGGCGGCGGATGGTGCCTTGTGTTGAGTGATCCTGCCCCTGAAACCCGTACCGGATTGCGGATTTACGTCATTGTGTCGGTCGTAGCATTTCTTTTCGTGGGGCTCTATGTCGGGTGGATTTTTTATTCCCGCTCGCAGGCGAATCAAGCGATCGTGGACAAGGCGGCGGAAAAGCGGCGATCCGAGGACCAGCAGACCTTCGAGGCGATGGGCGGAAACCGCTTTGAAATTCTCGATTACACCGCATCTCCCACAACCATTCAAGCGGGAGAGACAAGTTCCCTTTGCTACAGCGTTTCAAATGCGAAGTCGGTAAGCATCGATCCGAAAACAGAAGAACCCGTCTGGCCAGGGTTCAGCCGCTGCGTTCATGTTTCGCCGCGCAAGACAACGAAATACACGCTTACGATAGAAGACGGCGCCGGCCACAGGAAGACCGCCGCCGTCGAGGTGAATGTCCGCTAAATCAGACTTAGCGCATTTCTTGGTGTTGCTAGTCTGCAGAGCCCGATTTCTGGTCGTGAATAATTAATTTCTGCACCCGCCAGTTGGAAGTTTCCGCGGCATACACCACATTGTCCGAAGCGCAGGCGAGCTGGTGTGCTCCGGAAAACTGCTTGAGCTGGCGCCCCGAGCGGCCGATCACGCCGAGCACCTTTCCGTCGAGTGAAATCTTAAAGATTCTCCCGGGGAACGTGGTTTCTCCGACGTACAGCACTTGATTTGCGCCGGGAGTGATGCAGATGGAATTGGGAGCGCCGAGTACAGCAGCGAGGCGGTCCCCGGTGGGAGTGTTGCCATTCACTGCGTGCGTTCCGGGTACGGGAGGCACGTCAATCGTGAACATGCGCAGAAACTTGCCGTCGGTGTCGAACACTTGAATGCGCCGATTGGTGCGATCGCCTACATAGAGATTGTTTTTGTGGTCGATGACGATGGCGTGCGGAAGACGGAATTGTCCCGGCTCGGTGCCTTTCTCGCCCCAGGATTTCACCCAGTCGCCGTTCTTGTCATATTTCGCGACGCGCGAATTCACGTATCCGTCGGTGATGTAGATATTGCCGTCCGAATCCCAGGCCACGTCAGTGGGCTGGCGGAAGAGTCCATCCGCAGCAGGTAGTGGAGGGTTTGGGTGGCCCCAAGGCTTAGTGTCTTCGTCCGCCCCTTCGGCACGGCGTCCGAAGACCATGACCACGCGGCCCGCCTGGTTGAACTTGATGACCATGTCGGAACCCTTGTCGATGGCCCAGATGTTGTCATCCTTGTCTATGCGGACGCTGTGGGCTTCGGACCAGGCGTAGAGACCCTTGCCGATTTCGCGAATGAACGTGCCGTCCGGACCGAACTCAAAGAGCTGCGCCGCCGCAGGCGCGTAGGCCGGGCCGTTGGCGCTGTTGGACCGCGTGAACACGAAGACATGCCCCTTGGAATTGACGGCCACGCCCGGAACCTCGCCGAAATTCATTCCGGGTGGCAGCTTGAAGAAATTAGGAACGGAGTCAAAAGCAAGTTCAGGCACATTCTGTTGCGCGAACAAGGGAGACGCGAACACCACGGACAACAGGAAAAGACATGTCTTCAACTTCATAGTTACCTCCCTGCAGGAGTGAATTGGATTCCATCATGAGCGTGGCGCGAGCCTACGACGGCGATGAGTGGGTGTCAAATAGTTGCGCCATCCCTACCACTCGAAATCGATTTCTGGAGATCGCGAGTGACCTGCGACGGTGCCCGATTCTGATTCATGAGGTGGATGAGTGGCTATTTCTCGAGAAACTCATCGATAAAACTTGAGTGACTCACGACGAGGCCCGAACGAACTGTTTATACAGGTCGATCTACTTCGCGCAGCAATCGGCAGGGCTCGTCAGGTGGCACAAATGAGCTATCGGAAGCCCGCCGATCTAGTTGAAGCTTGCTCGGGCGGCAAAAATCATTGAGGCGAATGCGGGAGGAGCGTATGATTCGCGAGATTTGGGTCCCAAGGGAAATATTCCAATTGAGGGGTTTTGCAACTTGGGAGCGCTTCCTGCCGAATACTCTGCAGCGAGCCTTTTTTCCCTTTGCTGCCTGTGCCTTCTCCGGGGGGTTGGAATATGGGACCGTCACCTCACTAAAGGGAAATTCTGTCGCTGAGGAGGAAAAAGAATGCCGCAGCAGAGACCGCCAGCCATTCACGCTGGTTGCCGAAGTTGTGGAGTTGGGGTAGGAGGATTTAACGAAATTGTCCCCGTCTTTCAAAGTCCATCTATTCAGCGCAATCAAAATTGCCCTTCGAGGTGCGTGAGCCCGCAACCTCTCTTCTTGATCGTCCTGTTCTGCTTCGTCGCACTACTTGGGTGTGGCGGTACGGGTCAAGCTGAATTTTCTCTTGAAGTTGCACCATCGACCGTAACCGTGGTCCCCGGGGGCGCCCTGCAGACGCTGAGCGTTGGCGTTTCGGAAGCGACTGGCAACAACGGGAGCGTCACAGTTACAGTCATATCGCTCCCCGCAGGCGTCACGGCAACGCCGGCGAGCCTCTCTCTTACTCCCGGCTCGCTGGGGCAGTTCAACATATCCGCGTCTTCAAAGGCAACACCGGGCACCGCCAATATTGCCCTCGCTGGAACATCGGGTGCAGTCACACGAGACGCCGCCGTCTCTTTGACGATTGCCCCGCCGGTCACCACGGCCTCATTGAGTACGACGTCCTTCAATTTCGGAGGCAACCTTGTGAACAACACGCTCACCCAAACGGTCGTCGTTGTCACGAACACCGGTTCGGCAACGCTGACCCTGAACCCGGCGCTAAACGGTGACCCAAGCTATTCGATCGCCTCCAGCACGTCCTGTGGCCAACAACTTGCAGGTGGGGCCGATTGCGACATGGTATTGAACTACGCCCCGACGACGCCGTCCGCGCCTAAAACGCAGGATGCCACATTGAGCATGGGTTTTGGTGACGTGCCGGCGGGCACTCCACAAACTGTAGCCATCACAGGAATAGCGGCCACTCTGCCTGTCGGGCAAGTGACCGCCACCGACAATCCACAGGTTGCGCTTTATACGATGACATTACCCTTCCCGGGAAGCGTGACAGTCAACTTCGGAACAGACACCAACTACGGGCTGAAGACCTGGACGCAGTCAACCGCGGCCGCTGGAGGCGTGGTGAGCATTTTCGTTGCGGGCATGCGAGCCAGCACCACCTACCACATGCAGGCCGCAGTGGAATTTTCGAACGGCATTACTTCGAATGACACGGACCATACCTTCACAACGATGGCGGTGCCGGTGAATATGCAGCTGAACGTGACGACGACTACCATGCCGGGAATGACACCCCAGTCTGGGCTCGAGTTGCTGACCCCCGTGGCAGGAACTCCGTCCGGAGTGATTGTGACCGATCTATCCGGCAACGAGCTGTGGACGTACTCCGAACCAGGCAATTCGCCTCCAATCGCTGTCAACGGCGTCAAAATGCTTCCAGACGGGAATCTTCTGATGGGGATTGGCGCTCCTTCTAGCCTTGCGCTCACCGCACCGATTCCTGCAGGATCCATCGTCGAGCTTCGTGAAGTGAACCTTGCGGGAGACACCGTCCGCGAGATTTCAATGGACGACCTGAACGCGGAGTTGGCCGCCGCCAGCTGTGCAGAGTGCAACGTTACACTGGATACCTTTCATCATGATGTCGAACCGCTGCCCAACGGCCATTGGCTGGCCCTGGCAAACACGACAATGGTCCTGTCCAGCACCACCCAACCTCCTCTGAACAATGCTGCGCCGACAACTGTGGTAGGCGACGTGATCGTGGATCTGGATCAGAATATGCGACCGGTATGGGCGTGGAATGAATTTAACCACCTCGACCCCAACCGTCAGCCCATGGGCTTCCCTGACTGGACACATACAAACGCCATTGTCTACTCGAAGGACGACGGCAATATTCTTGTCTCATTACGGCACCAGAATTGGATCTTGAAGGTGAACTATGCCAACGGCACGGGAGACGGCAGTATATTATGGCATTTGGGTGAGGGCGGAGACTTCACTCTCGAAGGCGGAACAGATCCTACCGACTGGCAATATGCGCAGCACGACCCCTCGTTTTTCAGCGCGAATACCACAGGCATCTTCTCGCTTGGCGTGATGGACAACGGGAATGACAGGATCTTTCCGGCGGGCGTTACCTGCGGCAGCGCTGGCGCCCCGCCTTGTCTCTACTCGACAGTCCCGGTCTGGCAGATTGACGAAAGCGCGAAGACAGCTACACTGACTTTCCACCAAATAGTCCCGCCAAATCTCTACAACATCTTTGGCGGCAATGCGGAGCAACTCGCAAACGGGAACGTGGAGTATGACCTTTGCGGGATCGGAGTCGGAGTTACCGTAGCTAACTCTTCTGTGTTCGAAGTTACTCAGGAAAGTACCCCGCAGACGGTTTGGAATATGCAAGTCACGGGCACGTACCTGTACCGCGCTTTCCGCATTCCTAGCCTCTATCCAGGAGTGCAATGGTGACAGGCTGGGAGAACTTGCTAAATAAGTGAGAGAATGGGTTTATAGGCAAGACGCTTCGCGGTTGCTCGGTCAAGGATCAGCGCGGTTGCGCGATCAACCCTTCCACATATCGGTGCTTCGTCCCGAGGATCTTTCTGCCTAGGTTTTCTTCTGCGTGTTGTTGAGGACATAATCCGGAATGATCAGGCGCTCGACGGGGCGGCCTCCGAGAATATGCGAGTCGATGATTTCGTCGACGTCCGCGGTAGTCACGCCGCCGTACCAGATGGCGTCAGGATACACCACTACCGTCGGGCCGACCTCGCACTGCTCCAGGCATCCGGCCTTGTTTGCGCGCACCTTGTTGCCGGGGATGCCGCGTTCACCCAATTTTTCCTTGAACGCGCGGTGAAGTTCGGCATTGCCGGAGGGATTGCAGCAGCCGCGCGGGTTGCCGTCCGGCCGCTGATTGGTGCAGATGAAGATATGTTTTTCAAACTTTGCCATGGGCCCTTTCTCAAAAGCTTTCTAAAGCTTCGCGATCGTCCTATCGCCGCTCCGATTCGCTGCTATACCATTAGATTGTACATGGCCATTCGCCTCGATGCCTGCTACCCGATTCGCCTCCCCGGCAAATTCGTGTAGTATTAGATTTGAGGGGTAGATTTCAGGGGAATCGGGGCCCATCGCACGGCCGTTGCCGGCGGGAGCATACCATGAAGGCGCACTTCGTTCGGGCCATCGCCATTGGGACTCTTTTATTGGGGTTGTTCGCCGTTCGGACAGTGCGAGCGCAGCAACAACAGCAGCAGCGCGGGCCGTCGACGGCCGAAGAGCGGGCCCGGGCCGTGAAAGTTGCGCATGAACTCGAAGAAGATCCGCTCGCCAAGGATGCCAAGGACAATCGCGAATGGGTCATTCAGTGGATCGTGGACATTCCCGACATCACGGTCAATGTGTGTTTCGACTATTTCGGCAAAATGCCGAACCCGCCCCGCGGACATTCCAAGGAAATCGTCAGGCAGATGATCATCTCCAGCGCCGCGTTCATGATCGAGCACCCGGACAAAGCCAAGGACGAACAGGCCGTGGCAACGGCGGGCTTGCTCGGTTCCTTGAAGGCGTATCAATCGATCCTCAAGGGGGAGCCCGACGCGCGCTGGCCCTATATGGATAAGATCGTCCAGATGCGCGACCAGGGCAAACTTGACGACTTCGTTTCCGACACCCGCCGGAAGTGCGCGCAGGACGAAGAAGAACCCGACCCGGACACGATGCGGGCAGAGGCGCGCTGATTTGTCATCTTGATTTGTCCTGCCGGTCCGCCAGCCTTATAATTTCAGTTCCACTATTTTCGCAGGTGGTCGTGTGTACTTGGTCGGCGTGCTGAAGACTGAAATGAGCGGCAAGCGATGATTCTGCTTCTCGACAACTACGACTCGTTTACTTATAACCTCGCGCAGTTCCTTGGCCAGTTGGGCGGGAAGCTGGAAGTGCATCGCAACGATCAGATAACGCTAGACCAGATCGCCGCAAAAAAACCGGAGCGCATCGTGATCTCTCCCGGGCCGGGCACGCCGGAAGATTCCGGCATTTGCGTGGACGTGATCCGTCGTTTTGCTGGGCAGATTCCCATCCTGGGCGTGTGCCTCGGCCACCAGGCAATCGGGTACGCGTTCGGAGGGAAGGTCATCCGCGCGCCGGAAATCATGCACGGCAAGACCAGCCGCATCCATCACGACAATAAGACCATATTCAAGGATTTGCCGCAGGATTTTGTCGCCACCCGATACCACTCGCTGATCGTCGAGGAAAAATCATTCCCGGCCGATTTGGAAATTTCCGCGAAGACCGACGGCATTATCATGGGCCTGCGCCACCGGACCATGCGCGTGGAGGGCGTGCAATTCCATCCCGAATCCGTGCTCACCGAAGTGGGGATGCAACTCCTGAAGAATTTTCTTTCGCTCTAGATTTTCTCTGTAGTGAAATCCGAAAAACATTTGACACAGAGGGTACAGAGTTCGGAAGAGTACTGGTGTTACTTGTGCGCGAATGCGATGAGCGCGTCGAGTTTCTTGCGGGCTTTGCCGGAATCGATGGATGCGGCGGCGAGCTGCGCGCCCTCAAGGAAATCGGCGGCGCGGCCGGAGGCGACAATCGCCGCGGCGGCATTGGCGACGACGATATCCCGG
>Ga0187803_10000659_pt1 | contig 13652 bp, 9 predicted proteins | sample NC_wetland_sal_i_2_FD_132425 | JGI IMG/M metagenome (GOLD analysis project Ga0187803, IMG submission 132425) | Wetland sediment microbial communities from Neuse River Estuary, North Carolina, USA - Control_3 | ecosystem: Environmental > Aquatic > Freshwater > Wetlands > Sediment | place: USA...
ATCGGCTCGACGGGCGAGATGGGGTTGCATCACCTGGTGTGGGAAGTCGTCGACAATTCGGTCGACGAAGCCCTCGCGGGATATTGCGACGAAATCAACGTCGTGGTGCATGAAGACAACAGCGTCACGGTGACGGACAACGGCCGCGGAATTCCCGTGGACATGCACGCCACGGAAAAAAGGGCCGCGGCTGAAGTCGTCATGACGGTGCTGCACGCGGGCGGAAAATTCGACAGCGATACCTACAAAGTTTCGGGCGGACTGCACGGCGTCGGCGTTTCGGTGGTGAACGCGCTCTCCGACTGGCTCGAACTGGAAATCTGGCGTGACGGCGAAGTGTGGGAGCAAACGTACAACGAGGGCAAGCCCAAGGCAAAGCTGAAGAGCACCGGGAAAACGCGCAAGACCGGCACGAAGATTACGTTCCATCCCGATCCCACGATCTTCGAGGACCACAAGTACAGCTACGAAATTCTGGCGCAGCGGCTGCGCGAGCTCGCCTTCCTGAACAAGGGCCTAAAAATCACGCTGACTGACGAGCGCAGCGATAAATCCGTCGAGTTCCGCTTCTTCGGAGGCATCGCCGAATTCGTCAAGCATCTGAACAAGGGTAAACAGGTGCTGCACGATTCGCCGATCTATATGGAGGGAAAGCGCGAAACGGTCGAAATCGAAATCGCCCTGCAATACAACGACAGCTACACGGAAAATGTTTTTGCGTTTGCCAACACAATCAACACGGTGGACGGCGGGACGCACCTTTCCGGTTTCCGCTCTGCGTTGACGAGAACCATCAACAATTTTGCTTCATCCTCGAACATGCTCAAAGAGCAGAAGGACGAAGTCTCGATCACCGGTGACGATGTGCGCGAAGGACTCGTCGCGGTGGTGTCCGTAAAATTGCCGCAGCCGCAGTTCGAGGGGCAGACCAAGGGAAAACTCAACAGCGACATCAAGGGCCCGGTCGAGCAGTTGATCAACGAGCGCCTGAGCGAATATTTCGACAAGCACACCACTGTGGCCCGGCGAATTGTCGGCAAGTGCATTGACGCCGCGCGCGCCCGCGAAGCCGCCCGCAAGGCGCGCGAGCTGACGCGGCGCAAGTCCGCCATGGATTCGGGTGGGCTGCCGGGAAAACTCGCCGATTGCCAGGAGCGCGATCCCGCGCGGTGCGAGTTGTTCATCGTCGAGGGCGAATCGGCGGGCGGCTCGGCCAAGGGCGGACGCGATCGCAAGTACCAGGCCATCCTGCCGCTCAAAGGAAAAATCCTCAACGTCGAAAAGGCGCGCTACGACAAAATGCTGGGGCACGAGGAAATCCGCGCCATCATCACGGCTCTCGGCGCGGGCATCGGCAAGGACGACTTCGATATCTCCAAGCTGCGCTACCACAAAATCATTCTGATGACCGACGCGGACGTCGACGGCAGCCACATCCGGACGTTGCTGCTCACGTTCTTCTTCCGCCACATGACCGAGTTGATCAAGCGCGAGCACATCTACATCGCGCAGCCGCCGCTGTACCGCGTCAAGCGCGGAAAAATGGACCGCTACATCCGCGACGAAGACGAATTCAACCACGAGCTGATGTCGCGCGCGACCGAAGACCACGTCGTAAAACCCAAGGAAGGGGGAGCGATCCAGGGCGCGGCGCTCACGAAATTTCTCCTGAACGTGCAGGAATACGTTTCGGCCGCGGCCAAAATGGCGCGCAAACTGCGCGAGCCGTTGCTGGTGGACCTCCTCGCTGCGTGCGACTTCGAAAAGAAAACTGATTTCGAGGACAAGAAAGCGCTCGAAAAACTCTCGAAAGCCATTGGCAAAGCGAAGCTCGATATCGAACCTAAGATCGTCTACGACGAAGAGCACAGCCTCTACGACTTGTTGATTCCCGGGAACGCGGCGCGGCCCGGAGACAAAAAAATCAACTGGGCCTTCGCCTCGACGCCGGAGTACAAGCGTCTGCGCACGTCGGCGAACGCGATCAGCGAATTCGATCATCCTCCCTTCACCGTGACGCGCAACGGCACCAAGGAAGTGAAGGAAAAGGCGTCGGACGTTCTCGCGTACGTGCTCGAAGACGCCAAAAAAGATTTCACGATTACGCGGTTCAAAGGCCTCGGCGAAATGAATCCCGAGCAGCTTTGGGAAACCACGATGAACGCTGAAACGCGCACGCTGCTCAAGGTGCGCCTCGACGACGCCGCAGCGGCCGAGGAAATTTTCTCGACGCTGATGGGCGAAAACGTGGAGAGCCGCCGCAAATTCATCGAGGAAAACGCCCTCGAAGTCGTGAATTTGGATATTTAGGCCTTGTGAAGGAAAGATGTTCGAAAGCGCGGCAGAAGCTGTGACCCACAAACCATCGGACAATTTTAGGTGAAATGTTCTACCAATTGAGTTGGACTACCCTGCCGGGGCTGCGCGGATTGTCGTGCTCGGAGTTTCGCGCTGCACCCACTGCGGAGCCGGATAGCGAGCGCGGTGTGGCCGTTGAATGCGCAAGCGAGGCCGAGCGTGACTCCTTGCTTGCGGAGCTTGAAAGGCATTTCGGGCCGCAGAGATTTCTGAATACAGCAGCGGCATTTGACGCGGTGAAAGATTACATCGCCTTGCGGGTGACGAGGCGATAGCTGACGACGAAGGACGGATCGATGGCGGACGAACCTAAACAGTCACACATGATTCCGGTCGAAATTGAGGCCGAGATGAAGAAGTCGTACCTCGATTACGCGATGAGCGTGATCGTGGCGCGCGCGATTCCCGATGTGCGTGACGGCTTGAAGCCGGTGCAGCGGCGCATCCTGGTGGCCATGAACGACCTCGGCCTCGCCTCGAATCGCGGCTACCGCAAGTGCGCGAAAATCTGCGGCGACACCTCGGGCAATTACCACCCGCACGGCGAAGCCGTCATTTATCCGACGCTCGTGCGCCTGGCGCAATCCTTCAACATGCGCTACCCGCTGATCGACGGGCAGGGAAACTACGGCTCCGTCGACGGCGATCCCCCCGCGGCAATGCGGTACACCGAGGCACGCCTCGCGAAAATCACGGAGGAAATACTTGCCGATCTTGAAAAAGAGACGGTGGACTTCATCCCGAATTTCGATCAGACGCGCGAAGAGCCCGTGGTGCTGCCGTCGAAGATTCCGAACCTGCTCGTGAACGGCGCGAGCGGCATTGCCGTCGGCATGGCGACGAACATCCCGCCGCACAATCTGGGCGAAATCATCGACGCCACGGTGATGCTTATCGACAAGCCGGACACGCCGCTCAAAGAAATCATGAAGGTAGTCCCCGGACCCGATTTTCCCACGGGTGGATATATTTCCGGCGCCGAAGGCATCCTCTCCGCTTACAAGACCGGGCGCGGCAGCTTCACCATGCGCGCCAAGGCCGCGATTGAAAGCATCGGCAAGGACCGCGAGAACATCGTTATCACCGAAATTCCCTACCAGGTGAACAAGTCGCGCCTGATCGAGCGAATTGCGGAACTCGTGCAAACGAAAAAGATCGAGGGCATCTCCGACGTGCGCGATGAATCCGACCGCGAAGGCATGCGCGTGGTGATCGAAATCAAGCGCGGCGAAGAGCCGAAGCTGATTCTCAACCACCTCTACAAGCACACGCAGATGCAGGAATCGTTCGGCATGATCCTGCTGGCGATTGTCGGCGGACAGCCGCGTGAGCTGGGCCTCGTGCCGCTCATGAAGCTGTTCATCGACCACCGCGTCGAGGTGGTGCGGCGGCGCACGCAATTCGAGCTGCGCAAGGCCGAGGAGCGCGAGCACATTCTGCTCGGGTTCAAGAAGGCGCTCGAACATCTCGACGACATCATCAAGCTGATCCGCCGCAGCAAATCGCCGAAGGAAGCGCGCGAAGGCTTGATGGAAACCTGGAAGTTCACCGAGCGCCAGGCGCAGGCCATTCTCGATCTGCAATTGCACCGCCTGACGCAGATGGAGCGCGAAAAGATCATCGAGGAACTGAAGCAGATTCAGGCGCTGATCGCCGAGCTGAAGGAAATTCTGGCCAGCGAAAAGAAGTTGAAGACCGTGATCGTGAAGGAGTTGCGCGAGGTGCAGAAAGATTACGCGGACCCGCGTCGCACCGAGATTGTCGAAAACGTCGAGGAGATCAAGCTCGAAGACCTGATCGCCGACGTGGACATGGCCATCACGGTCAGCCACGCGGGCTACATCAAGCGCACCCCCGTGGACGTGTACCGCCACCAGTCGCGCGGTGGCAAGGGCCGCATCGGCGCGAAAACACGCGAGGAAGATTTCGTCGAGTACCTGTTTGTCGCCTCGGCCCACAGCTATATCCTGCTCTTCAGCTCAAAGGGCCGCGTGTACTGGCTCAAGGTGTATGAAATTCCCGAGGCTGCGGCGGCCACGCGCGGCAAGGCGATTTCCAATCTGGTGAAATTTCAGGAGGACGAGCACCTCACCGCCGTCGTCGCGGCGCGCAATCTGGAGGAAGAGGGCACGTTCCTCTTTTTCGCCACCAAGAACGGCACGGTAAAGAAAACCGCGCTTAACGAATTCTCAAACCCGCGCTCGACCGGCATCATCGCCATCAACCTCGATCAAGACGACGAGCTGATTGGCGCGCACCTCACCGACGGCAAGAAAATGATTTTCCTCGCCAGCCACGACGGCCAAGCCATCCTGTTCCGCGAAACCGAAGTGCGATCGATGGGACGCAACGCCGGAGGCGTGAACGGCATGGACCTCGCCAAGGGCGACTACCTCGTGGGCATGGAACCCGTGCAGCCTGACTTCGAAATCATCAAGAAGGAAACGAAGTCGGACACGCAGAATCTCGATGAAATCGAAAACGAAGCGATCAAGGATTCCCTCACCACCCTGATGCTGACGGTTTCCGAGAAGGGATTCGGAAAGCGCACCCCGCTTGCCGAGTACCGCATTACCTCGCGCGGCGGCAAGGGCGTCATCAACCTGAAATCCACCGACCGCAACGGTCCGGTGGTCGCGGCACTGCAGGTGGCCGAGGAATCGGACGTCATGATCATCACCGAATACGGCAAGGTGATCCGCGTCCACGCAAACGAAATCCGCGAAGCGGGCCGCTCGACCCAGGGCGTGCGCCTGCTGCGCCTTGAAGACGACGATAAAATCGCCGCAGCGGCGTCGATCTTGGAGGAGCAGGAAGTCCCCGAAGAAAAGAAGTAGGGAACGCGGCACGAACAAAATAAAATACCGCGCATGAATGGCACGCGCGAACCGTTGCAGCTAATATTCACCGCGCAACTTTTTCCGAAACTGGAAGTGAAGCTCATTGAGCTTCTGCGCTCGCTCGCGCCGGAAGATTGGGAAAAGCAAACCCTCGCTCCGAAATGGAAAGTGAAAGATGTGGCGGCGCATTTGCTCGACACGCAAGTCCGCAAACTAGCAGCAGCCCGGCACGGCTACAAACCTGAAAACTCCAAGAAATTATCTGCCGAGAAGCTCGTAGCTCTCATCAATTCCCTCAACGCCGAAGGCGTCCGCCAGTACAGCCAACTGAAACCGGTCGATTTGATTTCGAGAATGGAAGTGGCATCGCGAGAAAGCGCGGAATACCATCAGGCGCTCGATCCATTTGGCACCGCCATGTTTCCCGTGAGCTGGGCGGGCGAGGAACAATCCACGAACTGGTTTGATACCGCCCGCGAATTCACCGAACGTTGGCACCACCAACAGCAGATTCGCCTCGCCGTGAATAAGCCAGGGATCATGACGCGCGAGTTCTACTTTCCGGTTCTGGACTGCTTCCTGCGCGCGCTGCCGTACTCCTACCGAAATGTGCCAGCAAAGTCGGGAGCGCTGGCTCAATTCAACGTCTCCGGAGAATGCGGCGGCAGTTGGTATCTGTTCCGCGACGGCGGCGCGTGGACATTGATTGCTTCACCGGCCGGAGAAAAAATTTCAGAAGTGACGATCCCGCAGGAAATCGCCTGGCGCATCTTCACCAAAGGGATCGCGCCCGAAGAAGCCAGACATCACGTGCAAATTGCAGGAGAGGAAGCAGTAGGTCTCCACGTCTTAAAAATGATTTCGATTGTCGGTTGAAGAAAATTACTTCGCTTCGAGGTAGTATCCCGGCCGCGTCCGGACTTTCACTCCCGGGCGATTCACGGTCACCTTAATGGTGTGATAGCCGGGATTTTCCGTGCCGGTGGGGCGATAGCTCAACATGTACTGCGAGTTGAGTTCGCCGCCGATCGCGTCGACTGCTTTTTCTATGGTGCTTTCTTTGAACGTGGATTGAAAGGTCCCGCCCGTTGCCGTGGCGGCGACTTCAAGCGGATGATCCTTCACCACTGCCGTGGCGTTCCGCACAGCCCACTCCGCCAGGCCCAGGAGATCAATGTTGCCACCGTACTGCTGCTGGGTCGTAGGAGTTTGCGCCGATCCAGGAAACGTCGGGCCGCCAAAGGTTCCAGGAGGCGTGGCCGGGGACGGGCCGGGTGGTGGCGCCTGCGCGCGCAGGTCCGCAGCTGTGGTAGAAAGCCCCACGCTATAAATCACAATGTTCGCCAGCTGCGCTTCGCGCAGCACACGGCCGAGCCTTTCCTCGCTCCCGCTGTCACTGGCTTCACCCACGACGACAATCGCCCGGCGCTGACCGGAGGGACGGCCGCGCAGCAGTCCGACGGCTGAGGCGAGCGCGTCATACAGGCGCGCGCCGCTGTTGCCGGGATTCAAGGTGGCGATCGCCCTTTCAATCTTCTCGTTGTCCGTGCTGAAAGGCAGCAAGGTGTTCACGCTGTTGTCGTAACTTAGAACTGCGGCCTCTCCCGAGGGGCCGACCACGGTTTGCGTAAAGACAATCGCGGATTTCTGGACAGCGGGCAGCAGCGGCGCGATGCGTGAGCTAGTCTCAAAAACGAGCACGGCCGAAAGAGGTTCACCGCCCAGGTCGAACGCTTCGATCGTCTGGTCCACGCCATCGTCGAGAACGTGGAAGTCCTTCTGTTGAAGGTTCAGGACGGGTTCGCCCTTGGCGTCGATCACGACTACCGGCGCGCTAACCAGTGCGACTCGAACCCGGATCGTTCCTTCCGGGGCTTGTTGCACGGGCGTGGCGGGCTTGGGTGCCACCGGCCCCTGTGTTTGCTGAGGGCGCGCCGCGGGCGAGGCCGCAAACACCATCCCGGCAGCCAGTGTGGCCAAGCACGTAGGAAGCGTTCGTCTCAAAGTCATTTGACCACCAGTCTACTACGTTGGAGTCGAAAACGCGCCCTCGCGTTGACCGCAACTCCGCTGGAGAATGTATATAGACGGAACACGCCGCGGCCGTGTCTCTGGCATTTCCGCACGGGGGTTGCGTAGAATGTCAAATTGCAGTCACTTGCAGTGGAGGGTTCATGAGCCGCAGGCGCCATCACAAAGAAATTGATCCGCCCTATCGCGATCCGCTCTTCATGGAAAGCTTGCCGGCGCGTCCCGTGCGCATCACGACCGAGTACATCGACCCGCTCGAGAGGCTTCGGCGCGCGAAAGTAGGCGACACGATCGTGATGTTCGGGTCGGCCCGCATCCTGTCTCGCGACCATGCAATGGCGCACATCCATAAGTTGCGAAAGGAAAAACGGCGCCATGCCACGCTGGAATACCGGGCCGCTCTTCGTGACGCGAAATCGGCCGTCGAAATGTCCCGCTATTACGAAGAGGCGCGCGAGCTGGCGCGGAGGATCACCTCCTGGTCGATGTCGCTCGGCGATCATCCCCGACGCTTCGTGATCTGCTCCGGCGGAGGCCCTGGAATCATGGAGGCGGCCAACCGCGGCGCGGCCGAGGCGGGCGGGAAATCCATCGGCCTGAGCATTGAACTGCCCCACGAACAGCGCCCCAATGACTACATCAGTCCCGAGCTGAGTTTCATGTTTCATTATTTCTTCATGCGCAAGCTGTGGTTCGCGCAACTGGCAAAGGCGCTGATTGTGTTTCCCGGGGGGTTCGGCACCATGGACGAACTCTGGGAAATGCTCACGTTGTCGCAAACAGGGAAACTCGGGCGGCGGAACCTGATTTTGATCTACGGTCGCCAATATTGGGACCGCGTGCTCGACTGGAAACACATGCTGCGCTGCGGAACTATCAACAAGCAGGAATACAACCTGCTGGAATTTGCCGATACCGTGGACCAGGCCTTCGACCGTGTCCGCGACGGCCTCGAGAAACATCACCTCGAGCCGGATGCGCTGCTGCAATAGCGGGCCGGCGGGCCGATCCTGCTCGACTACTCGAAGCGAATAGAAACAAAAACGGGCCGCCTCGATGAAACCGGGGCGGCCCGTTCTTACATGTGGAGCAGCGAACTAGGGAAATTAATTCTTGCTTGCCACCAGATCATCCGAAAATACGCCTTCGAACCGGCGCTTTTCATCCTGATCGTGCAATAGGACCACAGGAGCAATCCGCAACGAATGTCGGCACGAATGGCATGCCGCCATTTCCCCTTGCAAGTCCTGCAAGAAACCATCGGTGAAATGGTATTGATCGGGAGTGCGCCGCGCCGGTTTTACGCCGTGCTCTCCGCAGTATGGACAGGTGTATTCCAGAGTGTCCTCCTGCGGATCGCGGCCCAGCGCCGCCCAGCCCGTGTATCGGATCCCAACAGCCTCTTTCGAAGGAAGACGCATGATCATGTACCTCGCGAAAATATGGAAACTGCCTATGTGATGCGCGAACATCGAAAATTGGTGCATGAAAAGCGAAAACTTATAATCCACTGATAATAATAGAATTATTTGTTATGTATGGCTGCTCGCGACTCTGTTCGTCGCTTTGGGGAACTCCCCCTGGCAGTGCGGTGTCCAACATAGCGAGAGCGCGCTCCTCACAATCCCTGCAAAAGCCGGCCCTGACCGCTGCGTTGGCCGGGACTGGCGGAAATGAGGAGTGTCCATGCAAGGTACAAGGGAAGGAAAGACCGGCTCAGAACCAGGAAATTCTGGAATGGCGCTCGGCCGTTGCCTGGTGGAGGGAGATCCGGAGGCAACGACTCGCGCCCGCCGCACCCGTAGTAAGACCTTTGGAGTTTCGCTCGCAATAGAGATTCTGTTGCTGGGGTTGCTCGTGGCCGCGCCGCTTCTCACCAGCGTCGCCCAGCCAACTTTTTCAAGACCCACATTCGTTCCCTTTGTCTTCGGCGCACCGCGCCCGAAACGCGAGGTTTCGCGCCCGATGACTCCGGTTCACCAACCATCGAACTATCGTAATGACCCCATAACTTATGTCACGGATCACCCCCTTCGTCAGCCGCTGCGCCCAATGGAAGGCGCTGAAGATCCTTCGGCAGAAATTCCGGATATGTTCCCGGGGGATCCAGGCTCTTCCGCACCGACGTTTGTGGATCTGCGACCAACCGGTCCGGTGGCACCGCCCGAGGAAAACAAAAGAAACGCAGAAAAACGTCCACTAAAACTCAGCGAGCCTGTGGTGGAAGCGCAACTCATCTCGCGAATCGAGCCTCGCTATCCCCCGTTGGCTTTGCAAATGAGGCAGTCGGGAACGGTCGTCCTGCACGCGATCATCAGCCGCGACGGACGCATCAACGCGTTGGAGGTAGTGAGCGGTCCGCCCTTCTTCGTGCCAGCCGCTCTCGACGCTGTGCGCCAATGGCGTTACCGGCCGACCCTGTTGAATGGAGAGCCAGTCGAGGTCGAGACCACGATCACCGTGGTGTTCCAGCTGCAACGCTAAAAAAAGCAGCTACATAAAAGAGGGCCGAAGATATCGGTGCTTCGGCCCTTGCAATTCCCGGCGCGGCTCCTCCTGCGCCGGTGCCGGGGTGCAAATTCGGAAAAAGAAATTAGAAACGGAAGACCACGCCCGCGGAATAGCGGAAGTTGTTCCAGTTCACCTGGTTGGTCGAGGTTGGCACGCGCGTCAGCAAGTAATCCAACTGGCCGAGACGAATTCCGAAGTGGCGCGTCGCATTCCAATCGAGTCCGATCCCGGGACTCATGGCGAAGGTGTTGTGACTAATTGTGGTCTGGTTGAAGCCGGGGTTCGTATTCACAAGTCCAAAAAGCGCCTGGGCGAAGGGAGAGAAATTGGAGCTGTGAAAAAGTGAAATTTTGGGACCGGCCAAGTATGTCAGCGCGGTCGCGTCTACGTCCGTGCCTCTAATCGTGCTGGCGTGAATGCCGCCTACTTCGACGACGAGGCTGCCCCAATCGGTGAGATTCAATGCGACGGACCCAACGCCGCCATTGGCGTTGAACGAAGGAATTGCGATGCCGGGGCCGGTATGAACGTAGGAATATCCGGCAAACAAATCGACCTTGGGTACTTCCTGCGCGACCGCGCTGATGGTGAATAGAAACACCAGTCCCAACAGACACACAACTTTACGCATATGAAATTTCTCCCTTATTTATGATTTTGGATCGTGCGAATTCCCGCAGACCCGTATGAACGCGACGGTGAGCCCCACCCTGAGGGATCCCAAGCCGTCCGAAACTAACAACTGTTCGAACGTAAAATGGGATGCACTATTTTTGGGCAGCGGTTGCCCGCAGAAAGAGAATTTACAGGAGAGGTTCGCGCGCGAAACGGGCGATGATTTCCCGCGCCGAATCGCGCACGCGCACGATTTGTTGCCAATCTTCCGCTGACGATGGAGGAGCGATCGGCGGACAGATCGTAATCGTGATTCGTCCCGGGCGCGGCAGCCAGGTGCCGTCCCGCAGCACGCGCCGCGTACCCTCAAGCGCGATGGGCACGATCTCCCGCTGCGCCGCGATGGCCGCTTTGAACGCGCCGAGATGAAATGGACGCACGCCGGGTTGCGCGGTGAAGGTTCCTTCCGGAAAAACAAAAACCGATTCTCCGCGGCCCAGCGCGGCTTCGATTTGTTCCGCTTGCTGCAATCGCGAGAGCCGGTTTTCTCGGCGAAACGCGAAATGGCCGAGCTTATGAAGAAACGTCCCGAAAAACGGCATGGACATCACTTCGGATTTGGCCACGAAATGGTAATCTGTGCCGAGCGCCGCCATGAGCACGACAATGTCCGCGTAGCTCGTGTGATTTGCGACCAGCATTCGCGGCACGTTTTCCAGAAGATGTTCACGGCCGTCGACGCGCACGCGCCATCCCGCAACCTTCAAATACGCGCGCAGCGCAGCGGTCGTGACGCGAGCCGCGCTTTTTCGCGACGGTGAAATGAGCACGTACAGCCACACAGGAAACAGAAACAGGGCAAATATCGCGACGGCGTAGCATCCGTATAGGGTTTCGGCGGTTCGCCGCAGCGCGGCGCGAAATCGCCCGGCGCTCGAAGCCGCCGCGAGCCGCGCGACCTGCAGCCAAACAGGCGGCGCATCGGAATCGAGCTCGCCGGCAAGGAACCGCTGCTTCGTGGCGTCGCGGCGCAGCTTTCCGCTCGAAGTTTTCGGGATGACATTCGGCGGCACGACTTCGACTACATCGGGCGGGAGCCCCAGCGTTTCGGTGACCCGCGCCGTGATGGCCTGCGCGAGCCGCGCCCGCGCATCATGATTGCGTTCGCGCGATTCGGCAATGATCACCAGGCGTTCGGTGCCTGCAATCGGATCGGCTGCGCCAAAGGCAACCACGCAGCCCTCGCGCACGCCTGGCACTCGCGCCACGGCGTCCTCGATTTCGTGGGGATAAAGATTGTGCCCCGCGTGAATGATGATGTCCTTCACGCGGCCGGTGATGTAGATTTCGCCGCCCGCGCGATAGGCGCGGTCGCCGGAGTTGACCCATCCGGCCGCAGCACCTTCAGGAAGTAACGCCGCTGTCGCCTCCTCGTTTCGATAGTAGCCCTGCGTGGTGGAAGGCCCGCGAAACCAAAGCTGCCCCTCGACGCGGTCTCCCACATCTTCTCGGCGGTCATTCACGATTCGCACTTCGTGCCGTGGAATGGGAGGCCCCACGGAAACAAACGAAATCACATTCGGATCTTCGTCAGAAGTGTCCGGCGGCGCCAGTACCGCGCGGCCTCCCTGCGCAAACGCGGCGCGGTCGAGGTGGTCGATAAGCGGCCCGCGCCCCACCGGCGGAATCGTCACGGCCAGCGAAGCTTCCGCCAAGCCGTAGACTGGCAATAAAGTCTCGCGGCGGAAGCCGCAGGAAGCGAATCGCGTTGCGAAGCGGTCGAGCGTCGCGGGAAGGACGGGCTCCGCGCCGTTGAGCGCCGCTCGCCACGCGCTCAGATCGAGACCTTCGATTTCGTCCTCCGAAATTTTGGCGGCGGCAAGCTCGTACGCAAAATTCGGAGCCGCGCCCATCGTGCCGCGGTAACGATGGAACGCGCGCAGCCATCGCGCCGGCCGCGAAAGAAACGCCAGCGGCGACAGCACGACCACCGGCAGGCCGAAGTACAAAGGCATGAGCCACGCGCCAATCAGTCCCATGTCGTGATACAGCGGCAACCAGCTCACGCCGACATCGTCACTGCGCAACCCGAGCGCTTCTCCGATCGCGCGGACGTTGGCCAGCAAATTGGCGTGAGTCAGCATGACACCCTTGGGATTGCCCGTGGAGCCGGACGTGTATTGCACCAGGGCGAGGTCGTCGGCGCGCGAGTGCAGTTGCGGCCCGAGCGGAGCTGCGGCGCGCGATTGGACGAGCGCCTCGGCCGTCGCGACGCCTTCGAGCGAGGGTACGAGCGGCTTCAATAACTTGGCCACGCTAGCTGCTTCGCGGAATGTCACCAGCAGGCGCGCACCTGCGTTGGACAGAATCGCCGATTGCCGCTCCGCGTATTCCGCGATCCGGTCAGCGCGAAATGGCGGATAAATCGGCGCAGGCGTTGCGCCGGCGAGCAGCGTCCCGGCGAACACAAGAAAAAAGTCGCGCGATGTCGGCAACATCAGGGCGACAGAATCGCCGCGCCCGATGCCGCGCTTCACGAGATCGGCCGCGACGCGCTCGGCTCCTTCCAAAAGTTCGCCAAACGTCATCGACGGGCTTTCTCCCTCGTCCTCGTAAAAAATCAGGTGCACGCGAGATGAGTCCGCACGCCCGCGATGCCGCAGCACTTCCTGAAATGTCTCCGCGGCGGCGACTCCTTCCGCCTGGCCGGGGAAGGAAATTCCCGGCTCGAGAACGGCGGCTTTCGCGCGCACACCGAAAGCCGCCGTCGCCTGTTCGTCCGGCAGGCGGGCGCCATTGGCGGCGCTCAGCGCGGTGATCAGGTCCTGTACTGTCTCGGCTCCGGCAAGCACTTCTTCATCGAGCCGCGTGCCGAATGATTTTTCCAGGCGCAGCAGCAATTCGACGCGTTCGAGGCTGCCGAGGCCCAAATCGCGATCCAGATGCGACGCCGGGCCTGCCGAGCGAAGTGCCGACTCGTGCCCCAATTCGGCGACTAGCTCGCGCACGATTTCGAGCACGCGCTCTTCATCGGCCACCGCGTTAAATTGTCGTGCGGGAGACACCATCAGAAGTTCCCCAGGTACAGCGAGCGAACTGGAAGGGCTTTGCTGCGTGTAGGCTAACACGCGCTGAAAAGGCGTTCAATGGTTTGGCGCTGGGCTGTCCTACTTAGCCCATTTCCTGATTCTTCCGCGACTTGATAAACTTGCGCGGGAAAATCGAGCTCTGAAGCAAAGAGCAAAAAAGGAGACTGAGCATGGGAGTTGTGAATCCGCTGACGAAAGAGCAGGCTGC